>Ga0268261_10000044_pt1 | contig 85500 bp, 81 predicted proteins | sample TergutNc150P1_FD_190353 | JGI IMG/M metagenome (GOLD analysis project Ga0268261, IMG submission 190353) | Nasutitermes corniger P1 segment gut microbial community from laboratory colony in Florida, USA - Nc150 P1 (SPAdes) (version 2) | ecosystem: Host-associated > Arthropoda: Insects >... | reverse complement strand
TTTGGGGCAGTAAAAATTTCATATGTAGGAATATTAAATACAAAATTATTACCTGTCTTAGCTTTTACATTACAACTAACCCAAATATGACCTTTAGGCAAGCCTATTTCTAAATTTGTACCTAGACCATTTGTAAATGTTATAGATTTGAAATTGTAGTTTTGCATTTTTTGAATATATGCCGACAACTTTTCAATGTGCGTGTTCCAATTATCAATTGGGTCGCTATGGTCATCTATAAAATTTGCTGAAAAAATAGCTTCCCACATGAAGTTAACTGCTTCTTCATGGCTTTTGGCATCTGGGAATACCTTTGCAGCCCATTCTAAGGATGGGATAGCAATTATACTCCACTGAATTTCATCATTCATCATTTTTTCCGAAATGGGTTTAAACATTTTTGAAAGTACAGCATTTTCTTTGATTATTTTATCTGGGTTAATACCTTTAAGGCTTTCTGGATTATTAGAAATAACTGTTATAATATGATAATCTTCTTGAATTATCTTATTAAGATATTCAATCTGCCATTTATTTTCTATACCGAAAATATCAATATCTCCGTATAAATAACGTTGTTTACTAATTTTTTCATCTACCCACTGAACAATAATATCTTTGGCACCTTTTTGCCAAGCTAATTCAGAAAGTTTTCTAACAAAATCAGCGTTATCAACACTTTAACGTATTAATAACTTCTGATTTTTTTGAATATTAACGCCCTTTTCGATTGACAAAAGTGCGTATTTATCTAGTTTGTTCATATTAATCCTCTCTAAATAATATTTTAAAAATAAGGAAAACCTACATCTTCTGGTAATTGTTTTCCTAAAGGTACTATTTGAACTAACATTAATATCGCTAACATTTTTTATTCCTCCTAAAAAATTTCTTTTTTTGCTATCTAAAATAGGTTTTGAACATATGTACTTTTAATTGTCAAAACCTAATTTATTATAGCATATTTTAGTGTTACCTACAATCATTTCATCCATCTTACTATGTATTAAATTTGTAATTATGTAAACGCTATATCATAGGTAGTACCTGGCTTCCACAGTATTTTCTATGGAATTTTAAGAATTTTGATTCAAATTTTCATTTTATAAAATTTGTTATAAAAAATACATATATTGTAAAATATTTGGAATTTCCACTTCTTAATTAAAAATATCATCATAATATCCATCTAAAAATTTTTCCTAATTTATCTTTATAGTTTTATAATCCAAGAAAAATTACACTCTTTTTAAAAAACTCTATGATAAACTGCTTTCATACAAAACAAAAAAGTTTTGTTAAACGACATATTACTTGCAAAGAAATATAAAAAATACAAAACATCATTCTTACTGAATGAAAAAGAAAGGATACATTATGAACAACAATGAACTATTTGAGTATTACGATGATAAAGAAAATTCAGATTACTCAGATACGGATACTCTGGAGAAGATACAGAAGATACAGAAAATAAAGAAGAAGAAAATACAACGTCTATGGAACAAGAAGATAGCTTAACAATGAGGATAACAACCAGAAGAAACCCCAACTCATTCCAAAGCATAAGGCGTACAATAACTTTCAACGCCAACGGAGGCTCTGTTAGCCCCACATCTATAAACAGAAACCTAGGTGAAACTCTAGGAACTTTACCACCTCCTAATAGAACAGGTTTTACAACTGCTGGCTGGTGGACTGCTACAGCTGGTGGTACACAAATATTTGCAAACACTGCTATAGCACGAAATACTGAATTATTTGCTAGATGGGCACCTATAACAAGAATTGTTACTCTTAACCCGAATGGAGGTACAATTAATCCTACTACAATATCTGGGTTATGTATCAAAATAGCATACAAAGAAATTCAAGATGGTGTATAAGTAAAGAAACAACAATAGAATACATCTCAAAGATTTGGAATAACAAATAGTTTTACGTGAAAGTCTTTTAAGTCTAGTACGAAAAGTTAGATGTTTACGTTCAATCTTTTGTGTATTTTTCTTACCAGTAGTTAATATATTGGAATGAATAATATCGTGATATTCAAAATTATTATCTGAATAAACCATGTTTATATTTAAATTTAAAGTATCTAGTAAATCTAATAATTTCCAAATCATATCATGACCTCTATTTCCTAGAACAAAAGCAATTACATCTCAATTATCATAATTTATAGCGTGCCAAAGCCAAGAAGGTGTCTTATTTGAATTAACACGCATCCACATTTCATCCATTTCTAAATGTATATTAATAGCTTTATTTTTATTTTTGTACTTAGGATTTATATTACTTAGTGTGTTTTTTCTTTTTTTCCCATTTTCAAATACCCTCCTTTTTTAGTATTTTATCATACTTTACACTTTTTTGCTATTTTAATACATAACCGATTTTATTTTTGGTAGTTAGTTGACAACCTATAGGAACTGTTTAAAGCACCAAATCTTTTAAAGATTTGGTGCTTTTTAGTGGTTACAATTATTTTAGGTGAATTAACTTTAAATAGCTCATTCGCCTTTTTTGAAAATTTGGACTTCTTCTCCGTCCTGAGTTTTTCCTGCTATGTCTAGGTACTCAGAATAAACTATAAAGTCATGGTGGCTTAAACTTTGATTTAATCTTTTTTCTATTTCTCTTCTTCGGATAAGTTTTCCATTTCCGATACTGTGAATGTATAACCACTACCCAAAGCTAGATGACAACTTGCGTTCTCATCGTAAAGAGTATTATACCATAATAAGCCAGATTTTGAGATAAGTTTTCATATTACAAATTACTATTCTCAAGGCATTTTCTTATAAAGGTAGCCCTAGCCTCATTTATTTCTTTATCGCTTATATTTCCTGTATTTATTTTTAAATTTCCATATTCTATGTTCATCATTATACTATAGACAGAAGTCTTAATATTATCTTTTAAAGTACCAGAAACAACTCCGAGCCTAAGTATACTTAAAAGATTTCTTGCCTCTCCTATTTCTATTTGTCTACAATTTTTTAGTACGCCGTATGCTCTATATATATGGTCTTCAAAAAAAATTCTATTTTTTTGAACATATTTTTCTAAAGTTTCAAGCTCGGTTTCAACTATTTGATTTGTAAGATTTTCTAAAATATTTATAATTTCAGGTTCGGAACGCCCAAGCGAACATTGGTTAGAAATTTGATAAATACTACCTATAGGCTCGCTACTTTCTCCGTATATTCCTCTTATTGTCATACCAGACCTAGAAAGGTATGTTATTACACTATGAAGTTTTCCAGCTTTTTCGAGCATGGGTAAATGCACCATATACGATGCTCTCATACCTGTACCAATATTACTAGGGCAGCTTGTCAAATATCCAAGTTTTTCATCAAAAGCATATTTTAAGTTTTTTTCTATTAAGTCATCTACATAATCTGCTGTTGTATATGATTTTTGTATGTTTTTACCTGCTGCTATACACTGTATACGTACATGGTCTTCTTCATTTATCATAATATGAATAGAATCATCTTCACTAGAAATTACAGCCTTTGGTTCTCTACTTTTCAAAAGGTCTAAACTTATTTTGTGATGTTCTACTAAACCTAGACTTTCTATATCTGTTTTATTAGATAAATTTATAAATCTGAAATTTATATCTTTTTCACCCAAAAGATTTTTAGATATTTCTTCTATCATTTCTGTAGCTTCTTTTTGTGTTAGCTTTGAGTAAAAATTATATTTTTCAAAATTTCTAGCAAGTCTAACACGGCAAGAAATAATAGGAGAAAAATCTCCTTCCGATGTATACCATTTCAAAATTAAACACCTCTTTCTATTTCTTTTATTTTATCTCTTATTTTAGCTGCTTCTTCGTATTGTTCTAGGTCTATATGATTTTTAAGTTCTTCTTTAAGAGTTTCTATTTCTTTCTTTATTATTAGAGAAGCTGCATTTGTTTTTGGTATTTTACCCTTATGTTTTTCACTCCACTGTATTTTTTCTATAATATTATTTATATCTTTTTTAAAAGATTCGTAACATTTACCACAGCCAAGTTTACCAATTTTTTTAAATTCATAAAGTGTTAAAGAACAGCCCTCGCAAGAAATGTCATTTACTTCTTTTTCTTTCTCTTTATCAAAAGGATGAAAATTTGTAAAATTAAAAAGTAAATCATTTAAAAGACTATTAATAAAAAAATTTTTATCGAAATCTAAAGAACATCTATAACATAGATGAAGTTCTGATTTTTCTTTATCGTATACTTGCTCCAAATTTACAGAAACTTCTGCTTCTCTTTTTTTACAATTATCACAAAGCATTAAATTACCTCTATATTTTATTTTAAAATTTTTATACCCTACGTCTTGTTATTTCCATAAGACCAAGCTTGCTAATACCTACAACTATTACTTTTTGCCTATCTTTAGATATATATTTTTTAAAAATATCCAATAAAATTTCCATATTATTCATGTTTATAAAATCTATTATTATTATTCCTGTTATGTTTCTAAGCCTTATTTGATAAGCTATTTCTTCACAAGCCTCTATATTCGTTTTTTGTATGTTATCTTTTTTCTTGTTGTTAGATTTGCCAGTATTTACATCTATAACAGTAAGTGCAGATGTTTTTTCTATTATTATATATCCACCAGATTTTAGCCATATTTTTTTATTGTTTAATTCTTTTAGCTTGTGGTTTATTTCGTATTCTTCAAAAATATCTTTTTCCATAAGTACAGGCAAAATGTTGTACACTTCTGCTATTTCTTTTATATTTTCAAACTCATCTTTGCTATTTGTTATTATTCTTTCAATACCACAAGAAAGTAAAGATAGTAAAGATGATTTATAAAATATATTTTCATCTTCATTATACATTAATCCAAAATCTAAAAATTTTTCATGTAAAATTTTTTCTGCTTTTTTAATCAACTCTTCTATTTCACATTGTATTTCTTCTTTTTTAGCCGATACACATTCTGTTCTTATTACAAGTGAAAAATTATTTGGACACAATTCATTTGCAAGATTAAAAAAATAATCTTTTTTTGATTTGTCTATTTTATCCGAAACAAAAACACCATTTTTAAAAGGAGATTTTAAAAGAATTATATATTTTCCAACGAAATTTATGTCTTGTACAAGAGTTGGTCCTTTGCCATCTATAGAATCTTTTTTTACTTGCACTATTAGACTATCCCCATATTTTAGATTTTGATTATTTTTTAATTGTAAAAATCCATTTTTACCTGTTCCTATATCCAAAAAAGCAAATTCTTTACCAACATTTACAACTTTAGCTTTATAAATGTTTCCTATTATACTATCTTCTTTCGTATAGATAACTTCAATTAACCTTGTTCCATCCAAAAAAGCTAATTTTCCATGTTCTTTTTGTATATCTATTAATAAAGTTTTCATTTTGTACCTGCATTACTATTAAAATTCAAGATATTTTACAACTTCTACTATATCATTTTTTTGTGAAAAATAAAAATAAAAAATATTTTTCAAACTAGTTTTTTTGTAAAGTGTTATAAAAAATACGATATAATAAAATATAAATTCGTTATTTTTACAAACTTACTTAACTAATTTTTGTTATTTTTTCAAATGAAAACTTGTATTTTTTATATTTTTGATGTATCATAATTTGTAAAAACGATAGTTTTAACAGAAGGATAAGATAAAGTGATAGATGACATAGAACAAATAAGATTAAAAACTAAAAATAAAATAGAAAATATAAATAATCTAAAAGACTTTGAAGATTTTAAAGTAAGTATTTTTGGGAAAAAAGGGAAACTTACTGATTTAATGAAAAATCTTTCTATACTACCTAAAGAAGAAAGACCATCATTTGGACAAACAGTAAATATACTTAGAGATGAACTTGAAAATATTTTTTTTTTAAAACAACAAAGTTTAAAGCAATCTCTTATAAAAGAAGCATTTGAAAAAGAAACTATAGATGTTACAATTTCTAAAAAAAATCATCATTTAGGTACAAAGCATCCACTAATTACTGTAATGGATGAAATAAAAAATATATTTTTAGGAATGGGATACCAAATTGTAGAGGGTCCAGATATAGAAACATCTTATTATAATTTTGATGCTTTAAATATACCAAAAGTGCATCCTGCACGTGATGGTCAAGATACATTTTATATTGGAACTGATTTTTTATTAAGAAGCCAAACTTCACCAGTACAAGTTAGGACAATGGAGCGTGGAGAGCTACCTATAAAAATAATAGCACCTGGCAGAGTATATAGGCCAGATGAAATAGATGCTACTCACAGCCCTATTTTTCATCAAATAGAAGGTTTAGTTGTAGATAAAGGTATAAATATGTCCAATTTAAAAGGTGCTTTGCTTTCTTTTGTTCGTGAATTTTTCGGTAAAGACGTAAAAATACGATTAAGACCTCATCATTTTCCTTTTACAGAACCTAGTGCAGAAATGGATATTTCTTGTTTTTCTTGTATAAATAATGACCCAAGTTGTAAAGTTTGTAGAGGAGAGGGATATATAGAGCTTTTGGGTTGTGGAATGGTACATCCAAATGTTCTAAAAATGAGTGGTATAAACCCAAATGTATATTCTGGCTTTGCTTTCGGTATGGGACTTGAAAGAATAGCCATGCAAAAATACAATATAGAAGATTTACGTCTTTTTTATGAAAATGATATAAGATTTTTAAAGCAATTTTAAGGAGACAAACATGAATATACCTGTATCATGGATAAAAGAATATTTTGAAATAGAAGATTTAAAAGAGCTTATCGAAAAATTGACCATGAGTGGAACAAAAGTAGAAACAATACATTCAATAGGAAAAGAACTAGATAAAATAGTAACAGGAAGAATAGTAAATATAGAAAAACATCCAAATGCTGAAAAATTACTTGTTACAAATGTAGATATTGGAAGAAATAAAATAGTAAACATTGTTACAGCAGCAAAAAATTTAAAAAAAGATGATATTGTACCTGTAGCACTACCTGATTCTACTATTTATGGTGGTATAACTATAAATGAGAGAGATTTTTTTGGTATAAAATCATATGGAATGTTATGTTCTATTACCGAGCTTGGTTATGATTCTACCGACTTTCCAGAAAATCTTGAATATGGTATTTATGTATTTGAAAATAAAAATTTAAAGTTAGGTGAAGATGTTTGTGATATTTTGCACCTAAAAGATGATGTAATAGAGCTAGAGCTTACAACAAATAGACCAGACTGTTATAGTGTACACGGAATATTTAGAGAAATAAAGGCACTTGGCTACAAAGAAAAAAATATTAAAAAAAATAAAGAATATTCAAATAAAAGCATTACAGAACACACAAAAGATTTAATAAATATAAAAATAGAAAATCCAGACGAATGTTATAGATATGTAGCAAGAGTTGTAAAAAATGTAAAAATAGCACCATCTCCAAATTGGATTAGAAGAAGACTAATATTAAGTGGAATAAGACCAAAAAACAATATAGTTGATATAACAAACTACGTAATGCTAGAATATGGTCAGCCTTTACATGCTTTCGATTTAAGAAAGGTAGCTGAAAATAATAATAAAAAAGAAATAGTAGTTCGATTTGCAAAAAATGATGAAAATATTACAACCTTAGATGCTTCTAAACATATACTTCAAAAATCTAATTTAGTAATAGCAGATAATGAAAAAGCTCTTGCAATTGCTGGTGTTATTGGTGGGTTAGATAGCTCTATAACAGATTCTACAACAGATGTTATTTTCGAATCAGCAAATTTTTTAGGCTCTAGCATAAGAAAAACTTCAAAAGAAATAGGAATTCGTACAGATGCATCTACTAAATATGAAAAAGGTATAGATCCAAATTTATCTCTTTTTGTGATAAATAGATGTATGGAACTTATAGAAGAGCTTTGTATAGGAGAAGTAGTAGAAGGATGGGTAGATAATTACCCTACAAAAATAGAAAGTCATACTTTTAAATGTTCGTTTGAAAATGTAAATAAAATTCTCGGTACAAATATACCAAAGAAAGAAATGATAAATATCTTGCAAAAATTAGAAATACAAGCAAAAGACGATATTTTATATATTCCAACATTTAGAAAAGATATTACAAACGATGCAGATATAGCTGAAGAAATAGTACGTATATACGGATTTGAAAATATAGAACCTACTTTAGACAATGTTGTTGCAATTGGTAGAAAAACAAAAAAACAAATTGTAGAAGAAAATATAATAGATATATTAAAATCCCTTGGTCTTAATCAAATAATGACTTATTCTTTTGAAAATCCAAAAGTTTTTGAAAAATTGAATATAGAGTTAAATAACTTATTAAGAGATACTGTAAATATATCAAATCCTCTAGGTGAAAGTTCTATAATGCGTTCTACTACTATTAGTTCTATGTTAAATACTATTAGTTTGAACTATAATAGAAGAAATAATGATATATATTTATTCGAAATAGGCAAAATATATAAAAATTCTAAATTTAGTGAAAATAAAGATAACAAACCAATAGAAAAATTAATGCTTACAATTGGTATTATGCCAAATAAAAATTTTGACTTTTATGAGCTAAAATCGATAACAGATGAACTTTTTAGAAACTTATCTTTAAATGTAGATTATCGCCCTTATAAAGAATGTAGCTATACTCACCCAGGACGCACTGCGAATATTTTAATAGATAAGAAAGAAATAGGAATAATAGGACAAGTAAATCCTCTTGTTTTAGAAAATTTTGAAATAAAAGAAAATGTATATATATGTATAGTTGATATGGATGAAATAATAAGTTTTATAGATTTAGATAAAACATATATTCCAATAATAAAATATCCAAAAGTAACAAGAGATATATCTATAAAAGTAAAATCAGATATATGGGCGTACCAAATAGAAGAAATAATAAAAAACTGCTCTGGAAAGCTTATAGAAAATTTAAATTTATTTGATATATATCAAGGAAACCAAATAGAAGATGGATATAAATCTATGGCATATAGCCTAACTTTTAGAGATAAAGAAAAAACTCTTTCTGATAAAGAAATAAATATTATAATGGAAAAAATAATAAATACTTTAAAAGAAAATTTGGGTGTAATGTTACGTGTCTAAAAGAAATTATATAAAATTGTTATATCGTTTTTCTAAAAACTAACTTTGAAAGGAGATTTATGAAAGTAAACGAAATACGAGAGCTATATCTTAGTTTTTTTGAAAAAAAACAGCATCTACGATTACAAAGTTCATCTTTGATACCCTATAATGATAATAGCTTACTTCTTATCAATTCTGGAATGGCACCTCTTAAACCATATTTTGTAGGATTAAAAACACCACCAAATAATAGAATAACAACTTGTCAAAAATGTATTCGAACAGGTGATATAGAAAATGTGGGTAAAACAGCTAGACACGGTACTTTTTTTGAAATGCTCGGTAATTTTTCTTTTAATGATTACTTTAAAATAGAGGCTATAGAGTGGGCATTTGAATTTTGTACAGAAATTTTGAAATTGCCAAAAGAAAAAATATATGTTTCTATTTATGAAGAAGATAATGAGACATATGATATTTGGCAAAATCATATGAATATACCTAAAAATCGTATTGTTAAATTAGGTAAAAATGATAATTTTTGGGAAGTGGGAACTGGTCCATGTGGTCCATGTAGTGAATTTTATTTTGATCGTGGTGAAAAATATGGGTGTGGTCTTGAAATTTGTTCTCCAGGTTGCGATTGCGACCGTTTTATGGAATTTTGGAATCTTGTATTCACACAGTTCAATAAAGAAGATGATGGGAGTTACTCAAAGCTAGATAGAGTAAATATAGATACAGGTATGGGTCTTGAACGTATGGCTGTTATAATGCAAGAAGTAGATAGTATTTTTGATATAGATACTATTTCTAATATTATAAAAAAAATATCTCAGTTATCGAACAAGAAATATAAAAAAGATGAAGAAATTGATATTTCCATAAGAAAAATAACAGACCATGTTAGGTCTATTACTTTCATGATTGCAGATGGTATATTGCCAAGTAATGAGGGACGTGGATATGTACTTAGAAGACTTCTTCGTGTTGCTGTTAGACATGGTAAAAAAATCGGTATGATGAATTTTATTAAGGAAATATCAGAAGTTGTGATAAACGATGGGTGTTATGCTTATCCAGAATTATTAGAACAAAAAGAACATATTTTTAATATTTTAAATTCTGAAGAAATTAATTTTTATAAAACATTAGATAGTGGAAATGAAATTTTAGAAAAAATAATAAAAGAAGCAAAATTAAATGAAATAAATACTATAGATGGTTCAGACGCTTTTAAAATGTACGATACCTATGGTTTTCCAATTGAGCTAATGGAAGAAATTTTATTGGAATCTGGACTTAAAATAGATAAAAAAGAATATGAAAACCAAATGAACTTGCAAAAACAAAGGGCAAGAAATGCTAGAGAAAATACAAATTATCTTGGTACAGAAAATTCTATATATACCAGTATAATGAATATAGATACAAAATTTGTAGGTTACGATAAACATACAGTAGAAACAACTGTAAAAGCAATTATCAAAGACAATGAGTTTGTACAAGAAGCAAATGCAGGAGATAAAGTAGCTATTATTATAGAAGAAACTACCATATACCCAGAAAGTGGTGGTCAAAAAAGTGATGTTGGATTTATAGGCTCTGATAGTGTTTCTGTAAATATTTCAAATTGTAAAAAAATATATGGAAAAATAGTTCATTTAGGTGAAGTTATAGAAGGTATATTGAAAACGAACGACAAAGTAACAACTAGATATGAAGATACAATTAGAGATGAAATATCTAGAAATCATACAGCTACACATTTGTTACACGCCTCCTTAAAAAAAGTTCTAGGAAACCATGTAAACCAAAGTGGAACAGAAAAATCTCCACAAAAATTACGTTTTGATTTCAATCATATTGAACCTGTAAAACAAGAAGATTTGGAATATATAGAGCAGATAGTAAATGAAAAAATATTAGAAAATTTACCAGTTAATATATATTATAAATCGATTGAAGAGGCCAAAAAAGATGGAGCAATGGCACTATTTGGAGAAAAATATGATGAAATTGTAAGAGTTGTAAATATAGGTTTTGAACCAAATATAAATTCTTTTAGTATGGAGCTATGTGGTGGTACTCATGTAAAAAATACAGGCAATATTGGTTTTTTCAAGATAATATCGGAAAGTGGTGTAGCACAGGGAATAAGAAGAATAGAAGCTATTACTGGATATAATACGATAGATTATGTAAAAATGGAAGAGAATCTACTTGAAAAATTGTTTATAACTTTAAAATCTAACAAAGACAATGTGCTTGACAAAGCAAATTCGTTAATATTAGAAAACAAAGAACTAAAAAAGCAAATAGAAATTTTAAATTCTAAAATAAATTCTGTAGAAAAAATAATGGAACAAGCCAATGTAGAAATTATTTCTGGAAAAAATACTTTTATTTGTAGAATAGATAATTCTAATCAAGATGTATTAAAATCTATCGCAGATAAAATAAAAGACAAGTTAAAATCTTGTATAGTAGTATTGATAGGAGCTAATAACGGTACTGTACCTATTGTAGTTACTATAACAGATGATATTGTAAAATTAGGTTTTAAAGCTGGAGATATAGTAAAAAAACTTGCTAAATTTTTAGATGGGAATGGTGGAGGAAGACCAAATATGGCTACAGCTCAAGGTAAAAATATCGATAAGATAGACGAAGCACTCTTACTTTTAAAAGATTTAGTCAATTAATATTTAAAAACGTCGACTACTTTGTCGGCGTTTTTCTATTATGTTATAATTACATAAAAATATATGTTAAAGGCAAAGTTATGTTTAATATTTCAGAAGAATTAAAAAAATTGCCAGAAAAATCTGGCGTGTATATAATGAAAGATAAGGATGAAAATATTATTTACATTGGAAAAAGTGTAAATTTGAAAAATCGTGTAAGGCAGTATTTTCAAGAATCTTCAAAAGAAAATTTAAAAACAAAAATGTTATCTTCACAAATAAATAGCTTTGAATATATAATAACAACAAATGAAATAGAAGCTCTTGTTTTAGAAAATAATTTAATAAAAACAAATAAACCTAAATACAATATAGCATTAAAAGATGATAAAACATATCCATATATAAAAATAACAAATGAAATGTTTCCATGTATTATAAAGGTACGTATCGTAAAAAAAGATGGTGCTGTTTATTTTGGACCGTATAGTGATTTTGTAGCTAACGAAACAATAAATATTATCCATAATATTTGGCAAATACGTTCTAGCAAAAAAAAACTTCCTAGAGATTTAAATAAAAGTAGAGCTTGTTTAAATTATCATATTGGCAGATGTAAGGCACCCTGTATATCTCTTGTATCTGAATATGAATATTCTATTATAATAAAAGAAGTAATAAATTTTTTAAATTCTAATTATGATGAGCTTATAAAAAAATTAACAGATGATATGTTAAATGCTGCAGATAATCTAAATTTTGAATATGCAAAAGTAATAAGAAATAAAATAGAAGCTATAAATAATTTAAAACAAAAACAAAATTTAGAAAATGTAAGTTCTAATAATCAAGATGTTATTGCTCTTGCAAAAAATGAAAATGATGCTCTTATTCAAATATTTTTTATAAGAGGCGGAAAAATGACTGGTCGTGAAAGTATTTTTCTTGAAGGAAATATGGAGCTTTTAAATTCTGAAATTATTACATCTTTTATAAAACAATTTTATTCAGAAATTAGTTTTATTCCAGAAGAAATACTTTTAGGAGAAAAAATAGAAGATAAAGAGATTATAACAAATTGGCTTAAAAGTATATCGAATCATAACGTTAAAATATTAAATCCAAAAAAAGGTAACAAAAATAAATTAGTAGAACTTGCAGAGAATAATGCACAAATAACATTAAATCAATTTGGAAAAGAATTGAAAAGACAAAAAGATAAAACAATAGGAGCTGTAGAAGATATAAGATTAGCACTTGGAATTTCTGATATTAAAAGAATTGAAGCATACGATATATCAAATATACAAGGTTTTGAATCTGTGGGTTCTATGGTTGTATTTGAAAATGGAAGACCAAAACATAGTGATTATAGAAAATTTAAAATAAAAACTGTAAAAGGTTCAGACGATTACGCAAGTATATCAGAAATTTTGGATAGAAGATTTAAGAGATATTTAAAAAGCAAAGAAGAAAATACTGAAAATTTTTCCAAATTGCCAGATATTATATTTGTAGATGGTGCAGCTGGACAAATTAATGCTGTTAAAAAAGTGCTAAATACACTATGTATAAATATACCTATTGCTGGAATGGTAAAGGATGAGAATCATAAAACAAAATGTTTGTTATATAATGAAAAAGAAATTTTTTTTCCAAAAAATTCAGATACATTTAAATTAATAACTAGAATCCAAGATGAAGTTCATAGGTTTGCAATAGAGTATCACAGAAAACTAAGAAAAGATACTTTAATAAAATCGGAACTAGATGATATAGAAGGAATAGGAAAAAAAAGAAAAAATGCTTTATTTTCAAAATTTGGGTCTATAGAAAAAATCAAAAGTGCAACATTAAAAGAACTTGAAGAAACAAAAGGATTTAATAGTAAAGTAGCACAGAAATTATATGATTTTTTTAATAGTTAATTAAATTATACATCATGCTGTCTTTATTAGTTTATAGGTGTGATGTATACTTTTAATCTTTTTATAAACATACTAATATTCATTATACAAAACATTTTCACATATAAATAGATATTAATTTTAATTTGATATATACTAATAGCTAAAAATGTTTTTTGAAAGTTTCAATAATTTTTTAGTCGTGAATAATCTTAAATTATATCGAAAATCGAATTTAATTTCGATTTAGAGCAACTTTGGAGTTTTGCTTATGAAAGAGAAAAATAAAGAAAAAAATCTAAAAAAAAATATAGCAGCTATGTTCGAACTTCCAAAAGATATAATGCTAAATTTACCGTATGTATCTATAATAGGTAACGAGGAAATATTATTACAAAATCACAAAGGATTGATAGAATATAGTAAAAATGTAGTACGTATAAAAACAACTATAGGAATATTTACAGCTAATGGTGAAGACTTATACATATCTAAAATGACTAATGAGTACATAAATATTTTAGGAAAAATAAAAAATTGTGGATATTAGTATAAAATCAAAGGGGGTAATTTGAAGATTGATAAAATTATTTTGGTATTTTTTAAAAGGATATGTTACTATAGAAATTAAAGGGGCTACAAAAGAGCGATTTTTTAATATGGCAAGTTATAAGAACATATTTTTTTGGGATATTAAACATATAAAAAATAGTATACAAGCAAAAATAAGCATACAAGATTTTAGAAAATTAAAAGAAATATCAAAAAAAACAAATTGTAAATATAAAATATTATATAAAGAGGGTCTTCCTTTTTTAATATTTAGATATAGAAAAAGAAAAATATTGTTTCTTGGAATACCATTTTTTTTATTTACTCTTTATTTTCTTACATCTTTTGTATGGGCTATAGATATTGTAGGATACAATGATATAAGTTATCATGTATTAATAAATGCTTTGGATGAAAACGGTTTATCTTTTGGTACTTTTAAACATACAATAAACAAATTAGAAATAGAAGAGCAGATGTTAAACACATTTGAAAATATGTCTTTTATAAATATAAATTTGTACGGTACAAGAGCTACAGTAACAATATCAGAAAATATAAAACAAGTAGATATAATAGATAGAGATACGCCAACAAATTTAGTATCGAGCCATGCAGCTATAATACATAGTTTAAATGTTAGATACGGAGATGCCATTGTTACTCCTGGTGATGTAGTTTTTTCTGGTGATTTACTTGTTTCTGCATTAGTTATACCAGATGATACAAATCCAGATTTTTTTAATTATGTACATGCTACGGCAGAAATTTACGGATATGTTTATTATAATCTTGATTTTTTAGTGTCAAATAAAGATATCGAAAAAGAATTTACAGGAAGAATAAGGTCCATTTACACTATTAATATTATAAATAGATACGTAAATTTACCAAATGCTATGCAAAATTTTCAAAATTATGATACAATAATATCAAGAACAATTTTAAATTTTGGCGAAAACTACCCTCTTCCTTTTGTTTTGATTGTTAAAACCCAAAAAGAATACATAGAACATATAATTCAAAGGGATAGACAAACAATGGAACAATTAGCATATAGAAAAATAAATGAAACTATATTGAATTTTTTTGATTTTGATGTAGATATAGTAAGAAAAAATATAAATTTGGAAGAAATATCAGAAGGACTTTCTGTGAGTGTTTCTCTAACAACATTACAAAATATAGCTATAGAACAAAATGTGGTTTTTTACGAAAATATAGATGACGAAGTAATAAACTAAATAAAATAACAAAAAAGGAGAATATTATTATAAAACTAAAATTAAACTTGGATAATAAAGGAATTATTAATCTTTTCGGTGAATTAGATAGTAATATTGTTTTAATAGAAAATTCCTTTGATGTAAAAATAATAAATAGAGATGGAGATATAACAATAACAGGAGATGAGGAGAAAACTCATAAAGCATATTTAGCTATAGAAAAATTAATTTCTATAGCTAAAAAAGAAGAACTTATAACAGAGCAATCGGTAACATATACAATTAATAGTATCGGTGCAAGTCATTTTTCACAAATAGATAAACTTGGAGAAAAAATAATATGTATTACACAAGCTGGAAAAAGAATTTCTCCAAAAACTATAAACCAAAAAAAATATATACAAAAAATAAAAGATAATACAATTACTTTTGGTGTGGGACCAGCTGGTACTGGTAAAACATATTTGGGAATGGCAATGGCTATTACTTCTTTTAAAGAGGGTAGTGTAAATCGTATTATATTAACAAGACCTGCAATAGAAGCAGGAGAAAACTTGGGATTTTTACCCGGGGACTTGCAACAAAAAATAGATCCATATCTTAGACCACTATACGATGCTTTAAATGAAATAATGGGTCAAGAATCTTTCAAAAAACATCAAGAAAAAGATTTAATAGAAGTAGCACCTTTGGCATATATGAGAGGTAGAACGCTAAACAATTCTTTTATATTTTTAGATGAAGCACAGAACACAACTCCTGAACAGATGAAAATGTTTCTTACACGTATTGGTTTTGGTTCTAAAGCTATTGTAACTGGTGATATTACACAAATAGATTTACCATTTGGCAAAAAAAGTGGTTTGGTAGAAGCTATAAAAATAGTGGAAAAAATAGATGATATAGCAATTGTTAATTTTAATAAAGATGATGTCGTAAGACATCCATTAGTACAAAAAATAATAGATGCTTACGAAAAACACGAGAAAAAAGAATTACCTAAAAACAATTTCAAAAGGCAACGATACCAAAAATAAAAGGACTTTATGAAAAAAATTTCAAAATTTAAATTAAATTGGCTTTTGATAACAATATCATTGTTATTTACAATAGCTAGTGTAACATTTGGTTCGTATATACAACAAGGATATAGTCTAAATATTGGAGATGTGTCTCCCAGAACTTTTATAGCAACACATCAAGTAGAAAATAGAATAGCTACCGAGAGACTAAGGTCTGAGGCAAGAGAAACAGGAATAACGATAATAATACAAGATTCAGAAGTAGAAGATTTGGTTCGTACAAAATTAGAAGAGTTATTTTATTCTATTTCTGTTTTACGGGATTCCTATTTATTAAAAAGACAAGCCTTATTAAATTTAGATTCCAATATACAATTAGAAGAATTTAATTCAGATGAAAGTTCGGAAAATGTAAATAATGAAAACGAAAATTTATTTCTAGAAAATACTATAATTTTAGAACATAAAAATTTAGTTTTATCTGTTTTAGAAAATTTTCCTGAACTTAGTAATATAGATTCTAATTATTTTGATGTTCTAATTTCTACAGAACAAGGACTTTTTAACCATTTTAGACTAACTATTTTTGAAATATTTACAACATTAATGTCTAGAGGTGTGATAGAAAATAGTCCACGCTTAGAGGAAGAGATATACAGTATGCTTTCCATGCGTGCAATACCATATCCACTAAATAGCATTGGATTTTTTATATTAGACAATTATATAGTTCCAAACAATTTGATAGATGAAGAGGCAACGAATACACTTAGAGAAGATAGGGCAGCTAGTGTAGAGCCAGTATTATTCATACAAAACCAAAATATAGTAAATGATGGTGAAATAATAACAGAAGAAATTTATCATGCACTTTTAGATTTAGGTTATATTTCAGAAGGATATACTATAAATTATATTCCTCTTATTGGCTCTACACTTCTTATTATTACTATGTTTACTATAGGGCTTTTTTATATACATTTATTTGTTCCTAATCTTTGTAAAAACAAAAATCAACAAATTTTATTATTTAGCCTTTATATTGTTTTAATAACATCAATTTTATTTTTTAGAAATTTACAGCATATTTTTATGCCAAATCTTATTTTTATAATGCTTATTGGAATGCTTATAAGTTTTAGATTTTCAACTGTTTTAAATATTATAATATCTATAATAACGTTTCTAGTTTACGATGGGAATTTAAGCTATTTACTTTATTTCTTTATTACTGGAACAGTTGTATCAATTGTAACAAGGTATACTCTCGAACGTAGTAAAATTATTATATTTAGCCTTTTTGTTAGCTTTATAAGTGGTTTTGTATCTTTTTCTTTAAATTTACTGTTAGATAGAACTTTTTCTATTTTAAATCTTTATAATTTTGGTTTTAGTGCTCTATCTGGTTTTTTTTCTGTTGTTATAGCTGTTGGTACATTGCCTCTTTGGGAAAGTTTATTTGGAGTAATAACCCCTATAAAACTTATGGATTTAACAAACCCTTCAAATCCACTTCTTAGAAAGTTAAGTATAGAGGCTCCTGGCACATATCATCATAGTATTATTGTTGCAAATTTAGCAGAGGCTGCAGCACATGATATATCTGCAGATACTATAATAGCTAGAGTTGGAGCTTTTTTTCACGATATAGGGAAATTAAGACACCCTATGTTTTTTATAGAAAATCAAGTTGGAGTAAATTTACACGACCAAATTTATCCTATTGATAGTGCCGAGATTATAATAGATCATGTAAACTACGGTAAAGAGCTTGCAGATGAATATAAACTTCCTCTTGTTCTTCGTGATATAATAGTACAACATCACGGTACAACTGTTCTTAAATTCTTTTATGATAAAGAAAAAACAAGAATGGAAGAAATAGATTATGAAAATACAAAGGAAGTGGATATAAATATTTTTACGTATCCAGGTCCAATACCACAGTTTAAAGAAGCAGCAATAGTAATGCTTTCTGATACTGTAGAAGCAGCGATTCGTGCCATGCAGCAAAGTTCTAAGAACAAAATTGATATTAATAAAAAAGTAAAAGAACTAATAAATAATAAATTAATGGAAGGACAGCTCTTGGACAGTGGTCTAACTTTAAAAGATATAGACATGATAGAAAAAGCTTTTATACGAGTTTTTAGTGGAATGTATCATGAAAGAATACCATATCCAGTTTCAAAAAATGACAAATATACGGATAACAAACGAAACAAATCAAAATCTCGATGATTTTGAAGATTTAATAAAATCTATAGTAATATTAGCACTAAAAAAAGAAAATCAAAATGAAAATGCAGAAGTAGATATAACAATTGTTACAGATGAAACAATACGAGAGATAAATGCAAAGTATAGAAATAAAGATACTGTAACAGACGTTTTATCTTTTCCTATGTTTGATTTTGAAACGTCTTCAATACCAAAAATCGGCATATATATGTTGGGTGATATTATGTTTTCTATAGATGCTGCGAAGAGACAATCATTAGAATATAATCACAGTTTAAAAAGAGAAATAGGATTTTTTATTGCTCATAGTATGCTACATCTTTTGGGGTACGACCATGAGACAAAAGAGGATGAAGATATTATGACAAAAAAACAAGAAGAAATATTATCAGAAATAAAACTTTTTAGATAAAAATTTATAAACAGTTATAGCACAATAATACAATTTCTGAAAGGTAATAAATGGAGTTTAAATCAGGATTCGTTACAATAATAGGTAGACCAAATGTAGGTAAATCTACACTTGTAAATTCTCTAGTTGGAGAAAAATTAACAATAACATCGAGTAAAGCACAAACAACAAGAAATCAAATTAGGTGTATAATTAATACAGAAAATAGTCAAATAGTATTAATAGATACTCCCGGTATTGTGGATAAAGTAGAAAATAAACTCGGCAACTTTATGGATAAATATTCAAAAATTGATGTAAATAGTATAGATATAACTCTTTTTGTTATAGAACCAGATAAAACAATAGGAAAGATGGACAAAGAAATAATAAAAAGATTGCAAGGAGATGTTTTTTTAATTATAAATAAGATTGATAAAATAGCTAAGGAAGAAGTATTACAAGTGATAGATATTTATAAAAATACTTATCCTTTTAAAGAAATATTACCGATAAGTGCTCTTAAAAATGAAACATACAATTTAGTAGACTTAATAGAAAATTATTTACAAGATGGGCCTAAATATTTCTCGGATAATATGATAACAGACCAACCAGAAAGACAGATAGCAGCAGAGTTTATAAGAGAAAAACTACTTAGAAATTTAGAAGAAGAAATACCTCATGGTGTAGCGGTAGAAATTTTAAAAATGAAAAAAAGAGATAACAAAAATTTAGTAGATATAGATGCTACTATATACTGTGAACAAGATTCTCATAAAGGTATAATAATTGGAAAAAATGGTGATTTGATAAAAAAAATAGGTACAGAGGCTAGAAGAGATATTGAAAATCTTTTAGGTTCTAAAATATTTTTGCAAACAAAAGTAAAAACAAAAAAAAATTGGAGAAATAATGATATTATTTTAAAAAATTTAGGATATGCTGATAACTTGAATTAATTTTGAAAAATGTTATAATTTCTTAAATGTGTTCATGAGAAACAAGAGAAGAGAGAAATAAAAAATGGATAAAAGGACGGAAAGAAAACATATATTTTCTTTAGTTTTTATTATAGAATTTGAAAAGGATATAAATTTGGAAAATATTTTTTTGGGATATATCGAAAGCCTAGAAACAAAAAGTAAAGAAGAATTAAATAACGGTAATAAAAGTTTTGTTTTTTCTTCTTTTGAAAAAATTTTTTTGAATTTAAAAAAAATAGACAAAATAATATCAGAAAATTTAATAAAAAGAGAAATAGAACGTCTAAACAAAGTAGACTTAGCAATTCTTAGATTTGCTGTATATGAAATAATTTTAACAGATACACCTAAAAAAATTATAATAAACGAAGCAATAGAAATTGCAAAAGAGTTTTCTTCTGAAAATAGTCCAAAATTTATAAATGGAGTATTAGCAACTTTTGTTAATAGTGGACAGAATAATAAGGAATTATAATGAAAAAAATATTATCTGTGTATCAAGTTAATAATTATATAAAAAGAATATTTGAAGAAGATTTTATTTTAAGCGAAGTTTTTATACAGGGTGAAATATCAAATTTAAAACATAATAAGCATTTTTATTTCACATTGAAAGGTGATAATTCTGCTATAAATTGTGTTATGTTTAATAATTATACAAAAAGTTTAGATATAGAATTAAAAGACGGAATGAGTATAATTGTTTTTGGTCGTATTTCTGTTTACGAAAAAACAGGAAATTATCAAATTTATGTAGAATTAATACAACCTATAGGTGTTGGTATAATTCATTTTTCTTTTTTGCAACTAAAAGAAAAATTAGAAAAAGAAGGACTTTTTGATTTAATATATAAAAAAGATATACCTAAAGACTCTAAAAATATAGCATTTATAACATCTTTAACTGGTGCTGTTGTATATGATATGATACGAATTTTAAAAAGACGAAATCCTAGTATAAATATATTAATTGTACCTGTTCAGGTTCAAGGGAAAGATGCCCCAATATCTATTATAAATGCTCTTAAAACTTTAGAAGAATACAGAAATGTAGATTTTGCTATTTTAGCACGTGGTGGTGGCTCTATTGAAGATTTGTGGGCATTTAACGATGAAAATGTTGCACGTGCTATTTTTAATTTTAAAATACCCATAATATCTGCAATTGGACATGAAACAGATTTTACAATTGCAGATTTTGTAAGTGATTTAAGAGCATCCACACCATCTTCTGCTATAGAAGTTTCTGTTTCCCAAAAAGAAGATATACTAAAAACTATTAAAATCAAAATCTCAAGATTAAATAATATTATATCTATGAAGATTAATATGGAAAAAAGATTATTTTTAAATTTTTTAGAAAGGTGTAAGGCTTTAAATCCTGAACATAAAGTTTTAAGAGAAAAAAAATATGTATCAGAAATAGTAAAAAATATAGATACAATTATAAATAACGATTTTGAAAAACATAAAAACAAACTAGCGTTTAATATAAGTATTTTGAAAGCAATCTCACCATTAAATATTTTGTCCAAAGGCTATACAATCGTATATAAAGATGAAAAAATAGTTAAAAGTGCTGAAAATTTAAAAAAAGATGATGAAATAATAATAAAATTTGAAAATGAAGAGAAACATGCAAAAATAATTTAAACATATAAAGGTCGTATAAAATGCCAAAAAAAATAAATTATGAACAATTTATAGAAAAATTAGAAGAAATAGTTAATAAATTAGAAAATCCAGATACATCTCTTGAAGATTCTATAAACTTGTATAAAGAGGGAATAGACATAGCAAAATTTTGTAATGAAAAATTAGATAGTATGGAAGGTGAAATTAAAATTCTAAAAAAATCTGTAGATGATATTTTTACAAAAGAGGACTGGGTAGAAAATTAGTGGAAAAAAATTTTGAAAAATACAAAAACATAATCGATAAAAATTTAGAAAAATATGTAAATATAAAATCAGATAAACTCAAAGATTCTGTTATATACTCTTTAACTAGTGAAGGCAAAAGAATTAGAGGAATTTTACTTTTACTTGTGTTTGAGAGTATAACGAACAGTAGTGATTATAAAAATATTTTGCCATTTGCCGTATCGCTTGAAATGATTCATACTTATTCTTTAATACATGATGATTTGCCGAGCATGGACAACGATGAATATAGAAGAGGAAAATCCTCTAATCATATTGTTTTTGGTGAAGATATAGCTATTTTGGCAGGAGATGCACTTTTAAATTTGGCATATGAAAATATGGTAAATCACATATATAAATACCCTGCAAAACAAAATATAAAAGCTATGAGAATAATATCGAAAGCAGCAGGGCTTATGGTATCTGGTCAAGCACTCGACATTACACATAATACTTTAAATGTAGATGGAAAAATTCTTTTTGACATACAAAAATATAAGACAGCATATCTAATACATTCAGCGTTATATACTGGTGCTATTCTTGCCACTAAAAACAAAAAAATCTTATCTGACTTTTATACCGCAGGGTTTTATATAGGTCTTTCTTTTCAAATAAAAGATGATTATAATGATTATTTAGAGTATAAAAAATCTAGTAAAAAAACAAGTGATATAATAAACGACAAGGCAACTTATGTTTCTATTTTTGGCGAAAATAAAGCAAAGGAAGATATACAAATTTTGAAATCTAAAATTTTGATTATTTTTAACAAATATAATTTTAAAAATAATAATTTGAGTGATTTTGTTGAATGGTTATTTTAGTTAAGGATATAATAACACAAAAACTCAACACCGTATTATATCTTAGGTGTTGGGTTTTGAATTAAGTTTTGCAAGTATTAGAATATTGGAGTTACTTTTATAATTCCATATCCCGGGTCTGATACTATAATTTTATTTTTGGTTATGCTGTGTATCACAATATAATGTTCTAATCTATTATCTACAACAACATGAGCAATGCAGGGTAATGGAAAATGTAAATAAAAAGCCTCTTTAGTAACTTTTACAGCTTTTACTACAAATCCAAAAAATTCTAATGTTTTGATTATATCTTTTGCAGTTGTGCCTTCTTTACTTATATTTGTTATTTCTCGTATTTTTGAAATATCAATATTTATACCATTTTGTTTTAATACTGTTGATATACAAGCTATGGCACAGTCATTTTCATTTTCTTGTAATACGGTATGATATTTTTTAAACATATTAAAAGTCCCTTTTGTTATAAATTTTCAATGATAAGAATAATGATATTAAAAAAGGTATAGTTAAAAATAAAACAAATAATAATATTGTAATTATTATTTGTGTAACAAAGCTACTAACATTTAAAAATAACAATTCTACAAAATTTATTAAACTATATAAAGGTACAGTAGAAATATCGTTTTCATTTGTAGGTCTAAGGGCGAAAATAACAATAAGCATTACAACAGAAGGTATTAAAGAATTTAATAACATTAACTTTTTAAATCCAAATTTAAAAAATAATGGAAATTCAATAATACTTATAATCATAGAAATAAAAGAAGCAAACATTGTTACAGCTACTATTTCTACTATACTTACACCATGGTTTAAAATATTTCTTACAATTACAGCAAACAAAAAGTATGTAATACTAGCTAAAATTGAAAATATAATTAAAAAAATATATCTACCAAAAACAATAGTTTTTCTTTCTATACAAAGCATTGCATATAACTTATCAAGTCCATTTTTATCACCAGCAGAAAAAGGAAGAGAAGCAAGTCTAGAACCTGTTGTAACAACTCCTATAGAAGCTCCCAAAATCCCCGCAAAATTATAACCCATTGCTAAAAACACCATAAAAACAATACCACCAACAGCTACCACTCTTGGACTTATAGCAAAAAAATCTGACTTTATAAATCTAATTATCTTTTTCGTATTTGACATATTAAATCACCGTATTTTGTTCATTGTTAAAGCAAATTGCTAAATCACTCAAATTTGCGTTTGAAATATCTAGACCATTTGCAATTTTACTTAAATTTTCTTTGTGTATAATAGCTTTAAATCTATCCGAATATCGTTTAGAACCTATAATAATATTTAAAAAGTCGCCTGTTATTTTGTCTAAACTACCTTCAATATTCAAATAATTTGTAAGTAGTGATTCTTTAGTATCTGATATAACTATACTACCATTTGCAATATATGTAACATCATTCGCTATTTTTTCTATATCTTCTACTATATGTGTAGAAAACAATACACTACGTCCTCCTATTTTCACATAATCTAATAGTAAATTACATATCTCATCTCTTGCGGTTATATCTAACCCACTTGTTGGTTCGTCTAGTATTAATATTTTTGCATTGTGAGAGAGAGCAACAGCAAGCATTAGTTTTACACTCATACCACGGCTTAATTCTTTTACTTTTTTACTCTTGTCTATGCTAAATTGTTTTAATAAATTATCAAAACGAGAGGCATCCCAATTTTCATGGTAAGGTTTTACAAATTTCTCAACTCCTGATACTTTCCAACGTTCTTCATATACTACAAAATCCATAACAGAACCTACATCAGAATTGATGTATTTTGTATCATTTCCAAAAAATTTTATAGTACCAGAATCGTATTTACTTATACCAAGTATAGATTTTAAAAGTGTTGTTTTTCCAGCACCATTTGGTCCTACAAAACCCATTATAGTATTTTTAGGAATTGTCATATTTATATTTTTTATACTGAAATTTTTGTATGATTTTGTTAAATTAATTATTTCTAATGTGTTCATAAAATTTCCTTTATAAAATTTTTAAATTTTCAAAAATCTTTATTGTTGTAAATTTTTAAGGATAATAGAAAAGATAAAATTAATGAAATAAGCCAGAACGTAATAAATATTAAGTCTGGTAATAAAATATTTATAAACAGTGTATTTTGATTATTTGTATATTCCAAAAAGTTTACAAATCTATATATAGGTGTTGGAGAGCTATCATCTATAGACCTAATAAAAAGCATTATAAATAGAACTAATAATGATGGTACTGCAGAAGTATATCGCTTTAGCTTATATCCTCCAAATTTAAAGCTTAATGGAAAGTGTAGTATATTTATTGTCGTTGATGCAAAAAAGCATACAAAGGTTATTATTGTTATTTCAATTGTACTTACATCATAATTAAAAAGTTTTTGCATTATTGTAGCGAATAAAAAATATATTATGCTAGATATTAAAGACAATAAAACAAAAAAGGTATATCTACCTAAAACAACAGTTTTGCGTTCGATACATAACATTGCGTATAATCTATCTAAACCGTTTTTACCTTCTCCAGCTTCAAAAGCAATATTAGGTAAAGCAGCTCCTATATTTATTATGCCCATAGATACACCTAAAACGCCTCCAAAATAATATCCAAAAATGCTTACAATCATAACAAAAGCAAAAATACCACCTTTAAAAAATAATTTTGGCATTACAGCTAAAAAATCAGAGTGTATAAATTTAATTAAATCTCGGCTATTTGTCATTTTTAAACCACTTTTCTAATTTATTATCAAAATATTTAATTACAAGTAAATGATAAAAAATATTTCAAAAGACATTACCTTAAATACCTGATATATTTATAGTATTTAAGGTAACATTTTTAGATTAAATTACGAAAAACTACATAAGATTCCAAACGGTATAAAGAGCGTATGCAGCACAAACAGCTATGTCGAACCAACCACCTGTAATTTCTTCAGTTTCTGCTTCTGTCAACTCTGTAAAACCGTCTAAATTTAATATATCTTCCATATTTATTATCCTTGTCTGTATAAGATAAATTTTTTATTGCCAAATAACATTTACTATGTAATTTAGATTTAAAGTTTCGTTTTTCTTTCTTCATAAGTAAATATTAGTTGATAATTACTTTATAACAAATAAAATTGCATTTTTCAATACAGTTTAGCGGTTTTTATGCAGGTAATTTCTGTTAATTTGCGTTGTACCTCAACGCATATATTTTGACTTGAATTAATTCTGAAAAATGTTATAATTTCTTAAATATGTTCACGAGAAACAATAATAAAAAGTGAATAAAATAACATAAAGAAAACATATATTTTCTTTAGTTTTAATTTAAATGATTTTGTTGAATGGTTATTTTAGTTAAGGATATAATAAATAAATGAATGGAATTTTAAAAAATGATATATTAATTTCTGCTATAATAGCTTGGTTTATAGCACAACTTATAAAACTTATTATAAGTATATTACATCACAAAAAATTTGATATGAGTCTTCTTGTTAGTTCTGGTGGTATGCCAAGTTCTCACACTTCACTTACTGTATCTATGGCAACAAAAATAGGAATAATAGAGGGTTTTAGCTCTACTTTTTTTGCTATTGCTGCTGTTTTTTGTATGGTTGTTATGTACGATGCAATGGGAGTAAGAAGGCAAGCAGGAAAACACGCACAAATACTTAATATTCTTATACTTAATAATCTTGCACAAAATATTAAAGATTTTGGAAAATTAAAAGAACTTGTTGGTCATAGACCTATAGAAGTTTTTTTTGGTATGGTCTTAGGCATTACAGTTGCTTTTTTATTTTGATTGTTATGTTAGGGGATTGTAATAATGGAACGTTTTGATGTATTATTATCAAAAGAAATAAATATTTCTCGTGAAAAAGCAAAAGAGTTAATAATTTCGGGAAGAGTAAATTTAGATGGAACAGTATTAAAAAAGCCAAGTAAACTTTTAAATAGTCTTGGAAAAGTGTATATATCAGAATTAAATACGAAATATGTTAGTCGTGGTGGATACAAATTAGAGCAAGCTATAAAGAATTTCAAAATAGATGTAAAAGATAAAATATGTTTAGATATAGGTGCCAGTACAGGAGGTTTTACAGATTGTTTACTTAAACATAATGCAAAGTTAGTTTATGGAATAGATGTTGGTACTAATCAGTTAAATAAGGAACTTTTGAATAATAAAAGGGTTATTAGCATGGAAAATACTAATATAAGAAATTTAGATATAGTATCGAAGTTACCTAAATTTGATATTGTAGTAGTAGATGTTTCTTTTATATCTATATCTTTAGTTCTACCTATTATTTATAAACTATTGCTTCAAAATGGAATATGTATATCGCTTATAAAACCACAGTTTGAAGTTGGTAAAAAATTTTTAAACAAAAAAGGTGTTGTAAATGACAAAAAAGCAATTGATACTTGTTTGAAAAATATATATATCATTGCTAGTTCACTAAATTTTAATGTTAGTATACCGATAGAATCAAGTCTTCTTGGCAAAAATGGAAACAAAGAATATTTTTATAAATTAGAAAAAAGGTAACAAAATGTTTAACATTGGGATATTTCCGAACACAACTAGAGATATAAATTTAGAATATACAAGAAATTTAATATCTTGGCTTATTATTAATAAATGTAATATTTATGTAACAGAATGTAATCAAGATTTAGAAAATGTAGTATTCACAACTATAGATATTATTTGTAAAAAATGCGATTTTGTTATTTTTTTGGGTGGAGATGGTACAATACTTCAAAAAGCCCCCATATGTGCAAAGTTTAATATACCTCTTATCGGTATAAATTTGGGTTCTGTTGGATATCTTACAGATGTCGATAAAGAAGATGGTACTTTAGCTATAGGTAAAGTTTTACAAAAAAATTATAGAATAGAAAAAAGGATGTTGATAGAAACAAAGGTAAAAGGAGAGACTAAAACAGCTCTAAATGATATATGTATAACAAAAAAGGACCAAACAAAATTAATTACACTAACAATAAAAGTTAATGGAGAATACATAGATACTTATAGAGGAGATGGTATTATAGTTAGCACTCCAACGGGTTCTACTGCCTATAATTTAGCAGCAGGTGGACCAATTGTAAAGCCAGATATTTGTGCCATTATAGTAACTCCTATTTGTCCTTATAAAATATATTCAAGACCTTTGGTATTATCTGGTGATGATATTGTAACAATATCATCTAATGATTACTTTTGTACTTCTGTTTCTGTAGATGGATATATGGATAATTTGACAGAAGAAATAACAATAAAAAAATCGATAAATAAAGCCAGTATAATACGAACACATAAACAAAATTTTTACGACGTATTAAGAAAAAAGTTTTTCATCTAGGAGTATCGATTATGATAGAAGAATTATCAATTAAAAATATGGCACTGATAAAAGAAGTTATTATTAATTTTTCAAAAAATCTTAATATACTTTCTGGAGAAACAGGCTCAGGTAAATCTATAATAATAGATAGTATAAATTTTGTATTTGGAGGTAAAATTGGAGGAGATTTTATTAGGTCTGGTGAGGATTTTGCTATTGTTAGTATTTTGATAAGTATTTCTTCTTTTTCTAGTATAGAATTTTTAAAAGAAAATGGTATACCTATAGAAACAGATAACAAAATTTTGATAACAAGAAAAATATGGATAACCGGAAAGTCTAGTATAAAAATAAATGGAAAATCTGTTACAATATCTTTACTTAGAGAATTTTCATCTTATTTTATAGATATATATGGTCAATTTGAACATAATTATTTATTGAATGAAAAGGAACATATAAATTTACTAGATAAATTTTGTAATTCTTCTCTTGAACAACTTAAAATAGGACTTTCTGATTCAATTGAAAATTATAAAGATATAAACACAAAAATTTTGAAAATGGAAAATGAAACAAAGAATATAGATACGTTGGCAGAAGAAATAGAAGAATTACAAACTTTAGATTTAAAAGATAATGAAGAAGATGAAATATTAAAAAAAATTAAATATCTTAACAATTTTAGAGAACTTTCGGAAGGTATAAATAAATCAATATCTATGATATATCCGGAGGGTGGAGCTATTGATAAAATTGCAAAAGCAACTAAATTTTTAAAAAATATATCTAATATAATGGAAAATACAGAAGTAATAGAAAATTTAGAAAATATATTATTACAATTACAAGATATAAATCATGTTTTAAAACATACTGTTACAGACTTTGACCAAAAAAAGCTAAATGCTTTAGAAGATAGGCTTGCTACTATCCATACAGTAAAAAGAAAATATAAAAAAGAAATAAAAGATGTAATATTATACTTTGAAAATTTAAAAACTTTGCTAGATGAGATAGAAAATAAAGCTTTTATAATAGAGAATTTGAAAAATGAACGAAAATTTTTTAAAGAAAAAATTGTATATTTTTGTGCAGAAATAAGCAAATTAAGATGGGAAGCTAAAATATTTTTAGAATCTAAAATAATAGAAAGTCTGAAAGATTTGGGTATGAAAAATGTAGATTTTCAAATCAGCATAGAAAAAAAAGAAACATTTAGTATAAATGGAAATGATATAATAAAATTTATGATAACAGCAAATCTTGGTGAACCTTTAAAACCATTATCTAAAATAGCATCTGGAGGAGAGATGAGTCGTATAATGTTATCTTTAAAAATAGTTTTGTCAAGTGGAAACAATGTAGAAACATTTATATTTGACGAAATAGATACAGGTGTAAGTGGAAGAACAGCACAGAGAGTTGCAGATAAATTATATAAATTTTCTAAAAACAAACAAATAATATGTATTACACATTTACCACAAATAGCATCTATGGCAGACAGACACTTTTTGATAGAAAAAGTAAATTATAATAATGAAACAATAACAAATATAAATAAGCTAAAAAATAATGAAATAACAGAAGAAATAGCAAGACTTATAGGTGGTACAAAAATAACAGAAAACACAATAAAAGCTGCAAAAGAAATGAAAGAGTTGGCTACTTTATGGAAAGTATAAAATTTAATAAATAATTTTAATCTATAATTTTTAGGAGAATGTAAAAAATGGTACAAAAAATGTCTTTGCCGGGATTTAGAACAATAAAAACTGGTATAGCTGTTTTATTATGTTTGTTTATATACAATGTAATAGGCAGAGATGGAGCTATATTTGCTATTATGGCTGTTCTTATTTGTATGCAAGATAGTGTAGAAAAGTCTATAAAAGAGGGAATAAATAGAACAATAGGGACAATTATAGGAGCAACATTTGGTACTATATTTGTATTTACAAATTTATATTTTTTAAATATTTTTTTATATGATGCTATAATTGTTATTGTTCTAATACTTCTTATTCATATATGCCATTTAATAGGAATAAGAAAATCTATTGTAATTGCTACAATAGTATATATGGTTATAATGTTAGGTGCAGATGAAAATCCTATAATGTATTCTATAGATAGAACAATCGATACTCTTTTTGGTATAATAATTGCAGTTATTATAAATATATCTTTGTTTAGACCAAATAGGGCTAAGCAAGTTGTTCATTTAATTATAAAAAATGGTGATGAAAATTTTGAAATAGATTTTAAAAATTATATTACAGAAGAAACGAGAAGTAAAATAACGTACAAAATAAATTTAGAAGATATACAAAACGAAACTTTGAAAAATATTATCTTATGTAATGAAAATAAAAAAGATATAATAGAAGATAAAACACTAGAGGAAAACAATAATGAATTTTAACGAGTCTTTAGAATATCTTAACAGCTTTAGAGCATATGGAAGTAAACTAGGTCTTGATAGACTTAGAAAACTACTGAATTTTTTGAATAATCCACAAAAAAAACTAAAATATGTACATATAGCTGGTACAAATGGTAAAGGCTCTACATCTTCATTTATTTTTCATATTTTAAAAGAAGCTGGTTTTAGAGCGGGTCTTTTTACATCTCCATATATACAAAAATTTAATGAAAGAATACAAGTAGGGAATCAACAAGTCTCAGATGATGAAGTTTGTAGTATAATAGCAAATATAAAATTTATACTTGAAAATAAGTGGAAAGATACAGAATTTCCAACATGGTTTGAAATACTTACTGCAATGTGTTTTGTATTTTTTGAAAATCAAAATTGTGATATTGTAGTTTTGGAGGTTGGTATGGGCGGAGATTTGGATTCTACTAATGTAATAGATGATTCATTAGTATCTGTAATAACATCTATAAGCTATGACCATATGGAGGTACTAGGCAATACACTAGAAGAAATATCAAGCAAAAAAGCAGGAATAATAAAACAAAATGGAAGAGCTATAATATATCCACAAGGAGAAAACGTAATAAATGTAATAAAAAATTACGCAAAAGAAAAAAATGCAATTACAACTGTACTAAATGTTAAAGATATTAAGCATAATAAAAATACACTTGATGGGCAAGTTTTTGACTATAAAGAATTTAAGAATTTAAATATAAAAATGCTCGGCACATATCAGGTTACAAATGCTTGTGTTGCTGTGGAAACTATTTTAACTTTGATAAAAATGGGATTTAAAATAACAGAAAAAAACATAAGAGATGGGCTATATAATACGACATGGCCTGGCAGACTAGAAATAGTAAATAAGAATCCTTTATTTTTATTAGATGGAGCCCATAATGTGGGAGGTGCTACAAATTTGGCACATAATCTTAAATTACTATGCCCTAATGATAAATTTATATTTATAGTTGGTGTACTACAAAGTAAAGATTATAAAAATATGTTAGAAGACTTTTTTCCACTTGCTAATAGTTTTATTACAGTTACTCCAGATAATAAAGATAAAGCCCTTTCTGGAGAAGATTTGCATAATTTTTTAAAAGAAAAAGGAGCAATAACAACTTATAAAAATAGCGTATCTGAAGCTATTTCATATGCATTAAATATTTCTGATGAAAAAATAAAAATATGTTCTTTTGGTTCTTTGTATTACATTGGTCAAGTACGTGATTATTTTGGTTTGTATTAATTTAGATTAAGTTCTTTCGAGAAAAGAACTCAAAAAAAATATAAAGTAAATTGAAGTAAAAATATTTTTATTTTATTTACTAATGAGGAGGTTTTTTTGGAAATAGTATATTTATTTGGTGGAATAAAAAGTTATGATACTTATTTAACAAAAGTAACAAATTTGGTATCTGCTACCATGCTAGAGCTTGGAATAAATGTAAAAGAAATAAATTTAGGTCCCCCAGTGGATATACCTTATTATGCTGGAATTAAAAATTCTGTTGTAACAGAATTTTTAAATATTATTAATAATGCTGATGGGGTAATATTTGCTACAAATTGTAGTTTTACTGGATTATCTCCTGTTTTTCATACTTTTTTTGAATATATAGAGGCAGATACAGATATTATAAAAGATAAAAATTGTATGACAATAGTTGTTTCTAAAAAAAATATAATTTCTTATGATTTACCAAATGCAATAAAAAACTTAGGTGCTTTTGATAGTGTTCGTTCTATCATAGATGAATATTTTTTTGATATAGAGAGTAATAAAGAAATATTAGAAAAACAAGTCGAAGATTTTTATAGAATAATTAGACAAAAAAGGAAATTTTATAATATTAAATCTCAAGAAAATGCTTTTTTTTCTAATAACTATAAAAAAGACCCAAAACCTTTTTCACCACCAGTTTTTGAAAGTAAACCTTTAGTAACACAAGGGCAGGTTTATAAAACGAAACCAGATAATTTTGAAAATCAGGTATTTAAAAGTAACCAAAATATTCAAAATACAAGTTTTGCAAGTAATCAAAATACTTTTGATAATAATAAAAAAACGCAAAATATAATTCAAAATTATAATACTTTGAATGAACAAAAAAATAAAGAATCTAAAAAAGAACCAAAAATTGATAAAAATCAAAGTGAAACAAATATAAATAATGTTATAGATAGTTTTAATCAAAAACAAAATGAAGATATAATGGAGATAACAAATTTCTTTACTTCGAGAGATTTTTTTAGTAGTAATTCAATAAATAGTACAAATATGGATACTAAAAATAATAATAACACATGGGATACAGTATCACAAAACAATGATGTACAAAAAACACCGAGACAACTTACTAAAGGTCTTGTGCATTATTATCAGCCACAACTCTCAAATAATTTAATATGTGCTATACAATTAAATGTAGAAGGAATAAATGGTTTTGATGGTTATTTTCTTATAAATAATAAAGATTGTGAGTATTATGATGGTGTTTTTGAAAACCCTAGTGTTACAATTATTAGCAATGAAATAAATTGGTTAAATATAGTAACGGGTAAAATAAGTGCCCAAAAATCTTTTATGACAGGTAATATAAAAATAAAAGGTAATTTTGTTCTTATTACTAAATTTGACCAAATGTTTAATATTTCAAAGAATTATTAATATTTAAAAATGGCAGAATGGATACTAAAAAACACACAAGTAAATTTAGAGCTAATGTCTAAAACCTTGGGTACTTCAAAAATAATTTCAAAAATAATTTCAAACAGAAATATGGTAACAAAAAAGACTGCAATAAGATTTTTAAACTCTGACACAAAGTATTTTTGTAATAACAAAGATTTTTTAAATATAAATAATGCTATAAAAACTTTATTAGAATATAAAGACAAAAAAATAGTAATATATGGAGATTATGATGTAGATGGTGTTATGAGTACAACTATACTTTACAAGGGATTATATTCTATATTTAAAAATCTTGTATATTATATACCTCATAGAGAAAAAGATGGATATGGATTAAATATTAAATTGATAAAAAAATTCAAAAACAAAAATATAGATTTGATATTGTGTTGTGATAATGGAATATCTGCTATAGAAGAAGTAGAACTTGCTAATGAATTAGGTATGGAAGTAATAATCTTAGACCATCACGAGCCAGTTATAAAAGATAATATGGAAATTTTGCCAAATGCTATTATAGTAAATCCAAAACAGAGTAATTGCACATATCCATTTAAAGAGTTATGTGCTGCAGGTATTTGCTATAAATTTATATTAGAACTTTATATACATTTAAATATTGAAATAGAAAAAACGTTTCATGATGAGCTTTTAATATTTGCAGCGATAGGTACATTATGCGATGTTGTAAATTTGAAAGATGAAAATAGAATAATTGTAAAAAAAGGACTAAATCTTTTACAAAATCCTATAAAAAATTTCGGTCTTATGACTTTAGTAAAAGAAAAAGAGCTATTAAATATAAATGAAGAATCAATAGGCTTTGTAATAGGACCTTGTATAAATGCAGCTGGAAGACTAGATACTGCTATGCTTGCAGCTTCGATATTTATTAGTGAAGACAAAGAATATATAGAAAAAGCTACCAAAAAAGTTGTAGAATTAAACGAAGAAAGAAAAAAACTTACAAAAAATGCAATAGATAATATAGCAAATGAAATATATAAAGATGACAATGTAATAGTAATATACAAACAAGATATACACGAAAGTATTGCGGGAATTGTTGCAGGACGTATAAAAGATAAAATATATAAACCGACAATTATAATAACAAAAGGTGAAAAATTTGCAAAAGGAAGTGGCAGGTCTGTAGAAGGATATAATTTATATGAAAATTTATCTAAATATCGTCATCTATTTTATAGATTTGGTGGTCACGAAATGGCAGCAGGTTTATCTATGGATGAGTCAAAAATAGAAGAGCTTAAAATTTCTTTAAATAATGATTTTAAAAATTTAGATATAGAATTAAAGCAAATATTAGAAATAGATGCAAATATAAATTTAGATATGGCTACATACAATTTTGTAAAAGAAATTGACGTACTTAGACCTTTTGGAAAAGGGAACAATGCACCTCTATTTTTAACTAAAAATGTTCGTACTGAGAGTTTGAATTTAAAGTCAGAAAAAAATACTTTAATTTTTGATTTTTTAACTGAGAGTGAAAGACGAATAAAAGGTATTTGTTTTAACAAAATAGAAAAATTTGTAGACTTAATAAATAATAATTACAATAGCTATGAGGCAAACAAAATTTTAGGAGGAATACTTAGGACAGCAAATTTAAAACTTGATATTGTATACAGTATAGAATTTAATAATTATAGAGGTTTAACATCTGTACAGCTTAATATTGTAGATTTTGATATCGGTAGATTTAGAGATTAATTTAATATATTTTTCGTATTCGTTTATAACGTTTGAAAAGTGTACTAAAAATCACCCGAACTATATGTTTTGGGTGATTTTTTTATTTTCATTAAAAAATGTTGTTCCAGCACTTACTGAAGCTGAAAAATTCGGAGGTGTAGCAAAAAAGAGAAATGATATAATGATAATAACAGTTAGAAGTTATAGAAAAATACAAAAAACATTTAAAAAAAGAAGTTATTTCAAGTCCTTCTGCTTCGTTTTCTTCTGTTGTTTGATTTTGATTTTCTACATTTCTATTATCTCTCGTATCGTTATCCATTTTGCTTGTTTGCTTATGTACTTCAGTTCCTATATCGTGGTTTGTATTCCTGTAGATAATCTAGCCTCATTGTTCCCAATTGGTTCAATTGTTTGGTCATGTATCACTTTATGTGAGTCGAGAAAATTTGTTATTCTAAATCTTTGGAGATGCACATTAATACGGTTTCTCTTCTTATTAATTTTCTTGAATTTGACCTTCACTTGTTTTGATACAGGCCCCTTTTGTTATAAAAATTTGACAAACAAAAAAATATAATGTATAATAATTGAACATTGGAGTTGCAGTAGTGGCGGAATTGGCATACGCGCAAGACTAAGGATCTTGTGGAGGTTACTCTGTGCAGGTTCAAGTCCTGTTTACTGCATTATATTTTTTAACCAAATGTGTATACTTTTGTATACACATTTTTTTATACTAAAAAATTTGCAAATTGTAACTACTTAATATAAAATAGCAGTATATAGAGAACAGGGAAGAAAGGGATAAAAGCATAATGATAGAGATAAAAAATCCCAAAATAGCTTTTATATCTTTAGGATGTGATAAAAACCTTGTAGATAGTGAAGTTATGCTTGGACTTATAAATAAGGAAGGTTACGAAATATCAAGTGAGGAAAACTCAGATATTATTATAATAAATACTTGTGGTTTTATAATGGATGCTACAAACGAGGGGATACAAACAATACTTAGACTTGCGGAATACAAGAAAATAGGTTCTTGCAAAGCACTAATTGTAACAGGTTGTATGGCTCAAAGATACGAACAGGAAATTTTCAAAGAACTACCAGAGGTAGATGCTGTAATAGGTACAACTCAATTTCAAAAATTACCAAAAGTTTTAAAGGAAGTAATGGCAGGTAAACAAGTATCATATCTTGCTAGTATAAATACACCATTACCAGAAGACCTTTTCCTCTTGAGAAAACCTACAAATAAACATTTTGCATATCTAAAAATTTCTGAAGGTTGCGACAAGAATTGTACTTACTGTACAATACCTAGCATAAGAGGCTCTTATAGAAGCAGAACAATTGAAAGTCTTTTAAAAGAAGCTACACTTCTTGCAAATGCAGGGGTAAAGGAACTCATATTAGTTGCACAAGATTCTGCTTTATACGGAACAGATTTATATAATGAAAATATGCTACACATTTTATTGCAAGAACTTTCAAAAATAGATGGTATAAAATGGTTACGTATATTATATGCTTATCCTGAACATATAACAGAAGAAACAATTGCAGAAATATCAAATAACCCTAAAGTTTTACCATATTTAGATATGCCCATACAACATAGCCACGATTATATTCTGAAGCGTATGGGAAGAAGAATGAGTGGTAGTAGACTTCGTGAAATTATAGCAAACCTAAGAGCTAAAATACCAAATATAACAATTAGGACAACATTAATAGTTGGTTTTCCTGGTGAAGAAGAGATACATTTTTTAAATCTTGTAGAATTTATAAAAGATATAAAATTTGATAGACTAGGTGTTTTTGCATATTCTAAGGAAGAAAATACACCAGCTGCCAAACTTAATAATCAAGTTGAAGATTATGTTAAACAATTTAGAAAAAGTTTCATAATGAAAACTCAAGAAAAAATATCAAAAGAGAAGTTGCAAAGCAAAGTAGGTGAAACTATGGAAGCAGTAGTAGAAAAAAAATGGGGTGAAAAATCATATATTGCAAGAACATATATGGATTGTTATGAAATAGATGGATATGTAAATTTTGATAGTAATATTCCATTAAATATTGGTGATTTTGTAAACGTTAAAATAACACATAGCTTAGACCACGATTTATCTGGAGAAATAATATGAATATAGCTAATAAAATTACAATTTTTAGGATATTGATGATTCCTGTATTTTTATTTTTCCTCTTATGGGATATATTTCTGTTTAGTCGTTATATCTCAATATCAATATTTATTTTGCTTGCACTTACAGATGCACTAGATGGTTATTTGGCAAGAAGTTTAAATCTTATAACAAATTTCGGTAAATTTTTAGACCCTGTTGCAGATAAAATACTTGTTTGTGCTGCTTTGGTAGCCCTGGTAGAATTAAATATATTACCATCTTGGGTTGTTATTATCATAATAAGTCGTGATTTTATAATTATGACTTTTAGAATGATAGCCTCTTCTTCAAATATTGTTATTGCAGCAGATAAATTAGGGAAAATTAAAACTATTTTACAAATGATTATGATTATACACTTACTTTTTAGTTTCGATAATGATTTGTTAATTTTGGCTGGAAATATTTTAGTTTGGACTGTTGTCGGTTTAACTGTTTTTTCGGCTACCAGGTATATTTTTAAAAATATATCTGTACTAAAATTTGATTAAAGGTGAATATATGAAAGCTGAAATAATAGCAATAGGAACAGAAATTTTAATTGGTGATACACTAAACACAAATTCACAATTTATCTCTAAAAAATTAAAAGAACTTGGTATATCTGTATATTACCATTCTACAGTTGGAGATAACAAAAAAAGATTATATGACATTTTAAAAAATTCTTTAAATAGGTCAGATATAGTAATTACAACAGGTGGTCTTGGTCCAACAGATGATGATATAACAGTAGAAATAGCTGCAAATATTTTTGATAAAAAAGTTGTTACACATGACGAGAGTTTGAAAAAAGCAATAGATTTTTTTAAAAAAAGAGGTATTCAAAATACTGAAAATGCTTTATCTCAATCACAAGTTATTTCGGATTCAAAAGTTTTGATAAATGAAAATGGTTTAGCGCCGGGCAGTATAGTAGAAAAAAACGATAAAATATTAATAATATTGCCAGGACCTCCAGAAGAACTAAAAAATATGTGGAAAAATGTACACTTGTATTTACAAAGTAAATCTGATGGGGTTATATTATCTAAAATTATTCATATGGCTGGAATTGGTGAAAGTAGTGCAGAAAATATTTTAAAAGACTTAATAAATGCCCAAGAAAATCCAACTATTGCACCATATGCAAAAAGCATTGGAGGTGTTTCTTTTCGTATTACTGCAAAAGCAAAAACAGAAAATGAAGCAAATAATTTAATAGAACCAATGAAAAAAGAAGTATATAAAAAATTAGGAAAATATATATTTGCAGAAGATGATAGTACACTAGAAAATGAAATAATAAAACTTTTAAAAGAAAATAACCTCACAATATCTATAGCAGAATCTATAACAGGTGGAAAAGTTGTAAGTAGGCTTATAGATGTAGCTGGAGCTTCTGAAGTTTTAAAAGAAGGTATTGTTGCTTACTCAAATGAAGCAAAATTGCGACATAATCTTACAAATTATAAGAATTTAGAAAAGTATACAGCAGTAAGCGAACAAGTTTCAAAAGATATGGCAAAAAATATTGCAATATCTAGCGGTTCAAATATTGGAATATCTACAACAGGTTATGCTCAAAAAGAAAAAAACGAAGGAATGTCATTTTTATCTATATATTTTAAGTATGAAACTCATACTTTTAACTTTAATACTGTAGGAAATAGAGAAAGAGTTAGAAATCAAGCCACTACTGCTATTTTGTGGCATCTATATTCTATCATCAAAAATAATATAAATTAAAAAGAAACAATAAAAAATCAAATTGAAACATTTTTATTTTTTATTACTCAGAGGTAATTTTATGGCAAAGAAAGATTCCAAAAATCAAATCAATTATTCTAGCTTATCGGATGAAGAAAAATCTAAAGCATTAGAAACGGCAATTGCTAGCATAGAAAAAAACTTTGGCAAAGGTGCAGTAATGAAACTTGGTGAAAGCCAAAAAAATACAGATATTAGGGTTACTCCTACAGGTTGCCTTGGACTAGATATAGCTCTTGGTGTTGGTGGTATTCCGGGTGGTCGTATAATAGAAATATATGGTCCCGAATCTTCTGGAAAAACTACTATAGCTTTACATGTTGTTTCAGAAATTCAAAAAAGAGGTGGTATAGCAAGTTACATAGATGCAGAGCATGCTCTAGACCCTGTTTATGCAAAAAAACTAGGTGTTAATATAGACGAACTTTACATATCTCAACCAGACGATGGAGAACAAGCACTTGAAATAGCTGAATCTATGGTTAGGTCTGGTGCAATAGATATTGTTGTTGTGGATTCTGTTGCAGCACTTGTACCACGTGCAGAAATAGATGGGGAAATGGGAGATAGTCATATGGGACTGCAAGCTAGGCTTATGAGTCAAGCACTTCGTAAACTTGTTGGTATTACAAAAAAAACAAATTGTACAGTTATATTTATAAATCAATTGCGTGAAAAAATTGGTGGTGGTGGATATGGTCCAAGTGAAACTACAACTGGTGGTCGTGCTCTTAAATTTTATGCATCTATTCGTATAGACATAAGAAGAATAGAAACAATAAAAGGCAGTGATGAACTTTTAGGTAATAAAACACGTGCAAAAATAGCAAAAAACAAACTTGCACCACCTTTCAAAACTCACGAATTTGATATAATGTTTGGAAAAGGAATATCTAGAGAAGGAGATATTTTAGATATTGGTGTAGAGTTAAATCTTGTCGGAAAAGCCGGCTCTTGGTATTCACTTGGAGAGAAAAAAATAGGGCAAGGTCGTGAAGCGGCAAAAAAATATTTTGAAGAAAATCCAGATGTATGTCTTGAAATAGAAAATAAAATACGTGTACATTATGAATTACCAGAAATAGATGGTTTTACTATTATACCAGATACTTCTGTAGAAAATCTAGAAGAAGAGACAAAAGAAGAAAAGAAACCAAGAACTAAAAAACAGAAACAAGAAATAGAACAAGAGTTAGTTATTTCTTTTGATGACTAAAATAAAAATTACAAAAAATAATAGGAGTTTTTAAAATGGCAACTTTCAAAAAAAAGGGTTATTCATTCGATGATGTTTTATTAGTGCCTAGAGAATCGAAAGTTTTACCAAGTATGGTAAGTCTAAAAACAAATCTAACAAACAATATAATTTTAAATATACCTCTTATAAGTGCAGCAATGGATACTGTAACAGAATATAAGATGGCAGTAGCTATGTCATTATATGGTGGTGTTGGTGTTATTCATAAAAATATGCCTATAGAAACGCAAGCAGAACAAGTAAAGTTAGTTAAAAATAAGAAAATAGATTTTGATGAGTATCCAAATGCAGTTACAGACAAAAATGATAAATTACTTGTATGTGCAGGAATAGGTGTTTCTAAAGATATGGAAGAACGTGCAGCAGCTTTAATAGATGCTAAAGTAGATGTTCTTGTAATAGATAGTGCTCATGGACATTCTGAAAATGTAATAAATGCTGTAAAAAAAATCAAATCCAAATATACTGTAGATGTAATAGCAGGAAATGTTGCAACAGAAAAAGGTACATTAGCACTTATAGATGCAGGTGTAGATTGTGTAAAAGTTGGTATAGGACCTGGGTCTATTTGTACAACACGCATTATATCTGGTGTTGGCGTACCACAAATAACAGCCATATCTGATGCTGCAGAAGCTGCAAATAGATACAATATACCAATAATAGGTGATGGCGGTATAAAATATAGTGGAGACATTACAAAAGCAATTGCAGCAGGTTCTAGTGTTTGTATGCTTGGTAGTCTTTTGGCTGGTCATAGCGAGTGTCCTGCAGAATTGGTTTCTCAAAATGGAATAAAATATATGGCATACCGTGGTATGGGTTCATTAGGTGCTATGTACAAAGGTAGTGGAGATAGATATTCACAAGAGGGTGCAACAAAATTTGTACCAGAGGGAGTAGAGGCATTAACACCTTTTAAAGGTCCTGTACATGATACATTATATCAATTATTAGGTGGCTTACGTTCTGGCATGGGTTATTGTGGTTTTGATACGATAGGACAACTTAGGACAGAAAGTGAATTTATAATTATAACATCAGCTGGGATGGTAGAGAGTAAACCACATAGTGTTACTAGTATAGAGCATAAGCACTAATTAAAAAAAGTAGGAGATTTTACTTCCCCTACTTTTTTATTTAATAACAACTATAAATAATCCTTATATAAGTATTAATTTATCAAATTCAGCTTTTACTTCTTATTTATTAATCTTTCTAAATATTTTACTAAAACTTTTTCTCCGTAACCTCCGATAATAAAAGATAACATGAATGAAATATACTACATATGTATTTCACCTTTGTAAGAAGAATTTATTACATAATAACAAATATTTTCAAGTGGCTTATAATAAATCTCAATATTTAATATATCTTTTACAAAATTACCATTACTCTTCCATTCATCTTTTATTTTATCTATTATATCTTTATGCATTATCCTTTTCTCATTTATTTCTATAAAAAAATCAAATTTCAGCTAAAAACACCTCCTCAAAAGCCTAAGTTTATAATTGTGTACATGATACTATTATTAGTATTAAATGTCAAACTTTTTTAATAAATATAATAAAAAATTAAATAACGGTTACAGTAGATAAATCTATCTCCATAGCGGGTCTAATACCACCTATTCTATATCCAACAAAATTTATTCCTTTTGAATCTTTGTAAGAATACACACTAGTTTGACCATCAAAGCTAATACTACCATTTGAATAAACAAATGCTGAGGCATCTGGGCTTTTTCCAGAAGATCTAAGCCACCACCAAGTATTTTCATTATCAATTTTTGCTACTCTTTTTGTATCGTCTCTAAAAAATTTTTTTGCTTCCTCTATACTAAGAAGAAAAATTTTATCTATAGTTGTTTTTCCACCCTGTGTAAAATATTTCTCATTGAAATAATTGTTCACTTCTTTAGATATTATTTTTTTCTGTTCCGATACTGTAAATTTTTCATAAAAATTAGAATTAAGATACTTTCTTATATCACTACGTTCCCAAGTAATTGTTGTTTTTCTATTATGATATGCCATTTTAAATAATATATCTTTTGAAATTACAAGTCCTATACCATTTTTATATACTTTTAAAACTATCCATTTGTATTGTCCAAAATATATAATATCTAAATCTTTAGGATACTGAGTATCGTTTTTAGGTTTTTGAAAATCATCTTCTATTTTAGCGTCTATTTTACTTTTTTGATTTATATTTTCATTTGAAACATCATCTATTATTTTATTTATAAAATTTTGTGGTATATCTATTGGATTTGTATATACTTGTGTAAATGTTATTTCTTCTTGCTTTTCTATTTCTTTAATATCTACTATCTCATCTTTTTTTAAAGATTCTTGTATTTCTTCCTCTGGCTCATACAAATTATGTAATTTTGCAATACTTCTTATCACAATGTTTGAAGCTTCTCTCATGATTTCATATTCAGAAGTCATTTCAGATACAAGAGTGTTTATATTTATAGTAAGAAGTTTTGTGAAAACTTTCATTTCACATATTGCAAGCGTTAACAAAAATCTAATTTTTTTCGCATTCGTTTCAATTTTTTCATCCAAAATAGCAGCTCTGAATCTATTGGAATCTTTAAAAATATCAGAGCCAAAATTTTTCATCAAATTTTCAAGAACTTTGTCTATTTCTTCTTTCATATATCCTCTACCTTATATCAAAATCTTTTTTATAAATTATACCAATACTAACATCATCTCCAGATCCATTTAAAGTTACTTCTTTTAAAAAATTTTCAAGTTTTTTTTGTATGTTCATGTCTTTTTTTAATTCATTTTTTATTACAATTGGTATTTTGTAAAATTGGCTTATTTCTTCATGCACTTTATCATTATAAGAATTTTTTATACCATCTGTAGAAAGCATAATAAGATTTGGTATTTCTTCATTTGTAAAAATTTTATGTTTTATTGAAGAAGCATCTGCAATGCTAGCTATGGAGAGAGTAGACCCTCCAAAATTTCTATCATCTGATTCCATAATATCCATAACTTTATCAATATCTTTATTTTGGTAAACTCCTAGTATATCTCCATCTCCATATTTTAATACTAAAACAAAATCAATATATACAACGGCACATAAAAAAGTAGTACCAAAAATTATTTTCGGATTATTTTCTATACTCAATATTTCAGAATTCGTTAAATTATTTTCTAAAAAAACAATTTCATCTTCATTAAGAGGATTGTTTTTTAAATCATTTAATACACTTTGTTGCCATAATAGTAAAAAACGCATTTTCATATGACGTATTAATTCTTCTAAATCTTTCGAATTTATGTTTATATTATTGTATATCGGAAAATGTTCTATTATAACTTGCTCAATTGCTTTTGTAGCCGCAAAAGCACCAAAAGAAGAGCGTATATATTTTTTAGAGCCATGCCCATCTGCAAGAGCAACAAAAGGAGGACTATTTCCAAAATTCACACTATCTTGATTTTCTTTATTAATTTTACTATGGGATGCACCTGTAACACTAAGGGCAAATGTAAATAATTCCATCTTTGTCCTCAAAATTATTTTTAAAAAATTTCATCTTCACTATCATCTGCAGAACCAATCATAACTTGATTATCTGGGATAGGAGGCAATTTTACATTACTATTAGAATTATCTCCAATAATAGAATGACTAACACTTTTACTTACTTCTATACTTGCCCACTTTATATATTTTACTAAATCTGAAGCTTTATCTGCAACAAGAGGAGGATTTTCAAGTGGATTAGAACAAAATTTTGCAAGCTCTTTTATATTTGCATCATTACCAATTGCTATAGCAATACGTACTGATTTCTGACCCCACCTTTGACTAAGAAGTTTAGAAAGTCCAGCCTCGTAGTCATCTGTTGCTTCCCCATCACTAAGTAATATTATAACAGGAGGTAAAGCTCTATTTCCCATTTTTTCCATAGTTAATTCATCTGCCATAAGTTTAAGAGCAGCTCCAGTATCTGTATATCCATTTGTTTCTAAATCGTACCAAACAAAATCTTCTATAGGTGTTTCTATTGTATGCCATATTGCACCTACAGAAAATTTCATCGCACGAACACACATTTTTGCTTCTGGATTGTCGTAAGATGCATCTTTTAAAGGACCGATACAAGCTTTTATTGCTCTATTTACTGTTGCTATTTTTTCTCCACTCATAGAATATGAAACATCTACAAGCCAATATATTTTCAAATCTCTTTTACTAACAGCACTTCCTATTTCATCAAAACCCATTTGCTTACTCCTACGTTTTATTTTATAATATCTTATATATTTATCGGAAATTTTAAAATTTCTTGTAATAAAAAAGGAATGCTTAACATCCCTTAATCATTTCAAGATTTTTTACTTATTATATATTCTTCCATTATTTTTAACATTTGTGATAATCTTCTTTTGTTTGATTTTTTAAAAAAAATATTCATTATAGAAAAGTTTAAATTTGACATACTAGATAATCCTTTATATTCTTCTTCTATAGTTACTTCACAATAGTCCCCATTTTGATTTACAATGTATCTCAAATAATTTATACTTTTTTCTGTTGTAAATTTAGCAAAATAAAATAAAGGTTTTTCGAATTTTTCAATTTCAACTTTAGATATTATTTGTTTTCCCAACTTATTTGTTATTTTTTTTTCATATATATATCCAGCTTTTAAATCTTCTTTATTAAAACTTTCAACATTGCTTTTTATATCATTTAGTAGAGAATTTTCCAAAAGTTCAAAAAATTCATCAGATGTCACTTTTATATTTTTAGATACTGTCATTTTACTATACCTTCTTGCTTTAGCAAATTGTAAACAGCACCTATTTTCCCAGAATTATTAAAAAACAAACAAGGCTCTACAACAAAATGATACTTAAAATTTGAAAAACTGTCCAAATATTTTTTTATTTCTGGATATATTATTTGTCTACTACTGACACCACCACCAATTAATATTTTGTCTGGGTCAAGAGATATTCCTATGTTGAAAATACCCATAGATAGTCCATGTATCCATTCATCGTATAAATTTTTTATTTCTTCTCTATGAAGATTTTCGAAAAAATCTTCACCATTTTTTATATTTTCATCTATTTTAGCTGCTCTTTTAATAAGCTGTATAGAAGAATTATAACCGTATGATGTATAGGTACTATGTCCAATTGGCTTTGTTATCATTATACCAAATTCTCCAGAAAAATTATGACTACCATGATATAATTCTTTATTTATTATTATACCACCACCTATTCCTGTACCAATTGTTATAACTGCTATATTGGAACATTCATTTCCATTTCCAATCCAAAATTCCGCTAATGTAGCACAATTTGCATCATTTTCTATTGCTACTGGCAAATTGTATATTTCATTTAAAGTATGTTTTAAATTTATATTATTAAAGCAGGGTATAGCACTTATTTGAGATATAATACCTTCTTTAGAATTTATGTTTCCGGGCATTGCTATGGCTATTCCATCTATTTTTCTATAATGTTTTATTATTTTTTCTATATTTTTCAATATTTCAGATAGAGAAATATATCTCTCTATTTGTAAACTATCTTCTGTTCCTATCAAATCTCCTTTACTATCATAAAGTCCATATTTTATACTTGTTCCACCAAAATCTAATGCTAAAATATTATTCATAAAATAACTCCTCTTATTCATTTCTAATCAAAGCTTTTATATGCTCAAGAATTGGGTCAACGTTGTTTACCCAATGCTCTAACGTGTACGGTATTAATACGTGCGGGGTTAGCGTTTCAAGTTCTATAACTATACTTTGTGCCATTTCGGCTGTCCAAGCAAATGCCTTTTCGATTTTCACCGGGGTTTATTAAATTTGTTAAAAAATTCGGTATTGTTATAAAAAGCTCGCTATTAGTTAGTATATGTGTTAAAGGTGGCAAGTCTTCGTTTTCAGACACTTGCCCGTAAAAAACTGCTCTTTGGTCTAGCGGTTCGCCAATAATTACTGCACCTTTGTATTCAAAAATATGCCCGCCGATACGTGTTGCAGACGCAGAACGTGGACTTATAGCGTAAAAAACCATACCTTCTTGTAAAGACGGCGACATTTCAAACAAAGCCTGTATAAGTGGCATTGCGTAAGCTGTGCTACCACCGCCGTTTTCCCTTACGTCAAAAAGTATTGCGTTTACTTCATAGTTTTCTAAAATGTTTGTAATAACTGGGCTTGGAACAAATAAGTTACTTCCCTGCTCTGCTGCGTCTACAACTTGTTGTAATGTGTAGCCTTCTGGTACGTCAACTAAAATTTCATTTAACAAATGGGCGTTTCCTTCTTCGTCTACCATTAATGAAGGCATCCACGCCTCTACGATTATGTGTAAAATGCCGTATTCTTCTATGAAAAAGTGGCGGTTGTTAGATACTTCACTAGGAACGGCAAAAGCAGGAATTTCACCGTCTGCTCTGTTGTCAACAAAGACTTCATTAGCTTCAAATATGTCTAATTCGTGGTTTTCATTTAAAGTTATGCTTTCACCATTTGCAAAAGTATACGTTACTTCTCTACCTTCGTACAAGCCTAGGTAATAAAGAACGGCTACATTTGACATTCTTCTTGCTGAAACGTCCAGTGCGGCAAGTGGCGTTTCTACGTTAATCGTAGCCCTAAAGTCGTCTAAAAGTTGTTCTACAGGCACGCCGCTTATTGAAACTAACCTTTGGTTAAGTACGTGTTCAAATTGCGGTGTACTTCTTCTTGCGTAAAAACCACTAGGAAAATAATAAAATTGTATAGAAGTAGTAACATTATTTATCCAAAATGGTAAAACACTAATGTGATTATCGTTAAAAGTGGCTACTAGTCGTTGAATACCGAATATTATTTGCAAGTCAGTAAGTTGTGGCACTCTGTTTATAAGGTCGTCTACAGCGGTGTTTACGTATTCACGAAGTTGTATGTTTTCTTCTAAGTCCTTTATAGTTTCTTCCCAAAATCTAGGGTGGCTTATAAATAAACTTTCTCTAAACTGTTCTAAGTCCGCTAACCACATAGCGTTACGTTTTGGGTTGTCTTCACCCATTATATTTAAGTTAAATGGGTCGGCACTAGGTAGCTGTGCAGAAAGCATAAAATAAAGGTTTTCAAGTGTAATGCCCATTGCGTTTTCAAAGAAAAGGGGAACTACGTAAGTCGTACCGTTTATAATAACTGGTGGGTGTTCAAGTGTAACAGTTCTTTGTTCACCTGTAGCCTCTGTAACTTGTATGGCTGTTTCACCTATAGTAAGTTGTACTATTAAGTCTGACTGTAGGTTCATTGTAATAGTAACGGTTTGTGCCCCAGAGTTCCAGTCAATACTAACCCACAAAGCTGCGTCCCTTATTGTATCTCTAAGGGGCTGAAATGTAGTTCCTTCGTGAATATAGTGTTTTCAAATTGTATTGCTTGCTCTGTAGCGTTTATTGTTGTACGTAAAACTAAACGAAAACGCAAATACAGCTATTAAACCAAATTAGGTAGTTAGACATTTGTTTGTTGTTTACTTTCATTAATAAGTACCTTACAAATTATTTTTTATTTTTATGCCCCCCTAGTTATAGGAGGGCATAAAGTTCTACTGCGTAGCTCTAATTAATGCTTTTATGTGTTCAAGAACTGGGTCAACGTTGTTTGCCCAATGTTCTATACGGTACGGTATTAATACGTGTGGGTTTAACGTTTCAAACTCTACAACTATGCTTTGTGCCATTTCTGGTGTGTAACCAAACCCTTGTGCGTCGTCTGAAGTTGGGTTCGTTAAGTCTACTAAAGAGTTCGGCACCATAAACCAAATTTGACTATTTGTAAGTGTATAGTTTAACGGTGGTAAGCCCGGGTGGTCGGTCGCTTGGCTGTAAAAAATTGCTCTTTGGTCTAGCGGTTCACCGATAATTACTGCACCGAGTGCTTCAAAAATTTGCCCTCCGATACGGCTTGCAGAGGCTGAACGTGGGCTTATAGCGTAAAAAAGCATACCTTCATCTAAAGTTTCTGCCCTTTCAAATAAAGTTTCTATAAGCGGTATTGCAAAACCTGTGTTTCCACCCGGGTTTTCTCTAACGTCAAAAAGTATTGCGTTTAGTTCATAGTTTTCTAGTATATTTGTTATAGCGGGGTTTGCTCTCCACAGTCTAAGTGTTGGGTCTGCCTCTGTTTCTTCTAAAAGCTGTTCTATCGTGTAGCCTTCTGGCATAGCAAATACTGTGTCTCCTATATAGTGCGGTTCTCCAACTTCATTTGTGAAAAATGAAGGCATCCATTGTTCAAGATTTATATGAAGAATGCCGTATTCCTCTATAAAAGTATGGCTATTTTGCGACATTTCTGACAACGGTATATCAATTAATCGGTTTTGAACCAAAATGTCGTTAAAGTCAGACCTTGTTGTTTCGTGGTTTTGGTCAAGCGTTATAGATTGCCCATTTTCAAAAGTAAACGTTACCTCTCTACCATCGTAAAATCCTAAGTAGTATAGAACAACTACATTTGATATTCTTCTTGCTGCAACGTTTAATTGACCAAGTGGTGTTTCAGAACTAATTGTATCTTTAAGCCTTGGCAAAATCTCTTCTAAGGGTGTGTCGTTTATATGTGTTAACCTTTCGTTTAAAACGTGTGCAAACTCTGGAAGTGTGCGAATTAAATAAACGCCGTCAAACCACCTAAACTCTGCTGACGTAACAGGTTCAGTAATCCAGCTAGGAAGTACTCCAAAGTGGTTGTCGTTAAACTGTGATACTAGTCTTTGCATACTAAAGATTATTTGTAAGTCTGTAAGGTTTGAAACGTCTTGTATAAGTTCGGTAATACTTTCGTCAAATTGTTCACGAAGTCTTAAATTTTCGGCTGTTTGGTTTACACGGCTGTCTACAAATTTTGGGTGTGAAGTAAATGCGGCTGTTCTAAACTCTTCTAAGTCTGCTACCCACATAGCATTACGCTCGGGGTTGTCTTCACCCATTATTTGTAAATTGAAAGGGTCTATTCTTTGCGGAGCATTGAACAGTTGTAAAAATGTGTCCATAGAAATATCAAGGAAGTTAGAAAAGAACTCCGGTGTTATGTGCGTACTACCGCCTATAATAACAGGCGGTGCTAACAAAGTTACATTTCTTTCGTCTCCGATTATTGGTACAATGTTTACAACTGTGTTACCTATAAAAAAAGTTGCTTGTCTTGAAAATTCTCCGTGTTCTTGGGTTACAATAATTTTTGAAAGTTCTTCGTTCCATTGTATAGTACCCGGGAAACCTAGTTCTTCCATTGTGTCCCTAAGTGGTAAAAGCTCTAACCCGTCTACAATGACTGCATTTGGAAAAGTTATTTGCGTCCCAGTAGTATTTTCTGCTGCATAAGTGGGTATGCTAACTACATTAGTTATAACTAATGTAGTTGCAAGGGAAAGTGCTATCAATTTTTTGTTTTTCATAATAAATGCCTCCTCAATTGAACAATTGAACAATTGAACGAATAATATTTGAACGAATACTGTTTTAGTTAAACTCAAAGTATACGCCTAGTACGTTTTCAAAAAATTCTTGTGTTAAATATGTTCTACCGTTTATAACTATTGGTGCTTGCGGTAGTTCAAAAGTTTGTGTAGCACCGTCTAATGTTTTCGTTATAGAGCTGTTGCCTATTTGTAGTAAAATCTCTCTTCCAGCTACGTTTAAAGTTATTTGGGAAGTTGCCCCGTACCAAACAATATCATTTCCAAAACCTACGTAGTTTACAGTTTCTCTAAACGGAAGCAAGTATATGCCGCCTTCGTTTCTTCTATCAACGCCAGAAATGTCGTGTACGTTTAGTGTTAATATTTCATTTAAGAAAATGCCGTATGCTCTTAAAGCACGTTCAACAAGCCCCGGGTGGTTTTCTTGCAAAAATGCTAAGTTGTCATTCGGGGAGTGTAGCACAAGTCCCATTTGAACAGCGTAGCCTTGGTCGTCCTCTTCGGAAGGTTGTACAGGCGGCCCGGGGTTTTCTATCATATCAATTCTAACATTAATTTGTGTAGATAGCGTGTTGTACAAAATTTCGTTGTTCATTGCTCTTACAGTTTCTAAAATGGTATTTAACTGTTCTGCGTCGTTTGCGTCTGCTGCTGCGTCAATTTGGTCTTGAAAGTCAAGCACAAGGTCAAAGTCTGCTGGTGCTGGAATAGGCATTAAAATTGCGTAAAGCACAGCTACTGTAAACCCAGCCTCTTTAAAAGGCACTTGGTCCGTTGGTACATAGATTCCCTCTGGTGCGATTACAAAGTCTAAGTTTAAAGACTCAGCTAATGCTTTTACCCTTCTTGACTTGTTGTTGTGTGCTGTTCTGTTTGTTTGCGGGTCGTGAAAACCAGTTGCAAAGAACATAGTTTCTGCGTCAAAAATAACGTCTGCATTTACCATAAGTACAAGATTGTCTATTTCTGTTTGTGTCATGTTGTTAACGAAGTAACGTGAACCTATATAACCTTGCTCTTCTGCACCGAAAAACACAAATTGTATTGTGTAGTGCAAGTCTTGCCCGAACAAACGCTCGGCTGCCTCTAACATTAAAACTGTACCCGAACTATTATCGCTTATGCCGGGACCTGCCACAAAAACAGTGTCGTAGTGTGCCCCAGCTATTATTGTGCGTTCACTTCTACCCGGAATTGTTAAAATTACGTTTTGGCTAGTTGATAATTTTTCAAGCCCGTCCTGCTCTACAAGCATACGAACCATGTCTGCCATGTCGCCTTCTACAGTAAATTCTTGAAGGCTAATGTCTGAAAGGGGAAAACCTATTTCAACAAGCCTTTCTACAATCCAGTCTGCCATAATTTTTTCGCCTTGGGTGAAACCTACTCTGTGGTGTAAATTTTCTTCTATATATTCTAAGTGCCTAAAAGCTATTTCGCCAAAATTTTGGTTTTCTACTGCTAATGCGGTTTGTGTAAAGTTTAGCGGGGAAAGTATAAAAGCTCCTGTTAATACTGCTGCTAAAATTTTGTTTGTTTTTTTGCTTTTAATTTTCATTGTTTTGTTCTCCTAGTACCACAAATTTAAATTATTTTTTTGGTTTTAAATTTTTGTTTTTAGCTGTGCTTTAAACTTTGAGTTTAAAGCACAGTGTGAAGTTATCTTTATCTAAAAGTTGCACGTCTTCTTTCTATTAAGTTTAATGTTTCGTCTATAAAGTCTTGTGTAGCTACACTTGGGTTTGGTAAAGACCTACCTGAAAAGTGGTCGTATAGTAAAGAAAGAGAAGTTACGTTGTAGTCGTCCATTATCGTTTGTTGCCACACATCGCTTTCTACGTATCTGTTAAGTAGCATAGTCGCTAAAGAACCGATATAGTAACCTTCTAAAACTAGCCCTATTGTTAATCGATTTTCATAATCAATATAGGTCATCCAATAAGCTAACGCTTCGTCTAACCCTTCCCTAGTTTGTACTTCGTTTGGGAAAAGAATGTTTAATGCTGCAACAAAGTCAAAGTACGTAGCTGTACCTTCTGATCTGTCTTGGTCTGTAGAGATTAGGTGTTGCTGCGGAAAATTTTCTCTAAAGGCTCTATACGTTGCTAAGGCTGTTAAAGTATAGTCTTCGTTGTCTCTATTAACAACTGCGAGTCTAAGGTCTCTCATAAGTAAGCGGCGTGCTACTCTTGCGTCTGTTTCTTCTAAAAATTCCTCTCTTTCTGCGTTAACTCTTATTAAAAATTCTGCAAATTCTTCTTCACTAACTAGCATTTCAAATGTTTCAAAGTCAAACACGGTTCTACTAGCGTTTGCCCATTTTTGACTTTGTTCTAATACGTGGAAACCTTCGTGAACACCTAGCCTAAAAACCTCTGTAGGAGCAAAGCTTGGGTGTAGCACTTCCCAGTTGTTTAAGTTGTTTACGTCTATTGGTGTAAAATAACCTCTACCGTCTCCAAGTTGGTGATACATGTCAATGCGTTCTTCATCTAAGCCACGTGCTATAGCATCTTGTAAAGAAATTTCGCTTACTGTACCGTCTGAGTAAACAAGCCACAACCTGTCTGGCTCTGAAACTTCCTTAACAATAGCGTACATGTCTAAAACAGAGTTGTTTAGCCAAATTGTCGGTGCTATTTCGTTGTATGAACTAATTAGCCAGCCTAGAAAATTTAAATGCTCTTCAAGTGTATAAGGCACGTCAAGAAAGTCCATACTAAAACGGGAAAGTTCAGGTTGTGTTACTTCGTTTGTTACTGGTTCTTGAACTGGTACTTCTTGAACCAATGCTGGTGGTTGTGTTATTTCTTGCGTTGGTTGTGATTCTTGTGCTGGTGGCGCGTCTGAATATAGCCCGCACGCTGAAAGTGTTAATAAAGCTGCTGTACCAAGTCCTAAAGTTGTTAAATTTTTTATTTTCATTTTTTGTTCCTCTTTTCATATTTAATTATTTGCGATAGGTTCTAAAAATCGCCTTTCTTCATCACTTAATGATTCATAAGAATATACAAGCTCTGCACGTCTTCTTTCTATTAAATCTAATGTTTCGTCTATAAACTCTTGTGTAGCTACGCTTGGGTCTGGTAGTGAAGTTCCTGAAAAATGGTCATATAGCAGAGAAAGAGGCGTTACATTATAGTCATCCATTATCATTTGTTGCCATATATCGTTTTCTACATATCTATTAAGTAACATTGCTGATAAATAGCCAACATGATAACTTTCTAAAATTAACCCCACCGTTACCAAGCTTTCATACTCAATTAGATTCATAAAATAAGCAAATGCTTCGTCTAGCCCTTCCCTAGTTTGTACTTCGTCTAGGAAAAGTGTGTGTAAGATTGCAACAAAGTCAAAGTACGTTGCTGTACCTTCTGCTCTGTCGTGTTCTGTAGAGATTAAATGTTGGCGTGGAAAGTTTTCTCTAAAGTCTCTATACGTTGCTAAGGCTGTTAAAGTATAGTCTTCGTTATCTCTATTAACGACTGCAAGTCTTAAATCTCTTATAAGCAAGCGACGTGCTACCCTTGCGTCTGTTTCTTCTAAAAACTCTTCTCTTTCAGCGTTAAGCCTTAATAACTGTTCTGCGAATTCTTCTTCACTAACTAATATTTCAAATGTTTCAGGATCTTGCACAGCATCCATTGCATTTGCCCATTTACTTTGTTCTACTGCATGAAAAGCTTCATGTACAGTCATTTTAAAAGGGGATAACGGTGCAAAGCGAGGATTACTAAAATCTCCATAGTTTAGGTTTTCTACGTTCAAGCGATTAAAATGACCTCTACGGTCTTTTTCAAAAAGATGCCAATCAAAAATCATAGATTCTTCATCTAAACCAAGTTCTAAGGCATATTCTAAAGTAATTTCACTGATTGAACCTTCAGTGTTAATAAGCCAAAGTTGGTCATTACCATATTCTTGCACAACAGTATAAATATCTAAAACAGAACTATTAAGCCAAAGTGTTGGTGCTATTTCGTTAAATAAACGAATGTTTTTTGCTAAAAATGCTATGTGTTCTTCAATCGTATATGGAACGTCAAGAAAGTCCATACTAAAGCGAGAAAGTTCAGGTTGTGTTATTTCTTGCGTTGGTTGCGGTTCTTCTGCATATAGCCCACAAGCTGAAAGTGTTAACAAAACTGCTGAACCAACGCCTAAGATTGTTAAATTTTTATTTTTCATTTTTTGTTTCCCCGCCAATAGTATACATAAATTTTTGCTGTATAACTAATTTTTCTAAATATTAGATTTTATGCCATTACTCAAAAGTTACAAAGCCCCAAAGTCCGTTGTCCTTTTGTACCGCTACTCTGTTTTCTAACGAGTTTAATATTCTTCTAAATGGCATTTCGGCTGGTATTATTATATTTCCTTGTATATCTACCAAACCCCAGTAACCGCCTCTTATTTCGCTTACGTTGTTACCTGTTTGCACCCACTCAGTTCCACCACGGTTTACAATACCAAGCCCTTCAGCCGAAAACCAAGAATTTATACTGTCATACTCTACTTTTAATATTACGTTTCCGTGTCTATCAACCATGCCCCATTTTGCTATATGTGGTTCCCAAATATTTGACGGTCTATCACCAACAGCTACTACAAAAGTATCTCTACTCCAGTCGTCTGTATTAGTTTGATTTCCACGCTCAACTACGAATACAGCAGCTATAGCGTCATATTCAAACGGAAGTATTACCTCATATCTACTTATAATGCCGTACTTTTGACCGATAGCTTCATATCCTCCCCAATCCGAAGTGTGCCATTCACCATACATAGTTGCTATAAAAATATCTTCATAAGTCTTCCATATATTATTAAAAGTCGGTTCTACTAATACTTCACCTGTTTTTGGATTTATTAATCCTGCACGTGTATTTTCTGCTGTTCCTGTTATAACAACTGCATATTCGTCTGAAACCCTTGTTATACTTTGGTAAATAACGGGTACTATATATTCTCCTGTGCTAATGTCTAAAATACCAAAAAGCATAGTTCGGTCGTAAGTACTGATTCCCCAGTCTCCAATACCTACAATAGCAATGTTTTCATCTATGACTTGAATAACATTATAAATAAAAGGTATTTTTTCTGTACCGTCTACATAAATAATTCCACTGAAATTATCTTTGTCTATAGCTACTAAGAATATATTACCGCTTGTAGTTTTAAAGCTATTATGCGTAGATATATTTCTGAATTTGGGTTCTATAACAATATTGCCTTGTATATCCATAATACCAAACATATCATTGCCATCCGCTATTAAAATATAGTTTTCACCTATACCCATTGGGTGTTGAATTCTATATACAAACTCTGTAATAGGATTTCCGCTTGTGTCTAAAAAGCTCCAAATAGGTTCTCTCCAATCACCACTATCTAGTCTTGCAGGTATTAAACCATTTGTCCATGAACCAAAAGCGTTAAAATAAGGTGTTATTAACTCGCCAGTTTTGAAATTTATTAAAGAGTGTCTATTGCCATCCCAAAAATCCCCTATCCAGACCTGTGCTATGTTATGTTCTAAGCTAAAGTTTTGTATACCATGGTATATACCACTTGGAATAATAATTTCGTTAGTTCTAAAATTTTTAAGGCTAATTGTTTCGTCTTCATGAACTAATGTTACAAAGTCAGTATTTTGTACAAAAGATATTCTTCTATATTCAAAAGGTATATGAACGTAGCCCGTTATATCTATAGCACCTACATAGCCTTCTATATTTCGTACAATAATAAGTTCGTTATTGTTGGACTTATAAAAGGTATCGTCCTCCAAAGAATGTAAATTTGAGTATATACTTAAAAACTGTGGTTCTAATATATAATTACCATATATATCTATCAAGCCCCAAAGTGTATCGTCTGTATTTGTTGCAAAGTTCCAGCCCCCTGTTCTTACAAAAGCAACACCGTTCAAAAAATTTGTTACAGCTGTATATTTTGGTTGTATTATCAACTGCCAATTTGTACCTTGTTGCTGCAAAGGTCTTATGATTTGTTGTGTTACATTATTTACTTGCATTGTATTAAAACCGCCACCGTCATGACTAACTATAGTGAAATTTGTTGTTGCTATAGTTACATTTTGAAAAACTTTTTCATCATATTCATTAATTGTGTAGTTGAAATTTTCAAGCAAGGGAATTAAGTCGTTTACGTTAGATATACCGAACCATAACGAACGGCTGTCGTTTACGAACTTTGGGAAATTAACATAAGCCCAAGTATTAGGTGTTGGTAAAAAGCGTAACTCTGGAAGAGGGTTGCCCGCAATATTGTCTTCTTGTAACAAAATAAGCTCACCTTCTATATCATAACCTAGATTAGAAAAAGAGGCAACACCCCAGCCTAGTCGGTAATAGTTATTAGAAAGCATAACTAAGCTAGTTTCAAAATTTTCAAGTGTGTGAATATGACGGAAAATGTCCCCGCTACGAATTGCTTGCGGCTCATCTTGCCCTGTTGTGTTTGTTACATACATAAAGTCTACAGTTACAATCCTAGTTTCATCATATTCTACGTAAAAGTCTGTTACTATACCGTCCCAAAAAGGATAAGTGTATACTGTTTCTTCATAATTATTTGATATTTCGTAAGTTGTCCAGTTTTCATTTCCTCCTGTTTGTGTTGCTGGGCTTGCAGTTTCTTGAATGTTAATTATATAAATTGCAACTACAGTAATTAAAAAAACTAAAATACAACCTAGTAATAAAATTTTTCTATGCTTCATTATTCACCTTTGAACAGGAAGTTCTGTTATTTGTGTTCCTTCTTCGCCCGCTGTCAAAATAGTTAGCAGGCAAGTTGACGTTAGTGGAACGTGCCGTAATTATATAAATTACAACTACGGCAATTAAAGCACAACCCATTAATAAAATTTTTCTGTTTTTCATTTTTATCTATGTTTTCACCGCACTTTTTCAAAATAATATGAATTTATAACTATTATTTTTTATTTTGAATGCCTCTAAGCTGTCTGACAATTAGTTGAACTCCCATACCATTACAGCTTCTTTTAATTCTCTATCAATAATTTAATTTTATTTTTTAATGCTAATTTTTCACTAGTAGGAAGTTCGTCATATTCTTTTAAAAATTCTATAATAAACTTCCTTAAAGCATTGTTAAACCAAGGCTCGTTAGATTTTAAACTATTTGCATTTAAGAGTATGTCTACCCAACGCTTAGATAAAACGTCTTGCCAGTCAGAAAGCAATTCATATTTTATTAAACTATTTTTGTCTTCTTTAAATTCTAAAACTCCATTTTTGTTTGACCTATATAGCAAATTCCATTTTTTTATTTCATTGAACGATACTTGTGGACGTGGACTTCTATCTGGAAATTGCATTTTTGAGTTAATGGCATTTATATATTGTCCAGTTGTAATATCAATATTGTTATCTTTAGAAAATTTAACAAAAACAACCCATTCATTAGGTGTTATCTGCTGTATACTAGAACCAGGTATAGCATCCGTTTTAGTAGTTTTTAACTCAATGGTTTCATAATATTTAATACCATTTAGAATTATCTCCAAACATAAATCGGGTTTTGTGTAAACACCATCTTTTTCATTATATATTAAATTTTTTATATTCGGTGTTATTTCTTCAGGTAATAAAACATTAGCGATTTCAAATTTATTTATATCGTCTATATTTGTATTTTCAGAATTATCAAAAACAACTCTCACAATATCTGTATTTACAGGCAACTTATTAAAACTATGTTCTATAAGTTTTTTTAAATATTCTTTTAAAGGTCTGTCTGTGTTCGCCTCATCTTGCCAAAGAGAAATTTTCAAAATTTCATTTTTCTTTGTTTGTAAATATTTTTCTAACTCATATAAATACACAGCTGTAAAAGCCTTAATTATTTTTTTCAAGTATATATCTCCTTAGTTCAAGCACTTAAATAAATTCTAATTGTTTAGAGAATTATATAAGGCTCTTGCTATATGCCAAGCCATAACAGGTGGTACGGCATTTCCAATTTGTTTGTAAGCCTCACTAGCAGAACAATCCCATTCAAAATCATCAGGAAAACTTTGAAGTCTTGCACATTCTCTTACACTTAGTCTCCTCCAATTTAATACATTATCAGGTTCTTTATCACACAAGCTACGATAATGACCTTCTATATTGCCATGATGCTCAGCTCTTATTGTGGGTGAAGGACTGTTAGCTTTAATTTTCATATTTCCTTGCATTTTTTTACCAGGATAAAACTTAGCACGTGAAAAATCTTTCTGTGTATGATTTTTGACATCAAGCGAACCTAATTTAAACCATAAGTCGTCAATTGCCGATTTTGAAGTTATGTGATTATAAGTTTTATCTGCTCCATGTGTTGGACTTGGATATTTAATTGTCTTATTAATATCTTGTCTTATACCTATTATTATAACTCTAACACGATTTTGAGGAACTCCGTAATCAGCAGCATTAAGAACTTTATATTTAACTTTATAACCTATATTTTTAAAATCTTCTACAATAATTTCAAGTGGTGATAATTCTAGTGGCAAGTTAGATTTTCTTATACCGTCAACATTTTCTGCGACAAAAGCAATTGGTCTTACATATTCTATTATTTTTTTCATTTCTAAATATAATTTACCACGTTCCGAAGAAAGTCCTTTTCTCTTTCCAGCTAAACTAAAATCTTGACAAGGAAAACCGCCTATTATAATGTCTGCTGTTTTAGGTAGTAAAGAATAGTCTAAGTCTCGTATATCAATACAATAAGAATTGTGTTTAAAATTATGAGTATAAGTATCACAAGCTTTTTGCTTTATATCACTTGCAAAAACAATATCATAGGGATTTTTTTCATAACTATTATTTAGAAAATCAAAACCACCTCTAAACCCTAAATCCATTCCACCACAACCACTAAATAAAGATATAACAGAAAGTTTTTTAATAGATTTTAGTTCTTTAGTAGATATATATATCTCTTGCTTTTGTTCTTCAAGAAATGAAATTTGTCTTGCCATAATACTTACTCCTTAATTCAAAAACATACTTTTCAGCATAACTGAGCCACTTTCGGTTTGGTCAAAGCTAAGTGTTATTTGTGCGACGTTAGTTAAGTCCACATTTCTAAAAATAGATAGTGGTATGCGTAGTTCGCCAAGGGGCATATAGCCGCTCCACGGGTGTATGTCTTCTGCTTGCAAAACACTTCTGTCTGTAACAAAGTCGGGTAGTTCATATTTTGTACCCGGGTGGTACGTAATAGTACTTGTTCCAGCAGGTATTAAAACGGTGTAGCTGTTGCCGTCTGTATCGGTCAAGATGATGCTAAAAGACTGGTCTAAGTTTTCTTGGTTAAGCTCGCTTGAACTGTCTACAGACAAATAGATTGATAAAGCTGTGTTTTCAGAAAAATCAGTAACAGCTGGCACGAAACTTACTTCCCCGTTACCTTCCCAAGCAATGTTAATAAAATATAAACTTCTCGGGCGTAATGCGTTCGGGTGTATAAAAAAGTCTGGGTTGCCGTAATTTTGCGGTAGTTGAACGTGCTTTGTTGCCGACACGTTGCCTGTAGATTGTACTGTATTTAATTCAAATGGATAGCTTAAAATAGTCGTAAGCCCTGCAAAATAAGTTGACGCAGTCATATTAAGTGAACCTATACTTCTTGGCTGTGCAACGCTCGGGTCAAAAATGCCCCACGGCTCACTTGCACCGCTAACGACATTTAAGAAAGAAACGACATATTTAGTTACAAAAGTTTCTTGCTGCTCTCTCGTTATCCAACGGTCTTCGTTTTGCTGGATAACTGTGAAAAATATGTCGTACCTGTCGTCGTCGTCAAAACTACGGTTCGTACTGTTGTGGTTACCGCCTCTCAAATACACTAAAGAAACGATAGACGAATGCGTCCCGTCATTTAAGATGTCGTCAAAAACGGTTTGCCCTAGGTGATTGTTTACGTCTGCGTCAAACTCTGAAAGTAAAATGCCAATGGGAACGTCTGCAAACGTAGTTATTTGTTCGTTTATATATGGGTTTAAAAGCATTATAGATGCTATTTGAAAACTATCTTGTTCTAATTGACGATAAGCGATTTCCGCAACATGCCCACCACCTCTTGAATGCCCAATTAAGTGAATTTCGTCAAAATTAATGCGGTTTGCTAAATTAACGCCGTGTGCGGTAGCTTCTCCGTTATTACCTAACACTAATTGTCTCAAATGTTCTTCAAAAAGCTGGGTAGTTAACTGAATTTCACCTTCATAGTCAATATCAGTTGTTTCGCCTGTCGTGTTATCTACTTCTTGGTGATAAGCCGCTTGCAAACTTATACTAAGTGCGACAAAACCTTCGGCAGCTAACTGTTTAACTAAATAATCAAACCCGCTATAAAAGTCTTCCTCAAGCCCAACGTCAGAACGCCCGTGAAAAAACATTACTAATGGTGAAGGCTCTTCTACAGTAGGAAGTGCGATAATACCATTAAGTGGTGCATTAAGCACACCAAAAGCTTCTGTTTCAAGCGGCAGGTACCCTAGTGAAAAGGAATGAACCGAAATATTAGAAGAATCTTCTAAAACAACAACCATGTCTTCTAATGGTAAAGTGGAAACGCCCACGTTTTGAGTAGCTACAGGCGTAGCAAGTGCCGTTTCTATACCATTGGTGTCCAGTGCTAACTGTACACCAAGTACATTTTCAAAAAAGTCTAAAGAAACATACGTTCTATTGTCTATAATAATAGGCGGTGCCACTAGGGTTACAATTTGAGTTGTGCCGTTTCTTGTGATAGTTACTTCGTTATTCATTATTTGCAAGGTTATTTCTCTACCTTGTATGTGTAAAGTTATTTCTCTAGTGGCACCGTCCCAAGTGATGTTATAACTAAGAACTAAATACTCTTTTAAAGCTCTCAGTGGAACAAGTTGCGTACCGTTATAATTTCTTACCCAGTTTCCAGAAACGTCATGCACGTTCGTATTAAGTATTTCGTTTAAGAAAATGCTATAAGCTCTTAAATTCCTTTCAACACGCCCCGGGAAATTTTCTTGAAAAAACGGTAAATTGTCGTTTTCGGAATGTAAAATAAGGTTTGTAGGGGCTAACCAACTAGCCAAAATGTCTGCAAGGGCGTAAGAACCTTCACCGTCCCTATCTCTTACTTGTTGTAGTAATTGTTCAAGTCGCTCTGTTTCGTTTGTATCGTGTGCGGCTTGTGCCTCACCAAGCCAGTCAGAAACTTCTAACTCGTCCCAAGCGTCTAAAACGGCAAAGGCTGCGTCTTGCGAACCCGGTCTTAACGGTTCTTCGTCTGCAAAGAGAACTACAACAGGAAAATTATTGTTGTTAAAATAGGTATTATCGGAAGTGTAATAAATACCATAAGGGGAAAATACGAAGTCTAAAGGAAGGCTTTGTGCAAGCTGCATTATTCTATTTGTTTTATTATTTTGCACAGGGGCATTTGTTTCAGTGTCGTGAATGCCTGTTCCGAAAAATAACGTGTCCACTTCAAACAAAACGTCCACATTTACGTAAAGTAACAAGTTGTCTCTTCCCGCTTGGGTAAGGTTTTCTACAAAATAACGTGAGCCAAAAAAGCCTTGCTCTTCAGCACCGAAAAAGACAAGCTGAATTGTAAAGTGCGTGTCTGTACCGAACAGGCGCTGCGCCATTTCAAGTACCAAAGCTGTACCCGAAGCGTTGTCAACAGTACCTGCGGTATAGACGCTGTCGTAGTGGGCACCTACGACAATAGTACGTTCAGTTCTACCATGTATCGTAACGATAATGTTTTGGCTAGTTGGTAATTTTTCAAGCCCATGCCCTTCTACCGTTTGTGTAACGTCTTCTAAGTCTTGCCCAAAAACTTCAAACGGTTGAACAGTAATGTCGGAAGCGGAATAACCAATTCTTTGCAATTCTGAAACTATCCAGTCCGCTGTATCTCTTTCTCTTTGCGTAAAGCCGATTCTTTGGGTAAAGTTATTTTGCATATGAACGACGTGTCTGTACGCTATTTCACCAAATTCACCAAACATTTCCCCAGCTTGTAAGGTGTTTTGGTTAATCGCTTTTGTCGTTTCTGTAGCAAAAATATTTGTGCTAACCAACGGTATAAAAAAGAATACACTTGCTAATAATAACGGTATAAGATTTTTGTTTTTCATTTTCGTGTTTCCTCCTTAATTTAAAACCAATATTGGTAATATAATTTTAACGCCCCTGCCTTTTAAACAAGTCGGGGGTTTGTTTCTTTCGTTTTAATCGTTACGTAATGCGTGTTGCTTAAACGTTCGTAAAAGACGTAGTTCTTTTTAATGCGACTGACTACTAGGAAGTGAGTGGCAAGCAAAAGGTGAAACATTAAGTATAAGAGGGCGTATATGCCGTTTTCGTAAGTTGTTTCTATGAAAAAGCGTAAAAGTTGGCTAATTAACATTAAGAAAACGAACAAGAATGCCCGCAACGTAACGTTGTTAGCACGCCTTTTTGTAGACTTAACCTCAAGTTTAATGTTCACTAACTTTTCACCAATAGTTGAAGAAAAATAAATTTGAAAAATAGTGTAGTACACGAACAAAAGTGCCACGAATATAAACACGTGAAGTAAATTTGTATTTTCGTGCTGTGGATTTGCTCCGAGAAGGTGTTCCACTACGCCCGTTAAAACACCTACGATTGTGTAGTCTATTAAAAAGGCGACTGCTCTTCTTGTGTAGCTAACTTTTAGGCTTTTTTGAAACTGCCTTTCTTCTAATTTACGCCTTGACGGTAAATATTTAGAAAAGCGTTTGTAAACCAAAAAGCCGATAACACCACCAAACGTATTTAAAAGTAAGTCGTCTATGTCAAATACTCTGTACGGTCTTTGGTAAAAGCCGTAAAGTCCTGAAAGTTGTGTAAGTTCAAAGAAAAGTGATAACGAAAATGAAAACACAACGATTGTTCTTAACTTTAGTTTTTTACCTAGAAACCCCCGCAAGTAGTAAGAAAAGTACATACCGAAAGGGATAGTAAGCACGACGTTAAAAAACGGCTGAATAAATACGTTGCTTCGTAGTGCTGGGAAAAAGGTGCTTGGGTTAAAAGGGTCAAAACCCGAACGACTGAAAAAATTTATTACAAAGCTAAACGGTACTAAGTTAACCATGTCCGCATAACTAACGTTTTGCTGTGCAAGCACTTCACGACTTGGAAGTGGTAAAATAACAAGATAATACGCACAAAGCATATAAAACACGAAAGAGAACAGCAAAAATGCTTTGTAAAACGAAACGGCACCATATTTTTTATATTGGAAAACGGCATATGGTATGGTTAAAAATTGTGCCAATAAAATAACTGTAATGATAGCCGTTTGAATAGGAAAATAATACGTGTTCATTTTGACCCCTTTCTTTTAAAATGTGCTGGCGTTTTTTTTACTTTAAAGGGGCATACTACATGTATACACCCCTTTAGTGTGTTCTAGACTACAACTTCAGAACTACCGACAACTACTGGAGGTCAAGAACGTTTATGCCGAAAACTGTTTGGAAAAAGTCCTCTGTTACGTAAGTTCTGCCGTCTCTAATAATAGGGGCGGTGTCCACTGTAATATTTTGTGTAATGCCGTTTTGGCTTGCATGGTTTACAACGACTGTCGTACTGCCAATAGTAATTAAAAACTGTGCAGTGTCTGTCGTAACGGTTATTTGAGAAGTTTCGGCATTCCACTGAATGTTCCCACCAAAATTTGCATTTTCTGCTACTGTTCTAAAAGGTACTAGCTGTGCATTTTGCTGTGCTTGTGCAGAAACTGCCGTTTGACTTGTCGTAGACAAATTCAAGCTGTTTATAACGTGGTTCAAAACAGGGTCTTCGTTATTTGCCCAGTGTTCTATTGTGTGTATAACTTGCACGTCTGGTCTAATTGTGTAAAACTCAAAGTTTGGGCTGTTTTCTATATAATCTGACGCTTGCCCTGTTAGTCCGTACACTTCAAAACCAAAAGTTTCACTTTCTATATGTGCAACGACGTTCGGTATTCTAATCGTTAAGTTAGAATTTGTAAGTGTTACATATGGAAAATACGGACTATCAGCACCGTCTGAAGCTATTCCGTAAAAGATTGCGTTTTGCCCGAGCGGTTCACCGACAATTACTGCTCCCATTTGGCTTATTATCCTAGTGGCAATGCTAGTTGCAGAATATGAATATCCGTTTATAAAGTAAAACAACCTACCTTCGTCTACACTTTGTGAAAGTGTTTTAAACATGTCAATAAATGCAGCTGGGTCGCCACCGCCGTTGTTTCTTGCGTCAACGACAATTGCTTGTACGTCGTTTTCTGCTATAACTTGTAGTAAAGCTGGGTGCGTTGTCCAAAGTTGCCTACCGCCTAGTATTCCTTGCTCTGGGTTGCCGTCTCCACCCCAAAAAATAGGGGATATTTCTTCATTTTGATATGGCGGAACGACTAGGCCTGTAAAGTCCGCCGCTCTTGCCCATTCACGCAAAATAGCTACCACTTCTTGTACCGCTGTATTTTCTGGGTCAACCATTTGCTCTATCGTTAAGTCGTTAATATTGATGCCTCTCGCTTCAAATTCTCTATTTGAAAGTTCTTCTAATTGGTTTCCTGCGTTGGAAATAAACTCCGCTAATACGATATATAGTAACCCGTACTCTTCCAAAAAGTAAAATCTGTTTTCGCCACCTTGGAAAACTCTTGGGACTTCACCTGCGTTGCGACTACGCACGATATTTACTTCGTCTGAAGTTAGTGCTATATTTGTAAAGTCAAGTTGTGTTTCGTGTTGGGCTGTTAGTGTTATGTCTACGGTGTTACCGTTGTCGTCTGTGAGGGTAAACACGGTTACGCCATTTTCTCTCAAGCCCATAAAGCTAAGGTATTCTGATGAACTTAAAGCTCTAATGCCGTACGTTCTTAAAAAGTAAACATTTTCAATTGGCTGAATGTTGGTAATGCGTTCAAAAATGGTGTCCATATCTATACCGTTTATGGACACTAAACGTAAGTTTAGTGCATTTGAAAATTGATTAGTTGTGGCTACTAAATGCACACCGCCGTTGTTTCCGCCAAAGTGCCTAAAAGTAAGTGGTAAATTAGTGGAAAGTTGTGCCGCACTACTTAAAGCAGACCAAGAATGCCCCTCTCTTAAATGTGAAAGTGCCGCCTGCATATTAAATAGTATCTCTAGGTCTGTCATTGTTTGGAAGTTCTCAAGCAAATCATCCATAGTGCTTACGAAACCTTGCCTAGCTTGTTCGTTTCTGGAAAGCTCTATCCAAACGCCACGCCTACCGCCGCCATTGTCCGTAAATAAGTCGCTCGGTAAGTATACGTTAACGTCGTCGTGAAACTTGCCGTGCCTAGTCGTAACAGCTTCCTTAAATTGCTCTATGTCTTCACGCCATTTTGTTATTCTTTCTTCGGCGGTGTCCGCTGTAATAAACTGTATACTTTGGCTTTGCTCGTTTGCTAAGGCAACTGTGCTAAATAGCGGTGAAAGTGCTAAAGTGATTGCTAAAAATAGTGCTTTTGTGTTTTTATTCATTTTGAATACTCCTAATATCTGTGTTAGTATCTAATTTTAATTATGAAAATTTAAACTTTCTATTACATATTCTAAAAGCGGGTCTTCATTGTTTATGAAGTGCTGTATTGTATGTTCAATTGTTACGTGCGGAAATACCGAGTAAAAATCTAAATTAGGAAATCGTTCTATAAAACTTTGTATAGAAATGTCTAGAAGGTTAAATATATAACCATCATTTAAATCTTCTAAATGCGTAAGTATATTAGGAACGGTTATAAAAATTCCAGAGTTCCTAAGTTCATGTTCGCTCTGATATTCTGAACTATAAAGCGTACTATGAAAAATAAGATTTTGACCTGTAGGTTCACCAACAAGTGTAAATCCTAGATATTGTAAAGAAACGGCTGCAATAGAAGCGGCAGAAAAAGAACCATTGTCTATTAAGTAAAATAACCTATCCTCTTCTATGTTGCTACTTAAAAAAGTAAACAAATTTGCAAAAGCTCTTATATTTCCACCACCATTTCCACGAGCATCTATAATAACAGTATTTACAGTACCATCTTGTATAGCATTAACAATTGCAAAGTTAGGAATAAAAGAAGAGAAAATTTGGTCATTTTCTTCGCTAGTAACTTCATCTAACGTAAGTTTATTAAGAATTTCTTCTGCAGAAAATCCAAGTTCTTCTTCGTTAAGCACGATTAAAAGGTCTTCATATTGCAATTCAAGATTAGTAAGTTGATTAACAAACATTTGCCTTAAATTTATATATAAAATTCCTTCATTTTCTAAAATCTCAAATGAGTTTAAACCTCGTTCAAAAAAACGTGGTATTTCTCCAATTTCACGCCCTTGTACTGGTAAATTTAAAAGATGATTCAGAAAATTTTCACCTGGGGTTTTTAGAGTATCATTTAAAGTTAAGCTTATTTCTATTCTGTTTTGTGTAGTTGGGTGTTCCAAAGTGAACGTAAAATCAACATCTCCTTCTAAACCCAATTTTTCAAGCCATAAAGGTAAACTTAAACGCTCTGCAAGTCTGTAATTCAAGTCAAACTCGTTTTCGTGGAAACTTAAAGTTGAATAGATATTTATAATGTCTTCTATAGGCACACCATTTACATAAATAAGTCTATGGTTTAAAGCGTCTCCAAATTCCAAAACAGTAGATAATAGATAAAAGTTAACATCTTCTCCACCAAAATGACGAAAAGCTATAGGTAGTGGGATTTCAAGATGAAAAAATTCATCTGAAAAAGGAAGTCTAATGTCAAAATGAGCATCATTTATAATATTAGCAATAGCGTGCATTTGTCTAAATATTTCAAAGTCGGTAAGATTAGATACTTTTTGTATTAAATCATCAATTGCAACTACAAAGTCTTCTCTTTTTTGTATATTAGTTTCAAGTTCATTCCAACGTATACGCTGAAAATTTTCCTCACCTAGAAGCTCACCTGGAATAAATATTTCTGTGTCATCCCAAAACCTAGGATGATTATTTAAAACAGCATCTCTAAATTGTTCTAAATCTTGCTGCCACATATCTCGCCTTATCCAAGAAATATTTTCTCTAATGAGTGTAATATCTTGTGGTTTAGTAGTGTTTGCTAAAGCTAATGAATTAAAAGTATTAGTAAAAATCAAAAAAGCACTTGATAAAACAAAAGTCTTTATACTCAGCTTCAAAAATTCATTTCCATTTTTCATTTTCCTATTTATTTTCACTTTTATTTTCCTCCAAGGAATATTTTTAATAATGTAGTCAATACTATTTTAGTAACTCAAAAATTATAAGACACATTTAATGCAGAATTTATTTGTTAAACTATTAACTTTAAACATAATTAAAAAAGAGCCTAACAAATAGTTAAGCCCTTTTTTTAACAAACAAAAATTACTCACCTAATCCATTTTCTATCTCTTTTACAATAGCATCCATTGCCTCTTTTTCATCTTTACCATCAGTAAAAATCTCTATTTCATCATCTTTTTTTACAACTGCTCCTAAAGTGGACATAAGGCTTTTGCCATTGTAATTCTTATCTCTTATAGAAAATTTAATATCTGATTCAAAACTAGAACAAAGTTTTACAAACACACTTGCAGGTCTCATATGTAAACCTGATTTATTTCTTACTATTACTTTTTTACTTACCATAAAAAACTCCTTGTAATTTTTATATATCTTCAAAAGATGATATTACAATATTTTTTTCATTTATAAAATCTTTAAGTTTTTGATTTGTTAAAATACCAAGCTCAAATGCTCTATTTATATTATAGCTACTAGATTTGTAAAGAAATTCATCTATATAAGCAGGATGACACATTATTTCTGTATCTTCTTTCAAAGATGACAAAATATCTATAATACCTCTATCTGTTACGTTTTCACCAAAAAATTCTGTGTTTAAAGCTACTGCTTTTAAATTATGTTTATCTGCTATACTTTTATCTGATACCCTTACAGGTACATTGTATTTTTTAGCTATTTTTAAAAATACATCTATTATATTTGGCAAACATTGTGTATGATGATGACCATCAAAATGAGTAGGTTTTATCCCTGTATTTAATATTTTTTCTATTTGTAGCGTATATTCGTTTTCTATTTCTACTGTATCTAATTTATTTTCTTTAGCTAAATTCTCTATTTCTCGCAGGGGTAAAAACATCCCGTTTTCATCGCTTATTGTTTTATAAACTCCACCTAAAGTTTTACCAGCTGTTAAAGTAAGATGTACACCAATTTTTAAAGTTTCATTTTCTTTGGCAAGTTTTATACCATGTTCAAAACCTGACATATTTGCCATCATAGTTGTAGATTTTACAACACCATTTATATGACTTTCTATTATTCCTAAATTTACACCTTTGGAATAACCGTAATCATCTGCATTTAATATAACTCTCATAATCACCTTATTATAATTTATTTATTAACAATTTTTCGTATAAATCTATAAATTCATTTGCCAAATCTTTTGTAGTTATAGTTGTCATAAGATGGTCTTGTGCGTGTACCATAAACAAATTTATATCTACGTTTTTGCCCTGTGCAGCTTCTTGTATCAAATTTGTTTGTATATTGTGTGCCATTCCCAATTCTTCATCTGCTTTTTGTAATGCTTCTCTAGCTTCCTTGATTTTTCCTTCTTTAGATAAAGATATTGCTTCCATAGCAAAACTTTTCGCACTACCAGAACTCACTATAATGGTCATTATTATTTCTTCTAAATCTTTTTCCATTTTATCCTCTTGTTTTTATTTATTGCTCTAGGAATTTGTTTTTTAATTTACTTAAAAAAACAAATTCCTATTAAGTAAATTAACCGATGATAACTCATCAAGTATTATTGTTACATTTGGATGCAACTGAAGTATAGAACTTGGTATTTGTGGTGTTATTTTTTCGAAAATTGTCTTTTCTATTATTTCATTTTTGTTTTCTCCAGAAGCTATAAGTAATATTTCTTTAGCTTTAAATATTGTACCTATTCCCATCGTAATAGCATTTTTCGGCATTTCATTTATGTTTTCAAAATTTTTAGAGTTTATTTCTATAGTCAAATCCGCTAATTCAGTATAGTGAGTATATTTCGGAAAATAATCACAAGGCTCACTAAAACCTATATGACCATTCACTCCAATCCCTATTAGTTGTAAATCAATCATCCCTTTTGATTCTATTTTATTTTCATATTCTTCTGCTTCTATATTTGGGTCTGTTGCTTCTCCATTTGGAATATATATATTATTTTTATCTATATTTATGTGAGAAAACAAATTTTCCCTCATATAATAATCGTAACTTTGATTGTTCGATTTTAAAATTGGATAATATTCGTCTAAATTGAAAATTGTTACTTTGGAAAAATCCAAATTTTTACCTCTTAAAAATTTATATGTTCCAAGTGGGCTATTACCTGTTGCAAGACCTAAAACAGAGTTTGGTTTTTTGTTTATTTGTTCTGCTATTAAATCTGCTGTTTTTTTGCTTAATTCTTCGTAGTTTTCTGTTATTATAATTTTAAAATTTTCGTATACTATCATGTAAAAAACCCCGTTATATATAGCTGTTTTAAGTATAAAAAGTAACATTTATATCTGATTGCTTTTTTGAAGCAACCAGATATAAATGAAAGCATAATGTAAAGGTCAAAATAAAATTAGATAAATTAATATTTAATAACCCTTATTTTAATATTTTCTACTTAAAAAACTGTGGCAAATACTTTTTGTGTGCATCGAGCAACTTCATTGTTACTTCTTTTGCAAGTTTATCTGATGGAGTAAGTGGATTTATAGAAAGTGCCAAAATTGCTTTTTCTATATCTCCTTCTACACTTGCCTCCACTACCATTCTTTCAAAAGACTTCATTTGAATAACAAGACCATGTACTTGTACAGGTAATTTTCCAATATTAAGTGGCATAGGTCCAGATTTTGTAATAACACTACTTACTTCTATTGCACTTTCATGCTCTATGCCGTATATCGCACCATTATTTATTGTATTTACTGTTTGTATGTCTCTTTTATCATTATATATAGATTCTATCAAATTACAAGCTGCATCGGAGTAATATGCACCACCTCTTTTTTCTAATTGTGGTGGTTTTATTTGTAAATTCTCGTCTTTGTACAATTCAAAAAGCTCATCTTCTATTTTCTTTACTTCTAAAGCTCTTGTTGTACCTTCTTTGTGTTGCTTTAAAATTTTTGCTAGTTGCTCATCTTGTCTATAGTAATAAGTATGATAATAGCAAGGTAAAACTCCCAAAGCTCTCAAAAACTCTGGCTCGTAATCTACAGCGGCTACGTTTTGTATTTTCATTGCCTCGCTATCTTTCATCTCTTCCATTTTTGTAGGTATTTGTTTCATTACGTCTACACCATCTAAGTAGGCATTAATTGCGTATACCATGTGGTTTAGACCTGCAAATTTCATCCAAAACCTAGATGAATCAGCTTCAAATAATGTTGCCATACGTTTTTCCATGTGTATAGGCACATTGCAAAGCCCAACAGTTTTTTTAATTGCCCCGTGTCTTAATATTGCTTCTGTTACAATACCTGCTGGGTTACTAAAGTTTATTAGCCATGCATCTGGGCAAAGTTCTTTCATTTCTTTTGTTATTTCTAATATTACAGGTATAGTTCTAAATGCTTTGAACATTCCACCTGCACCATTCGTTTCTTGACCTAACATTCCATGGTCTAGTGGTATTTTTTCATCTATTGCACGTGCAGCTAGAAGTCCTACACGTATTTGAGTTGTTACGAAATCTGCACCCTCTAATGCTTTTTTTCTATCGTAAGAAAGATGAATTTCTATAGGAACATTTGCTTTTTGAACCATTCTTTTAGCTAATGCTCCTACTATTTCTAGTTTTTCTCTTCCTTCTTCGATATCTACAAGCCAAAGTTCTCTTATTGGTAATACATCGTATCTTTTTATAAAACCTTCCACTAGCTCTGGTGTATAACTAGAGCCACCGCCTATTGTAACTACTTTAAGACCTTTCATTGTTATCTCCTATCTTAATTATAATATTTTATAAAAATTTTTATTTTTATTTATTATTCAATGCCAAAATTTATTACAGTAAATCTTTTAATTTTACTCTTGTTCTAATATTATTATTTTCTGATACTAAAATTGCATTTTCATAGCCATACCTCCAAGTATCTGAAAAACAATAGCCCTCTATATAATCTAGCTTACCATCTGTTACTAAAATACGAAAGTCAGCAGGTAACTCGGGTTCATCTTCAAATTCTAACCACGATAAACTAGTATCTTTACTTTCGTCTATAACAACAAATTCATCTGGTACTACAAAATAAGTAAAGAAACCAACGCCTGTAAATTCTCGCTCTGACACAACTGCATTTTTATACTGCATTTTGTATATGCCTTTTGGATCATCTGAAAATTCAATTAGTATGCTCTCTAATTTTTCTTGTATTTCCTCAATTTCTTCTTTTTGGTTTTTCATATCTATATTCCTTATTTTCCTACCTAATTGTTTGAATTAATATAGATACTTTTTTCTTCATTATCATGTATTTCTTTAATTTTATTATATTTTTTAGTTTAATTATCTATTATTCAAATCTAAAATTTGGTCTAACACTTTTGGTGCATCCATACGACCGTATGCAAGCATATCTACTACACCTAGTTTTGTTTCTTTTCCTTCCAGCATTTTTTGCATTTGTTTTTCCAAGTATCTCACTTGAGGGCCTAACAAAAGTACATCTATTTCATCTAGTCCTTTTCTTGTTTCTGCTTCTGGAACAGCTTTAAGCTGCATTTCTATACCTCTATTTTCTGCCTCTTTTTTTATTTTTTCTACAAGTAAACTTGTAGACATTCCTGCTACACATACAAATAATACATTAAGCATAATTACTCCTTTTTCATACCATTTAGGTATAATTAAAATCTATACCTAAATGTTTTATATTTTTATTTATCTATATTGAAGTATCCTGATAATAAAAGTTTTCTCGTTATATGAGGGTATAAAATTGTTATAATCATGAACAAAAACATTGAAATTCGCCAAATCCATACGTTATTAAATATTTCTATTAATCCAGATGCCAGTATTGTAATTGCTTTCAAAATTATCGAAATACCTGCAAACTGTGAAAGTTTTAAAGTATCTATTTCTTTATTTCTATCAAAATTCCAATACTCACCTGCTATTTTCGGAGCAAGAAACAAAGCCTCGTTTTTGTCGAAAAATTTTGTTGAATATATAACTAGTATAACAAACCCTACAATGTAAATTAAAAACATAAATTAATTTAAGCTACTTCACTACTCTTTTTTTCCTTGGTTCCAATATTATTAGAAGCTATTATAAACGGTGCATATATCAAAAATGCCACAACCAAATTTACAACTGTAAGCACTATTGCCATAGGGTCAAAAGCTGTTGCAAAAAATCCAGACAAAATAGTAGGCATAACCCATACTACAGGTATTACAGCTGGTCCAACTATTCCTGTTATTGTTGCAAAATACGCTATTGTTGCTGTAACAAGTGGTGCTAAAATAAACGGTATAAACATAAGTGGATTTAAAACAACAGGAAGTCCAAACATAACAGGTTCATTTATATTAAAAATACCTGGTGCTAAACTTAATTTACCAACAGCTTTATAATCTTCTCTCTTTGATAACACAAGTACAGCTATGATTAAAACTAAAGAGGCTCCAGCACCACCAGGCCATACAAATGCTTCGAAAGAACTAGCAACCCATAAAAATGGAGGTTCTAGACCAAGAGCATGTGCCTCTACATTTTGAGTTTGTGCTATACCGTATGTTGCATTCAAAACTGCTGCCATAATATTTGTTCCATGTAATCCAAAAAACCATAATAAATGTACAAGTAAAACTATTACTATTACAGCAATATATCCTTGAGAAAGGTTTAATAGTGGAGTTTGAATTGTATTCATTATCCAAGTTGGAAGTGGAATTGCAACATTCAAATTCCATATTCTGTAAAGCAATGCCATAGTATATAATGCGATTAAACCGGGTAAAATAGCAGTAAAAGCATTTGAAACTGCTGGTGGAACAGAATCAGGAAGTTTGATTTTAAGTTTTGAGTTCATTAATTTTGAAAAAATAATTACAGATATAAAAGATGTTATTATAACAGCAAAAAGACCATTTGGATTAAAAAATTGAGCAAAGTTGAAAAAGCCCCATGCTCCACCAGGCACACTAATAGATGTACCGTCGGCAGATACAGTTGCTGTTGTTGAATTTATAAGATTTATAGCATCGTATGACAATACCCCATCTAATGTTAGAGTTGTGTTTGTTTGTGCAGATTGTGGCAAACCAAGAACATAAGCTGCTAAAGCTATAATAGACCCTGCTATACCATTTGTTCCATAAGATTTTGCAATAGTATAACCAAGTGTTACAGCTAAAACTAAGGATATTATGGCAAGTGTACCACCCCATACTATACCATTCATAGCTATTATATGTTGAGATAACCAGTTATTCGTAATAAAGTTACCAGGACCTAATACATTTGGGTCATTTGGTAAATCACGAAGTATTGCATTAAGTGTAACAGCTACAGCACCAGCCATAGTTATAGGCATCATAGCTATAAAGGCATCCCTAAGTGCCAAAAGATGTTTTTGATTTCCTATTTTTGCAGCAAAAGGAACGAAATATTTTTCTAAAAAATTAACAATTGCATTCATTATGTATCCTCCTACATATTAAAAAAATTTTAACGTTTTGTTTCTTTTTTATTTTTGTATAAAAGATATATACCAAAAATAATTATTATGATGGAAAATAAAAAAAGGTCTATGTTTTGTAGATTCCCATCTAAACCTGCAGACAAGATTATTAGCATACATCCAATACTAATAATCGCTAAGGCTGTTTTTTTCATTTAAGACTCCGTCTAAAAATTAGAAATACGCAAAATAAAATTTTACTAAAAAAATTCACTTTATTTCTCTGCAATAGCATTAAAATAAAGAATCCTCCCCCATTCAGTAGCTTTTATGAGTTCTCTTGCATTTCTTGCTGCAAGTGCATCTTCCCCTGTGTTTTCAAAAAAAAGTTTTATACCCTCTTTTTTTATGAATTTATATGAAAAATTTTCATTTTCATACTCCTGTAAAAGTTTTTTTATTTCTTCTTGTTGCAATGGACTAGATATTGAAATTATTTTGGTAGCCTCCTCTCAAAATAGAATATAAAAATAAATTTTTACACATAAATAAACATATACAAATAGCATGCCATGCTTAAAAATATGTTTTTTCTAATGGAATAATTATATAATTTTATGTATTAAATTGCAAGTATTATATTTTGATATTGCAAAATGTAGTAGTATCATATATAAATATATTAAATATCTGTAATATATGATACATAATTGATAAAAGATATCTCTTTATTAAGATAGCTATTTTTTAATACTCCTTTCCCTTTGATTCTAATTTACCACAAAATAAAGCATCTGACAAATTGTCAGATGCTTTATTTTGTATGTTTCTTGTTCTTATCCTATTTCTATTGTTTCTATTTGGTATTGAGGAGTTATCTTTTGTAAATCCATTTACATTTTGTTCGTTATTTTTTACTAACATATTAAATCCTCCTAATTTTAAACTACATACTTCTTAAATATATAAAGAAACTTCTAAATGCTAATCTTTCATTAGCAGTACTATATACTCCTATAGAGCCTTCATCAATAATGTGTATTGCACTACTATTAGGAACTCTAAGTGAATGTTGTCCATATCCAACACCAAAAATAGCAGCAATATTAAACCTACCATTAGCATCTGTAGTAACTCTAGTAGTTCTCTCATGATGAGAATTATTTATACTACGCCAGACATAATTTCTAATTTCTATAGCCTCCAATAAGAATATCCCATAGACATAATTTCTTTTTTATCGTAGATACCTTTTATATCCGCAAGTAGTCCATCAACATTGAGATGTTCGATTATGTTTATTTTATAAAATTCTGTGTGAGAAACAGCAATTACTAAGCAATCTAAATATTTTAGCTCATTTAATTCAACCAAATTAATCCCATAGTAATTCATAGCTTCTTTTTTATCTGAATAAGGGTCACAAATCTGTGGCTCTATACCATAAGATTTTAATTCATTTATAATATCTATAACTTTTGTATTTCTTATATCTGAACAATTTTCTTTAAAAGTTAAGCCTAATATTCCTATTTTTATTTCATATATATGTTTTTTCATTCGTATCATTTCCTTGATAATACTTTGTGCAATAAAACATCCCATATAATCATTTACTTGTCTACTAGAAAGAATAATTTGCGATTTATATCCAAGTTGCTGTGCTTTATATGTTAAATAATAAGGATCAACACCAATACAATGACCTCCGACAAGACCTGGTACAAATTTAATAAAATTCCACTTTGTTTCTGCTGCTTTTAAAACTTCTAAAGTGTCTATGTTCATGTGCTTAAATATTATAGACAATTCATTCATAAAAGCTATATTTATATCTCGTTGTATGTTTTCTACTATTTTTGCAGCTTCTGCAACTTTTATGGAACTAGCTTTATAAACCCCAACCTCAACTACAAGTTCGTAAACTTCTGCTATTATGTCGCAAACTTGTTCATTTTGTCCTGAAACAATTTTCACTATGTTCTCTAAACGATTTATCTTATCGCCTGGATTTATTCTTTCTGGACTATATCCTACAAAAAAATCTATTCCACATTTTAATCCCGATGTTTTTTCTAAAATAGGTATACATACTTCTTCTGTAACACCCGGATATACAGTTGATTCAAAAACAACAATAGAGCCTGATACTAAGTTATTGCCAAGAGAATTACTAGCTGATTCAATTAAAGATAAATCTGGAGTATTATCTATACTAACAGGAGTTGGAACAGCAACAATATGAAAACTGGCTTTTTTCAAATCTGATGCATTATATGTAAAAAATACATTAGACTGTTCGAGTTCTTTATTTCCAACTTCTCCAGTAATGTCTATATTATTTTTATATTGCTCTATTTTTTTAATATTAATATCAAAAGCAATTACTTTTGTTTTTCTAGCAAAACTAACAGCTATAGGCAATCCAACATATCCTAGACCTATTACTGATATATATTTTTTTCTATTTGATAATTCTTCTCTTGTAACCATCATAATTCAATTATAACCTCTCACATCAATTCAAGTTTAAATCTAAGCATATGTTTACACTGTATACCGTTTTCATAAATTTTATCATCATATTTATATAAAAAATAATTAATCCATAAATCAAACAAATCAAATCCATTTTTCTGATAAAAAGCTATATTAGAAATACTAGAATTGCCAGTTCCAATAAAAATACTTTTATATCCTTTATTTTTAATAAAATTTATTGTATATTTCAGAATGGTACTTCCATAACCTTTATTATGAAGTGTTTCATCTATAGCTATGTTTGTAATTTCAACATTAATGATATCTAGTGGTTTGAAATGACATATCCCTATAATTTTATCTTTATCTTCCATAATAATTAAATCACCTTTATTTATATATGATTTGATAATTTTCTCATCAGGATCTGCAATTAATAGCATGTTCATAAAATCTTCTCTATTTTTATCTATTACTCTAAATATCATATCTAATCACCTATTGCTTTTTTAAACCATTCTAGTGTTAAAAAAGCATTTTTTCTTTTCATATAACAATTTTCAACAACTTCAAATACAATACCTATATTTTTAGGATATTTAGAGTTAATAGATTTTAATATATTCAATAAAACTGATTCTTCAGGAAGTCCCTCATAAGGTTTTAAACCTTCTTGACATATACCTTCGCTATAAGGTATAAGTAAATTCCTAAAAGAACTAAAATGAAAATGAATTATATTTGATATCTCGAGAAAATCATCTATATTTAAAATAAAATCTTCTCTTTTTAATAAAGCTATACTTTTAAGGGTATAGTAAGTTATAAGCCAATGACAAATGTCAAAAGTAGTTTTTATATTGCTAAAATTTTTAATATCTTGAAACGAATCAGGCATTACAAACAGAGGGTCAAATTCATCAGCTTCATTGCCTATAATAGGTATATTTTCTATTCCAATATAAAGATTAGTGTTTTTCAATTCTTTATCTAATTTATCGAGTAAAGAAATAAACATAGATTTTCTTTTACTAATATTATAATTTTTATAATCTTCTACTTTCACAAAATCATTAGTATGAAGTGTAAGAACTTCAATATCATATTTCAACGCAATCTCGATAAACCTAAATAAATTATTTAACATTTTATCATTATCTATATATGAAGCATTGGATGTTGGAAAATGCAACGTTAATTTTTTAGGATTCATATTTTTAATTATTTGTATAGAATTTTCTAAGTTGTTGAAACAATTTTTATCAATAAAATCAAATCCATCAAATATATGACCTTCAACACCACAACCAAGTTGTATCCATTCTGAATTTACTTGTCTAACATCTAAAAGATTAAAAGCAATTTGAGGTATCATAAATATTAACTCCTTATAATATTAAAAATTGTTATCTTATTCTTCCCATAACAAATCTAAAACTCTCTGCATAAGAAAATCCGCTAGTAGCTCCATGTCCTCTATTTCTTGTTTTTATTGCTTCAATTGACCTTGGATGTGGAAAATTTCTCATTTCAGATTCGTAGCATATCAGTGCTGAAATTTTTTGTTCGATATGTTCAGAAATATCAACAAAGTAATTTGGATAAAATGATTTTTCATCACTAAAATTCCACTCCGTAGATGACAATGTTTCAAATGATAAGATTAAATCTACTTTTGATTCTAACAAAGGGCGAGCAGCGATAATAGTTGAATGAAATGCAATACGATGGTCATTATTCAAGTCATTTTCCCAATGAGTGTATATTATATTTATATCATGTTTTTGTATTGTAGATTCAATAACTTTAACAATGTCTAATAAATTACTTGAATCTAATCTATTGCTCTTAAAGCCTCCATACATAACTTTTTTTATCCCTAAAATACGAGATGATAATTCAGTTTCCTTTTCAGATTTAAGTTTAATATCATTTGGAACAATACTATATCTTGAAGATTTTCCATCACATAAAATTAAAACATATACTGAATCTCCTTTTTCCACATGTTTTAATATTGTTCCTCCAACCCCTATAACTTCATCATCAGGATGAGAAGCTACAATTAAAATATTCATAAATAAATCTCCTTTTATATAAAATCAATACTTTTTTCTCCATGATTCATCATTAAATCAATTATGGATAAACCTGACTCAAATTTCCCAAATTTTTTACTGTATGTTTTAAATTTATAATCTTGAAATATTACTTCTATACCATAGTATTTAAATTTTTCAATATCTAGATAATTAATACCCTGTTTTCCAGAATAATAGATAGTTGCGTTTAGACTTCGACATAAAGACAAAACAAAATCACTTTTTTTGCCAACTAATCCTTTTAATTCAGATGAATAAACAATTTTTGTACCAATATTAATTTCTATTAGTATAAATTCGAGAAATTTTCTACAAAAATCACTTAGATTTTCAGTATCATACGAATAAAATGTTTGCAATTTTGAATTATATTTATGAAAATAAGGAGATTTTCCATAGGCACATTGAATCATACGATAATGCTTCCGTCTCCAATTTTCATCTTTTGCAATTTTTATTTGATTTAGTTTTTGTTCTTTATAATTAGTATAATTTATTGGTACTGTTAAGTATTCTTTTCCTTGTGAAGTCTTTATTAAATTTCTATTGGAATAACCTCCTTTTTCAAATTGAGAAGTATCATCAATTACAAAAACATCTGATTTTATTATTTTATCAAAGTAAGGTAACCAAGGAATATAAGATATTTGATGTCCTGACAATATCATTTTAATTCTCCTTAAAATCAACATTTAAAAAATAAGTATTTTTAATATTTGAACCCCATAATTCTTTAAATTTTTTAATTTTTTCATTATGAGAATATCCAAAATCAAATTGCTTAATTCCCAAATTTATTGCCAACTTAATTCCTTCATTTACTAAAGCATAATTAACTTGCATTTTTCTCCCTAAATCATTTTGAACACTTATTAAATAATAAAAAGATTTTGTATCAAATACGAATATATTAAATCCAACCAATATTTCATCAATATAAGCACCTATTATTAAACTATTACTTGCAATATATTGTTTCAAACGTTTAAAAAAATTAATTGGAAGTATGTATTCGGAATTGATTTTACTACTAAAATCAAAATATAATTTATACAATTCTCCAAAAGCCTCTATTGAAACTTCTTTAATTACAACATTATTTTTATTAGCATATTTTAAACCTGTTCTAGCTTTTCCATTTATTGATTTTAAAAAGATAGAATATGTGCTTTGTAAATCAATTATTTGAGTTAATCTTGTATTTATCTCATATTTATTTTTTATATTTAATTTATCCTCATAACAATTTATTCCTAAATTAGTTCGTGATATTTTAAAGCCAATCTCATTTTGTAATTTAGCAATTATATCACCATAGCTAATAACTACAGAATCCAACACACAAGGACCTCCATATCCAATCAAACTAGTATAAAAGTTATTTAACTGTTTATAAAGTAATACAAAACACCCATGAATTATTTCGATTGCCGAAAATTCTATATTAGGTAAAGTCTGCATTAATTCTCCCCATTCGTAAGTATGAAATATACTGCTATCTTTGCATAATGAAATACTATCATTCCATAAAATTGAATTTTTATATATTTTCATTGTATATCCTATTTTCTATATCATCAAAAATATTTACGATAATAGAACAAATCTTTTCTATACTTTTCTGTGTATTAGGATATTTAAAAGGTATAGATAAAACTTTTTTCCAAATACATTCGGTTTTTTCTAATGATGAACCATCATCATAAATCTTTATTTTGTGTAAAGGGTAATAATTCCAAGTTGTCTGTATTCCGTTTTTAGATAAGTGTTTTGATACCATCCATCTTGTGTTATCATCTTTAAATATTAAAGTAGCATAATTATAATTACCTTTATAAGGGTCTAATAATTTTACAAAATCGCTGTATCTAATTAAACAATTATAAATATATTTGTAGTTACTAGAATTTGTCGTGATAATTTTATTCTTTTTGTATAATAAATAAAGTAACAATTTCATATTGATGGGACTCATAGCAGTAGGATTTATAATCTCTTTTTTAGAAGGTAACCTTTCAATAACTGATTGCTTTAAATTAGGTATTAATTTCAGCTTCATTCCAAAATATCTTCTTATTTTTGTTTTAAAAAGAAAATGATATATATTATAAATAAGCATATGACTAATAAAATCAAAACTTTTCTCTACTTTCAGACTTTTATATTGATTTGGAAATACGTGTTCAGAACTTAACCTAACAACAATTCCACCTTTATAGGATGAAATAGGTTTAGTATTACTAAAACTATAAACACAAAAATCTCCTCGCAATCCTCCCCCTAATTTCCCATTATTCAAAAATAAATATTGAGCTACATCATTAATTACAGAGAGTTTATACTTGTAAGCTATATCAATTATTTCAGATAATTCATCAACACCATAGGTGTGAGTTAATATTACAGCTTTCGTTTTCCTATCAATTGCTTTCTCAAAAGATGAAATATCCATTTGAAAAGAGTCATTTATATCTACAAATTTAGGTACTAATCCAGCAGAATAAATTGCATCGACTACAGCAGTACAGTTAAAAGATAAGCATAATACACAATCTTCTTTTTCAAGATTTAGCGATTTCAAAGCAATATATAATGCATCTCTACCAGAAGATGTTAACAAAATTTCATATCCGTATATTATATTTTTTATTTCAGTTTTTAAGCTAACACATTTTTTAAGTAAAACATTTAATATATGTTTAAAATTAATATTCTTATAAATTAAAGGTTCATATATACAAAATTTAATTTTTTTGGGCAAATAAGGATACTTTTCACTAATACTAATTTTTAATCACCACCTTTTATAAATACAGGCTTATTATTATAATATAAATTCAAATTTAAAACGGCAAACCCTTTAATATAATACAGATGAGGTTCAAACTTTGTATTTAAAGTAATTTTTATTTTATAAGTCTTCTCTTCATTAGACTCTAAGTCTATTTTTAATATTGATGGGTTATATATGAGGTCATATTTTTTAGATGAATCGATTCTTATTCCTCCGAATCCAATATATTTCTGATTTGAATTGTTTTTTATTCGTAAAGTTTGAATAAATTCTCCATTGTTACTAGTTTCACATAAACCTTCAATTGTCATTTCAATACAAGATTGATAAGGATAATCGTAAACACAACCGCAACGTGGACAATATAAAGCTTGTCTTTGGGTTTTGGTTATTCTATGCTGAAATGTTATCAATTCTGATAAAGAAGAACAAATAAAACATTCTATTTTCTGATTTTTATTTCTAATTATTTTAGAAACATCTAAATAAGCATCAGGTAACCACACAGATGTATCAGTAGTAGATTTAACTAGTAATTTTTCTACCAATTCCTTTTGTATATTACTAATTTCTTCTTCAATCTTTATTTTTTGATTTAATGCCCTATTATAAGCTGTAGTATCATAATTCATTTTTTCAAAAAGTTTAGCCAATTTATCTAACATACTGTGTAAAGAGGTAAAACGATTATGAATGTTTTTTCCTGTTATATATCTTTCTAATCCCAAAATCCAATTTTCTAATGGTAATTCAAAATATAAAATTTTTACTACTTCTTTTGTAATAAAATTAATAGCTAAATTGTCATTTTCAAAATTATCCCAAGAATAAATTAAAATTTTATATATGTTATTTCTATTGTCATAATATTTACTAAAGTAAATTTCTTGTTTAGATTTAATCCAAATGCTTTCAACAATATTATAAGTAAATTCATCAACTATTACTTCAAAGAAAGATTTATTTTTAGTAGATACAATAAATTCATTATAAATATCATCAAGATAAAATATCGATAATTCTTCAATTTGACTTCCGAATGTATTTGGGTCTCCTAAAATGAAAAATGTATTAATATCAAAATCACTATTTTTCAAAATATTATTAAGAATTTTAACAGCTTTACCTACAGAATATCCATATTTGATAAGGTTCACAAATAAACATACTTCTGAATCAGGTCCATATTTTACTGTATTTGAACTTACATATACTTTCGGGAATCCTTCGAAAAAATTGGTTGTAATATTAGATTCTATTGGTAATATTGTAGAATTCAATCTAAATCCTAAACAGGTATTATTGAAAATAATTTTACTTTTTATCAAAAAACTCATAAAAGAATTTTTATTTACTGGACATCTTTCTCCAGGTATACAAGTAAGACCATTAACAAAATCACAAGACTTTCCACAAATAATACCATCACTTAGAGAAATACAGTCCTCAGTACCATGAGATGATATAGAAAAAACATCAACATTATTGTCTTCAGCAAATATATCTTTCAATTCATTCAACATTTTAGATTTTTGTGTTAGTTTAATCCATGAATTTTTATTAAATTCTCTTGTTTCTCTAGGCAATAAAGTAAGATAATTTTCTGTGGGGTATTCCAATAAAGATTTTAATAAAATCCAACTTAGACTACTCAAATTTCTAGCAGTTATAACACCTGATTCATAGTTATTTGATACATAATTTTGAAATTCGTCAAATATATTATGGTTAAAAAAGTCGGTATCAATAAACAAATATGTAAAATCAGGATTTATTTTTTTTAAATGATTTTCAACTTCTTTTAAATGTGAAACCTCTATAATTATTGCATTAAATATCTTGGCAGCAAAATCTATTAATATTGAAATTTTTTTTGCATTATAAACAATCAATAAATTTCTTTGTTTATACATATTTTGATTAATATCTTTTATGTCGAAATCATAAAAGTAATTATTATATTTATTAAAAAATTTACTATCGATATCTAAAATCGGGAATTTTTCTATCCCTTCTGTATCTTGCAATATATTTTCTACTGCAGTCAAGAACTTATTTTCATTTTCATATATTTCAACTTTCATTTTAAGTAATTACGTAATATACATTAATTTCTAAAATACGTATCCTTTCTTTTATTATTAATCATTACATACATTTTATCAGCTTTTATTTTTTATAATCAAATCAATACCATCTTCGATATCAATAGTTGCTTTAAATCCAAAGATTTGTGATATTTTATCTATACACGGTACTCGCTTGTAGATTTCAATACTACTAGGTCTACTAAAGGCATTATCTAAAGGAACATATTCTATTTTACTCTCAGAACGAGTCTTATTAATAATGATTTGTGCTAATTCATTTACTGTTATTGGTTTTGGATTAGCTATGTTAAATACATCATATGAAGTATCTTGATTAAAATAAATAAGTAATGTTGCAGCTACAGCATCATCAACATAAGTATAACATCGTGTCTGATTACCATCTCCATATATTGTTATTTTTTCACCAGATAAAGCTTGATTGATAAATCTTTTAACTACAAAATCGTTTCTCTGTTCATCTCCATAAACATTAAAATATCTAACTACAGAAATTTTTAAATCTTTAGAATAATTTTCATAAAGAAATTGTTCTGCCATTAATTTTGTTTTTCCATACTCAGATTTAGGAAGTTTTTCATCATTCTCAATAAATGGAATCTTACTACTATCACCATAAACTTCTGAACTAGAAGAAAACAATAAACGCTTTATTCCATTAATTTCGCAAGCTTTAGCAACATTTTTAACCCCATTCAAATTAACATCCTTAACTAACTCATGATTTGAACTACATAAGTCAACACCTACAACTGCTCCAAGATGAATTAAGCCATCAAGATTTTTAGTTTCTTGAATTATTTGAGATAAATTAGTTATATCTACTTCTCCAAATTCATAAGAATTATTTTTTGGTTTTTTTATATCAAGAATTTTAACTTTATATTTCTTCGATTCTAATTTTTTAACAATATTCGATCCAATAAAACCTGAACCACCTATAACTCCTATATATTCACTCACGACAAACCTCCACTCTCTTTAATAATATTAGAAATTGCATTACACACTAATAATACATCCTCAAAATCTAGTTGACTATAAATAGGTAACGAAAGTATGCTGCCATAAACTTTTTCTGTTATAGGAAGTGAAATATTATATTTTTCTTTATAATAAGGATGCATATGAACTGGTATAAAATGAACACTTACCCCTATCATTCTATCCTTTAGACTTTCTATAAACTCATCTCGACTTATTGTATTGTTTGATTTTAATCTTATAGGATATAAATGTCAAGAATGCTGTTGATTATACATCTCAAATTCAGGTAAAATAATAAAATTACTTAGTGAAGATAATTCATTATTATATATTCTAGCAATATCTTCTCTTTTTTTTCTCATAAGTTCCATTTTTGATAATTGATTAATTCCTAATCCTGCTTGAATATCAGACATATTATATTTAAAACCAGGAGTAACAACATCATACTTCCAACTACCTTTTATTTCATAACGATTCCAAGCATTTTTAGTTATACCATGCCAAGACAAAAGTCTAATCTTTTCTGCTAATTCGTAATTCTTAATACTAAGTGCCCCGCCTTCTCCAGTCGTTATATTTTTAGTTGCATAAAAACTATAACAAACAATATCTCCATGATTACCTATATATTCATCTTTATATTTACTTCCTATAGAATGTGCAGCATCCTCAATAAGAAAAATCCCCATTTCATCACATATACTTCTAAATTCCGAAAAATTATTTGTTATTCTTCCAGCAAAATGTACCAAAATAACTGCTTTGGTATTTTCATTTATTTTTTCTTTGAATTGATTTATATCTATACATAGAGTTTCTTCTTCTATATCAGCAAATACAGGCGTTGCACCTACATGTTCAATTACATTTACCGTTGAACAAAATGTAAAACTTGGGACAATAACCTCATCTCCTTTACCTATTTCTAGACCGAGAAGAGCTAGATGAAGAGCAGATGTTCCAGAATTACAAGAAACAACTTGACCTTTTAAAGATAGCACTTCCTTGATTTTTTTCTCAAAATCAACAACCTTAGGTCCCTTTGATAACCATCCAGAAACCAGAGCTTCTGTAACCATTTTAATATCTACATTATCAATATCTGGTTTTGCAAAAGGAATATGTTTATTTAAATGCATTTTAACCTCGCATAATATATTTTATTTTTAAGATATATCCATAATAAATTCCTTTTAAACTTATATCTGTAGTAATTTATCACTTTTAAGTACTATTTTTACTAACTTATTTCGATTACTACAATAATAATTTTTATGATTTATCATAAAAATTATTATTGCTTACGAAATTATTGCTTACGAAATTATTGCTTACGAAATTATTGCTTACGAAATTATTGCTTACGAAATTATTGCTTACGAAATTATTGCTTACGAAATTATTGCTTACGAAATTATTG
>Ga0268261_10000043_pt1 | contig 88427 bp, 92 predicted proteins | sample TergutNc150P1_FD_190353 | JGI IMG/M metagenome (GOLD analysis project Ga0268261, IMG submission 190353) | Nasutitermes corniger P1 segment gut microbial community from laboratory colony in Florida, USA - Nc150 P1 (SPAdes) (version 2) | ecosystem: Host-associated > Arthropoda: Insects >... | reverse complement strand
TGAAGCAGGCGGTAAAGAATGACGACAGGTGCGTCCGCCGGGATTTGGCAAGCACGCTCAAAATCAAGTGGCGGATGGTATCCGGAAGATGGGGCATAATATTCTTGTGGGATGGTCTTATTTTTTTTCATGACAGTAGTTTACCCATTCCACCTAAAAAGGAAGCCGAACGCGGCTTCCTTTTTTTGACAAATTGTAGTAGGGCTATTTCGTTACAGCCCCTTTTAGGGATGCAAAAGGGGAGAGTTTTCACATCGAATTAATTCAATGGGGGAAGAATTAATGGGTTTTGGCCATTTCCTGTAGAAGTAAAAGACTTCATCCAGGGCCAAAAGTCAAATCATGAAAAACTTTGGGAGAAAATTATAAGGAGAGAGCATGAAAAAAACTTTTCAGAAATGGGAGAGAAATGAGTAAGAAACAAAGTTTTATATGGGGGAAGAGTGTGTCCGCAATCTCCATTGAGGACAGTTATAGTATGGTCATCCGGAAGGAGTTTAAACACATTTTAAGTAAATTCCCATCAAAAAAGTTTTCCAGCATCCCTCCGCCCAAAAGTTTGCATTTTTGCGGAATTTGCAGTAAAATGGAAGTCAGAAGAAAGTGGTGACAGCAATGAAAACATTTCGCGAGGCCCTAAAATGGGCGGAAAACTATGCGCTGGCGGCTGATAAGGAAGATTCTGCAGTCAAATTGCTCCTGATGCACGTAACGAATAAGGAAAGCTATGAGATATTGGCGGATTTGAACCAGGCAATGGCGGATAGCGAGTTGGAGGAATTCACCCGGCTTGTCCATATATATGTAGACGAATCGGTCCCCGTCCAGCACCTGATGGGGTACGAGACTTTTTTTGGGCGAAAATTTATCGTTAGCGATGCGGTATTGATCCCCCGTTTTGAAACGGAGGAATTGGTAGCCAACGTCCTGGTAACATATGATGAGGTGTTTGATGGCGAAAACGTAAAAGTGGTGGATGTGGGAACAGGAAGCGGCGCTATCGGGCTCTCCCTTGCCTGCGAGGAAGCGAATATGGAGGTGACCCTGACGGAGATTTCTGAAGAAGCTCTGGCAGTGGCTCAGGAAAACGCCAAAAATTTAGAAGCTTCAGTGACTTTTTTTCAGGGGGATATGCTAAAACCTTTGCTTGATGAGGATTTGAAATTTGACATATTGGTCTCTAATCCCCCTTATATACCTTTATTGGAAGACATCGACCCGTTTGTGAAGGACAATGAACCCCATTTAGCTTTATTCGGAGGGGAGGACGGGTTGAAATTTTACCGGATGATCCTAAAAGATGCTTCAAAAATCCTTAACCCCAAAAACATCATTGCCTTTGAACATGCATGGAACCACCGTGAAGCTATGGCGGAACTGGTTCGAGAACATTTTCCCGAGGCCCGTTTCGAAACTTTAAAAGACCTAAATGGCAAGGACCGGATGACCATCATCGTCAACGAATAAAAGTTTTTCGAACGTTCTTGTATAAAAAACCAATACCCGTCCCATAATGAGTTATCAAACAAAACGAAAACTTAAAGGGGCGGTGTTCTTCTTATGAACGATAAAATGAAATTTTTCTTAGTTGGGGTAGTGCTAATGGCGGTTACCGCTTATCAATTAGGGCAACTGGGGACAACCCCCGTTACAGGTCCCGTTCATGCAGAAATGAACGAACCGGCAACTGCCGCAGAGGTCAATGACAATGCCATCCGCATCCGCGTCATCCCGAATTCAAATGCCTTCGAAGACCAACTCGCCAAACGGATTGCCCGTTACGCAATCGATGAACTCTTGGCCGATAATGGCGATGCCATGGGAAGCGTTGAAGCAACCCGCAGCTTTTTAGTAAACAATATCCAGTCAGTCAATGACCGTTTAAGCCATATCTTTGCTTCCATCGGTTACGAAACTGCCTTTGAAGTAACTTACGGCCAGCATTTGTTCCCGGCAAAACAATGGGATGGGCAGGTTTTTCCAGCAGGTTACTACGAAAGCCTTGTTGTTCGCATTGGTGAAGGCCGTGGGAACAACTGGTGGTGCTTTGTGAATCCGGGTGTTTGCCTTGGGCCTGCCCTTGGTGAAATGGAAAACCCAGGTGCAGAAGGTTGGAATTTCCTTTACAATGCCCGTGAGAATGCACAGACAGCCCTATTAGACGGCGATTTCTCCTTTTATGTAGGCTCCTTATTTGAAACTTGGTTCGGTGGCAATAACCAGGTTTCTGCAATGGACGGAGTGGCGGTTGCAACTCCTGTCGCAGTGCGGTCAACGATTAACTGGTACTTATTTGATGATGAAAAATAAAAATCAAGTCATATTATCCCCCTTGTGCACATAGAGTGTAAAAGAAAAGGGGGATTTTTTATGGCAAACTACGCAGTAAGGAAGTATCAGGAAACTGATATGCAGGCAGTCCTGGCATTTATGTCCAAAGTAACGGATATTAGCGGGGTCAACTTGGACATCGTTAAAAATGCCAGCATCGTATTAGAAGATGAACGAGTTGCAGGTATGGTCTCCTACGAAAATATCGCCGGTATCGGTGTAATCCGCTATTTCATATACAACCATTATTCCCTGCCGGATTTGCTGGTCAATATGTTTTTTGGGCTTTATTCCGAGGCGAAAAAAGCTGGTGTCAACCGCTTGGTAGCGATGGTGGCGAATCCACACGCCTATCAATTGTTTGAATTGCTTGGTTTCTCAGAAGTGGCCTATTCGGAAGAACTCCATGTATCCCATTTGATGGAAGCTGAAAATTCCGCTGTTATGAGTATTAATCTATAGGAAATAATGCCCCCATGAAATGCCACCCCGGTATTTTATGGGGGCTTTTCATGTCATCGTATACTTCGCAAAAGTAATCAAAAAAAAATGGCACGTCTTTTTTAGCATTGCTTTCCAGCGGGGTTTATTAGGGATTTTTAATGTATTCGCATAGCTGGCTGTTGCTATGAAACTTCCCAATAACCAGGGACTTGTGATATAATGAAGATGAAAATAATAAACCAAGGGGTGTAGCCAATATGAAAATTGCCATTGCCAGCGATCACGGTGGATTTGAACTAAAGCAAGAAATTGTTGCCTTGTTGACAGAATTAAAAATGGATTTTGAAGATTTTGGTCCTTTTGAAGCCAAAGCGGTGGATTATCCGGATTATGGGTTTAAAGTTGCCCAAGAGGTAGCGTCAAAAAACTTTGACCGGGGTATCCTAATCTGTGGTACGGGAATTGGCATCAGCATCGCTGCCAACAAAGTACAGGGAATCCGCTGTGCCCTTGTCCATGACGTTTTCTCGGCACGGGCGACACGGGAACATAACGATTCAAATATTTTAGCTATGGGTGGGCGCATCGTCGGCCCAGGGCTTGCCCGCATGATTGTGGAAACATGGCTGAATACGGACTTTATCGGATCGCACCATGCCGCCCGTATCGAAAAAATTGCCCAGTACGAAAAAAATCACGCATAAAATAATGAAAACACCCTCTCTAAAATGGAAAATTTTAGGCGAAGGTGTTTTTTTTATTTACAAAAGGCATATTCTACGTTAATTCTCTCATAATATTTAACAGTAGCAGAGAAGGGAGTGAAGCCTATGTGGAAATTCAAGCAAAATCCATTTGAGGCGCCACAGCCATTGGCAGTCGATAGCACGAACTGGAGCAATTTGCAAAAATCGCCCACTAAGGTAATACCATACCGCATCCTGATGGGGGCAATTGCCATAACTGCACTAGTGCTCCTGGCGGGAGCGATGCTGGGGTTGCCCGTTATGCAGATGATTATCGGTTACTGGCTGGGGGTCTTGGCCAATTTGATAAATTTCCGGGGAATCGAGATGAGTGCCAGCCGGTATTTAGAAAAGGCGAAGATGGGGCTGAAGCCTTCCATGCTCGGTGGGTTCCTGCTTAGGCAGCTGGTGGCGGCAACTGCCCTTTATCTAGGCAGCCTTTTAGGGATTTGGGCGATGGGAATGACTTTTTTGGGACTTTCAATGGTTAAATTCGTCGTCAATCTGGATAGTTTTTTCAGTTTTAAAAACCGGTAGGAGGTGATCCCGTATGGAAATTAGCGCGGAGCTTAGCCTTGGTTCCCGGGTATACGACATCCATCCCCAGGTCATCAACGGATGGTTGATTTCTATCGTTATCTGGATAGTCCTCATCATAGCCGCCAAAAAAGTGGAAAAAGCTGACCCCACAGCACCTCCCAAAGGTCTCGCTCTTTTTTTGGAGATGTTAGTAGAAGGGGTCGATGACCTAGTGGCTGCTACAATGGGAAAACATAATATGGCATTCGCGCCGTTTATCGGCTCCCTTGTCCTGTTTATTTCCGTTGCCAACTTAATGGGGATGTTTCATTTCGAGACGCCCACGTCAGATATTAACGTCACTTTGGCGCTAGCGGTCTTTACGATGGGGATGATGGTTTATACGGGCATCAAGTTCAATGGTGGCGTTGGGACATTCAGTAATTTGTTTTTTGGTGAATTCCCGTGGTTATTCCCCATCGAGGTCGTCAGCCAACTGGCCCGGCCCGTCTCACTGGCCTTTCGCTTATTTGGGGTTGTCTTGAGCGGGGAAATCCTGTTAAACCTGGTCAATCGAGCCTTGGGATGGTTTACCCCCGTCATCGTGCCCTTTTTGCAAATTTATTTCGACTTGTTTGATGGGCTCGTACAGGTCTACATTTTCATCGTACTGGCCATGATCTGGACCAGCATGCTTACAGAAACAATCCACGAAGAACACAAAGTTTAGGAGGCTAATATTATGAATGGTATCGATGGTCAAAGCTTTATTTACGGAATGTCCGCCCTTGGTGCGGCACTGGCAACCCTTTCAGGGATTGGTACAGGAATGGGGCAGGGGTATGCAGCAGGGCAGGCAGCTATGGCAGTGGCACGCCAACCGGAATCCCAGGGAGATGTCATGAAAGTGATGATCTTGGGAATGGCGATTTCTGAAACCGTAGCGATTTATGGCTTGATTGTTGCCATGCTGCTTTTATTCGTCAAACCATTTACTAGCTAAGGAGTGACCCAAAATGGTGGAAATTTTTGTAATCCCTGATTGGCCTAATTTCCTCCTCCAGCTGATTAATACCGCCATCATGTTCGCCATTGTCTGCAAGTTCGCTTGGAAGCCCATGAAAGCCATGAAGGAAAAAAGGCAGCAAATCGCGCTGGCGGGGATAACCGAAGCAAATGACAAAAAGGCTGCTGCGGATAAAATGCTAAAAGAAGCGGATGCCTATATCGGAAAGTCCCGGACAGAGGGCCGAGAAATAATTGAAACGTCCAAATCCATGGCAGAATCGCTTCGTAAGAAAATTTTATCGGATGCCCATGAAAAGGCGGACCGTGCCATGAAACAGGCAGAAGAGGAAATCCGCCTGTCAGAGAAAAAAGCAGTTGCCGTTTTGAAACAGGATGCGGCAAAACTTGCAGTGGAGTCTGCCAGCAGGCTTATCCGGCGAGAAATCGACCCGTCTCTTCACAAGGAATTATTTAAGGATTTCCTCGTTAAAGTAGGTGAGGAATTTGAGTAAAATTTCACACGCTTACGCCAAATCCCTGTTTGAAATTGGGAAAGAGCAAAATGAGTTAGGGGCTTTTCAAAGTGAGTTGGAAGCTTTGCAACAGGCATTTTCCGAAAATGAGAATTTTTTTGGGCTCTCAGACAACCAACAAAAATCTTTATTGGTGAAAAATCTGTCCAACCGCATACCTATAGATATCCTGCACTTCTTAGAAGTGCTCATTGATAATGGCCGTTTTCACTACCTCAATGAAATCATCAATGATTTTCATGAACTGGTCAATGAACATTTTGGGATTGTCGACGCCAAGGTCTTTAGCCCGGTGCCTTTAGAAGAAGGGCAAATTTCTGAAATGACCCGTTTTTTTAGCGAAAAACTGAAAAAAGATGTCCGGGTCAGGGGTTTTATTGATGAAAGCCTCATTGGCGGATACCGCGTAAGCATTGGTGACAAGGTTTATGACAATTCCATTAAAATGCAGCTTAAAACATTGGAGAAACAAATGTTGATGACTTAGGAGGTGAAAGAGATATGGCAATCAAACCTGAAGAAATTAGCGCAATTTTGCGCGAGCAAATAAAAAATTATGACCATCAGTTGGATGTCAGCGAAGTTGGGACAGTTATCAATGTTGGGGACGGCATCGCCCGTATCCATGGGCTACATCATGTCATGGCTGGTGAAATCGTGGAATTTGCCTCCGGTGCCGTAGGGATGGCGCAAAATCTGGATGCTGACAATGTCGGGACCATCATCCTGGGAGAATACCTGACCATTGCCGAAGGCGATGAAGTGAAACGGACGGGGCGCATCATGTCGGTACCCGTTGGACCAGAACTTATCGGCCGTGTGGTTGACTCCCTGGGAAATCCCATTGACGGTCTAGGCCCCATCGACGCAAAGAAATTTCGTCCAATCGAGGTCAAGGCAACCGGGGTTATGGACCGGCAAAAAGTGAGCGAACCCCTTCAAACCGGGTTAAAAGCCGTAGATGCCCTTGTGCCTATTGGGCGGGGGCAGCGGGAACTTATTATCGGAGACCGGCAAACGGGAAAAACTTCCATTGCCGTGGATACTATCCTTAACCAAAAAGGAAAAGATGTCTTGTGTGTCTATGTTGCCATCGGTCAAAAAGAATCCACGGTCAACTCGGTTGTGGAAACGTTCAAGAAGCATGGTGCCATGGACTATTCCATCGTCTTATCCGCTTCTGCCTCCCAACCAGCCCCTATGCTTTATATTGCACCGTACTCAGGTGTAACCATCGCAGAGGAATTTTTATTCCAAGGCAAACATGTCCTGATAGTCTATGATGACCTGTCCAAACAGGCGGCGGCTTACCGGGAACTTTCCTTGCTGCTTAAACGCCCGCCAGGCCGGGAAGCCTATCCTGGGGATGTTTTTTATATCCATTCCCGCTTATTGGAACGGGCGGCCAAACTCAATAATGAGCTAGGGGCCGGCTCCATTACCGCCTTGCCATTCATCGAAACCCAGGCGGGGGATTTATCCGCTTATGTGGCAACCAATGTTATTTCCATCACGGATGGGCAAATCTTCCTGAAGTCGGATTATTTCCATGCAGGAATCCGCCCTGCGGTAGATGCCGGACTCTCCGTTTCCCGTGTGGGCGGGGACGCCCAAATCAAAGCCATGAAGAAAGTTGCGGGAACCCTACGGTTGGATTTAGCATCTTACCGGGAGCTTGAGGCATTTGCCCAGTTCGGTTCTGATTTGGATGCCGCAACCCGTGCGAAACTGGCCCGTGGGGAACGCACCGTTGAAGTCTTGAAACAGCCCCTCCACAAACCATTGCCCGTTGAGAAACAGGTCTGCATTTTTTATGCCCTTGTCCATGGCTTTTTGGATTCCATTGAAATCAGGGACATTCAGCGGTTCGAAGAGGGATTATATGCTTATCTAGACCAGGAACGCCCGCAAATCTTTTCCCACATCCAACAGACAAAAGAGCTTCCGGCCGAGAACGATTTGAACGAAGCCATCGAAAGTTACAAAAGTATTTTCCATTAGAGGTATAAAACTATGGCCCAATCCATGAAAGAAATCAAGGATAAAATTTCTGCAACGACCAATATGAGCAAGATTACGGGTGCCATGCACATGGTAGCTACTGCGAAATTGATTAAATTTGAACAAAAAACCAGCAGCTTTTGGGATTATTTGCAAAACATTGAGGAGATGATGGGTAAGGTGACGGTGAAATCCCATCCCTTTTTCCAACATTCCAATGGCTCCAAACCGGGTTACCTCGTGCTGACTTCTGCTAGGGGACTCGCTGGTGGCTACAATAACAACATCCTAAAACTCCTGCAAAATAGGGTTGATGCGGGTCCGTGCCGGCTTTATATGCTGGGTTCCAAAGGCTTTGAGTATGCCAAGACACACGGGCTTTCTGTCGAAAACAAAGATATTTTCATACCAGACGATGTGATGTATAACGATATCCGACCGGTTATCGACCAGATGCTTGCGGATTTTGCCCAGGGGCTGATCGATAAAGTCGTTGTCATCTATACGAATTATGTTTCCAAGATTCTTCAGGTCCCTGAGGAAAAACAAATTTTGCCTATCGAGCCTTTTGAGGATAAGGGGAAAAAAACGATTAATTATTTGATGGAACCTAGCGATGAAACGGTGCTGGAAGTTTTGATTCCCCTATATTTGGAGGGGGTCATTTATGGGACCGTCATGACATCGAAACTGTCCGAACAAGCGGCGCGGATGAGTACGATGCAAAATGCAACCGATAACGCAGGTGGTATCATCCATGATTTGCAGCTGCTTTATAACCGGGCCCGCCAAGCCGCTATTACTGAAGAAATCAACGAAATTGTCGGTGGTGCAAGTGCTATCTAAAAGGTGCAAAACTGGATTCAACGCATAGAGGAGGGCAGTTATGCCAAATCAAACAGGAAAAATTGTAGCCGTTATCGGGCCAGTGGTGGACGTGGAGTTCGACGTCAGTCAGGTGCCCTCCATATATAACGCCCTTACAGTGGATTATGCCATCGATGGCGAGCCGAAATCGCTGACCCTCGAGGTTGCCCTCCAGCTAGGTGATGGGATTGTCCGTACCGTGGCGATGGATGCTACCGAAGGTTTGGTCCGTGGGTTGCCCGTGGCGAACACGGGCCATGCTATCCGGGTCCCAGTAGGTGAAGCTACCTTAGGGCGGATTTTCAATGTCCTAGGCCAGCCAATCGACGGCAAGGAAGCTGTTTCAAGAGATGTTCCCCGCGAGGGAATCCATAAAGAAGCACCGAAGTTCGCAGAATTGTCCACAACGGTTGAAATCCTGGAAACAGGAATTAAAGTTGTCGACTTGCTTGCCCCTTACATCAAGGGTGGCAAAATCGGGTTGTTCGGCGGTGCCGGGGTAGGGAAAACCGTCCTGATCCAAGAGCTTATCAACAACATCGCCCAAGAGCATGGAGGAATCTCCGTTTTCGCAGGCGTTGGCGAGCGTACCCGTGAGGGGAACGACCTTTACCACGAGATGACCGACTCCGGGGTTATCAAAAAAACAGCCATGGTGTTCGGGCAGATGAACGAACCGCCTGGAGCCCGTTTACGGGTTGCTTTAACAGGGCTGACCATGGCGGAATATTTCCGTGACGAGATGAAGCAGGATGTTCTCTTGTTCATCGACAACATCTTCCGTTTCACCCAGGCAGGTTCCGAGGTATCGGCCCTTCTAGGCCGGATGCCTTCGGCAGTAGGTTACCAGCCGACCTTGGCAACGGAAATGGGGCAGCTTCAGGAGCGCATCACTTCCACGAAGCAAGGCTCCATCACGTCCATCCAGGCAGTCTATGTACCGGCGGATGATTACACCGACCCGGCACCGGCAACGACGTTTGCCCACTTGGATGCAACCACCAACCTGGAGCGCCGCATTGCTGCCATGGGTATTTACCCAGCGGTTGACCCATTGGCTTCCACATCCCGCGCCTTATCGCCAGATATTGTTGGCGAGGAGCATTACGATGTGGCCCGCCGCGTCCAGATGATTTTGCAGCGATACCGCGAGCTTCAGGACATCATTGCCATCTTGGGGATGGACGAGCTTAGCGAAGATGACAAAACCGTCGTCCACCGCGCCCGCCGCATTCAATTATTCTTATCCCAAAGCTTCCATGTAGCGGAGCAGTTTACGGGGCTTAAAGGTTCTTATGTGCCGGTATCGGAAACAGTCAAAGGCTTCAAGGAAATCCTTGATGGTGTCCATGACAGCCTGCCGGAAGAAGCGTTCCGCTTAGTGGGCGGCATGGACGATGTCATCAAAAAATCAGAAACGATGAAGTAGGTGGGTTAGATGGCTGGGATGGAAGTTAGGGTGGTCACCCCTGATAAAGTGATTTACGATGGAACTGCAAAGACAGTCGTTGTCAGGGGCATGGATGGTGACTTTGCCATCAAGAAAAACCATTGCCCCCTCATTGCTCCCCTTGGCATCGGCGAACTTAAAATAGTTGATGAAAACGATAAAAATAAATACGTTGCTGTCGATGGTGGAATTGTCGAGGTTTCCAATAACCAAGTGAGGGTTTTGAGCCGGGATGCCATCCTCGCAGAAGATATTGACATCGCGACTGTACAAATGAAGCTAGAAAGAAGCAGGCGTGAAAAAGATAATCTTAACGGCCGGGTAGAACAGGAATGCCAGGATAGGGAAATTTACAAGCTCCTAAGTCAGCTAAACGTCGGTCAACGAAAAAATGGTTAGCCTAAAAAGATTTTTTTGGGATTGCCTTGCTTTTGTCTGGCAGGCTAAGAGATGGTTGAAGAATACGATGAAACTATCCTATACACAAAACATCGTGATGGGATTTTTTCTAGTCATCATGCTGGGGACAATGCTTTTGATGCTTCCCATTGCCACACGTGAAAGGAATTGGATCGATTTTTCCGATGCTTTTTTTACGGCAACCAGCGCAACCTGTGTAACGGGCTTGATGATTTTTGACACCTATTCCCACTGGTCCCTTTTTGGACAGTTGGTCATCCTTGCCATGGTTCAAATAGGCGGCATCGGGTTTATGACTATCCTGACCATGTTTTCCTTGGTAATCAAACGAAAAATAGGCCTTCATGAACGGCAACTGATGGTACAGGCCCAGGGAATGCTACATTTGACTGGCGCTGTGCGCCTCATTAAGCGGATTATTTTTGGCTCCCTCATTATCGAAGCAGTGGGGGCCAGTGTGCTAGCCATCCGGTTCATACCCAAGCTGGGATTTTTCCCAGGTATTTATAATGCGATCTTCTTATCGGTATCGGCCTTTAACAATGCAGGGATAGACTTGATGGGGCGTTTTGAGCCTTTTCCTTCCCTGACGTATTTTGCGGATGATTTTTTGGTGACATTGACGTTAAGCGTACTGATTATGCTTGGTGGGATTGGGTTTATTGTATGGGATGATGTCCTTAAGCACCGGCTGGCTTTTGTCAAATACGAACTCCACACAAAAATTGTACTCGTCACTACTTTTACCCTGATGCTCTTTGGTTGGCTTATATTTTTCATTCTGGAAACTCCTGCCAGCCTTTATGGGCTTCCTTTTTCCCAGCGGGTTTTACAGACCTTTTTCCACTCGGTTTCTTTAAGGACCGCAGGATTTGTGACCCTTGACATGACAGCCATTTCTGAAGGGACAGCCCTGTTGACCCTTATTTTGATGTTTATTGGGGCTAGTTCCGGTTCCACTGGTGGCGGGATTAAAGTGACAACTTTTGCTGTCTTGGTTCTGAGTGCCATCGCCTCAGCCCGGCATAAAAAAGCAACCGTTATTTTTAAGCGCAACATTGACAGTGATACGGTCCGAAAGGCCAGCGCCATGCTTATTATCTATTTCGGTGTCGTTTTGGCAATGACACTGGTGTTGACCATGATCGAGCCATTTACCATGGCAGAAGCCCTATTTGAAACAGTGGCGGCTATTACGACGACAGGGCTTTCTTTAGGGATTACACCCCAGTTGAACACCCTATCCCGCTTGGTCATCACACTTTTAATGTTCATTGGGCGCATTGGCTTTTTGACCTTGGTCATTGCACTTGGCGGCAAGCAGCATGAGCCTCCTATTGAACGGGTAACGGAGAAAATCTTGATAGGATAGGATGTGTGGCAGATGAAATTTAAACAGCGGGCGAAATCTGTCCTCATTATCGGCATGGGCCGTTTTGGCCGTCATCTGGCTACTAAGCTTGTGGAACTGGATAATGAAGTGATGATTGTGGATAAGCAGGAAATCATGGTCCGGGAACTGGCGGAAATCATTGAAGATGTCTTTATCGGTGATTGCACCAATGAAAACGTGGTTAAATCCCTGGGGGTACGGAATTTTGACATTTGTTTTGTCACCATTGGGGATAACTTTGAATCGTCCCTGATTATTACCACCCTCCTGAAAAAATTCGGGGCCAGCCACGTCATCACAAAAACCAGCCGTGAAATCCAGTCTGATATCTTAAAACGCATCGGAGCCGATGAAGTCATCTACCCCGAACGAGTGCTTGCTGAAAAAATGGCGGTACGCATTACCAAGCCCAACATTGTGGACTACATTGAGCTAACCCCAGAGTACGTTATTTTTGAAATTGGCATCCCAGCGTATTGGGTCGGACGGACCATTGCCGACATCGACGTACGGCGAAAATATCAAATCAGCATTTTATGCATTAAACGCCATGAAGTTGTCAATCCCCTGCCCATGGCAGATTACGAATTCCAAGGTGGGGAACAAATAGTGGTCAGTGGACGGATTAGCGACATCGAACGGTTGATGAACACAGATACCCGCTGAAATTATTCTTGTATCAGGTGCCATGGAGATTCCTTAACTATGGGTACCCGCAACAAGGTCCGTGGCTTCGCTTCCAATCCAACTAACCGTCATCGCTTTGCGGAATTAACAGGCTTGTCCCAAGAAATTGGGGCCTTTTTTGATTGCCTATCCGCTCCGTTGCTAAAAAGGGGAAGGGTTTTAGCAGAGTGCCGAAGAATTGTTAAATAAGGCTTTAGATGTATTTCCACTTTTGGGTGAAGTCTGCTATAATTAGGTAAATAGTTGTGAGGGGGTTAGCGTTCATGGTGAATAAATTTTTAAATGGGTCTATCTGGAAAGAGGGCTTGTGGTTCGTCGTTGCCGTACTTGCCATTTATCAGGTCGCAGTCAACTGGGAAAGGTTGATGGTTGGGCTTGGTGGCTTCTTTGAATTGATACAGCCTTTTATTATTGGTGCCGTGCTGGCATACTTTTTGAGCCATCCGACAAGAACCATCCAAAACCATTTCGAAAAAGCAAAGTACCCTTTTGTCAAGTCTAGAGCCCGCGGTTTCTCAGTTCTGACGATTTTCGTGGTAATTATCCTGATTTTTACAGGGATCGTCAGGTGGCTGGTGCCGATTATCCAAAGCAATATCCTTTCCTTTGCAGGCCAGATCAATAATCAGCAGATCATGAATTTCTTTAATGATTTGCTTAATCCTGAGTACGAATGGCTGACGAGGTTTCCCCAACTTGACAGCGAAACTCTGAATGAAACGGTCAACAATATTCTGAGCCAGATTTCTGTGGAAAACCTTGTTTCACAACTTGTGACAGGGACCAACCAAATCCTCGGGCATGCCTTGAATACGATTTCAACTGTCTTTAATGGGATTATCAGCCTCATTATTTGCCTATACGTGCTGCTGTATACGGATTCCATCGTTTCATTGGCGGATCGTACCGCACGAAGCTTTATCCGGAAAAAGGAGATGGCATCCCTGAGGTCTTACGTTAAAAAATCCAACGAGATTTTTATTAATTTCGTTTCGGCACAATTCTTGGATGCCTGTATCCTGGGGACGATAGCGACCATCTTGCTTGGCATCATCAACGTCCGATATGCGGTAACCCTTGGTGTCATCCTAGGTGTCGCTAACATGATTCCTTATTTTGGTTCTATTTTTGCTACGATGCTAACTTCTTTAATCACCTTGTTTACAGGAAATCCATCACAGGCGCTCATTGTCCTCATAGCCCTTTTGATTTTACAGCAGATTGATGGCAACATTATAGGCCCCCGCATTACTGGGCAAGCTATTGGACTCAATCCCATCGTCATCATCATCAGCATTTCCATTGGGGGAGCCTACTTTGGGATTTTAGGGATGTTTGTGTCCGTCCCGGTAGCAGCCATGCTTAAGATGTTTTATTTTGATTATTTGGAGTACCGTGAGTTAAAGCGGGGAATCGCATAGGTTGAACTTTGGCATCCATCGGGGTGCTTTTTTTATGAGGTTAAATTCCAGGCACCCTCCAAACATATACTGGGATAATTTAGTAAATTTTGTGTGAATGTCATTTTACAGCTTGTTTCGATGCCTTGGCAGTGTTATAATGACCATGTAAAAATAGAGGACATTCTTCTCTTTGATAAGTTAGAGGCGCATGTTTTATGAGTAACTATCCCGAGTTGACAACCTTGAAGGATAGCGAAAGGAAAACATGCCGAAGTTTTGGCTTAAGTCGATGGGCCATTGCTGGGGGCCGTGTTAAGAGCACGGTCACTGTCGCCAAAGTTATTTGGCGGGGAGCTTTCAGTCAAGGGGTTAAATTTATACGCCTACCTAGGTAGCAGCGCATAGTTTAACTTGGCGCTGCTTTTTTCTTGTCTTAAGATAAGGGTACCATGGGAGGAAAAGAAAATGGAAAACAAGTTACAGAAAAAGTATGGTCTGGTCACAGCGATTTGCCTGGTAGTCGGAGCTGTTATCGGCAGCGGGATTTTCTTTGTCAATGAAACGATTTTTGCCCGTGTCGGCGGAAATTTAGGTCAGGCAGTATTGGCGTGGCTTATTGGCGGCGCGATCATGTTTGTCATGATGTGGGTTTGGGGCCAATTGGCTGGGGACAAAGAAGGCATGGGCGGATTGATGGAATACACCGACGAACTGCTTGGCATCACGTATTCCTATTATCTGGGCTGGTTCTTGGCAACCATCCTATATCCGGCTTTCGTAGCAGTCCTTGCCTGGGTGACGGCCCGCTTTACGGCGACGCTTTTTGGCTGGGACTTAGTCAATACAGGTGGTGCGGTGTGGATGCTTGCTGGGGTTTTCTTAGTGGGTATCTACGTCGTCAACGTGCTGTCCCCTAAAATTGCCGGTCATTTTCAGGTGAGCACGACGTTTATCAAGGTCATCCCTTTGATATTAATGGGGATTGTAGGGCTGATTGTTGGTTTTGGCAACGGGACAACGGCTAGCAATCTAACATACACAGTAGAAAACCCGGTTTCCAATCCATTGTTTTATGCGGTGCTTTCCACAGTGTTTGCCTATGCAGGCAGCGAAGAGGTCCTGATGATGAGTTCTGAAATCAAGAACCGCAAAAGGAATTTGCCACTTGCTATTACTATTGGTTCTGTCATCATCATTGCGATTTACGTTTTATACACCATCGGGGTCTTTGGCGCCATCGAAGTCGGGGCGCTTTCAACAGCGGGAGGAGTTACAGCAGCATTCCAGACCGTATTTGCACCCGCATTTGGAAATGTGCTAACCGTGTTCGTTATCATATCCTGCCTTGGAGCGATGAACAGCGCTATGATGGCTGGTAGCAGGGCATTTTACGCACTTGCTATCCGTGGGAAAGGGCCGAAGCCAGATTATGTAAGCCAGGTGGATGCGAAGACCGATATGCCCCCTACCAGTGCGGCCCTCTCATTACTGTTTTGCGGGATTATTTTCTTCATCGTCTTTGCCAACGCCCAGGATATGGCGGGTTATCCTTACATCTACCACCGCCGTTGGTTCGGAGACGTGAACTTCGCTGTTTCTTCTTTAGCACCAGTTACCTTGATGGGCTTTTACATCCCGGTGTTCATCGCTGTCATGAAAAAGCAGACAGGTTGGAATATCTTTAACCGCTTCATCATGCCGGGCCTATCCATCATCGGTGCTTGCCTACTGATTTACATGGTATTTTACACGAATGCACTCGGTGCTAAGTGGTACCTTGGCTTCTTCGGTGCCATCATGCTGATTGCTGCCCTTTGCAACCTGCGTAAAAAAGAAGCAGTGAGAAGCCATAAATATTTGAAAACTTCCAAATCGTCATAGCCCAGGATACATAAAAAAATCTGTTACCCACCAGGGATAACAGATTTTTTTGCCTACATTTGCTTCTTCAATAATTTGACAGAAGCGAAATATTCTGGGTCTTTTTGATGGATTTCATAAGTGATTTGTGCATTTTTGTGGGTGTGGGTGTAGAAGAAGACGAGGGACGCAGCTGCTGCGATGACTCCCGTAATGTTACCAACCATGGCTGGCAACTGGAACCCTTCTGGGGCTTGGATGATATATCCAACCACCACATAGACCATGAAGGTTGCTGGGATTGCAGCAATCCAAGGGTTTTTCTTGTGGACATAAAGCCAGGCGGCACCTGGCCAAAGCATAATCATTGCCATGGTTTGGTTAGCCCAAGCGAAGTAGCGCCAGATGATGTTGAAGTCCATGAAGGTAAGTGCTGTCCCGATAGCGAATAATGGAAGGGCAATCAAGAAGCGTTTGGCAATTCCTCCTTGGTCAAGCTTCAAGGCATCGGCGATAATCAGGCGGGCAGAGCGGAAGGCCGTGTCACCAGACGTAATCGGTGCGGCAACAACCCCTAATACCGCAAGGACCATCCCGATAGGACCTAATAGGGAAGAAGAAATTTCGTTGACCACAACAGCAGGTCCGCCCATGCCGCTTAGGTTGAAAGAAGAACCAAAGACAGCAATGGTTACCGCACACCACACTAAGGCAACAATCCCTTCAATAACCATTGCCCCGTAAAAGATTCGCTTTGTTTCGCCTTCTTTGTTTAGGCAGCGGGACATCATTGGGGACTGAGTCGCGTGGAATCCAGAAATGGCACCACAGGCAATAGTGACGAAAAGGAATGGGAATGGGATCAACTCGGAAGGATGGATATGGGAGAAATTCAGCTCAACCATATTAAGGCTTCCATTTAAATGCCCGACAACCATAGCAACCCCTAGGCCCACTGCCATGAACAACATGGCAAATCCGAATAACGGGTAAATCTTTCCGATGACCTTATCCACTGGCAGGATGGTCGCAACTAAGTAATAAGCAATGATAATCCCTGTCCAGATGGGAATGCTTAACCCTGTCAGGTTTGCTAGAAGCCCAGCTGGGGAGGTGATGAATACAGCACCTACTAGGATAAGCAAAATAACAGAGAAGAAACGCATGAAGTGCTTCACTTTGTCGCCTAAGTAAATCCCTGCCATTTCGGAAACGGAAGTCCCGTCATGCTTCATGGAGATGTAACCACAAAGGATGTCATGGACCCCTCCGGCGAAAAGTGTCCCGAAGGTAATCCATAAGAAGGCAACAGGCCCGAACAATGCCCCGGCGATGGCTCCGAAAATCGGCCCGGTCCCAGCGATGTTCAGGAATTGGATCAAGAGGACTTTCCCCCAGTGCATAGGGACGAAATCGACCCCGTCACGCCGGCGGTGGGCAGGTGTGACCTCCACATTTCCATCGACGACAATTTTGTTCACAATTTTTCCGTAAGTAAAGTATCCCACCACTAAGATGGCGACACATACTAAGAATGTTATCACGGTAATTCCCCCTTGGGTTTTTATTGCGATGAATGGGATCGCTTACAGAGAATATAATATTATGGGCTTTTTAAAAAAGAATGGGTTTTCTGTCGAAGGGGGAGAAAAATAGCATTTTCCTTGACGAATGCCATGGAAACTGATTGAAATCCTTTCAATCGGTACATTTTCCGACAAAAAGCGGGCGGGCTTGTCAAACCTTGAAGTGTGTGTTTTTTTTTTCAAATGGCGAAAAAAGCCACCCTGGGATTTGATAACCAGGACGACTTCATGTTTTTATTCGATTGGAAAGGACCCGACTCAAAGGGAGGGAGTTTTTCAAGCGGGATTCACTTTATTTTTTTATGCAATCCCCTGGCCGTCGCGGATTTTCTTCGCTTCGTCCCAGTCCAGTGTTTTGTATTTGTTGTAAAAATCCAAAATCATGATGAGCCCGATGGCTGTCACGGCGACCCCGATAACGATGGAGGTCAGCATGAGGGCATGGGGGACGGTGTCCACTTCCATGTAGTAGGCTGGGTCAACCAAGTGGGCCCCTACGTCGCGGTTCATAGTGAGGAAGAACAGGATAATCCCGGAGTCCATCACACCCATGGACACGATGCTTATCATCATGTTGCGGCGAAGCATTAGCCCCGACAGGCCAACGAAAAATAACAGTAAACCGACTAGTTCGGCATTAAACCATTCCATAGTTAAACCTCCACTTCTTTATGGTATTCTTTGGCAAACTCAATGAAGATGATGGTAAGCCCGCAAAATACCTTCGTTCCCAAAATCAGGTTCATCGCCAGCATGTAGTGGGTATAATTCGCCGGATGGCTGAAGTACAGGCCACCGAACACGTAAAAGAGCGCACAGGCCACCAAGCCCATATAGGCGAATTTCTCCACCGTTTCCATGTTTTTCGTATTGAACTCGGATTTAGGGCTAATGATGAAATGGCTGATGAGGACTGCTGCTAATGCTGCCCCGCCTTGGAATCCCCCACCAGGGAGCACATCGTCGTTGATGATGATGTAGGCGCCCACCAAAATCATGGCTGGGACTAGGAGGGAAATAATCTCGAAGTCGGAAGGGTGGGTCTTTTTGACCGCTTTTTCCTTATGGGATTCATGGCGTTTCCGACCTTCGTGCTTGATGAGCTGTGCCACGGCAATCCCGCTGACAAGCAGCATGAGGGCTTCAAACAGGGTGTCAAACAGGCGGTAGTTCAGCAAGATACCAGCGACGTGGGACATGCCCCCACCGAGGATTTCATACCGTTCGACGACCATTTCAAAAATCGGCAACCCGCCTTGACGCTGGCTGAACTGGTTCAAGAAGAGCACCATAATGAAGGCTGCTAGTACCAATAAGTCGGAGCTGATTCCCTTGAACAACGTTTTTCTTGTGGGGCGCACGGTAATGTCCTTGTAGTTTCGGATGGTGATGACGCAAATAATCGTTCCTAGCGACCCTGAAATGACGGCTTCCGCCAATGCCACGTCTGGAGCGGAGTAGAGCAGGTAAGCGAAGGAAATCCAGAGGCCGAAGGCACCGGAACCTAATACGGCACATTTCAGATTAGGGGCAAAGACAGCAAAAACCCCAAGGATTAAAAGAAGAAGCAAGACCAGTTGCTCAGTTACCACGGCTGTTCCCCCCTTTCTTTCGTTGCTCGTCTAGGCGGGCGCTTTGGATGATTTTGCTGGTGTTGACCGGGTTGATGAAGAGGCAGAACAGGAGGAGCATGAGGGCCTTCGCTGTGAACCAGCTGAAACCGCCACGGACGGCAAGCCCTAAAATCAAGGTGATGGTGGCGGCGGTGTCAATCTTGGACGAGGCCAGCACTTTTGCGTAAAAATCGTGGAAGCGAAAGACCCCGATGAGGCCCACAAAGACGAATAAGACACTGATTCCGATTAAAATGTTTCCGATAATTTCTTGTATCATTTAAGCTCTTTTCCCCTTTCGACCATGAAGTCGGCGATGACGTTGACCCCAATGTAGCTTAAAATCGTGTAGACCAAGGCGATGTCCAGGTAAAATGTCCGCCCGGTGATGAGGGCAAAGACGATAATGATCATGTTGACTTTGGCGGAGAGCATGGACACCCCTAAAAGCCGTTTCCATCTGTTTTTTCCCAAGATAACAATGAAGCTGCTGAAAATGCCTGCGATTGTTAAAAGGAGTACAATGATATCTAAGAATGTCATCTTTTTGCCTCCAGTTTTTCCAAAGATTTTTCCAGTGACAGGGTGTCTGCCATCACGGAAGCTTCATCCGGCTCCGCTGATAAGATGAACAGCTTGCTGCCATTCCGCTCGTAAGTGGCAGTCCCCGGTACCAAAGTGACGCTATTGCTTAAAAGCACCAATGGAAGTTCTTTTTTGAACCCGCTTTCATATTCCATGAAGGTCGGGTGGATGTTTTTCGTAAAAATCCGTTTGAACATATCGAAGCTTCCCTTGTAGATTTCCTTCATCAAGGTCACAAAGTACTGCACCATGGCAAAAGGCGACTCATAAAATTCCTCGGCAAAGTCGAAGCCTACCAATTTGTTGGTAAGGGTCAAGGTCAAAAGCGAGATGGCCGCCCCAATCAGGATAGTATCCAGACGGGCATTTTCATTGAGGATGACCCAGATAAGCAGGAAAAATACCAGGGACTCCACTTTCTTGTAATAGGTTTTCATAATCTTTCCTCCCAATAATTAGTAACGCATCATCCCATAAGCGGTCAAGACCACGAAGAAGGCCAGAAGTAAAAAGACGCTTCGCGGGAATGACAGGGAACCTTGGAGCCATTTGGTGAATTTGCTGTCCTTTAACGGATTGTAGCGGACCAGTGCATAAGTCCCGGCAAGCATCAGCAGGTAAATCAAGCCTTTTTCAAAAATGGAGCCGATTCCCTTCACCAACTGGATTTCAAATAACCCATCCACAATTTGGGGACCGAAAATCCCACCGAGGACACAGAGGATGCCAAGCCAAAGGACGATGGCGGATTTCGCCTGGGTGCCCACAAGTTTTCCGGCAGGTGCAGGGGATTTCCCGAAGAGCATGAACGCAAATTTCATGTAAACTAGCATGGTCCCGGTGTTGATGACCCAGATAGCGGCCTCAAGGAATGTCCCCGTGCTGTCGTACATAATCCAATATTTAGACGCCGCCCCGTTGAAGAATGGCGCCCCCGTAATGCCTAAAATTGCAAGCAAACTGGCAGTAGCGACGACGGGCATATGCTTAAACACACCCCGGATTTTTGAAACGTCACTTGTTTGGTAACGGTCCATTATCATTCCTGCTGCGAAGAATAAGAGCAACTTGGCAATCCCATGGTTGATGATGTGGTACATGCTTCCGAAATAGGAGACATCCCCACCGACGAAAACCCCCATAAGGATTAGCCCGATTTGGGAGATGGTACTGTAAGCCAAAAGCAATTTGATGTCACGCTGCGCCAATGATTTCACGGCTCCCGCAACGCCCGTTAGGAAGGCGACGGCCAGGAAAATCACGCTAAAATCAAGTACTGGGTAAAAAAGAGCATTCAGCCGAAGAAAAACAACCAAACTAGCCTTGATAATGAGTGCCGACTGGATGGCAAGGGCTGCGATAGGTGCGCTCGGTGTCCCATAAGCGCGGGTGACCCAGCTGAATAATGGGAACATCCCGACTTTCAGTCCAATCCCGGCAATCAAGAAAGCGAAAGGCAGGAGCAAATCCTGTTGTGGGATGCCGCTTTGGATGAGACGGGCAAGTTCCGTGAGGGATAAGACCCCGAACATGCGGTACAGGTAGGCAATCCCCATAATGTAAAACATCATGGATAAAATCTGGATGAGGAAGTAAAACAGCCCATCGTAAATGTTGCGGACTTCTTTTTTGAACATGATGAGGATGGTGGCGATAACGGTGGACACTTCAAAGAAGATGAAGATGGTGAAAATGTCATCTACCAGGAAAATTCCGGAAGTGGCGCCTTGGAGCACCATGAACAAAAGCATGTAGCGGTTGGTGAAGTAGTCCTCGAAATAAGCGTAAACCATGGCCGAGGCAAATAAAATGACCGTCATGGCCGCAAGGATAAAGGTCATCCGGTCCCCCCGCAAGGCGATGAAGAGGATGGGGATGTCCCCGCCCATAAACTCATAGATGGGCTCTGTCATGCTTGAGCCTGCAATGAGGGCAAACACGTTGACAATTAAAAATGCCTGGACCCCAAGCATTAGTATTTTAGCGATTTTCGTGGGAAACTTGTAAAGCAAAATCCCACTGAGAATCGGCACTAAGATTAAATTAACCATGGACATAAATCATACCTTCTTCCTGCAATTTTTTCATAACGCTGGCTCCCCCAAAGAAGGACAGCCCCTTCGACAAAAAGCCCTTACATCATTGTGGGTGTAACACTGCTTCAGGCCACAAATTTGGCGACAAAGACAGTATAACAAAATTTCCCTTGAATTCCGATAGAAATTCTGTATAAACATTCACAAAATCACAATGAAAGCGATTTCTTGTTTTTTTCAGGGCATCCACCAAACCGCCACCCCAAACTTCTGAAGCAAAAAAATTGACATCCGGGCGAAAGTTTGGTATCTCCTCTCCTCTCATATATTTCTAAGTGAATGTCAAGCAAAATTTGAGGGGAGCGTGAAAAAAATGGCGGATATTACAACCTTTGCGGCATTGAATACAGCATGCCAAACCAGCGGTACTTACACGGTGGGGGCGAATATTACGTTTACGGCGACGATTGCCATCCCTGTAGGGGTGAACATCAACTTGTCCAGCCACGGCGGGCCCTTTACCTTGACCCAAGCCACCTCGGGCTTGCGGCATTTTCAGGTGTTGGGGAGCCTGACCTTGGGGAATATCGTCATCGACGGCGGGCAGCCGATTCCATCTTTCGACAGTGACGGGAATCCAACCGCCCATGCGACTCAAGTGAGTGGCGGGATTGTACTCAATTATAATTCAAGCGGTACACCTTCCACGCTTCCTGCTATTAATCCATCCTTGATTTTAAATGACGGTGCTATTGTCCAACATTGTTATTCAGCGACAGGTGGAGGGGTTTTGGCGAACGTAGGGGACGTGACTTTGAATAACGGTTCCCAAGTCGTTTATAATTCTACCTCAGCCAATGGAGGGGGTTTGGCTTGTTATGGGGTTTCAACCTCTGTCATTTCAACCATTACCATAAACGGTGGCTTAGTGGCATATAATTATGGTGGCAATAGTGCCGGTGGCATAGATGGTGACAATCAATTTACGACGGTGAACCTAAATAGTGGTGCCATACGCAACAACTCGACCCTAAAAGCAGGGGGTGGACTAGAAATTTACGGGATGTTTAATATGACAGGGGGGAGCATCTCCCAGAATAAGGCAGGAATAAATGGAGGGGGTGTATCAAATCTTTCGACCAATGCCCAAATAAATATTTCAGGAGGCAGCATCTCTAATAATACAGCGGTTCAATTAGGCGGCGGGTTTTTCCTCCGTTTTGGTGGTACATTCACGGTTTCGGGAATATTGCCTGCCAATGGAGGTATAGTTGGGCAAAACTATCCTGTGATTCAAAATAATAGTGCTGGAACCAATGGAGGGGGCATGAGTTTCACGGATACACCAATGACATCCATCAGCATAGCTAATTGCCAAATTTCAGAGAATACAGCAACCGCCCTCGGAGGGGGGATTTATCTGGATGGAAACAATTCTGCGAACCTCGCCAGCGTGAACCTCTCCAGCAACACCGCCCAAAACGGCGGTGGCTGGTATGCCAACCAAGCCACCCTGACTGTGGATAAAGGGATTCCAGCGGGTCAAAATTCTACCATCGGCAGCAACACGGCAACCCAAAATGGGGGCGGTGGCTATCTGGCAAATGTCGGCACCCTCTTCGACAAAGGGGCAAATTATACTTCCAACACTGCTGGAAGTGGCGGGGGAATATATGTTGCAGGTGGCAAGGGTCATCTCTATGGAAGCACCATCACCCAAAATATCACTTCTGCCAATGGAGGTGGGATTTATGTGGACACTTCCAGTTTCGTTTTCTCCAAGGGACTGACCCTGACCCACAACAAATCCCGCCTCGGCAAAGGCGGGGGAGCATACGTACTGGGGCAGTTTATCACCGCCGAAGTGGAAATCCACTATAACTCAGCGGCGGTTTGCGGTGGCGGGGTTTGTGTAGAATAGGAAAAACTCCGAGAGCTGTAGTGGCTTTCGGAGCTTTTGTTATTCTCAGTAGGATTTATACGGCTTACATATGTTTTAACTTATCTTGAAGTTTACGAAGCGTAGCTTCATCCAATCCTGTCATTTCTTGAAGGAGGGCAAAAGGCAGATTATTTTGCAACCCGATTCTGGCACTTTCTAATTTTTCAGCATAAGCTTTCCCTAGCATTCTATCATGTTCCTCCCGAATCCCCTCCTCCCGCTCATACTTGCGGATAGCGTGTTCCGTTCGGATAGCATCATCGCGGTAATCAATCAATTTCCTAACCTCCTTGTCAGCGGAAACTTCTTGCAGCCTTTTGACCGCTTTTTTCATTACTTCGGATTTTCCAGCCAACTGCACCAATTTTTCCTCTTAATCCGCCCTGAACAATCGATACCAGTCGTTTCTTCGGAATCCAGGGTCTCGGGAATCCTTGGCAGTTCCACCGTATGGATTTGCGTCACTTGGGAAAATACTTCCCCTTCCTCGTCCCGCCACATGAAACGACGGTGGAAAATCCCAGGATTTTTCGGCTCTTTGAACAGCACAAAGTCCAAAATCACTAGGCTAATCTGCTGGTTCAGGTGCCATTTTTTCTCGCCCCGTGCCAGCTGCTCCGTAATGAGCCGGGAATTTTGGCTGATGACCCGGTGCTCGAAATCGGCATGGGGAGCGACTTGGACCTCGATGTGGATTTTCCGCCCATCCCGAAGCACCGCCAAAATATCGAGGATGATGTTTCGCTGGTCTAAATGCTCCTTTGAAATCTCGGGGTTCAAAATGGTGATTTCCACCAACTCGTCCAACGGGATGTTCAACGTGGCACTCAAAAACTGCTTCAAAAATTCCACGCCCTCGTCGCTTGAAAAGTACACCTTGAACACAATGTCGTTGACCAACCGGTACAACCCACCGCCAAGTTTTTTCGTAATTTCATTCATCTGCATAGCCTCCACAAAAAAATTCGGTGGCCTTTGCCACCATTATAGCACGCTGGCGAAAAACCTTCCACCTTAAACATACGCCATTCCCAAAAATCACCTGCAAACTTTCCCGGATTTATGCTAAATCCATCCACTATTTGAAACGTGCCGACAAAGTTGCTCCCCAAAACCATGGGGAAGTCTTGAAATGTCAGTATGGGAGGATATATCCTAAATTACTGGCATTTATTGCGGAATCTCTTATGCCCTCGGATAGCAAGCCGTCCTCACCCTTCTGGCTGTCTTTGGTGGCGGGGTATGCGTGGAATAGCAAAACCTCCGAAAGTATGGGGCTTTCGGAGGTTTCGCGGTTATAGGGTAAATCTACTTCTGGTCAGAATAAAGCCCAAAGGCTTTGTTGACGTCCATGGTGAAGATGACGCCATGCCCGGGTTCGTCGATTTGCAGGGCTTTTCGGATGGAGGTGGTGATGGCCTCCGTTTTTTGGCTTCCTGAGATGATGAGGACGATTTCCTTTTGGGGCTCGATTTCCATGCCAAACACTTTGCTGGCCTGGTCGTGAAGCCCTGACCCACGGGCCGTCATAACGGTAGCCCCGGTTGAACCGGCTTTGGCAGCAGCCTCCAGCACTTCCTCGGATTTGCCCATTTCCACGATGGCGTAAATCAATTTGTACATAATATCCCCTCCTGGTTTTTTTGGATTCTCATATTGGATGTCATGGGTAGCAGAATGCAAGGAAGAAATGGGAAGGGATAAGACGATGCCCTTGCCGGGCTTTTCCAAATGGAATTTTTCCTTGAAGGCCTCCATGGCCAGGGCAACCCGGTCAATAGGTCCCGCTAGCAATACCAGTTCCTTGCGGACTTCGTTCAACCCTAAGAAATCCAGCAGGGACTTGCGGCTCGTCCCCTTGCCTAAAAAGATGGTTCCCGGCGCAAGCCCAAGCTCCGCACCGCATTTTAGCACCCGGCTCCCCATCCCGAAGTTGACGATGGTAAGCAATAGTTCGATTTGTGTATTAACCATTGGAGACAGCCTCCTTCTTTTGTTTCATTCGGAAGATAAACCCTAAAATCTGAAGGGTGATAATAGGCATCATGGCGACGGTGGCAATCATCCCGAACCCGTCAATCAATATGCTGGCCCCGCTGGTGGCCTCAGCCGCCCCTTGGGTGAACGCTAAAATAAAAGTAGCAGTCATGGGACCGGTTGCGACCCCTCCGGCATCAAATGCCATCCCCACAAATAGCTTGGGGACAAAGAATGTCATTAAAATGGAGATGATGTAGCCAGGTAGCAGAAAGTGCCAAAGTTGTAGCCCTGGTACGACAATCCGCAGCATGGACAAGGCAATGGCAATCCCGACACCGCCCGCCAGTGCAATGAGGACCGAAACCCGTTTCACCGACCCGTTGGTAATGTCCTCAATCTGATGGGTCAGCACGTAAACCGCAGGTTCGGCCATTATGGTGACGACCCCGAGGATGAAGCCGATGACGACAATCACCCAATCCGAGAAGCCCGTCAGCGCCTGCCCAATCAAAGTGCCAACATCCATGAACCCGGCATTGACCCCCACGAGGAAAATCAGCAAACCGATGAAAGCGTAGACAAAGCCTTTTAGGATTCGTGCAAATGCACGCTTATGTAATTTGAACGTGATTTTTTGGAGGACAATGGCCATCAAAACCAGTGGCCCTATGGCAATGAGCCCGTCTTGCAGGACGCTTGGGATGACCCAGATGAACGGGCCGATAATGCTGTTGGAGGCTGTAGGCCCAATATCGAAGTTACCACTGAACTCCGTGATATTGGTGAACATCTGCATCATGAGGACAGCGATGATGGCGCCGATACTGGTGATGGCAACCAATCCAAAGCTGTCCTCCTCTGCGGCGACCTGGTCCTTTTTCAACTTGGAAACCCCGGTTGCCAGCGCCAAGATGAAAGGCACAGCCAAAACCCCCGTCGTCGCCCCCGAAGCGTCAAAGCCAATGGCCAAAAACTCAGGGGAAGCCAACACGGCGAACACGCCGGTAATAATATAAAACACCGTCAGCAAAATATGCAAAGGCCAGTTGAAGGCAATTCTCAAAAAGCCAAGGACCAGCATGATGGCCATTCCCGTGGAAACTACCATGAGGATGTTGAAATTGCTGATGAGCCCCCCGGTCACCAAGTCCACTTGGTTGGCAAGGACAATCAGCCCCGGCTCGGCAATGGAAATCACGAAGCCCAGCAGGATTCCCGCAACCGCCACAATCCACAATTTGTTGCTCTTGGCGATAGCCGCCCCCGATAGGCTTCCAAGAGGTGTCACCCCCACATCGACCCCAATCAGGAAAAAGGCCAAGCCGATGACAATCAGAACCGCCCCTAAAATAAAGCGGAACAGGACTGGCATTTCAAGTGGCGCTACCGTAAAATGCAAGAGCAGTACGATGGCGCTGATGGGAAGGACCGAAAACACGACCTCCCTCAGTTTTGCTTTAAACACATTCAACTTAATCACTCCTTATCTCGTTTGTTCGATACCCATACCTCCAATTTGAAATGGTATTCCATAGTTTCCATTATACCTGATTTCGCCGGAGTATGCTATATAAATAGGATAGTACCTTTCATTTGTGGGAGTGTCAGCCTTCGATGCGACAAAATACCAGGTTATTTGACGATGTGTGTATGGGGTGGCAAAACCTCCGAAAGTTTTGGGCTTTCGGAGGTCGTTTTGGGGCGGGCAGCCGGCTAGGAACCTCCGGAGCAACATCAGCAACCATGTTGCCCGCAAACCTCATCATGAACGGCGGTGCCATCACCAACAACACAGCCCCTGTCAACAACAATACCAGTGGTTACGGCGCTGGGATTTCCCTCCAGGGCATTTCCCCCCTCACCATGAACCGAGACCCCCAAACTGGGGAAACCCCTTCCATTTCCGGCAATTCGGCAGACCTATACGGCGGTGGGATTTATGCTTCAGACACCTCTCAGGTTACTATTAACAATGGCTTGATAAATGGCAACTCCGTAACGGGTTCGGGCAGCCTTGTCGGAGGGATTTTCCTCTCCAAGAATGCCGGATTGACCATAGGTCCAGGTACGGTCTCCAACAACAGTTCGGCGGGGGATGGCGGGGGGATTTACTTGCAAGACAGTGCCGCCTGCTGGCGGGAAGGGATATGTTTATGGAAGTACTGTGACCCAGAATATCACTTCTGCCAACGGAGGCGGGGTTTATGTGGATACTTCCAGTTTTGTTTTTTCCAAGGGGCTGACCCTCACCCGCAACAAATCTAGGCTCGGAAAAGGTGGGGGAGCCTATGTCTTGGGGACATTCATCACTGCCGAAGTGGAAGTCCACTATAACTCGGCTGCGGTCTGTGGTGGTGGAGTCTGTGTGGAATAAGGATAGATAGGGCTATAGGCATTTTCACACGTACTCATCAATCACCTTTCTTTTGAACCAGCTTGCAAATTCGACAAGTTTCAGGTAAAATTTAAGAAGAAACCACAGCAAAAGGAGCTTGGACCCTTATGGAAAACGTTCATATTTTATCGCACCCTTTAATTCAGCACAAGTTGACGCAGATTCGGCAAAAAGATACACCGACAGGGCAGTTCCGCCAATTGATTAACGAAATCGCAGGTTTAATGGTTTATGAAATGACCCGTGATTTGCCAGTTAAGGACATCCCCATTGAAACCCCAGTCACCAAAGCGACGGGTCATGTCATCGCAGGCAAAAAACTGGTCATCGTCCCTATTTTGCGGGCGGGGCTTGGAATGGTGGACGGTATCCTTCAACTGATTCCCACCGCACGGGTTGGGCATATTGGGATTTTTCGCAACGAGGAAACCCTCATGCCCCAGGAGTATTTCGCCAAATTGCCAAATGACATCGCCCAACGTGAAGTCTACATTGTTGATCCGATGTTGGCAACGGGCGGCTCGGCCATTGCCGCCATCAATGCGGTGAAAAAACGGGGGGCAACCCAAGTGAAGCTGATTTGCCTCGTGGGTGCGCCAGAAGGGGTGGCAGCCATCCAGCAGGCCCATCCCGACGTTCCCCTTTACTTGGCGGCCCTCGACGAAAAGTTGAATGAGCACGGATACATCGTACCAGGGCTTGGGGACGCAGGGGACCGGATTTTCGGCACGAAATAATGAAAAGCAAAAACGAATGGAAGTATTTTTCCTTCCTCAGCCACTTCCTCATTACCTTGGCAGCAAACGTCTTTGTGGGCTTCATTATCGGTTACTACCTGGACCGCTGGCTAGGGACGGTTCCCTTGTTCCTGGTGATATTTTGCTTCCTCGGGTTTTTAAGCGGGACAAAAAGCGTCTATGGGCTGATTATGAAGTTGGACGGCAAAGGCAGTAAAAAGAAATGAAGTACAGGAATGTTTACCAATTCAAGGGCAGCCTATCCAGGGTTGTTCTTTTTTTGAGCAAAAAATCCCAGGGCGGTCCAAATGTTTTCTTTATGGAGTCATTCAAATGTGAAAAAAATATGTAATCGGCGGATATGACGCTTTTTCACTTTTAGGGGATGAAAGCATATCTGCATTTGTTAAATTGTCGCATCCCCTGATTGGGAAAAAATATGGCATGGTGCTGGCCGCCCAGAAAGCCAATTATTGTCCCCCTTTAACACCCCGATTATACAATAATTGTGTTGAAATTTTCCAATATTTCGGGTAAAATGTTGAAAGGGTTATCCAGATTAGTCGAGGAGGAATTGAAATGAATCCAATGGAAACTAGCAACGGTACCGAAAACGAGAAACGCAGCAAACTTCATATGAACCCTGCCGTCGTCGTGCCGCGCCGTGTTTTTTTTATGTCCTTGGGAGCCACCGCGCTCATTGTAGCTGCGTCATTTTTAATCGGCCTTGACCCACTGCGCCTAGCAGGTGGATTTTGGTTGGGCGTCATTGCCAACCTCATTAATTTCCGCCTGATTTGCATGGCAACTGTCAGCATGGCCAATAAAGCGGAGCCGGTGAAAAAATCATCCACAATCGGTGGTTATGCCACTCGCCAGGCGATTGCAGCAGCAGCCTTGGTTTTAAGTGCCTTCTTGGGGATTCCAGCCATGATGGCATGCCTGATCGGGATTTCAATGGCCAAGTTCGTCATCCAGTTGGACAGCTTCCTATCATTTAAGATGTAGGTTATCTTTACTGGAAACGCACTTGCCTTGGATAAATATAGAGAGGTGGTGCCTATGGAAATTATCGCCGAGTTCAGTATCGGTCAAAACACGTTCGTCATCCATCCAACGGTTATTAATAGCATGTTGGTGGTCGCCGGGTTATGTATCTTCTTGATCATTGCCGGCAACCAGGTGAAAAAGGCGGACCCCTCACAGCCTTCTCGTGGGTTGGTGCTATTTCTTGAATTGTTGGTAGGTGGCTTGAATGGTGCCGTCAAGGCGATTATGGGAGCCCATAATGTAAGCTTCGCCCCCTTTATAGGGACTCTTGCCCTATATTTGATTACTGCCAACTTATTGGGGCTCATTGGGCTGATGCCCCCCACATCGGATTACAACGTGACCTTGGCTTTGGCTTTGTTTACTTGTGTCATGATGTACTACCAGGGAATCAAATCCCAAGGAGCCATCACCTTGTTTAAATCTACCGTATTTGGGGATTTCCCCTTCCTGTTCGCCTTGAATATCATTGGCGAGCTAGCGAAGCCGATTTCCTTATCCGTCCGCCTATTTGGTAACATTTTGAGCGGGACCATCATCTTGGGGTTGATTTACGAAGGGGCTGGATGGCTTTCTATCCCGTTCACACCGTGGCTTCATGGCTACTTCGATGTGTTCTCGGGATTGATTCAAACCTTGATTTTTGCCATGCTGACCATGATTTGGACAGAAGGCATGACCGTGGAGCCAAAAGCTCCAGCAACAAACTAAAAAATACGATTGTAAAAATGGAGGAGAATTATTATGTTCGAAGGAATCTCAAGTCAGGCTTATGTTTACGGAATGTCCGCTATTGCGGCTAGTATTGCAGTATTTACAGGTTTTGGGGCAGCTATCGGGCAGGGTCTTGCAGCTGGTAAAGCCGTTGAAGCCGTAGGTCGCCAACCAGAAGCAAAAGGTGACATCATCCAAACCATGATCTTAGGTCAGGCCGTTGCCGAGACAACTGGTATCTACGGTCTAGTAGTCGCCATCATCCTATTGATCGTCCAACCTTTCAACCTATAATAAGGAAACTTTCCCAACTATAACTTGAAAGGAGGCAATCAGTGTGCAGATTAACGTAATGCCGGATTTCGTGAATGTTGCCATGCAGCTTATAAGCACGGCAATCTTGTTTTTGGTCGTCCGCAAAAAAGCATGGGGTCCCATGCAGGAATTTTTAAGGAAGCGCCAGGAACTGGTCACGAAGGAAATCACAGAAGCAAAAGCGCTTAAAGCGGAAGCTGACGACCTGAAGGCTGCGGCCAAGTCAGAAATCGCTACAGCCCGGGATAAGGCAAAATCCATTGTGGAAGCCAGCCATCAGCAAGCGGATATGGTCAAAAAGCAACTTCTTGAAGAAGCCAGCCTTGAAGCCAAGCGCAAGTTGGACAAAGCCGCTTCTGAAATCCAATTGGAACGCAAAAAGGTCTACTCAAACATCCGCAAGGACATCGTTGACCTGGCCATCGCCTCAGCCGAAAACCTAATCGAAAAAGAAATCGACCCGAACAACCACGGCCGCTTATTCGATGAGTTTTTGGAAAAAGTAGGTGAGGATGTTGGATAAGACCACCTCAACCTATGGGAAGGCCCTATTTGACCTGGCCCTTGAAGCCAATGCCTTAGAGCAGGTCGATACACAGCTGGAAACTTTCAGCCAGGCACTGGAATCAACCCCGGATGCCAAGGATATCCTGATTCATTCCCAGTTGCCAAAAGAAACAAAAAAGGGCATTTTCATGGCGGCTTTGGCCGATATGGAAGACAGCCTGTTATATAATTTTATCATGGTCCTTGTGGACAAGGACCGAGCCGAATATTTAGATGGCATCATCGCTGCCTTCCGCCACTTTACCCTTGAACATTTTGGGATTGCGGAAGGCACGGTGGCAAGTGCCGTTGCTTTATCTGATTTGCAACTGTCCCAATTGGCGGCGACGCTCTCTAAAAAATTGGACAAAACCGTCAAGCTGAATCCAGTGGTAGACCCGGGCCTCATCGGTGGCTACCGGGTTAATATCGGTGGGAACGTTTTTGACAATTCCCTTAAATTCCAGTTGGACCAGTTAAAGCAAAATTTATTGACGGTGGAATTAAGTTAAGAGAGGTGAAATAAAGTGGCCATGAAAGCAGAAGAAATCAGTGCGATCCTTCGCAAACAAATAAAAGAATACAAGCATGTCCTTGATGTCAGTGAAACCGGGACCGTCCTAACAGTCGGTGACGGAATTGCCCGCATCCACGGGCTTCAAAATGCCATGTCAGGGGAAATCATCGAATTTGCCTCTGGTGCAGTGGGGATGGCCCAAAACCTTGACTCTGACAACGTAGGGGCCATCATACTTGGGGAATACCGCTCCATCCGTGAAGGCGACGAAGTGAAACGTACCGGGCGCATCATGTCCGTACCTGTTGGGGATGCCTTGATCGGGCGGGTTGTTGACTCCATCGGGAACCCAATCGACGGCCTTGGGCCCATCGACTCCAAGAAATTCCGTCCCATCGAAGTGAAGGCGACGGGGGTTATGGACCGTAAATCTGTTCACGAGCCCCTTCAGACCGGTCTTAAAGCGGTGGATGCCCTTGTCCCTATCGGGCGTGGGCAGCGGGAACTTATCATTGGCGACCGCCAGACAGGTAAGACTTCCGTTGCGGTAGATACCATCCTTAACCAAAAAGGCTTGGATGTCATCTGTATCTACGTTGCCATCGGGCAAAAAGAATCCACGGTAAACTCCGTTGTGGAAACCTTGAAAAAGCATGGTGCCATGGATTATTCCATCGTCGTGTCGGCTTCGGCTTCCCAGCCTTCACCGATGCTATATGTGGCCCCTTATGCGGGTGTCACTATGGCAGAGGAATTCATGTTCCAAGGCAAGCATGTACTTGTGGTCTATGATGACCTTTCCAAGCAGGCAGCGGCATATCGCGAACTTTCCTTATTGTTGAAGCGTCCTCCGGGCCGTGAAGCCTATCCAGGGGATGTTTTCTATATCCACTCCCGTTTATTGGAACGTGCAGCAAAATTAAATGATGAACTAGGGGCTGGTTCCATTACTGCCTTGCCATTCATCGAAACACAGGCGGGGGATTTATCCGCTTATGTTGCCACCAACGTGATTTCCATCACGGATGGGCAGATTTTCCTTAAGTCGGACTACTTCCATGCAGGTATCCGCCCAGCAATCGATGCGGGCCTATCCGTTTCCCGTGTGGGCGGTTCCGCCCAGATCAAAGCCATGAAGAAAGTTGCTGGAACCCTACGGTTGGATTTAGCATCTTACCGGGAGCTAGAGGCCTTTGCCCAGTTCGGTTCTGATCTTGATGCGTCTACCCGTGCGAAACTTGCCCGTGGAGAGCGTACCGTTGAAGTCCTGAAACAGCCGGTGAACAAGCCAATCCCAGTTGAAAAACAAGTATGCATCATCTATGCTTTGGTCAACGGGTTCTTGGACTCCATCGACGTCAAAGACATCCAGAAATTCGAGCAGGGGTTGTATGCGTTCCTTGAAAACGAGCGCTCAGGCTTATTGCAGCACATCCGCGACACGAAAGATTTGCCTGATACCAGCGAGCTGAACGAAGCCATCGAGAGCTTTAAAGCCGTGTTCAATTAGGAGGTCGAGAGAATGGCCCAATCTTTGCTTGAAATCAAAAATAAAATTACCGCCACCGAGAATATGAGCAAGATTACCAATGCCATGGAAATGGTGGCTGCGGCCAAACTTGCCAAATCAGAGGCGAAAACTAAAAACTACCGCCATTACATGGAGTCTCTGGAAAAAATGATGCAAGAAATTGCAGGGGCGGATTCGGTGAAATCCCATCGTTTCTTCCAACCCTCCCAGGGCTTAAAGCCAGGTTATCTCGTCCTCACATCGGACAGGGGCCTTGCGGGCGGTTATAATGCCAGGGTTTTAAAAATGCTGGAAGGTGCTATCTCGGAAAAATCCCAAGACGATTACCGCCTATATATGGTAGGGAGCAAAGGGTTTGACTATGCCAAGCGCCACCAGTTAAAAGTCGAGAGCAAATACGTTTTCGTCCCTGACGAATTGATTTACAACGATATCCGCCCGGTCATCTCCCAAGTGGTCAATGATTATTTGGAAGGCATCATCGACGAAGTGGTTGTGATTTATAACGATTTTATTTCTAAAATCGTCCAAGAGCCGAAAGCCCACCGCCTATTGCCCCTAGCGGCTAAAACGGGAGGCAAAGCCCATTCCAACCATTTATTCGAGCCAACTGAAGCGGCGGTAATCAACAACCTATTGCCACGATACGTGGAAGGCACCATTTACGGGATTGCCATTACGTCCAAGGTGTCCGAGTTCGCATCCCGCATGAATGCCATGCAAAATGCCACCGACAACGCCGGCGACATCATCCACGACCTGCGCCTCGTTTACAACCGGGCCCGCCAGGCAGCCATCACCCAAGAAATCAACGAACTCGTGGGCGGTGCAGCAGCAATATAGGAGCAAAGAGCCTAACAGAAGAAAAGCGCTTCTGCCAGGCTCTGTTGTTTCAAATAAAGAAGAGTTAAAATTGTTAGAGGAGGGTGGATATGCCAAAATCTACAGGAAAAATTGTAGCTGTAATAGGGCCTGTCGTTGATGTCGAGTTTGATGTCAGCGAAGTACCTTCCATTTATAACGCACTTGAAGTGGAATATACCATTGATGGCGCCAAAAAATCATTGACCCTTGAAGTGGCCCTACAGCTAGGGGACGGCGTTGTCCGTACCGTAGCGATGGATGCGACCGAAGGTCTTGTCCGTGGGTTGCCCGTGGTGAACACGGGCCATGCTATCCGGGTCCCAGTCGGTGAAGCTACCTTAGGGCGGATTTTCAATGTCCTGGGCCAGCCGATTGACGGCAAGGAAACTGTTTCAAGCGACGTTCCCCGCGAGGGAATCCATAAAGAAGCACCGAAGTTCGCAGAATTGTCCACAACGGTTGAAATCCTGGAAACAGGAATTAAAGTTGTCGACTTGCTTGCCCCTTACATCAAAGGTGGGAAAATCGGGTTGTTCGGCGGTGCCGGGGTAGGGAAAACCGTCCTGATCCAAGAGCTTATCAACAACATCGCCCAAGAGCATGGAGGAATCTCCGTTTTCGCAGGCGTTGGCGAGCGTACCCGTGAGGGGAATGACCTTTACCATGAGATGACCGATTCAGGCGTTATCAAAAAAACAGCCATGGTGTTCGGACAAATGAACGAACCGCCAGGAGCCCGTTTACGGGTTGCTTTAACAGGGCTGACCATGGCGGAATATTTCCGTGACGAGATGAAGCAGGATGTCCTCTTGTTCATCGACAACATCTTCCGTTTCACCCAGGCAGGTTCCGAGGTATCGGCCCTTCTAGGCCGCATGCCTTCGGCAGTAGGTTACCAGCCGACCCTGGCAACGGAAATGGGGCAGCTTCAGGAGCGCATCACTTCCACGAAGCAAGGTTCCATCACGTCCATCCAGGCAGTTTATGTACCGGCGGATGATTACACCGACCCGGCACCGGCAACGACCTTTGCCCACTTGGATGCAACCACCAACCTGGAGCGCCGCATCGCCGCTATGGGGATTTACCCAGCGGTGGACCCGTTGGCGTCCACATCCCGCGCTTTGTCCCCAGACATCGTGGGCGAGGAGCATTACGATGTGGCCCGCCGCGTCCAAATGATTTTACAGCGTTACCGCGAGTTACAGGACATCATTGCCATCTTGGGGATGGACGAGCTTAGCGAAGATGACAAAACTGTTGTCCACCGCGCCCGCCGTATCCAGTTGTTCCTGTCCCAAAGCTTCCACGTAGCGGAGCAGTTTACTGGGCTTAAAGGCTCTTATGTGCCGGTATCGGAAACAGTCAAAGGCTTCAAGGAAATCCTTGATGGTGTCCATGACAGCCTGCCGGAAGAAGCGTTCCGCTTAATGGGTGGCATCGACGATGTTATCGCCAAAGCACAAAGCATGAAATAACAGCTGATGCAATCAAAGTGAGGTTAAACCATGAAAGAAATGCATGTTCGAGTGGTGACTCCCGATAAATTAATCTTTGATGGCCAGGCTACCCGCATTCAGGTGAAAGGGACCGAAGGCCAGTTCATGGTCCTCCCCCGCCACCTTCCCATGGTTTCCCTCTTGGGATTGGGAGAGCTTCGGATTGATTCCCCCCATGATGCTGAAAGCCACTACATCGCCATTGATGAAGGTGTACTGGAAGTTTCCAACAATAAAATTACCATCTTGGCAACCGATGCCCTTGCCGCGGAAGATATTGACGTGGCAAGGCTCCGCATGGACTTAGAGCGGGAAGAACGCCATAAGCAAAACTTAAAAAGCCGCGACGAAATGCTTCGCCAGGAACTTGAAATCAACAAGCTCCTCAACAAGCTCCGTGTCGGTGAACGAAGAAGATAAATCTAAAATGATAAGGGATGAAGATAACCACTTCATCCCTTATCTTATATATGCAATGGCCAAAGCCCGAAAGGAGTCATCCTCATGAACATCCACGCCTATTTCCAAATCATCTTCCACATCCTCATGCTGCCTGTCAGCTTCCGTGTCCTCACCGCCCTTCGCATCGAGGAACTATTCAAAAAAGGAACTACCCGCCAGGTCATCATCGGCTTTTATTTCATCGCCACAGTCGCCATCACCCAGCAGTTCCTCCAGTATTTTTATCACGTCTTTGCCCTCCTTTCGCAAATTTTCGAATAATCTACCCCCCGCCCTCATATGATGTAAGGAATGAATCGTATGGGGGAATTTTTATGAAATCAATCGTAGCCTTGAGCTTTAGCTTTATACTTATCCTAACCTTAATCCCATTAGCTGTTTTTTTAACCTCTGCGGTAAATATGCCAACCCCTACCCTTATTTCAAATGGGACTTGGGAGTATTCAGCATATACCACAGGAAAAAAAGAAGAAATAGAAGCCCTTGCACCGACGGTGATTCCAGTCATGAGGTATGCGGATGACCGGTTGGAGGAAATCGACCTGGAGGATTACGTGAAAGGGGTCGTCGCCTCGGAAATGTACCCCAGTTTCGAAATGGAAGCCTTAAAAGCCCAAGCCATCGTTGCCAGAACCTTCGTCTTATATAGCCTCCAATCATCGGAGCACGTTCTGGACACCGTCATGGACCAGGTGTTTCGCGACGAAGGACAGCTTCGTGAGCGTTGGAGCGCCGATTTCGATGGCTATTGGGCCAGGATTACGGAAGCGGTGGATACCACAGAAGGCCTGGTGGTCAAATACGATGGGCAATTGGTGGAAACCCTATTCTTCGCCATGACCAATGGGTTCACGGAAAACTCCGAAGATGTTTTCGGGGGGACACGGGCCCATTTGCGCTCCATCGAATCCCCTTGGGACACTGGCGTGCCTAATTTCGAAGTGGAAACCGAGTTTACCCTGCAAAATTTCCGGAATGCCCTTGGGGATTCCAGTTTGACCGTATCTGACATCGCCATCCTAAGCCGGACACCCGGCGGGCGGGTAGCAGAGGTCCAGGTTGGGAATACTACCATGCGGGGGACGCAATTCCGCTCAGCCCTTGGGTTGAGGAGTGCCGATTTCAGGGTAACTTCCCGCAACAATTTAGTCGTCATTACGACACGGGGGAGCGGGCACGGTGTCGGAATGAGTCAACATGGGGCGAATCAGATGGCTTTGGCGGGGAAAACCTATGCTGATATCCTTCGTTTTTACTATCAGGGCATTGAAATTGTCCCAAATCATTAACTTGCGTGTTTAAGAATTTCATATCGTGCCCATCATAGGGGTGAGGTGATGATAATGAAATCAAATGAAAAAACAAATGTTAAAGGTAAAGGGTTCTTCAAGAAAGTTGACCCCATCAGTTTCGCCCTAGTCGTCCTGCTTGGTGCATCCGCATCATTCGCAGCGTTCCAATTGGTTTGGAATGCAGATGCCCCGGTAGTAAGCCCAGGTGTTGTGGACAACGACGATTCAACCATCCCAGTCGTATCCAACGTGGCATGGCTTGAAGAAGAAGTAATCTCCCCACTTGAAACTGAAGAAGTTGCGGTCATGACTTCCTTCTTCGATGCAGAAGCAGACTCCGCAGCAGCAATCGCTGACAGCTTATTCGTATTCCCAGTTGGCTCTGGCGCCTATATGTCCCAAAACTCTTTCGGAACCAGCTTCGCAGCAGCAAATGGCGATGTTGCCAATGTTGTTTCCATGTTATCCGGTGTGGTAACTTCTGTTGAGCATGACGAGCTAGTCCGCGGGACAATCGTAACCATCCAACACGAAAACGGGGCCATCTCTGTTTACAACGGGCTTTATGACGTAACCGTGACAGGCGGGGAAGAAATCGAGCAGGGCACAGTCCTTGGAACTACTGGGCTTTCCTTAATGGAGCCAGAATCCGGGAATGTCGTACACGTTCAATTCTTGCTTGATGGCGTAGAAATCAACCCAGAATCTGTCCTAAACCAACGTTTAGGCGACCTATAAGATGCAAAAAAGTTGGGCTATCCCTCATACGGGGAAAGCCCGACTTTTTTGCATGATTTCATGAAAGCGGAACCATTTTTTAGCGGCGGATTATTTGTAGAAAAAAGGAGAAAAAAGGTGGAAAAATGGTGGTGTCCACGCTCTAATTGTGTTAAAATTAACCTTAGCGGCGTTTTTATAGGCAGCGGACAACTTTTAGGTAAATGAAAAGATCCGTTATATTTTCCTGCCTATTTTGCCATACTAATATTGAAAAAATGGTCTGGAGGAAGGTTCTCATGTTATTCTCTAAAGATATTGGAATAGACTTAGGTACCGCAAACGTATTAATATATGAAAAGGGCAAGGGGATTGTCCTTGAAGAGCCATCTGTTGTGTCATTGGACGCAGGGTCAGGGCGCATGATTGCAGCAGGTGAGGAAGCCCGCCAGATGATTGGGCGCACACCAGGCAAAATCGAAGTTATCCGTCCCATGAAAGATGGGGTCATCGCTGATATTGAGGCGACGGAGATGATGCTAAAACATTTTATCAATGCTGTGAATATAAAGGGAATGCTCTCCCAGCCTTCGATTATGATCTGCTGCCCGACCAACATCACTTTGGTGGAAAAAAATGCCATCCGAGAAGCTGCTGAAAAATGCGGTGCAAGGGAAGTCATTATTGAGGAAGAACCGAAAATCGCAGCCCTTGGGGCAGGGATGGATATTTCCAAGCCATCAGGGAACATGATTATCGACATCGGTGGGGGAACCACGGACATTGCCGTCCTTTCCTTAGGGGACATCGTAACTTCCACTTCCATCAAAATGGCAGGGAACCGCTTTGACCAAGACATCATTGATTACATTAAGAAAAACTACAAGCTGTTGATTGGGGACCGTACAGCCGAGGACATTAAAGTCGGGGTAGCTACCGTTTACCCTGAAGGCCGAGATGAGGAACTTCAAGTCCGTGGGCGCGACCTGATTTCAGGGCTTCCACGCACCATCACCATTTCTTCATCTGAAGTGGAAGAATCCCTTCGCGAATCTGTCCGCATCATCGTCCATGCGACGAAAAACGTGTTGGAGCAAACACCACCGGAACTTTCCGCCGACATTATGAACAAAGGGATTGTCCTAACAGGTGGCGGGGCACTCCTTCATGGCCTAGACCAACTGTTGACCGAAGAACTTCACGTCCCAGTATTCGTTGCCGACAACCCACTTCACTGTGTAGTTGTTGGAACCGGAATCATGCTAGACCACATCGACAAAATCCGTCGTCGTTAGTAAATAAATACAAAAATGGCAGAAGAAACCCACTTCCGCCATTTTGCATGTTCTGGAATGTTTTTGTTAGGCATGATTTCCATGGATGTTCTAGGACAACCCATGTTTTTATTTTTAACACGCACCTTCCATTCGGGAGGAGAGAAGAACTAGGCCCTCCGAACCGTTGATTCATGGAGCAGCCCGAAGTTAGAATAAATTTGAATGGAAGGTGGGTTTACCTCATGAAACCTTTGGCAGATTTGATTCGCCCTTACACCCTTGATGATGTTGTTGGCCAGTCCCATTTAATCGGTGAAGGCCAAATCCTCCGAAAGTTGATTGAAGCCAACCATATCCCAAACCTGATATTTTATGGGCCGTCGGGGACGGGAAAAACCACCCTTGCCAACATTATTGCCAGGATGTCCAACAAGAAAATCCATAAGCTCAATGCGACGGAAGCCAATACCGCTGACATCAAGGAAGTGATTGGCTCTATCCATACCCTTGAAGGCTCCAATGGGATTTTGCTTTACCTTGACGAGATTCAGAATTTTAATAAAAAACAGCAGCAGTCCATTTTGAAATACATCGAAACCGGGGAAATCACCCTCATTGCCAGCACGACGGAAAATCCCTACTTTACCATTTTCAGTGCGATTTTGAGCCGTTCCACCATTTTGGAATTTCATGCCCTGACCCCTGATGATGTGGAATCAGGCTTGAAACGGGGGGCAGAGTTAGTCCAAGAGGAATTTTTCCTGAATTCCTTTCAAATGGAGGAAGGGGCTTTGGCATACATCGCAAAAGTGTCCAATGGTGATTTGCGCCGGGCGCTGAATGCCCTGGAAATTGCCCTTTACCCCCACACCCGCGAGAAGGATTTTGTGCTGACCAAGGAATGGGCGAAGGAATGTACGGTGACGGCCGGATTTGCCTATGACCGGTTTGGCGACCAGCATTATGATACCCTCAGTGCGTTCCAAAAGTCCATCCGGGGCAGCGACCCAGATGCTTCCATCCATTATTTGGCGAGGCTCATCAAAGCAGGCGACCTTCTTTCCATCTGCCGAAGGCTTTTAGTGATTGCCGCTGAGGATATAGGTCTTGCTTATCCACAGGCCATCGGCATCGTGAAATCCTGTACGGATGCCGCCCAGCAGCTAGGGTTTCCCGAAGCCAGAATCCCTCTTGCACAGGCGGTCATTTTGCTAGCCAACTCCCCGAAATCCAACTCCGCCAACGTGGCCATCGATAAGGCGCTTTCCGATATCGGGAAAGGATTTGCAGCACCCATTCCGAAGCATTTGCGGGATGGGCATTACAGTGGGTCGAAAGATTTAGGCAATGCCATCGACTATAAATACCCTCATGCGTACCCGAACCATTACGTTGCCCAACAGTATTTGCCGGACGCTTTGAAGGGGCGGGCTTACTACGAGGCGGGCGATAATAAGTTTGAGCAGGGCTTCCACCAGTACCAGGAAAATATCAAACAAAACTAGACATGAATGTCGGGTGAAACTTCTTTACGTGGCGGTCATTTCATATTAAAATGGATAAGTCAAGTAAAGTGCAAAGGGGATATTGTATGTTAAGGAAGCAATCGTTAACCGTAGAATCAAGGGGATTTTTTTATCAATTATCCACAGCTATTTTATACTTGGGATGGATGCTGGTGCTCCTCGGCATTGGAATCGTTCTGTACCAGCTGCTCCCTATTGTGATGGAGTGGCAACGGATGTTTAATGACGGCTATGGCATCATCCACGGAGAATGGGTATCGCCGGAAAGCTATGAATTTTTGAAGCCGTTTATTCGGTAGGAGCATCGTTTATCGCTGAAAAAATTAATTTATCGCTCGATTTGTCGCTTGAAAATTGAGCGATATTTTTTTGTATGGTATAATGGAATGAGAAAAACAAGGGAGGAAACTGATGAAGCCGGTATTCTCAATGAACAATGCGATGTTAAATAAAATGGTTGAAATTTCCAAAGCTATTGGGCATTTGGAGTTTCAAGTCGAGAGAAACCTGAAATTACGGAAAGAAAATCGAATCAAGTCGATTCATTCGTCGTTGGCGATTGAAAACAATAGTTTAAGTGTTGAGCAAATAACCGACATTATTGATGGTAAGCGAGTGCTAGGAAATCCCAAGGAAATCCGGGAGGTTAAGAATGCCTATGAAGCTTATGAAGAGATTTTGTCCCTGAACCCATACAAGCAGAAGGATTTTCTTAAAGCCCATGGACTCATGACGCAAGAAGTCGTGAATGAGTCAGGCCGATATCGTCAAAAAGATGTGGGTATCTTTGATAGCAATGGTAATGTGGTTCATCTGGGAGCCAGACCGCAATTTTTAGAGGTTTTGATGGATGAGTTGTTTGAATGGGGGGCGACTGATGATACTCCAGAAATCATCAAGAGTTGTGTCTTTCATTATGAAATAGAAACCATTCACCCATTTGCAGATGGAAATGGTAGGATGGGACGCTTATGGCAGACCGTGATATTGGCAAACTGGAATCCCATTTTTGCGTGGATACCCATTGAAACGATTATTTATGAGCATCAAGCCGCTTACTACAATGTTCTAGCCCAAGCAGATAAGCTAAATGACTCCACTGTTTTTATTGAATTTATGTTGAATGTCATTCTTGAAACGCTTATCGCTTATAAAACAAGCGATAAATCGAGCGATAAAAATGAAATCGAATTCCCCGATGAAATGACGGGAGTTGAAACGCAAGTTTATCTATTACTCAAGAAATATTTGGCTGACCATGAGAGCATCAATACCACAGTTGCAACGAAACTCATCGGCAAATCAGCCCCCACAGTCCGAAAATACTTATCGAGATTGGTTACACTTGGATTGCTTGAAGCACACGGTAGCAACAAAAACCGAACTTACACGTTAAAACACTAAAGCCCTTGCCACCTTCAAGGGCTTTTCCCATGCCTAAAGAACTCGAAAAAACGAGCGTTTATGTCATTTTTTGCGACGCTCATGTAAAAGAGGGTATCGCAATCCCTCTCCATCAGGTAAAATAAAAATTGCCAGAATATTGAGGGAATTTTTGGTAGATTATACTTGGAGGTAAAAGGTTATGAAATTTACAAAGATTAGAAAACGATTTAACCAATCCTTTTTCATGGGCTTGGTAACGATGACCATCGTTTCACCCCTTATTGGAATTCCAAATGGAGTAGTTCAAGCGAATCCGGTTAATTTACAAGGAATCAGCGAGGGTATGCAAGAGGTTATTGAAATAAAAGCGGACTATGATGTTCACACAAAAATGGATTTTTTCTCCAATGGGGCTATTCTAAACGATAGCTATTTTGAATCTATTTTGATTCACAATGAAATGGGATATGAAGTTGAGATAAGCCTTCCATTTTACTTATTGGAGGAAATTTCTAAGACGACATTGTTAAATATTGCGAATGAAAGTAATGAAAAAATTACCATTTATGGTATTGAACTAATTGAACACGAAGATGAAGAAGTTTGGATTGAGAAAAAAATAGATGATTCCCCAATAGGGAGAATTTTAGGAGTCGGCACTTTGACGCCGAATCCAGCGATTTACCGAACTACGGTAAATCGTCGCCCGGCGAGCTTTAGTAATACTTTTGGAACTAGTCAACGTGTTTTAACGGTTGCTAGGCAAATGAGTACAACCTTATCCAGCACATGGACAAGAACAACGACTGTTTCTCTTAATACAGGGACAGGAAATCAGTCTCCTTGGCAACGGAGTGGAGGACTGGCTCATAGTGTTACGGCTACAAGGACCCGCACGCATGTATTTAATGGTCCATCGGAAAATTCACATTATCGTTCTACTGATTTCAGACAACAATTTGAATATGAGCCTATTGAATGGACACAGACACGTTCTCAAACAACAGGTATAGTCACTAACACCCAAACACGAAGTGGGACTGGTGTCAGACCACATTCTATTATCTGGTATAGTGTTGGGATTCGATGAAAATATGCCTAAAACGCTAGTAGGTATTTTCCTACATGCACTAATTCTATTACTTGGATTTTTTCGTTGCGGAAATAAAGTTACCTTAGAGTTGAATGTAGACTATCAATTTGTAGGTATTGTTTTACCAGAAAGTTATTATTCCCAACAAAGTGTATCTTTTCCTATAATTCAAAAACAAATTTTGAAACATAATTTAGAGGTACTGACTGAGAAACAGGGTTGGAAACGTGTGGACTTAGGATCAATAGCTAGTCAGGAAAAAGGGTGGATATCTTTTCGTAATAATCTGTTTGATATTCGTTTGATTGCGGTGGGACCGTCCGAGGAAAGTTCTGCTAACAGCCGTATTTTTCACTTATATTACCAAGAAAAAGAGGGAAATGTTCTCTATATATTAATCAATTATGATGTGTTAGTTGTAAATTAACCTTTGATTCATAAAAGCCCTTGTAGGAGAAACCTTCAAGGGCTTTTCCCATGCCTAAAATGGATAGCCCTTCGCTACTATTCCACAAAAAAAAATCCAACGTTCATGCAGCTTTATCACACGTTCACGCAAAACAGGGTATCGCAAACTCCTCCCATCAGGTGAAATAGAAATTCCTAGAATATTGGGGAATGTTTTCGGTAAATGTAAAAATATGTTGTAATTGGATCATCTTTGTTGTAACCCCTCACACTATTCTGGTACAATGGGAAGTATCAGGGAGGGAGTGAGGCATTTGTTGTCAATCGAAACAACAGCCCTGGGTCTGGCTGAAAAAATAGCGACCCACAAAGAACTGGACAGGAAAGCATTCCTCAAAATTAAACTGGGAATCGAAGTGTTCCTCATCAACCTAACGAAAATGACGATTATCTACGGCGTGGCTTTCGGGCTCGGCATCCTCAGGGAAACGTTCATCCTAAATCTTGCGTACTTTTTGCTAAGAAGACATTCATACGGACTTCATGCTAAAGCAAGCCTAAATTGCACAATCGTCAGTTTATTGGTTTTCGTAGGATTGCCGTACTTTCTTCGTTCATTTGAAGCGGATTATCTAATGACTGTGATAGGGTTCATTCCCGTATTCGTGGGGCTTTACTTATACGCTCCCGCCGACACGGAAAAAAATCCCTTACTGGGGGAAAAACGAGGAAAAAATTAAGGTCAAAAAGCTTAAAGTGGGGGCTTGCCTTAATGGTGGTAGCCCTGGTGCAACCGAGTTCCGACATCAGGTTTTTAATCTTGCTAGGGGCAGTCGTCCAAATTATCATGATATTACCAATCACATACAAAATTTTAAAGAGGGGGTACAATAACTATGAAAACTATCAAAAACTTACTAACCAAACTTAACGGGGGAACCTTCTTGGCACTGGCAACCGCCTTTTTATGGCTAGGGGAACAAGCTATCGGGGCGCATTGCCAGGGATTTATTTTTGAGTCAGAGATTCCAAAGGAATTACTAGGGGAAGAAAACTAAGATGCTGGATTTATGGATGCATTTTAATCAGTTTAGTTCGATGATTATTACGGTGGCTATTCTATCCAGTGAGAAACTTAAAAAGAGTTTTCTCGCTGGATGGATAATTATTATTACATTCGTTTCGTGGTTTGCATACGAAAACATCAGCCTTAACATGTTACCTGTGCTCGTTTTGCTTCAAGTGGGCATTATTTTATGGGGAACTGAAAAGAAAATTATGAATATTTGCTTGCTCATATTCTCGACCTTATTGGCAGTAGTGACCAGTTATCTAAGTCAGTTACTATCGCCCACCAGAAATTTTCATATTGTTACGCTCTCGCATACAATGTTGATGCTTTTTTTTGCGTACCTTTTTAAAATTTTCCTTAAAGAAAAGCAACTACACGCGATGCTTGAATCTCCCCATTCCAAAATTATCCTAGGATTGCTCTCTGCTACATTTCTAATTTTCTATGCGGACATTATCATCGGCTCTTACTTGGGGTTTTCGACAGAGGTCCTTTTTGGCAGAGGGATGATTTTAGCCTGTTATCTCATCGTCATCTTCATTATCTTCAAGGCATTCACCCAAAGTGTAAAAAAGGAAAAGGATTTAGAGGGCAAGGTTTTGGAAAGTATGCTAAAAGAACAATCTTTTGAAATTTTAAAGGAGCAGATTCTCTCGGCAATGAAAACTCACGAACAGACTTTACGAATCCATCATGATATGAAAAATATGTTGCTTGGCTTTGAAGGCTATTTAAAATCAGGGGATTCCAAGGGAATGAAGGACTATTATTATAGCTCGGTTCTTCCGCAACACGAAAAAATCGACAAGGAGGAACTTTATTTGCTTCCTCTTGTCCGTCTTGAAAACATTGCAATCCAAGGAATGCTACGGGGGAAATTGGCGGATGCTATGAACTTAGGTGTCGAAGTATCTTTGGAACTGGAAGATGAAATTCAGGAAATTAGCATGAATCCCATTGATTTAATTCGTGTTTTGGGGATTTTATTGGATAATGCCATTGAAGCGGCTTTAGAAACAAACGCTCCCGTCATAAAAATGGCTTTCATTAAGGAGGAAAATAGACTTCTGATTGTCGTGCAAAACAACTTTAAAGGGGAAATTCCCTTCGATGAAATGTACCGACATGGATTTTCCACGAAAGGGGAAGATAGAGGGATTGGTTTAAGCAACTTAGCAGAAATTTTAGAAGAATCCGAAGGCGTTCAAGTGTACCACGAAGTGGAAGGGGATTTGTTCGTCCAACATCTAGAGATTATAGGGGGAGATTAAAATGTCGGAGATAATCATTTGCGAAGATAGCGAAAAAATAAGAAACCGCCTACAAATTAGCGTGGAAAAGCACCTTCAGGAGAACAATTACATCATGTCACTGGGCTTAGTGACCCCAAAGCCTCTGGAGGTTTTAGAACATATTGGAAAAAACGATGCTAAAAGAATTTATTTTTTGGATGTGGAACTCGGGGCGGACATAAATGGAATTGAACTGGCGAAAAAAATCAGGGAAGTTGATTCAGAAGGAGTCATCATTTTTGTGACTGCCTACTCCAAATACGCTTCTCTCACCTACAAGTACAAATTAAACGTATGGGACTACATTGAAAAAGAAACCATCGCCTACACAGCAAAAAAAGTCTGCGAGTGCTTGGATACCCTTCATGAAAAAACTTTGCAGAAGAGTGATGAAGCCGCGAAAATTTTGACTGTCATTTCTAGAAACCGTGAATATCACCTTAAACACGAGGACATCCTTTACTTTACTTATGATTCGGAATATCGGGAAGTTACGGTTCATCTCCGAAGCCGGCAAAAACTCGGCTTTAACGGAAAAATGGATGACCTCGAAAAAATCGGGAGCAATTTTTACCGTACCAATCGAGCCACCATTGTTAATAAAGATCATATCAAGTCCATAGATGGGCGAAAAGGGCTCTTGCACCTCCTCGGGGATGAGAAGTGCGATATTTCCGTAAGGAAGTTAAAGGTCCTTCGGGATGAAAGGAAAGCAATGGAGTAGCTCTTCATTGCTTTCCTTTTTTTAAACGTTCAACCCGAAAAAAAGACGTTCATGCAAAAGGGGATTGCGGTCAAGGTTATCATGAGGTAGAATCGGATTACGGAGAGAGATTCTAATAAAATAGTATACTTTTTCCGAAGTCCATACACTAGTAAGAGATGCTTAGTAGGAAGGGCTTTATTTTAATAATTGGGGGTTACGAAATGAAAAACGTATCAAGAAAAGTTGCATTGTCATTTTTAGCAGTTTCAGCTTTACAATCATCGGTTACAATTAATCAACCAGTAAAAGTCAGAGCGCATGAACTGGTTCAAAATCAATCTATGGAGATTTTGAACATCGAAGATTTGAATCAATTCTTTGGTGATGTCATAGACGGTTCCAAGGAAATCACTAAACTCATAGAAGGGGATAGTATTACATTTATCATTCCAGAAAAAGACTATGGAATAACTAATCGTTGTGCCAGCTGTTTTGACACGACGATAACACAAGTAAGTTCGGCAACTTATAGAGAGAAACATTTATCGACACTGGTAACTTCTTCTGTATGGTCAACTGCTTCCAATGCAGTGCGTCCAACGATAACTGCAAGTACTAACGCAAATATGTCAGTATCATTTAGAGGGAGCAATGGTACAGGCACAGTTTCAGTAACAGCAACAGCAGGATTTGGGGTAAGTCAGACTTGGACGGCACAGCCTAATGTTCCTGGAAATCGTGTTTCTCTGGGGATATTTGGGACTACTGTTACTATTGCACGTCAGAGAATTCGCTTTTATGCAAGAGCAACGGGAAGATTCTCTCATTCGGAGTATCGTAATTCTGTCACAATAAATACTCCTTATGTAGGACGCTGGTATCGCCGTTAATGCCTAAAGAGAGAGCCCTCAAAATTACTTCTCTTTGTATCTTTTTCTCCATTGCGTGTATGTTTGTATTTACCCTCATCAGAGACAACAATGGGCAAATTCCACTTGTTTTAACTAAAGGACAACTCCGCCAAGGTACCTATATTGCAATTCATGAAAGAGATGCCTGGGATTTAGGTAGCCCATTGGCAATATATTTTTTTCAGGATGAGAATAATGAATTTAGGATTACTGATGGTGGCTTAGAAGTAATATTACAAGGGCAGTTGATGCATGTAGGAAATGGTGTATTTAAGATTGTCGAAAACTATGGTTATGTTATAACTACCAGTTCTGGTATCATCTTAAATTTAGATGTTTTTGAACCCCGTATTTTATATAAGGAATTCTTTTTTGCAAGCTGAACAAAATTTTAATCTATCTTTTAGAAACCGATTCTACGAGTTCTGTTTATGGGAGAGTCGGTTTTTTATGTAAATACCGACTACTATCTATAAAAAATCAACGCCCATAACAGTTTCTTTAACGTTCATGCAAAGGAGTCTTGAATTGGCTGTGAGAGTAGATTATAATCATCTCACGGACAACAGTACATCTGGAATGAATTTCAGATGTACTGTTGTCTTGCTAAATCTATGGTGTAAGTATGCACACAAAAAGGAGAATGAGAGTATGAAGTACACACAAATCGAAGTACCAGTCGCGGTGAAAACTGCACTAAAAATTATTCCTGTTGCGGGAGTTGCTTTAGGAATTTTTTTCAGCCCAACGTCAGCGGTATCTGCAAATGAAGCCGTACCAACATTAGGTTATGCTCCAATTACCGAATTGAATGTTCAACTCTTTACTGTCCGCTCAAATAGTACCAATTTCCGTTCTGGACCTGGGACTGGCTATACTGCTTTAGGACAAGTACATGCTGGAACCAGCTTAAGTTTGGTAAGGCAACAATCTGGTTGGGGGCTTTTCAATATCCAAAGTGGAGCCAATGCAGGTCGTCAAGGTTGGATTCAAATGAATTTAGTGAATGCTGGACCAGTTGCCTTTTCAATTGGCAATGCCCAATAGTAGTAGAGCAAGAAAGCTAAATTAGCATACTAAAAAAGGAGCGCTTGCTTCTTTTTTAGTATTCCAAGCAAATGATAAGAGGGAGGAAATTGCCTATGAAAACTATGGCACTAGGAATGACTTTATTGCTTTCAACGACACTCGTTGGGTGCTCAAACGAGAGGGAAAACGTAGGGGAACTAAATACGGAAGTTGAATATGTAGCGGAAAAAACGGCTTACGAGGTAGTTCCTGTTGAAGTGGAGGAAAACGACCTGTCAAATGATTTACCATTTACTGTTTTTGAAACGTCGTTGAAAGAAGCTATTCTTCAAATGGATGCCGAAATTGCCGACTTATTTCTTGATATGTATACCTTTGACGTACCTTTTGGGGCGATTTCCATTGACGAAGCGGCTGAAATTGGTGCCCGGTATATTAAAGAAATGCTTGGTTTTGATATTCAAAGTCAATATGTGGCAGTTGCATTTTACGACCGTGTAAGCGATAGTGGACAGTATTGGCGGGGGCGGGTTGGCGACTCTGCCGAGGATATTGCCACTTTTCGCCATCGATTTGAGTTTATGGTGGATGTGTTGACGGGAGAGTGGACGAGTATTCAGCATGTGTGGGATGAATCCGTCACAGCAGGGGTTACCGACTTTTATACGACTTTAACACCAGAGCAGATTGCCCATTTTACTACCTTGGCAGAGGACTTTGCGAAACGCCATTTCCAAGTAGAAGCCATTGAGGGTATTACCTATTTCGGTGCCGAATCCCGTTGGATTGCCCCCATTGAGGACTTGGACAACATCATCCAAGAGTTCGTCGCCCTATTTACGGTGACTTATAACTCCCAAGAAGCTAGCGTAGGGATTGCAGTGGAAAACGAACAACTTCGTTTTTTTACGCTAGACATGCTAAATGACTAGATTAATAGGAAAGGGGACGGATAGAAGATGAATTTTTTGAAGCGGGGAAGCCTTGCCATTGCAAGGAATCCTAAAAAATTTCTGGCATTACTCGGAACGGTATTTATTTTAGGAACGCTGATGGCGGGTGCCTTTTCCATACAACAATCCATTAGGGCAACGGAAGAACGGTTATGGGATAGGGTGCCACCAGTAGCGGCAATCACGCCGAATATGGCACACTTACGGGCGAATAATTGGAATCTGAGCAACACACCTACCATTCAAACGTTTGAAGAAGTAGCAGCATTGCCCCAAGTCGTTGGATTTGATTTTAGCGTGGATAGTTTTGGTGGCACCCTCTATTCGCAAAATTTGGTCCGTTATTGGAATCCCCAGTGGGAAAACGAAGATAGTGCAAGCCTTCATTATACAATAGAGTGGATTTTAGGAACACCCACGCAGTACGAGCAATTTTCCGTGAGGGGAGTCAATAACCTTGAATTGATGGACATTCAAGCGGGATTAATCAGCTTATCTCAAGGGACAACCTTTTCAGGGGAAACTAACGAGGCCATCGTTTCCGAAGAATTTGCCAGGGTAAATAACCTTACTATTGGCTCGACATTGCCCTTTCGTGAAGTATTTTTCGATACCCGTGGCTTAGACCTTTTTGATTTTGGGGATATGCTGGAAAACGCGGTCTATGCCGAAGTTGGTCATCAGCTTACCGTGGTAGGTATTTTCACTATTACTGGCGAACTGGGGATGGGGGCTTCCGAAATGTCCGACAGTTTATTCTCAGCATTGACGGCAGAGCAAGAAATTTTGAACCGGATTTACGTTCCCATTTCCCTCGTGGAAGAGATGCACCAATTTCAAATCGACAACCGCATGGCCCTCCTTGGCGACGTAGGGGATTTGTCAACGAACTTCAACTCCATTTTCCTTTTAAGCAATCCGCGTGAAATGGCAGGGTTCGTGGAAGAAGCCAGTGAACTTCTTCCCCAAGGTTGGGACATCAGCTTTTTGGAAGGGGACTTTTACTACCTACTGGTAGCCATGGATAACCTTTTGTGGATTGCCGACCTGGTTTTTTGGTTTAGCATAGGTGCTGTGGTGGTGACTTTGACCCTCCTTGTCCTCCTTTTCATGAAGGACCGAAAAGCCGAAATTGGGATTTACCTGGCACTGGGGGAGAAAAAGCATAAAGTCCTAAGCCAGATTTTATTTGAAGTAGTGGCATGTTGCTTCCTCGCCTTGTGCCTGTCATTATTTTCAGGGAATTTTTTGGGAGGCATGCTCTCCAACCAACTCATCGAACAGGATGTTTTGCAGCAAATGGAGGAATCCTCAACGAGTATTTTCGATTCAAGGCCGCCCCACCCCCACTTGGCAAATTTCAGCCTGCCACCCATGACGGTTGAGGAAATGCTGGAAACGTACCAAATGGCCCTTACCTTAAACGAGGAATTAACTTTCTTAGGTCTAGGCTTGGCAGTGGTGGCGCTTTCCACGGTCATCCCCATCACCTACGCACTGAATTTAAAGCCAAAGCAAATCGTCGGGTGACAAAAAGGCATGGCGGTCAAAAAAACCGCCATGCCTTTTTTATGCTAAGGGCACCTCTTGATAGGAAGTGTCCCCTTCTTCAATTTCAACTTTTCCTTGGGTTAAATCCGTTAGCCATCCCATAAATTCATTGCCAGCCTCTACTTCCAACTTAACATTTTCCCCGTATTGCACATCCTTTAATACGTAAGGGCTCCCCTCAAGCCTATTTTGCAAAGTTGCCAAAAGGGGGTACTCAGTATGGACGAAAAACGTCTTCATGGTTTTTCGTTGCACCAAACCGATGGCTTTCAAGGCTTCTGACACCGCTTTCCCATAAGTGCGGATTAGCCCGCCAGCTCCCAGTTTAATGCCCCCAAAGTAGCGGGTCACCACCACGGAGGTATTTTTAATGCCCTGTTTGCGAAGCACCTCAAGCATGGGAACCCCGGCAGTGCCACTAGGCTCCCCATCATCATTGGCCCGCTGGGTTTCATTGTTATCGCCGATTTGGTAAGCCGAACAATTATGATTGGCATTATAATGGAGCTTCTTGATTCCCTTAATGAAATCCTGGGCCTCGGCATCGCTATAAACACGCTTCACATGGCAAATGAAGCGGGACTTGTCCACAATAATTTCATGCTCCCCATCATGGGCAGCCATTAAATAGGGTTCTTTCATTGAATGTTTCCTCCCTTAATAAAAAGTGCAGTAAGCCCGTCTGCGGAGAGTTAAAATTTGTGCCTGGAATGGCATTGAATCTGGGTGGGTTTCCCAGAAGCGATGACATTTATCACCCCACTAATTGTGGAAACCTTCCTTACGGAAGGGCGGGAATCCCAGGGTCAGGTTTTAACTCGGAGTGGCTTGCGGAACTAGATTGACTTCCATAAATAATACCTCAATCATACCATAAAAATCGGTTTTTTTCCAAAACAGGCAGGAATTTTTGCCCCTTTGGCGTATGTTATAGGCTAAAGGATGTGTTAGATATGGATATTTATGGACGTGAGTGGTTGGAAGGAGAGTTTCAGGAAATCCTTCAAACGGGAATTTTGACGAGCGATGATGTTGTTAGGGTAAAGGGCGTTGATGGACAGTGCAACCGCTGTTTTAACGTAGACCCGACCCGGTTCGGAAGCTATAACTCTGACGGGGAAACCGTTCGTTACTGCCGTGTTTGCTTGGAATTTGGGCGGGTTTGCGAACGGACTTTCCTTTACCGTTCCCAGAAACCTTTGGAAATTGGTGGACAGGCGGGAACCTTGGACGTGGATTTTTCGTTGTCGCCCCTGCAAAAAAAGGCGTCAGCCTTCGCCCAAAAAACCTTCTTGGACCAGTCAGCCGGGATGGTTTGGGCAGTGTGCGGGGCTGGGAAAACCGAGATGATGTTTGAAACCATCGCCTTAGCCCTCAATTCGGGGAAGCGGGTTTGTTGGGCGATTCCCCGGACCGATGTGGTCATCGAACTCCTGCCCCGCCTGCAAAAAGCTTTTCCTAAAGCATCCGTGGTTGGGCTTTTTGGCAACTCCAAGCAAAAGCGCGATTATGGGGACATCGTCGTCACCACCGTCCATCAGCTCATCCGGTTCCATCATGCTTTTGGGTTGATGATTATTGATGAGGTGGATGCTTTTCCTTACACTTTTGACGAAATGCTGCCCCGTGTCGCATTGAAAGCGTGTCGGATGGACTGCGCGACCATTTATTTGTCTGCCACCCCTACGGCTAAGGACCAGCTGGCCATCAAAAGGGGCGGCCTCCCCTGTTGCAAGATTCCGGCGAGGTTTCACTTAAAGCCACTGGATGTCCCTAAGTTTTACTGGTTGGGGAATTTCAAGAAAAAGCTTCAAAAAAATCAGTTGCCGAACCCCTTGAAAAAATGGCTCAAAGGAAAGTTGGCAGACGAAAGGCGGGCGCTCTTATTTGTACCCACCATTGCAAGCGGGCAAAAACTTCAGGGCATCCTTGAAAAAGAATTGGGGGAGCCTGTCAAGTTTGTTTTTTCAAGCGACCCCCTCCGGGCAGAGAAGGTCAAAGCCTATAAAGAAGGGGAAGGGCAGTTTTTAATGACCACCATGATTCTTGAACGGGGGGTGACCATTCCTGACATTGACGTGGCGGTGATTGATGCTGGAAATGCTGTTTACGAAGAAAGCGCCTTGGTGCAAATCAGTGGGCGGGTAGGGCGGTCCCCAAAATTTCCTAGCGGTGAAATCGCCTTTTTCCATTATGGGAGAACCTTAGCGATGGAAAGTGCCCGTGACCAAATCCAGGGTATGAACCACCAGGCCATGAAGGAGGGAATATTATGCCTTGCTTGAGCTGTCATGAACCCATTGAAATCAGCGGCTTTTTCATGGTGTTTTCGTTGACAGACCCTCTTTTATGCGGGCGTTGCCAAAAGCATCTGAAAACAGGGGTTGGAACCCGGATTTTTGAGGATAATGAATGGATGCGCCAGCAGCTTCACCGCCTGGAACTAGGGGATGTGGCCCTGCTCCCAATTTTTCAACCCATCTTAAAAAAGCGGCTATCCGGTCATTTCAAAAAAGGGGAGGTCGTAGCAGGTAGCCAAAGCGAGTGGCTTAATTTCTTGATAGAAATGCTGCAAGATAAATCAGGAATGCCAAAAGTAAGCCTGTGCATCGAAGGGGAAGGAGGCGATTTTTCGATTGTGTGAATGATAATCACTCTCATGGACATACTATAGATGTCGCAAATAATTATGGGCGAAACGACAGAAAACGCTTTGTTTTTCGGAAGTTTTATGGTAAAATTTAAATATAGCAACTAAAAGGAGTGATTCTGATGAGAATTCAAGTTAGAGGAGCAAATAACTTCGTCGTAACCGGGGCCATCGAGGAATATATCAGCAATAAGGTAGGCAGCCTTGAAAAATTTATCCCCCAAAGTCAGAATCTGGAAGCCCGCGTCAATGTGAAAATCTATGACCTGACCCAAAAAGTCGAAGTGACCATCCCAGGAAAGCAGTTCATCCTGCGCGCCGAGGAAAGCCATAACGACCTGTATGCAGCCATCGACTTGGTTGTGGACAAATTAGAGCGCCAAATCCGCAAGCATAAAACGAAAGCGAACCGCAAAATCAAGGAACGCGAAGGAATTAAAGATTACTTCTCTTCCATCGGCGACGAGATTGAAATCGAAGTCGTGGAGGAAACACCATATAAAGTGAAGCAAGTCCACTTAAAGCCAATGGATGTGGAAGAAGCCATCATGCAAATGGAGCTTTTAGGCCATGACTTCTACGTTTACCGTGACCAGCAAGTGGATGCGGTCTGTGTCCTTTACAGCCGTGAAGATGGGCACTACGGTGTCATCGAAACCAACCATTAATAAGCAAAAAAGGAGCCCCATTCTGAAAGGGGCTCCTTTTTTTAGATTTCACCTTTGCGAATGCGAGCAACCAATTCTTCGACCTTCGCATTGATGGTGTTTCTCGTAAAGCGGAACTCTTCATCGGATTTTCCGCTCGGGTCATCCAGTCCCAATCTTCACGGTGGGAGCATGGCAAGTTGGGGCAGTTCACGTTGCAGCCCATGGTAATGACAATATCCACTTCAGGAATGTCTGCCAACAACTTGGATGATTGGGTCATTTCCATGTCGATGCCCACTTCTTTCATTAAGCGGACGGCATCTTGGTTAATATGTGGGCGTTGCTCCGTTCCCGCAGAGTACGCTTCAAACACGTCAAGCCCCAGCACCTTTCCGAAGGATTCCGCCATTTGCGAACGGCAAGAATTATGGACACATACGAACGCTACTTTTTTCATGATTTTTCTCTCCTTTTGTTTTATGCTTTCAATTTTTCCTTGGTTGGAATGGACTTGTGAGGGGGAATATCCTTCGTTTCCCGAAAGAAATAATGGTATACCCCGTAAGCGATTAATGCCCCTGCCAATTGCATGAGGATGAAAACCATCCCGTCGAAGGGGCGGATACCAAAATCGGAATTGGTTAAAATCCTGGCAAGGGTTACTTGGGGATTGGCGAAAATGGTGGCGAAAACCGCCGGTTTTTAGGCCAAACTTTTAAATGTCAGGGGAAACTCATTGGGTTTCCGGCTTTCCCTCTTTATTTTTAACCCATAAAATGATAAAATAACAAGGCAGAGCTATATACTACAACCCTTTTTGGGAATTATATGATACAGGTGGGTGAGAGTGAAATTCTCCCACAAAAAGGAGCGATAAGCCATGATTACAGGAATTAAGAAAATGTTTGACCCAGGAGCTAAGGAATTGAAAAAAGCGGAGAAAATCGCTGATGAAGTCATCGCATTGGAACCACAGATTGCTCAGTTGACAGACGAACAACTACAACATAAAACTTTGGAATTCAAGGAACGCATTGAAAAAGGGGAAACGTTGGACGACCTATTGGTGGAAGCCTTTGCCGTTGCCCGTGAAGCGTCCCACCGCGTCCTTGGCATGAAGCCTTACCGCGTACAGATCATCGGCGGGATTGTCCTCCATGGCGGGAACATCGCAGAGATGAGGACCGGAGAAGGGAAGACCCTTACTTCGACCATGCCAGCTTATTTGAATGGTTTATCGGGCAAAGGTGTCCACATCATCACCGTCAATGAATATCTGGCGAGCCGTGATGCCAAGGAAATGGGCGAGCTTTACCAGTGGCTTGGCCTGACCGTCGGGCTTAACCTGAATGGCCTGACTTCCGAGCAAAAACAGGAGGCTTATGGCTGCGACATTACTTATTCCACCAACAACGAGATGGGATTTGACTACCTTCGCGACCACATGGTGCTTTATGCGAAGCAAATGGTACAGCGTCCCCTGAATTATGCCATCGTCGATGAGGTTGACTCCATTTTAGTCGATGAGGCCCGTACCCCGCTGATTATTTCCGGTGGGCAAAAGAAAACGGCAAACCTTTACGTCTATGCCGACCGTTTTGTAAAAATGCTAAAAGCCGATGTTGATTATGAAATCGACATCAAAACGAAGAATATTCAGTTGAACGAAAGTGGGATTGGCAAGGCCGAGACTTCCTTCAGGATTTCCAACCTTTATGACATCCGCCATGCGGTATTATTGCACCACATCAACAACGCCTTAAAGGCCAACTACATCATGGGGCTTGACGTGGATTATGTGGTCCAAGAAGGCGAAATCGTCATCGTTGACCAGTTCACAGGACGCTTGATGAAAGGCCGTGCCTATTCCGAGGGGCTACACCAGGCCATTCAGGCCAAAGAAGGGGTTGCCATCAAGCAGGAAACTTCCACATTGGCGACCATTACGTTCCAAAACCTGTTTCGTTTGTACAACAGGCTATCAGGGATGACTGGGACGGCGAAAACCGAGGAGGAGGAGTTTCGCAACATCTACAACATGCTCGTTGTGGAAATCCCAACCAACCGCCCAATCTCCCGCCAAGATTCACCAGATTTAGTCTATAAGGATATGAACGCTAAATTTAAGGCGGTTGTGGAGGAAGTGGCAAGGCGCCACCAAACCGGCCAACCTATTCTACTAGGTACCGTAGCCGTTGAAACTTCTGAATTAGTGTCCCAGATGCTGAAGAAAAAAGGGGTTCCCCACAACGTCTTGAATGCGAAAAACCATGAGCGCGAAGCGGAAATCATCGTTAACGCGGGTGCTCTTGGTGCGGTTACCATCGCCACTAACATGGCTGGCCGTGGGACTGACATCAAGTTGTCCGACGAAGTGAAGGCCCTTGGCGGCTTGGCCGTTATCGGGACAGAGCGCCATGAGTCCCGCCGTATTGACAACCAGCTCCGTGGACGTTCCGGACGCCAAGGTGACCCGGGTTATACCCGTTTTTACCTGTCATTCCAAGATGAGCTCATGCGCCGTTTTGGTTCCGAACGGATGCAGACCATGGTTGACCGCATCGGGATGGGCGATGATGAGCCGATCGAATCCAAAATGGTTTCCAAAGCGGTTGAAGGCGCCCAAAAACGGGTGGAGGGCAATAACTACGATACCCGTAAAACCTTATTGGAATACGATGACGTTATCCGCCGCCAACGTGATGTTATCTACGGAGAGCGCCAGGCTATTTTGCTCCAGGAAGATTTATCAGATACGATTTTCAAGATGTTCGACGCTTCCGTCGGGCGGGTCGTGGGACGATTCGCTCCAGAGGTTACCGGTGTCAAATCCAAGGATGAAGGAACTGTTTACAATTACGAAGGGTTACGAATATTCTTAAATACCAACTGGTTCCCAATAGAAAAAATTGAAAAGTCAGACATCGAAGGTAAGTCCCCCGATGAGCTTATCCCTTACATTAAAGATTTAGTAATGTCCAGCTACAAAGAAAAAGAAGCCTCCATTGACGAGAAAACGTTCAAGGAGTTCCAGGCAGTCATCCTCCTCCGTGTGGTGGATACCCACTGGATGAATCACATCGACAGCATGGATGCACTACGGCAAGGAATCCACTTGCGTTCTTACGGTCAGACCAATCCGTTATTGGATTACCAAACCGAAGGATTTGAAATGTTCCAGCGTTTGATTGCCAGTATCGAGGATGATGTGACCAGTTACATCTTGCGTGCGGAAATCCGCCAGAACCAGAAACGTGAAGAAGTGGCGAAGCCGATTGCAGCAAAAAGCGGCAAAGAAGACGAGTCAAAACAGCCAGTCATCAACAAAGATAAACTCGGCCGCAACGACATTTGCGCGTGCGGTAGCGGCAAAAAGTACAAACAGTGCTGCGGCGCTTAACATGAGGAATGGGAAGAGGGGGAATCCTATACTTCCCATTTCATTAATATAAAGAGTGGTGAAATACCTTGGAATTACATGAGTTGCGAAGTGAAATCAAAAAAATGACCGAACGGATCGAGCAGTTCCGCCAATCCTTGGATTTGGAAGCGAAAGAAGAAAGCATCAGGCATTATGACGACCAAATGCAAGAACCCGTTTTTTGGGACGATCAGCGCCATGCCCAGGAAGTAATTAATGCCGCCAATGCCATCAAGGACAAGGTGAACAACTACTACGGGCTTCATAACCAAGTGGAGGAACTGGCCCTTGGTCTGGAGATGCTCACGGAGGAACAGGATGCCGACCTTCAGGAAGAGCTGGAATCCCAAATTGGGGAAGTAAGCGAAAAGCTTAATAAATTTGAGCTGGAAATTCTGCTGAGCGGGCCTTACGATGCGAACAATGCCATTTTAGAACTCCATCCCGGAGCCGGGGGCACGGAATCCCAGGATTGGGCCGAAATGCTTTACCGGATGTTCACCCGCTATGCGGAGCGAAAAGGCTTTAAGGTGGAAGTCATGGATTATCTGGCAGGCGAGGAAGCGGGCATTAAAAGCGTAACCGTGAAAATCAAAGGCCCTAATGCCTTCGGCTACTTCAAGGCAGAAAAAGGGGTCCACCGCTTAGTGAGGATTTCCCCATTTGATTCCGGTGGCCGCCGTCATACTTCTTTTTGTTCCTGTGATGTCATGCCTGAATTTTCCGATGACGTGGACATTGAAATCCGTACGGAGGACTTGAAGGTGGATACTTACCGTGCCAGCGGAGCGGGTGGGCAGCACATCAACACCACGGACTCTGCGGTCAGGATAACCCACGTTCCCACAAACACCGTGGTGACTTGCCAAAGCCAGCGTTCCCAAATCAAGAACCGCGAAGCGGCCATGCAAATGCTCAAGGCCAAGTTATATCAACGAAAGCTTGAGGAGCAGGAAGCCGAAATAGCAAAAATCCGTGGTGAAGTCAAGGAAATCGGCTGGGGCTCCCAAATCCGCTCCTACGTTTTCCACCCTTACTCCATGGTGAAAGACCACCGCACGTCCTACGAGGTCGGCAATGTCCAAGGGGTCATGGACGGGGATTTAGACGGATTTATTGATTCGTATTTAAGGCATACTATTTAAGGGGAGAGATGACATGAAAAAAATTCCTAGTTTTACCGTAAACCATATTGACTTAAACCGTGGGATTTACGTGTCCCGCCAAGATAATGTCGGCGATTTAGTGGTAACGACGTTTGATATCCGCATGAAGCTGCCAAACCGCGAGCCAGTCATGAACATGGCGGAAATCCACACTATCGAGCACTTGGGGGCGACGTTCCTTCGCAATCACCCCACCGAAGCAGATAACATCGTCTATTTCGGTCCCATGGGCTGCCGTACCGGTTTTTACCTCATTGTAAAAGGTGATGTATCATCCAAGGAAATCGCACCGTTGGTCACGGAGTGCTATGACTTTATGTCCAATTTCGAAGGGGATGTACCAGGTGCAAGCGCCCGCGACTGTGGGAATTACCTGGACATCAACCTGCCTATGGCTAAGTATGAGTCTAAGTTGTTCTTGGAGCAGACGTTGAATCATTTGACGAATGAAAACCTAGTCTATCCCGCATAAAAAAATAGTCAGCACTTACGTGCCGGCTATTTTTTTATGCGGGATAGTGAAGGGACATCGGATGGTATCGCCTAAAATTTGATGCCAGATATTATGGCTAGCTTTCCCGTTGTCAACGTTGACTTTTAACTACATTTCAAAAAAACGCTAACATGAGTTGTGGAGAAGGTGTGTAACGACTAGAAAAAAACACCTAATAATTGTCTGAATTTACCGGTACTGGAATGAAAACGTGGTGAAAATGCGGAAAATTGTGTTTTATTTCGACATTTCCCCCTAATTTTATTAAAAATATGATATAATCGAAAAGACAAAAGTTTCGGAAGGTATTTTTTTGTACTATCCGTTTTTCAAAAGTCACAAGGGGTGAAACCAAATCGGCTGCCCAAATTAAAACGAAGATCCATAGACTTTAAATAAAAAAATGCTCCAAGATGTGAGGCTTTTAAAAAACAAAACGAAAGAGCAAGGTGGAAAATATGATTGAATTCATAAATGTCAGTAAAAGGTACCCCAATGGGGTCGCTGGATTACGGAATATGAATCTAAGAGTCGAAAATGGTGAATTTGTTTTCGTCATTGGCCAAAGCGGGGAAGGAAAATCCACGTTATTGAAGCTGATGACAAGGCAAGAAATCGCCACCAGCGGAAAAGTTATCATTGATGATGAAGATATTATGAAAATCAGCAAGTTCAAAGTCCATCTCCTGCGCCGCAAGGTTGGGGTCGTATTCCAGGACTTTAAATTATTGCCGAAAATGACGGTTTTTGAAAATGTGGCTTTTGCCCTTGAGGCTATTGGCCTCGCAGACAGTCAGGTCAAGGAAAAAACACTGCGCGTCCTTGAAATGGTAGGCTTATCTGAAAAAATCAACGACTACCCTAACCAATTATCTGGTGGGGAACAACAGCGTGTAGCAATTGCCCGTGCTATTGCCAATGACCCGCCTATTATTATCGCTGATGAGCCAACAGGAAACCTTGACCCGGAAAACTCCTCGCAGATCATGGACATTCTGCGACGCTTGAATAGCGAAGGGAAAACCATCATCATGGCAACCCATAACTACGATTTGATCTATGAGAAGGATTGCCGGGTCATCCAAATCAAGCAGGGAACCATACATCAAGATGAAGTGAGGGGATATTATGAAGCTTAGGCAATTTCAACGGAATGTGCGGGACGGATTTAAAAACACGTGGAACCATTTGTTTATGTCATTGTCTTCCGTCATAACCTTGACCATTACTTTAAGCCTTTGTGCCGGGTTCTTGTTGTTTGCTGCAAATACCCAGGAATTTACCCGGGGCATTGAAGGGGAAGTCAGGATTTTTGCCCAGATTTCACCCGAAGCGGAGGATGAGGATATCCAGCAAATCCTAGACACCATCGATAGCATCCCGGAAGCCTCTGTCCTTAGCTTTAATACAGGCGAGGAAGAGTATGCTTACGTTATGGCGCGGATGGCTGGCGATGACGAGCAGGCCCGGGAAGCACTCAGCTTAGCAACGGAAGGGCTTCAACTGCCGTCTACAGTTATTATTGACGCAACCAGCGTCGATTATGTACGCGACGTGGCAACCCAAGTCGATGGGATGGATCACATCATGTCGGTCAACTTTGGCGACGAAGAAATGCTTTCCACGTTGACGACGCTTACAGGGACAATCCGAAACGTTATGATCATCCTCGTAGCCGTATTGATGGTCTTGGCAGTATTCCTGATTCAAAATACCATCAAACTAACGATTTACTCACGCCAGGAAGAACTTAAAATCCAAAAATTAGTGGGTGCGTCTGTTATCCACGTTACTGTGCCATTTATTGTGGAAGGCCTCATTATCGGCGTATTGGGCGCTAGTATCCCGATTTTACTGACGATGATCGGTTATGCGGCTATTTACCGTGAAGCGGGTGGCTTTATGGTCGTCCAGCTATTATCCATGGCAGGGCCGAACCCACTCGTTTATCAAATCGGGTTTGGCATGGGGCTTATTTCCATCGGAGTCAGCTTATTGGGAAGCTTTTTCGCAGTATCGCGCTACGCCTTGAAAGAGTAGCAGAAGGGGAGAAACAACATGGGACGAAAGATGAAAAAAGGACTTATAAAAATTTTAACTCTAGGGCTTTTGGGGTCTATGCTGCAACCATTGCTTCCTATGAATGGGCTTGAAGCGGCTTTGGCCTCTGATGTATGTACAACGGTGCAGGAATGCCGCGAGGTACTAAGCAACGCCAATCAGAATATCTCCAACCTAGCCGGGGAAGAAGCCGTGCTTACGGGGCAAATCGATGAACTGATCAATCGCATTGAAAACATCCAGTTGCAGATTGAGCAGTCGGAAGCCCGTATCGCACAGCTCCAACAAGAAATCGACCAGTTGACAGCTTCCATCGAAGCAATCGAATCTGACATTGAAGAAAAAGAAGAAGAACTGGAAGCCATCAATGTGGAAATCCAGGAATTAAGCGACATAATTGGCGAAAGGATGGTCGTGACACAGCGCAATCGTTTCACCAACATCTGGTTAGAGCTTTTAGGCCAGTCACCCGATTTATTGACACTTATTAGAAATTTTGCCATGATGTCAAATATACTAGAACATGATGCAAGGTTAATGGAACAGTTGCACGAATTGGTTACCCGCCAAGAAGCCCTGATTGCGGAACTGGAAAACCAGCGACAGGCCCTTGCCGACCAACAACAGGATTTGTTTGAACAGCAGGCCGGCCAAGAAGAAGAGATTGCCATCCATAGCGAGCTTCAGGCAGAACTTGCCGAACAGCAGCGTTATTTGGCAACGCAACGGGAAGCGATTATCCAGGAACGCTTAAGCGAGCAGGACCTGGCTGACATCGCCAACCGCCAAATCCAGCAAATCGAAGAACTGGAGCGCCGGCAAAGCGCCGGTGGCGGCGTAGCAGCCAATACCATCTCAGGTGGCGGGAACTTTATTATCCCCCTTGAGCGCGGACGCGTTTCCTGTGAATTTGGGAACAGCTGTTATTTTGGCCACACAGGTATTGACTTAGCCAACTTCGGCGATACTTCAACTAGGGTCTTGGCGGCTGCTGATGGCATCGTCACCGTATCAGGATGGCACCGCATGTATGGGAACTGGGTTGTCATTACCCATAATATTAATGGGCAGGTCTTTACGACCCTTTATGCCCACTTGCACCAGTCCCCCTTCGTTTCAGTAGGCGATCTGGTCAGCCAAGGGACCATACTTGGGACCATGGGCAATACCGGGAATTCATTCGGGGCCCATCTGCATTTTGAAATCTACGTTGGGGCGATGAACTGGCCCCATGCCCAAAACCCCCGCAACTTTATCCATTTCCCAGCATCATGGTAGTATTTGCACCATGATCAAAGGAGAGCATTCAGTATGTTAAAGAAATTGATGGTCAGGGCCAGCCTGGCAGTATTCTTATTATCCGGAGCCGCTGCCGGCTGGAACTCAAGTTATCCCATTCAGGGGATTGCCGTCTCGGCTGCAACGAAGGAAGAGCTTGAAAAAGAAATTTCCGATGCAGCCCAAAAAATAGCAGAGTTGGAAAAAGAAGAAGCAACAATCCGGGTGGATGTCGAAGTGCTGGACAATGATTTGGCAACCATCCTCGAAAGGATTGCAGAACTTGAAGCGTCCCTTGAAAAAGCGGAAGCACGGGTTTTGGAACTCGATGCGGAAATAGAAGTTATCCGGCAACAGCTTGGCCTTCGTTTAGAGTTGAGCCAGCGCCTATCACATAGCAACGTCATCCTTAATGTCTTGGAAAGTTCAGATGGGCTATTGGATTTAATCCGCAATTTTAGGTTCATCGCAGACCAGGCCAACATCGAGGCTGACCTCATTGGCAACCTGACGGCGCTTGTGGAAGAACAGCAGGCGTTATTGGAAACAAATCGCCAGCCAACAAGCAGAGCTTGCGGACAAACAAGTTGAGCTTGAGGCAAAGCGCAAAGAATTTATGGCGCGCCTCGAAGAAATCGAGCAAGATCAAATGTCTGCCAATGACGTCAAAAAAATTGCCCAGGAGCAACTAGATGCCATCAATAATTATGGCGTCACACCAGTACCAGGCGGAGGAAGTTTTGTCATCCCTCTAGCCAGTGGCGTGGTCACCTGTGAATTCATGTGCTATGGCGGGCATACCGGCATCGACTTGTCCAGCAGCAACAAAACCCAAGCGGTCCTTGCAGCAGCAGGCGGGACGGTGGTTGTGGCAGGATGGCATAATTCTTATGGGAACTATGTCATCATCTCCCATAACCTGGACGGCCAGCAATACACCACCCTTTATGCCCACATGTCCTCCCTTGCTGTTTCAAAAGGGCAGCAGGTCGGCTCAGGGCAGTTTATTGGAAACATGGGAAGCACCGGCAACTCGACGGGCGCCCATCTTCATTTTGAAATTTATGTTGGGGGCTACAATTACCCCAATGCCAGCAACCCGCGCCAATTTATTAACTTTCCGGGCAGCTGGTAACCAATTTACAATAGGCTTGTCATGAATGTTTGCAACACTTCGTGACAAGCCTTTTGATTTATGATAAAGTATACCTAGACATATTGTTTGGAGGAGTCAGCATGAACCATAAAATCAAGCTTTTCGTAAGCTTTTTGCTGGGGGTTGCCTTAACCGGGGCCGTCGCTATATTTTTTGTTTTTAACCAAGCACGGACCATTGTTTCCCCGTCCAACGCTGGGACGATTGATGCGGTTGAGGATGTGTTCAACCGGTTGAGGAGCCTGCATTATTTTTATGAAGGCGACGACCAGCAGCTTATTAACGGGGCAATCGAAGGGATGGTCAATGCCCTGGGGGATCCCCATTCCAGTTTTTTCACCTTGGATGAATTCGATAATTTTTCCAGCGGTTTGAGGGATTCATTTGTGGGCATCGGGGCTGAGGTCACCAGTGTCAACGGCTATACCATGATTGTCAACCCATTCCCGGGCTCCCCTGCTGAAGAGGCAGGCTTGATGCCAAACGACCTGGTCATTACCATCGACGGGGAGAATGTGGTCGGGATGCCCCTAAACGAAGTCATCGGTAACATCCGTGGGCCCGAAGGGACAGAAGTGACCATGGGCATCCGCAGGGGCGGGTCGGCGGAGCTCATTTATCTGGTTCCTGTCCGCGGGGTCATCCCTCAGGAATCGGTCCGCAGCGAATTGAAAATGGTCGATGAAGTCCCGATTGGCTATGTCCAAATCCTAAGTTTTGGGGAATCGACTGCTGCTGAATTCTTTGCGGCAATCAGTGATTTGGAATCCCAGGGAATCGAAGGGCTGGTGGTGGACGTGCGCAATAATTCCGGAGGCTACCTACGGGCTGTTGTGGATATGCTGGATTACCTCTTGCCGGAAGGGGAAGTCATCACATCCGTTGTCAACCGGGAAGGTCGCGGGGAAACCTTTATGAGCAGCGGTGAGTCCCCTGGAAAGACGTATCCGATTGTGACCCTTATTAACGGTGGCAGTGCTTCGGCTTCGGAAATATTTGCTGCCGCCATGCAAGAAGCTGCCCGTCAGGAAGTGGTGGGGCTTACCTCATTTGGGAAAGGCACCGTCCAAGTCACCATCCCACTGGATGCGGCACATATGCTTAAGATTACCACTCAGGTATGGCGGACATCAGACGGCAACTGGATCAATGAAACAGGGGTTGAACCGTCCGTTGTAGTGGAAGACCCGGAATTTTACTTCTTCTCCCAAGTCATTGTAGAGGACGGGAACGAGATTACCTTTGATACGGTTAGCCCAGTGGTTATGAATGCCCAAAACATCTTGCAACTGATGGGTTACCTCGAAGACCGAAATGACGGTTATTTTGACCAAGCAACTGTAGATAGCGTCCGTGCCTTCCAAGAAAGCCAAGGGCTTGAAGTGACGGGCACCTTAAATAGCGAAACGGCAACCGCTTTAAGCCTTGCCCTTCGGGAGAAGGCCCGCGACCCTCAGTTTGACAGCCAACTTCAAGCAGCGTTACAAATAGCAGCAGGAAATTAGCATTTACCCGCCCAAGGCTTAAAAAATAAGCTTTGGCGGGTATTTTTACGGGGAAACTGATTAGGAAGGGGCTGATTTTCACAAGCTAAGGTGAGGCAGTTTTTTCGTTACGGGGGAGGCGTGATAAATTAGAGATTGAGGTGAGTGTTATGGCAAATGAACAATTTCAGGTAGTTTCCCAATACAAACCATCCGGGGACCAGCCAGAGGCCATTGAGAAATTAGTCCAGAACTTAAAAAATGGTGTGAAGGAGCAAGTCCTTTTGGGAGCCACTGGTACAGGGAAAACTTTTACCATTGCCAACGTGGTGCAGGCTGTCAATAAGCCGACCCTCGTGCTGGCCCATAATAAAACCCTTGCAGGGCAACTATACAGTGAGTTGAAGGAGTTTTTCCCCAACAATGCGGTGGAGTATTTTGTGAGTTATTACGATTACTACCAGCCGGAAGCCTATGTGGTATCGTCAGACACCTTCATCGAAAAGGATTCCCAAATCAACGATGAAATTGATAAGCTCCGCCACTCCGCGACGGCTGCCCTTTTGGAGCGCAATGATGTGATTGTGGTGGCCTCCGTTTCCTGTATTTACGGTATCGGGGACCCGACGGAATACAAATCCATGATGGTTTCCCTCCGTGTCGGCATGGAGCTTGAACGAAATGCCCTTTTAAATGAGTTGGTGCGAATCCAATATGCGAGAAATGACATCGACTTCCAGCGGGGGACTTTCAGGGTCCGGGGCGACGTGGTAGAGATTTTTCCCGTGGGCAATGAAAAGAATGCTGTCAGGATTGAGTTTTTTGGAGACGAAATTGACCGTATCCGTGAGGTGGATACATTGACCGGGGAAGTTTTAAACGAACGGAAACACATCTCTATCTTCCCGGCTTCCCACTTCGTTACGGGTGAGGAGCGACTGAAAGTCGCCTTGAAGAATATCGAACAAGAGCTTGAACTGCAAATCGAGAAGTTCAAGGAGGAGGGCAAATTAATCGAAGCCCAGCGTATCGAACAACGGACCCGTTATGACCTGGAAATGCTTGCGGAAATGGGCTTTTGTTCCGGGGTGGAAAACTATTCAGGCCCGCTATCGCTAAGGGCACCGGGGTCAACCCCTTATTGCTTACTGGACTTTTTCCCAGACGACTGGCTGTTGGTCGCGGACGAGTCCCACGTCATGTTGCCCCAGGTCCGTGGGATGTACAATGGCGACCGGGCACGAAAAGAAACCCTGGTCAACCACGGCTTTAGGCTTCCCTCCGCTCTTGATAACCGCCCCTTGAAATTTGCGGAGTTCGAGGAAAAAATCCATCAGGCCATTTACGTTTCGGCAACCCCTGGGGATTATGAACTTGGAAAAACCGATGAGGTCATCCAGCAAATCATCCGTCCGACTGGGCTATTGGATCCCATTGTGGATATCCATCCGAGCCGGGGGCAAATCGACCATCTGGTTGGGGAAATCTATAAGCGGATTGAAAACAACGAGCGGATTTTGGTGACCACACTTACAATCAAGATGTCGGAAGAACTTAGCAGTTATTTAAAAGAGCTGGGCATTAAAGTCGCTTATCTCCATTCGGAAATCAAGACCCTGGAGCGGATTGAAATCATCCACGATTTGCGGGTTGGCAAGTACGATGTCCTAGTCGGAATCAACCTCCTGCGGGAAGGATTGGACATACCGGAAGTTTCCTTGGTGGCAATCCTTGATGCGGATAAGGAAGGCTTTTTAAGGAGCGACCGTTCCCTCATCCAGACCATTGGGCGGGCGGCTAGGAATGCGAAGGGGCGGGTTATCCTTTATGCCGACAAGATGACCGGTTCCATGGAGCGGGCCCTCGAAGAAACCAGCCGCCGCCGAAAAATCCAAGAAGCCCACAACCTTGAACACGGCATTACGCCTAAGACCATCAATAAAAAAATCACCGATGTCATCCGGGCAACACAAGCAGCAGGGCCAGATGCGAAACGGAAGAAAAAATTGACCAAAAAAGAGAAAGAGAAGCTGCTTAAGACGTTGGAAACTGAAATGAAGGCCGCAGCGAAGGCACTCGATTTTGAATCGGCGGCAACGTTAAGGGATGCATTATTGGAATTAAAAGCTGAAATGTAAGGAAAATGACTGAAATAAGTGGTATAATTAGGGTAGTCCATCCAATTTTGCAAGCCGTTTAAAGCGGGGAAGTAACCGGGCGTGTTCCACTTTTTAGATAGGAGTGATAAAATGGCACAGCAAGAAGCCGCGCAACCAAAAATTAAAAGCAAGGTACCTACCGACCCTGCTAAAATCCGTTTACAAAAACAAATCAGGCGAGCCATGTTCAGGAAACGCCTTTATCAATTTTACGTCTTGTTGCTCGTCGTTTTGACAGGGGCATTTGCCTATCATGTCTTTAACTATTTCGTCTTGCAGCATAACGAAACAGCGGGCATCCCAGAATTTGGGAACCGTCTGGAATACTTAGAAGAAATCCCGCCAAGCCTGTTTGAATCATCGGTTGCCTTTGGTCTAGGGCTTCCAGGCGTGGAGAGCCTGACCATTGAGAACCCACATAACGGCGTTGTTGTTTTCTTTGACCTGCGTGTCAGTGATGGGACCGAGTTAGGGACGGCACAAGCAACAGCCCAGCAAATTGCCAATCATTTTCGGGAAGCCGCTGGGGATTTATTAGAAGGCTATAACCTGCAATTAGTCGTTTCCAGGGGAGATATTGCTGCTTTGGCGACTCAAAACCGGGAAGCGTCCATCGAGGCGGTCTATGAACATTTTTATTTCCTGGCAGACACGACGGTCACACATGCCGAGGAGTTCCCAACAGAAAGTAACATCAGCCGTGCCCAAACCAACATCAACAACCTAAATAGCCGCTTCAACAATCAGGAATTTTTCGCTGAACAGGCCCAACCAGATGCCGGTGCACGGGTTGGCGAACTTCAGGGAAGGTTGGATGCCATCGTCCCATGGACACCTGAAGAATTGGAAGCGGCGTTAGAGCAGCATAATAACCGCTTGCCTGACGTGCTTCAAGGCGTAGAACGGTTAGTGCCACGGACCAACGTCAACGATTTCCCAAGTTGGGGAATCATTAACCGGGAAACCGGGGAATTTCAGTGGAATTGATTAACTACCCAAAATACGTTCGTTTGATGGCGGGCGTCTTTTGGGTTTTAAAAAACAACGAGATGAGGGAGTACACCGATGAATGGCAAATTAAAAGAACTTCCCGTTCAAAAAAATGGGGAATATAGCGCCCAAGTTGAAAGCCTGACCCATGATGGGCTTGGCGTCGCACGGGTAGAAGGCTTTCCGGTATTTTTGTCCAATGCCCTGCCTCAAGAAGAGGTCCTGTTCAGCCCGACCTTGATGAAGAAAAATTTTGCTTTTGGGCGGGTCGTGGATATCCTAAAGGAAAGCCCCCAAAGGGTCACCCCATTATGTCCTATTTATAAACAATGTGGCGGTTGCCAGCTCCAGCATTTGGCTTATCCCGCACAGCTTGAGGAAAAACAGCAATTGGTTGCCAGCCACCTGGCGCGCATTGGGAAATTAGATGCCCAGCTGGTGCTTCCAACGATTGGCATGGAAGAACCTTGGCGTTACCGCAACAAGACCCAGGTCCCTTTTGGAAAAGATGAATTGGGTAACGTCGTGGCTGGTTTTTACAAACGGCGCAGCCATGAAATCATGGACATGGGCGAGTGCCTGATCCAAACTGAAATTACAGATGCCATCGTCCGTACGGTCAAGGAGCTATCCCAGGAATTTGGCATTGAACCTTATGACGAATCGTCCATGACCGGAATCATCCGCCACTTGGTCGTCCGCATCGGTTTTAAAACGGGGGAAATCATGGTGACCTTTGTGACCAAGGGAAAAAAATTCCCCTACAAAGACGAAGTCATCGAACGGCTCCTGAAAGAATATAAAAACATCAAAAGCATCGCCCAAAACATCAACCTAAAAGCAACCAACGTGATTTTTGGGGATGAAACCCGCATCCTTTATGGGGAACCGTATATTTACGATGAACTGGATGGCATCCGTTTTGCGATTTCTCCACGGAGCTTTTACCAAATTAACCCCATTCAAACAGAAATCCTTTATAAAAAGGCCGTGGAATTTGCGGGCCTTACCGGCAACGAGATTGTTTTTGATGCTTACTGCGGCATAGGGACCATAACCCTGTTTTTGGCCCGCCATGCAAAAAAAGTCTATGGGGTGGAAATCGTCCCCGAAGCCATTGCTGACGCCCACTCCAACGCCCGCCTGAATGGTGTGGAAAACGTCCAGTTTGAAGTCGGCAAATCAGAAGCCGTCATCCCGAAATGGCTAAAAGAAGGGATTATTCCCGACGTGATTGTAGTGGACCCTCCCCGAAAAGGCTGTGAGAAGTCATTACTTGAAGCTTTCATTGAAGTGGCCCCGAAACGGATTGTCTATGTTTCCTGCGATTCCTCCACTTTGGCGAGGGATTTGGCAATCCTTGCAGAAGGGGGTTATGAGGTACAGGCTGTCCAGCCAGTGGATATGTTCCCTCAGACCAACCACATCGAAAATGTTGCCCTCCTGACCCGTGTATAAGTTTACTAAGCCACTTGCCACTAAGTAGTGCCCTTAGCATATTCCAAAAGCGATTGCATATAATGATAAGTAGATAACAGGCAAAGGACGTGGGATTCGTGGCAAAAAAACAAGGCTGGCTGCTTCGGTTTTTCAAAGGGGTCATCATCGCCCTCGGCTTCATCCTGCCAGGCGTCTCAGGCGGTGTCCTGGCGGCAATATTAGGGATTTACGAACGGATGCTTAAATTTTTAGCGAACATGCGGGAAAACTTTAAGGAAAATCTGCTTTTCTTTTTGCCAGTTGCTATTGGCGGGGTTGTTGGAATCGGCTTGCTGTCTGCCCCTCTTGAGTATTTGCTGGCCCATTATAACATCATTGTCCTTTGGGGATTCAGCGGTGCCATTATTGGGACCCTCCCTTCGCTGATTAAGGAATCCACAGCTAAAAGGGGCAGGGACCTCTGGGACTACGTGACGTTCTTTATTGCCCTTATCGGTGGCTTTTTGTTCCTTTACCATTTGTCGGACATCTTCGGCGTCATCCCGGCAAATTTTGGAGGCTTTGTCGTCGCGGGTGCCCTCATTGCCCTTGGCATCCTGATTCCAGGACTGTCGCCATCCAATTTACTGCTCGTGATGGGGCTTTATGACCCGATGCTTGATGGCTTTCGCAGTTTCGATTTGACGGGTACGTTCTTTCCCATCGCCATTGGCGGCCTCATTTCCATTTTGTTATTCTCCAAGCTGATGGAATACTTATTGATGCATTTTCATAGCCGGGTATACCACTTCATTATCGGGCTCGTCTTTTCCAGTACAGCCCTCATCATCTTGCCACCCGTTGCCCAGTACGGAGGGTCTACTACGTTGACTTATGTCCTTAGCGGTGTATTCTTCTTAGGTGGGGTTGCCCTCGGGGGTTGGATGTGCAATTTGGAAGAACGCTATAAATGATAAAAACGAAACAGGCTGCTCCCAAAAACCATGGGAGCAGCCTGTTTTGTAAATTTAAAATTCAGACGGAAAAACGGCAACGGTTCTGGTTTGATGAACCTAAGCCTTTTCTAAAGCACTCTTTATTTCCATTAGGATTTCAGGGTGCTCCCAGAGTTTTGTCAGGCGGTCTAATCGATGTTTGATGGCTTCCGTTGGCTTTAATTGTGCGATGGCCCAAATAGCTGTAGAGACAATGTCAGGGCGAGGGTCTGTTTCTGCAATGTCCAAAAGAAGCGGGAGGCTTTCATAAGACTTTAAGTTTGCCAAGGCGATGATGGCATTTCGCTGAAGGGTTTTCTTCCCCCTCCACGAACCGGCCATATAGCCAAAGCGTTCTTTGAATTCTTTGTTGCCCATCTGCAATAGTTCTTCTAAATCTGGTTGGGCATCCAGCGGGTTTGGCTCCATTTCAGGATGGAAGTGAAAGTCTTTCCCAACGTTATAAGGGCAAACCACCTGGCAAATGTCGCATCCATAAATGATGTTGCGGATTTTTTTTCGGTACTTGAGTTCCATAACCCCTTTTGTTTGGGTTTGATAACTGAGGCAAGTTTTGGCATTCATCTGCCCATTGCCAAGAAGGGCGTCGGTCGGGCAGGCTTTAATGCATTTCACACAGTCCCCACAACCCATTTCCAGCGGGGCATCGGGTTCAAGCTCCAAATCGGTCAAAATTTCCCCAAGATAAACATAACTCCCAAATTCCGGGGTAATAAGCAAACCATTTTTCCCGATAAAGCCAAGCCCTGCCCGCTGGGCAACTGCAACGTCGATTAGTTCACCCGTGTCAACCATAGGCTTAAACTCACCAGTCGTAGTTTTTTCACGGATTTTTTCAATGAGCTGGTTCATCTTCCCGTTGAGGATGTGGTGATAGTCAATCCCCCAACTAGCCCGTGCAAAAAGGCCGCGAGGGCGTCCGTCGTTAATTTTTTTCATGTGGGTTGGATAAGCAAGAGCTACAGAAATAATTGTTTTTGGCGTTTTCATCAAAAGGGATGGGTTGAGCCGTTCGTCTAAATTCCCATGTTCAAACCCTGAAGCTTGCCCATTTGCAATCTGCTGCTCGATGCCCAAACGGAGGTGTTCAAAATCTTTGGCATCGGTAAAACCAATTTTATTGATTCCAAGCTTATGGGCTTCCGCGATAATCCATGCTTTTAAATCCATTTTCTCAAAACCCCTAACAATTAGATAATTTTTAATGGTATCCCATGCTCCTATTATAACAAAATTCCAGGCAATCCACGACTTTTCTGCCAACTTGCGTGACGAAATCAAGTAAATACGGTATAATTTTGATAAAAGAGCAAGTCCTGCATTCAATGCTTGTGATTAAAGGAGCGGATTACATTGAAAAAAATCGCCATTTTATTAGGTTTGGTTTTATTTTTAGCTGGTTGCAGCCAACCAAATAAAGAAGCCTTATTATTTGAGGAATTTATCCAACATTTTTCGGAGGGTGATTTTGATGCCATGTATGGCCTTTTGACAACAGAGGCGCAGGAACGCATTTCAAGGGATGACTTTATCCAGCGCTACACCAATATTTTTACCTATGCCCTCGGCGCCCACAACCTGGAATTTGAAAAAGGGGAACGGGAAAACGAAGGGACCATCCCGTTCACGCTTTCTATGGAAACTGTAGGGGGGACTATCTCATTTGATTACCAACTGCCTTATGTCAGCGAAGGGGAAGGGCTGAGGGTTGATTGGACGGAGGCCTTGATTTTTCCAATGATGCAGCCCGGGGATACCGTCCAAAGTGAACAAACCCTAGCCGAACGGGGGCGCATCCTCGATAGGAATGGGGTTGAATTGGCTTATAACGGTACCCTTCGCCAAATTTACCTGCTGCCTGGGACGTTTGACCATAACCGGATAGCTGAGGTAGCCGAAGCACTGGATGTGAGCGTCGAAGCAATCACCCAGGTACTTGATGGGGCAACAGGGGACTCGCCAGTTCCTTTTATCAGGCTCCGTCAGGACTCCCCCCACCTCCAAGACCTAAGGGACGGAGGATTTGTCACCGAAGTGCAGGGAAGCGATGTCCCTAGCCGCCTTTATGCAGATGATGAAGCGTTCGGCCACTTGCTGGGCTTTGTTGCTACCATAACGGAGGAACAGCTGAATGCGGCTGAACCGGGGATTTATGGTGGGGCATCTATCGTTGGGCAACGTGGGCTTGAACAAGTCCACGAAGCTACCCTTAGGGCCATTCATGGATTTAAGCTCTACATTAGCCGGGATGGAACCAACATCCAGACCCTCATTGACAGACCAGCCGCCAATGGGCAGGACCTTAGGTTGACTATTGATTCAGGGCTTCAGATAGACCTTTACCATACCATGGCCGGAGAAGAAGGAAACGCCGCCGCAGTCGCGCCAAAAACGGGGGAAATCTTGGCACTCGTGAGCTCGCCATCCTTTAACTCCAATCAGTTCATGACCTATACGACGTTGACAGACGCAGCCCTTTGGGACCTTCGCGGTGTGAACCCCAGGGACGTCGTCAGCCGTTTTTCGCAGGTTTATTCCCCAGGTTCCACGTTTAAGCTCCACACAGCCGCCAGTGGACTCGAAGCGGGGACCTTGGATCCGACCGTTCAAAGGACGATTGATGGCCCGCAATGGCAGCAGGATAATAGCTGGGGCGGCAGTTTCGTCACCCGGATTAATAACCAAACCCGTATTGGTTTGCTGGAAGCAGTGAAATATTCCGATAACATTTATTTTGCCCAAGAAGCGCTGGCGATGGGGAAAGATGCTTTTCTATCCGGCGTAGGAAGGTTCACCATCGGCACTGATTTATCCATAGGCTTTCCTTTGCAGCCAAGCCAGGTTGTAGGGACAGGGGATTTGTCGGACGACGTACTTCTGGCAGATACCGGTTTCGGTCAGGGACAAATCCTCACGACGACCGTTAATATGGCTGCGGATTATAGCATGTTATCCAACCAAGGCGTCATTATGTCACCAACTTTGATTTTAGACGGCTTCACACCTGCGCCATTAAAAACGGACGTGGTTTCGCCCCAAAACCTGGCGATTTTACAGGAAATGTTCGTGGAGGCGGTCTCGGGTGCGGGGGCAACGGGAGAACTTGCACAAATCCCAGGCGTTAGGTTGGCAGGAAAAACCGGGACCGCAGAAACGTCAGTTGAACTTGGCGGGGATGCCCCACAGCGGGGCTGGTTCGTGGCAACGGACATCGACTCCTCCAGGATTTCACTTGCCATGATGGTGGATGACAACCGGGAAGTCGAAAATGGCACCCGGGGCGTATCTGCCATGGTGGGACAGGTCATCGAACGTTATTTAGCGAGATAAGGGTACCCATAAAAGAAAGAAGTGATTGAAGATGAATGAAGCCATCACCCAGTACGGCCTTTATTTTTCGCTGGCAATCGTTACGATCCTTATTATTAAATTCCTGATCAAAACCATTTTCAAATTTGCACTGACATTGGCCCTTATGTTTGTGGTCAATCAGTGGACGCCCCTTATTATGCCCGGGATTTTGGATATCCTCCTTGTTTATGTGGATTTTGGCCCATGGGCTGATTGGATCTTTCCCGTTTTGCCTTTTGTCCTTTCTTTTGTAGTCGCAAGTCTGTTATCCACCTTGATTTGGAACGCAGCCATGGGACTGTTGAAACTTCCCAAACGAATTTTTCAAGGGATTTTTAGGTAAGGGAGGGATTCCTTGATGAGAAAAGTCGTGTGTGGACATGCCGCCCTTTATACGAATAAAAGCCCTCGGCATGCCTAGGGCTTTTATTCGTATAAAAAATATCATTGTGTCAAAAATTCCAGGTGGATATCCTTTTTAAGCACCCGTTCCAAGTGCTTTTTTTGTTTGAGAAGTTCCTCTTTTTTATGAGGGAAATCCGCTGCTAAAGTAAGTTGCAGCCACATGGTTTCAGTGCTGTTGGAAGCCATTTTGATTAGATTCACCACCGGTTTTCCTTGAAGCCCCATGGCGTCCACGAATTTAATGAGGGAACCTAGTAATTGGAGTTTTTGCTTTTCCTCCTTCGTGAACCAGCTCTCATAAGGTGCAATGTCTTTTTTAAAACGCCCCCGTGAATGGTAGGAAGCTAAAAGTGCCAGTGCAATCCGTTCTTTGTGGGTAAAGCCATTCATTGGGATGTTGGCAATAAAGTAAAAGCTATGGGAGCGGCTATCGTTGGCGCTGAACCGCCTTCCGATATTATAAAGGGTCATGCCATATTCTAAAAATTCGTAGTCGGAATGCTTTAGTTTTAAAAGGCTTGCCAGCTCAAGTGCCTTGTCATATAGAGGAGTTGGGCTGGACAGGGCTTCAATAGCAACTTTGCGGATAGTCTTGATGGTGAACACTTTTGGGTCGGCGGCCACCAATCCGTCGCGAAAACCTTTGCGGCTAAGGAAAAAAGCCTCGGAACCCAAAATCCGGCTAAGTTCCACAAAGGTTTGCAGGGCAGGGATAATCGTATCCATCCGGTCTTTGTTGATCGCATCAATGGCAGTCAAATCTTCAATACTTCCAGAAGTAAAGCGTTCTTGGAGACATTCCAAGTCTGCCAGTTTCATCTGGTAAAGATGCTCGCCTAAAAGGGGATAGCCAATCATTCCTTGATGGGCCCGCGCCAGGTTTCGGGCACTCCCGCCAATGGCATAAATGGGATAATTGTTTTCTTCTATCCATGGCAGGCTTTCCAATTGCTGCCGGATAAACCCACTGATTTGTTGGCATTCCTCCACAGTGGGAATCATGCCTTTGACAAATTGCTGCTTCAGGGAAACAGCTCCAAATGGAAAGCTGTGGTAGTGGACCATCTTACGGTCGATGACCAGGGTGACTTCTGTGCTGCCGCCCCCTAGGTCAATGGTGTAGCCATTTTGCAAGGGGCTTGAATTAAGGATAGCCTGACAGCCGAAAAAAGCTTCTTCGTACTCGGAAATAATCCGGATTTCAAGGCCTGTGACCATTTTGGCAAGCTTGATGATTTCTTTTTTGTTTTTAGCCTGCCTAACAGTGGCTGTAGCGGCACAAATCGTGTTTCTGACGTCATAGTAAGCAATCATCCTAGAAAACCCCTGTAAGGTCTCCAAGAGGTTCTCAATGCCTTCAGGGCTTATGTTGCCGTTGCTGTCAAGATGTCTGCGCAATTGGGCAAATACCTTGATGTTATCGATTTCCTTGAGGCCTTTATAAATAACAAGGCGCACCGAGTTGGAACCGATGTCGATAATGGCGGTTTTTTTCATTCTTACTCCTCGTCATCCGTAACCTGATAAGCTTGTTCATATAAAATCAACTGGCTGTTACGGAGGTTTTCTCCTGTATTTTCAACGTAATGGTACGTTCCTTCTGATGACTGTTCACGGGCTTTGACATTGTCCGATAAATAAATATCAAGGATTTCCTTAATGCGCGCTTTCAGATTTTCCTGAAGGACCGGAAATGAGATCTCTACCCGCTTTTCCATGTTGCGGGTCATCAAATCTGCCGAGGACAAAAAGGTCTTATGGGCTCCATTTTGGTGGAAATAATAAATCCTCGTATGCTCCAAGAAACGGCCGACAATACTTCTTACCGTAATATTATCACTGACTCCCTCTATTTGTGGGCGAAGGCAACAAGTCCCCCGGACGATTAATTCGATTTTGACACCGGCGATGGACGCTTCGTACATTTTTAAGATGAGGACTTTATCTGTCAGGGAATTCATCTTGGCAATGATATGCCCGTTCCCATGTTCTTTTTGAAACTGTATTTCCCGGTCGATCAAATCAATAAAATCGTTGCGGATGTCCATGGGGGCAACGGATAACTCATGATAATGGGGCTTGATGGTGTCCCCGCTCAAGAAATTAAAGAAGTTGGTCGCATCGATACCAATTTGTTCATTGGATGTCAGCAAGCTTAAGTCCGTGTAGAATTTAGCGGTCGTATCGTTGTAATTCCCTGTGCCTAAATGGACGAAACGCTGGATTTTTTGGTTTTGGCGGCGGACAACCAACGTAATCTTACTGTGGGTCTTTAAAAAATTAATCCCGTAAATGACATGGCAGCCAGCTTTTTCTAATTGTTTGGCCCACTCCACATTGTTTTCTTCATCGAAACGGGCTTTTAATTCGACCAATACCATGACTTGCTTTCCTTGTTGGGCGGCATACTTCAAAGAAGTGATGATGGGGGAATCGCTTGAAATCCGGTAAAGGGTCTGTTTGATGGCGAGGACATCAGGATTTTTTGAAGCCTCGTCAATAAAGTCCACCACGGTCTGGAAGGACTCGAACGGGTGGTGGATTAAAATATCCTGTTCCAAAAGCTTAGCAAACATATCTTCATGGGAGGATAAATCTTTTGGCGGTTGGGGGATGAGCGATTGGAAGGTCAATTCCTCGTGTTCATGGGAGATCTCCCGGTAAAAGCGGCCCAAAAACGTCAAATCAAGGGGCCCATCCACCTCAAAGACATCTTTTTCATGGATTTCCAGTTCATCCTGTAGATAAGCAAGCATTGCCCCATCAGCTGGCTTTCTCAGTTCAAGGCGGACAGCGGAGCCCCACTTCCTTTTGGTCAACTCTTTTTCAATCTCTTTTAAAAGATCCCGGGCCCCTTCTTCATCAATGGTCATATCAGCGTTTCGGGTAATCCTGAAATGCGTAATCTGCCCCACGTCATAACCGACGAAGAGCTTGCTTAAAAAGGCGCTGATAATATCTTCAAGGAGAACGTAATGGAAGCCTTCGGTGCGGATATAGCGCGGAAGGACGGAGGGAACTTGGACGATGCCGATTTTGTCTACATCCTCAGAGTGGAGGCTTACGGCAACGTTAAGGCTTTTGTTGGCCAGTATTGGAAAAGGACGATAGGCATCCACGGCAATAGGGGTCAGGACCGGAAAAACCTGCTCGTCAAAATAAGCTTCCAGCCGTTCCTTTTGGACAGCGGTCAGTTCCTTGAAGCCTAAAAAACCGATACCTTCGTTGACCAATAAAGGCTCGATCTGATTTTTTAAAATGTCATACTGGTGCCCAATCAGCGTATGGGCTTTTTTTGAAATGGCGCTCAGCTGTTTTTTAGGGGTCATCCCGGCTTTGCTTTCCGGGCGGTTGAAATTGGCCTCCACCTGGTCTTTAAGCCCCGCCACCCGTACCATAAAGAATTCATCCAGGTTAGAACTGAAAATGCTAAGGAAATGAAGCCGCTCAAGCAAGGGGTTATGCCAGTCGTTGGCCTCTTCCAAAACCCGTTCGTTAAAAGCAAGCCAGCTCAGTTCCCGGTTGTTAAAATAAAGTGGGTTGTCTAAAATCATAATTTCCTCCCGGTATTTGTTGGATCATCTCTTAATATCATAACCAAAATAAGGGATTTAAACAAGTAAAATTGCACTTTTTGGGCAAGTAAATGCTAAATTGGGGCGTGCGGGGATGTGGGCTTGCCAGTGCTCTCCCAAAGTGACATAAAATCATTTTATGAGTTTTCCCCATGTAAAATGTGGTAATTTGAAAATAAGATTGACAAATATTGATGAAAACGCTATACTATTAGTAGATAAACAATCCAAATTCAAAGGGGGCATCGCCATGAATGGAATCATTGTTACGGTCATCTTAAGTTATTTAGTCTTATCCGTCGTCATGAACCACTTCGTCCGCATCTACAAATACTTGTCCCAAAAAGGGCAATAAATCATTTCATGGGATTAAAGGGAGCTGACTGCCCCGCAGGTCCCATGAATTTTTTTGGAAGCCCCTTTTTTTTTGCCCATTTTTAAGGTATACTTGATAAAAAAAGGCGGTGGCTTGATGGTAACGGTAAAAAACCTCACGATTGGCAGCGGGATGCCGAAAATCTGCGTGCCCATTATGGGTACGACAAAAGAAAGCCTGTTGCAGGAGCTTTCCATGCTTGAAGATTACGACCTGGTTGAATGGCGGGCCGACTTTTTTGAAGGAAACCGGGTTGAAATGTCAAAAATATTAACTGACTTCTTAGGGGATGTCCCTTTGCTCTTAACATTTAGGACCGTCGCTGAAGGCGGGAATGGTTGGATTTCCTCCGATGCATTTTTGGAACTGGCCGCCCATGCATCCTATGACATATTGGATGTGGAGATGTGCTTTGGTGAAGTGAAGGCTGCCATCAGCCTGGCCCACGAGCGCCAAAAAACAGTTCTTTTATCCAATCACGATTTTGAAAAGACCCCGTCCTCCTATCTTATGAAGGGACGGATCCAAAGGATGGCAGCACTTGGGGCGGATATTTGCAAATTGGCGGTTATGCCCAAGACCCCAGAGGATGTCCTGGCACTCCTACAAGCGACTGCGGAGGCAAAAAAACTGTTGGATAAGCCATTGGTCACTATTGCTATGGGGGAACTTGGGTTTTTAACCCGGGTTGCCGGTGGGACTTTTGGCTCCGCCATGACTTTCGCCAGCGGCACAGGCCCATCCGCCCCAGGCCAAGCGTCAGTTTCTGAAATGCGGATGCTGATGAAGTATTTCGCAGGAAAAGGATAGCAGCAAGCGGAGGAATCATTTCCGCCCTAAGAGGGGCATCGAAAATTTTCAGAATTGCAAGTATCAATTCCTCAATAGGGTGGATTAAAACCAATCCTGCAACGGTTAACGCTTTCTTGTTAACCGTTGCAGTTTTTTTGTGCTTATGAGGTCATAATGTTGAAAGGTGGCGCATAAGTTTAAAAATGCCACCCTGAAGCGGGCTGGCTGATGTTTTTTTATTCCCTCCTGACAAAATTTCTGAAAAAAAGCGGCTTGGCCACGCAAAGTCCTACAAATTACCAGTATATGGTATTGTATAATGGGGATGTGGTCACGTTTAAAGGGTCATTAAATGGGGCATAGTATACACATATATAAAATAGGGGATTTTCATTGATTTTTTTATGTGCGTTTTCATGAAAATAATCATTGCGAAAAATTTCACAAATGTGTATAATAATCGTGTAAGGTGAAAGTATTCACAAAATTAAAAGCTGCCAACTTCCAATGCCGTTTCCAAAAAACGAAGGAAGTTAGCATATTTACCAAATACCAAAAAAAATTCAAAGGGGGCCATACAAATGGCAAACAAGATTACGAATGTGGAAGAGTTAATGTCAACAATGACTGAATTAAGGCAAGCACAGCGTGAGTTTGGAAAATACACCCAAGAACAAGTAGACGAATTATTTTATAAGGCCGCACGGGCCATCAACAACAAGCGTATCCCATTGGCGAAAATGGCAGTTGAAGAAACTGGCATGGGCCTAGTTGAAGATAAAGTCATCAAGAACCATTATGCATCTGAGTTCATTTATAATAAGTACCGCAATGAAAAAACAGTCGGTGTCCTGGAAACGGACGAGGCTTTCGGAATCGAAAAAGTCGCAGAGCCAATCGGTGTTATCGGGGCGGTCGTACCTACGACGAACCCAACGTCTACCGCAGCTTTCAAAGTACTGATGGCAATCAAAACCCGCAACGCCATCGTCTTGGCACCGCACCCACGGGCTAAGAAATGTACCAACTACACAGCGCAAATTATCCGCGAGGTTATCGAAGAGGCCGGCGCGCCTAAAGGATTGATTGCCTGGATTGACGAGCCAAGCCTAGAGCTTACCAACACGGTTATGCGTGAAGTTGACTTAATCTTGGCAACTGGTGGGCCTGGGATGGTTAAAGCGGCTTACTCTTCCGGGACTCCTGCAATCGGGGTTGGGGCTGGTAATACACCGGTTATCATCCACCGCACGGCAAACGTGTCCATGTCTGTCAACTCCATCCTCTTATCAAAAACCTTCGACTACGGGATGATTTGTGCCTCCGAACAGTCCATCATCGTCGACCATGAAATCTATGATGCAGTACGTTCAGAACTTTCCCAGCGTGGGGCGCTTATCCTAAATGACGAGCAAAAACAAAAAGTCCGTGAAACCATTATTATTGATGGTCATCTGAATGCTAAGATTGTTGGGCAGCCGGCTTGGAAAATCGCTGAACTTTCCGGGTTTGAAGTGCCGAAAGACACGAAAATCCTAGTAGGTGAAGTGACTGACCCATCCCTTGACGAAGCGTTCTCCCATGAGAAACTTTCTGTTGTCCTTGCGATGTTTAAATCCGAGAACCATGAGCAGGCTGTTGAAATGGCAACGACTTTGGTTGAGCACTCCGGGCTTGGGCATACATCAGTTATCTATGCAGATGAATTGACTGCCGCTGATGACATCCAAAAAATGGTTCAGGCTGTGCGCACGACCACTGTCCTTATCAACCAACCAGCGGCACAAGGCGGTATCGGGGATATCTTTAACTTCGCAGTATCACCGTCTCTGACTTTAGGTTGCGGTTCTTGGGGTAACAACTCTGTGTCCGAAAACGTGGGGCCTAAACACTTAATCAATATTAAAACGGTTGCGAAGAGGAGAGAGAATATGCTTTGGTTCAAAGTTCCTAGCAAAATTTACCACAAATTCGGAAGCCTTCCAATCGCCCTTCAAGACCTTCAAGAAGATGGCAAGAAGCGTGCCTTCATCGTAACGGATAAGCCTTTGTTTGACCTGGGTTACACCAATTACGTAACGAAAGAATTAGATAAATACGGAATCCAGTACCAAATCTTCTCGGATGTCCAACCAGACCCATTGCTATCTGATGCACAAAAAGGTGCAGATGCCATGAAATTGTTCAATCCAGATGTGATTATCGCCTTAGGTGGAGGTTCCCCGATGGATGCCGCTAAAATCATGTGGACGCTTTATGAGCACCCGGATGCAGATTTCAAAGACCTTGCCATGCGTTTCATGGATATCCGCAAGCGCGTTTACAAATACCCGCGCCTAGGTAAAAAAGCATCTTTCGTAGCCATCGCCACTTCCGCAGGTACAGGTTCAGAGGTAACGCCTTTCGCAGTTATCACTGATGATGAAACTGGTATCAAATACCCGCTTGCAGACTACGAAATTACACCGACCATGGCAATCGTTGACCCGCAACTGATGCTGACTATGCCAAAAAGCTTGACGGCAGCATCTGGTATCGACGTATTGACCCATGCCCTTGAGTCTTTAGTATCCACAGTTGCGACTGAGTACACCATGCCTCTATCATTAGAAGCGGCTAAACTGGTATTTGAATACTTGCCAGAGTCCGTTGAAGGTGGTGCCAGCGCTAAATTCGCTAAGGAAAAGATGGCGAACGCGTCTTGTATCGCAGGTATGGCTTTCGCCAACGGCTTCTTGGGAATCTGCCACTCCCTAGCCCACAAACTAGGTGCGAAATTCCACATCCCTCACGGGTTTGCCAATGCCTTATTAATGAACGAAGTGATTAAATACAATGCGACGGATGCCCCATTCAAGCAAGGGACGTTCGCCCAATACGAAACGCCACAGGCAATCGAGCGCTATGTCCGCGCAGCGGAGTATGTAGGCGTGCAAGGCAATTCCAATGAAGAAAAAATTGCAGGACTAATCAAAAAAATCGACGAACTTAAAAAAGCTTGTGGCGTACCGATGTCCATCAAGGAATACGGTGTGAGCGAGAGCGAGTTCTTGGAAGCGGTTGACCAAATGGCGGAGGATGCTTTTGACGACCAATGTACAGGGGCCAACCCACGCTACCCATTGATTGACGATTTGAAATCGGTGTACTTGAATGCGTTTTACGGGAGCGCTGATGCCCGCCCAAAGCATAACCTGCACCTGAACACAGAAATCGCAACGAACCACATCGAATCCCAGCAAAACAACGAGCACACAGGTGCATAATCTTTGAATAAAAAAACTCTCCAGTTGGGTCTCTGGAGAGTTTTTTATGCTAAGACCGATGCCATTATCTGCAATCCCATTAGCGGGTAATTTTCGTTGATGGTATACTATTCAAGGGCAAATATATGTACGAAAAAAAATGAGAAATTGACTAGAAAGCGATTCCCGAACTATAAACTTAGACATAACTTTGGAGGCAAGGCCATGGACGATTAATTAACTACCTACATCAAATAAAGGACTTCCTTCGAATTAGGAAAGTACTCCATTCATACCAGAAATTATTATGCTAGTAATGTTTGGGATGATGGCGAATGGCCAGGGTTTTGAGGACTTCGAAATGTTTGGCAATAAATATTTAAGGGTACCTCTATTAACTCGCTTTGTTCCTACGGTACTCACTCCGTGACCTTCCTCAGAACAAGAAAACCGGTAAGATCCTTGCCCGCATTTGCGAGGATTTTTTCGCCAAGCCGAGGAGGTGAAAATGCTTCTACAATGCTCACTCCGCTCCTCGGCGCAATAAAGATTCAGGGCATTGCAGTGAAGTGGAGCTTCATGGCATTTTTGCTGGCAGGGTCCCCGCCCTTCCGTAGGAAGGTATCCTCCTTTGGTGGGCTATTAGGTTGGGCGGAAAAAGACCGTAAATTCGGGTGAATTGGAGTCGTTAGATGTGCCCTTCAGTTAAATAAAATTGCAGCCCTTTCCAAATCCGCTCTTAGATTCACATAAGAAAGCCCGAGCGGTTTCCTCGGGCTTTCTTATTACACACTTCTCGGACTGGCTCATTATTCGCTAATCAAATCCCTAACAATCTTCCCGGCCATAATCAATCCCGCAGCCGACGGTACGAAGCTGACACTTCCCGGGATTTCCCGGCGGATGGTGCAGGTCCGTTGGGTGTCTTTCGGACAAATGCAGGCAACTTTGCAATCGGCAACGGTTTCGTTTTTAGGCTTGATTGGCTTTTCTTTTGAATAAACCACAGTCAGCTTTTTAACGCCCCGTTTTTTTAGTTCCCGGCGCATGGTCCTTGCCAACGGGCACATTGAGGTGCTATAAAGGTCGGCAAGTTCAAGCATTTCCGGATGGAGCTTGTTCCCGGCTCCCATGGAACTGATGATTTTAGTCCCTGATTCCTGGGCTTGCATCACCAATGCGATTTTCCCAGACATGGTATCAATAGCATCCACCACATAATCATACTGGCTAAAATTAAATTCGTGGGCATTTTCCGGCAAGTAAAAGGTTTGGTAAGTGTTTACAATGGCACGGGGATTAATTTCCAAAATCCGTTCCTTCATGACCTCCACCTTATATTTACCGACGGTTTTGCGGGTCGCAATGACCTGACGGTTCAGGTTGGTCAAACATACTTTATCGTCATCAATAATATCAAGGGTTCCCACACCGCTTCGGGCAAGGGCTTCCACCACATAGCCGCCAACGCCGCCAACGCCAAAAACTGCGACCCGGGCACCCTTTAATTTTTGTAATCCATCTCTACCTGTCAATAATTCTGTGCGTGAAAATGAATGCAGCATCTACGTCACCCTCATTTTTCTTAAATTTTTCCGTAACTTTTATTATATCGACTTTTCGGGCATTTGGCAAGTATTTGTCGACGGATTCGGATAAATGCTAACCCCTTACATTGATTGGAAGCGCCCATTATGTGTTATAATTGACGTAGTTGGAGGGGATACCATGCGGGGAATTTCAATGAAGGATAGGAAAAAGCAGCTTGACCAAAGAAAAATGGTCAGTGGGTTCATTATATTTTCGGGGCTTTTTACCTTGCTTGCGGATATTATTTTTTACCTATGGGTCAAGGCCCCCATTGCTTGGGAGGTAGCCCTGGTCGCCATCGCCCTTATCTTTTACGGGCACCGCTTACGAAAATAGGGAGTGATAAATTCGAGATTCCTGGCGAATACTACCATGGAGGAGGCGAAATCCATGGCGACCACAAAGGAATCCATCGAGCAGATGCTAAACCGAAAGAAGCAAAAGTCCCAGGTGGGGGAACGGTTGAAGCGCCCCGATAAACGTTTAGGGCGCGGCCCACAGGCCAACCGTTTCCCAAGGCGGAGCGGGCATTCCATCAACAAGGCGGATTAACGAATAAAAAGGCTGTTGCAAAAAAATCAGTATTTCTTATTACAGCGCTTGAATTTTTTCCACAGGGGCATCAAAATCCATAGAAAGAGCACGGAAATCAACTATCGTGAAAACGTTACCCATTATTTACCTTCAGGCAAAATAAGAATAATTCCCGAATTTTTGCCGCACTTAAAAAGAGCTCCTCTTAAGAAATGGATTATATTCCCTTAAATGGAGTTTAAATTCTAGACCTCTGTCAATGTATCTACTTCCAATAGGCATCTCAGCATGATATGGGACAGTGGTTTTTTGGAATTGGTGACCTCATTGTAGCGTCCGGTAAGGTTTAACGAAATTTTTCAGGCCATGTTGAGGTTTCTTTGTGAATTTCGCTCCCTCAATCGGCAGCTGTCCTCCAAATAGTGGACATCCAGAAAATAATAGGAATATAAAACACCATTGACAATTCGTCATTTTTACGATAAAATGAATTATAGTTCATATTATCATAAAAAAGAGGTGTTGAAATGTATATCAAAAGGCAAGCAGAAGCTGATTTCTTAGAGATGAGTCGATTTTTTAAAGTGGTGTTAGTTACGGGTGCTAGGCAAGTAGGTAAAACTACAATGTTGAAGCATTTAGCTGATGGTGACGATAGAACTTACGTCAGTCTAGATGATGACCTAGCAAGAACTTTAGCTAGACAAGATCCACGCTTGTTCTTTCAACAATATAAATTGCCAATCATTATTGATGAAGTTCAAAATGCCCCTGAACTTTTTCCTGAAATAAAGCGTATTGTCGATGAAAGTGATGAGTATGGTCGTATTTGGTTGACAGGTTCCCAGCATTTCAATATGATGAAAAATGTTCAAGAGTCTTTGGCAGGACGTATCGGCATTCTCAAAATGTATAGTTTTTCTAAGCAAGAAGCTGATGGTATTGAATTTTCTTCTTCCTTAGATTTTTCGTTTGAAAATTTACAAGACCGTCAAAAGGAAACCAAGCCAACGGACATCCAAGATATATTTGATTATATTTGGACAGGTGGAATGCCTCGAGCAATCGAAATGCCTGATAATATTCGCAAAACTTATTTTGATGCCTATACGAACACTTATCTTTTACGTGATGTAGTTGATTTAGGTGGTGTATCTGATGGCACTAAGTTTGTACGCTTCTTGAGGGCATGTGCTGCCTTAACGAGTGAGCAAGTCAATTATAAAACGTTAGCCGATACATCCGATATTTCATCACATACAGCTAAAAAATGGCTTTCCTTGCTAGAAGGAATGGGTATTGTTTATCTTCTTCAACCCTATGCAAATAATGAACTAAAACGCTTGGCAAAAGCACCGAAACTTTATTTCTTAGACACGGGATATTGTGCAGCACTTTCCATGTGGCCTTCTAAAGAAACTATGATGACCGGACCAGTTGGCGGGAAGTATTTTGAAAACTATGTGATTGCTGAGCTAGTTCGTGAATTGGAATATGGCGGCAATCAAGCGAACTTGACCTACTATCGTGATGCTAATGCGAAAGAGATTGATGTTTTTATTGAAAGAGGGCAAGAAATTCATCCGCTAGAAATTAAGCTTTCTGCAAGTCCTCGACGACAAGAAGTACAAAAATTTTCTATTATTGAAAAAACAAAATTCAATCAGAGTTTTGGAGGAATCATTTGTATGACGTCAGAACCTTATATGATTGATGAAAAAAATTCGATGATACCAGCAAATTTAATTTAAGCTAATATGAAGTGGAGTTCGTTTTAGCTTAAAAGATATCTTAAAGGACTGCTTAAGCGGTCTTTTTTTATGCCTTAAAAGAGAGGAGGTGGGCTACGCGGATGACTACATCATTAGGGTTAAAAGTGAAATGTCGGCAAGGCGGGTCATGAGGACGGTCTGCTAGCACATAGAGACAAAACTGGGCCTTATCGTAAACGCCTCAAAGTCAAAGATAGTCAAGCCCACTTCCCCTGACTTAAATTTTCTGGGATTCGGCTTCTACCACTCCGCAAAGGAACAGAGCTACCGCTAAAAGCCCCCCGACAAATCAGAGGGGGAATTCAAGTAAAAGCTTCACGGTTACAGCCGAAGAAATTGGGGCGTGAGCATGGAATACCGTATCCACAAAATTAATGAATACGTCAGGGGTTGGGTGAACTACTTTGCCATTGGAGATGCCAAAGGCAAGCTGAAAAGTATTTCATAACATTTAAGGTACCGTTTGAGGATGTGCATCTGGAAACAGTGTAAGAATTGCAAAACCCGAGTCAAGGCTCTGAGAAAATTGGGAATGCCCCCTCGTGAGGCTTGGAAGAATGGACATTCAAGCAAAGATTATGCCAGAATCGCCCTGTCAAGGGTGATGACTACCACGGCACGGAAATCAACTTTCAAGAAACCCCTTCCTAGAAGCAGGGATTTCCAGTAAATAACAGCCCACTTTCAACTGAAAACCTGATAAAATAGACGGATGAAAACTAAAACGAACCACCTCACCCAATATTTTATTGATGTTGAAACCACCGAAGAACATGTCGGGTATGTCATTAGCATCCCGCAAGTCCTGATGATTGTCATTATGGGCAGCATCTGCGGCCTCAAGAACATAAGCCAAATCCATCAATGGGCATCAACCGATCATGTCACCGCTTATCTAATAGAGAAATTCGGCATCAAAAAGCTGCCCACTTATTTCTGGCTCTCCCACCTTTTTTCCTTGGTCAAGCCAGATTCCCTTAACGAATGCTTCATCCACTGGATGCAGTCCCTGTTCAATGAAGGCCTGACGGTCTCCTTTGACGGAAAGACTGCCAGGTCCACTCAAAAGATGAAGGATGGGAATCCGCTCCACATCGTCAGCGCTTATGTCGGGAACCTTAGGCTGACAATTGGCCAGGTGGCAGTTGGCGACAAAACTAATCTTATCGGACGCTACAAAGAGGTCACTAATTCCAAAAAACCACTGTCCCATATCATGCTTAGATGCCTATTGGAACTAGATACGTTGACACAGGTCTGGAATTTAAACTCCATTTAAGGGAATATAATCCATTTCTGAAGGTAAATAACAGGGACCGTTTCCATCAAAGTTGATTTCCGTGCTACCACGGTGACGAAAACCCGCTTAAAACAAAAAGGCCTAGTGTCACCACTAGACTATTATTTGGAAAAGCATGTTATATAAAATTGAACCGCTGTATACCGAACGGTACGTACGGTGGTGTGAGAGGACGAAAAGTTTTCACTTTCCTCCAGCTCGATAGCGACCTCCATCTTGGCAAGTTTTTTCTTCCGTTTCAAGAAATCCCTCTGTTATAATGGGATTATCGGGATCAGTCTATTTGTCACTTATATC
>Ga0268261_10000042_pt1 | contig 89496 bp, 70 predicted proteins | sample TergutNc150P1_FD_190353 | JGI IMG/M metagenome (GOLD analysis project Ga0268261, IMG submission 190353) | Nasutitermes corniger P1 segment gut microbial community from laboratory colony in Florida, USA - Nc150 P1 (SPAdes) (version 2) | ecosystem: Host-associated > Arthropoda: Insects >... | reverse complement strand
CGGACAGAGCCTTAGGCTTGCGGTCCAGGTACTCGCTCAGGTCCAAAATCTTGGCGGCTTCTTCAACGCGTTGGCGGATTTCAGCCTTGGGGGTGCCAGCAATCTTCAGGGCGAAACCCATGTTGTCGGCTACGGACATGTGCGGGTACAGCGCGTAGTTCTGGAAAACCATAGCGATGTCGCGGTCTTTAGGCTGAACATCGGTTACGTCGCGGTCACCAATTAGAATGCGACCGGCGTTAACATCTTCCAAACCGGCCAACATGCGCAGCGAGGTGGACTTGCCGCAGCCCGAAGGGCCTACGAGTACCAGGAATTCGCCGTCTTCAATGTGGAGATTTAGCTGATCAACAGCGGGCTTCTCCGAACCCGGGTAAATGCGCGTGGCATGGTCAAAAGTTACAGTTGCCATTATGTATCCTCCACCGGCGGTACGTGCCGGGCGATCCGTTGTGCAAGGGATAATGGTGGTCTCCATTAACCCTGGAGCCTGACGTGGGTGTAAAGCTCCTCGCAGTATGTTACATAATGTTCAACCAATATGCAAAATCGGCGCTGATATGGCAAAAACCGATAAGCTGGGATGAGGCGCAAGGCAGAGTGTAAATAATCAATTATTGGGATGGGATGGAAGGCCGAACCGCAGCGTAGTGGACATTTAGTCCATGAGCGCAGGTGAGAACACGCCAGCCCGCCCAAGAATTGGCTATTTTATGGGAGAACGATGACGGGGGTGCCGACATTTAAATGATCCAGGTACGCGCGGAACTTCGCGGGCGGCACGCGCACGCAACCGTTGCTGACCGCGCCGCCGGTGGCTTGGGAAAACCCGGCGCCCTCATGCACTGCCACCGTGGCCCAGTTAGCGCCAGCAAAGCCATCCAGGCGTTCGGATTGGCAATTGGTGAGCAGGGATTCAGCCCCAGTTTGGATAATTACCCGCGCAATTACGGAACACAAACCTAAGGGAGTATCCGTGCGCCCGATGATGCCAACGCCAACGTGGAAACTGGCGAGTTCTTCATCGCCATCGTACACCGTCAAACTTCGGTTGCTAATGCTGACCTCAACCCGCAGGGTTTCCGGTTCTAGTTCCACGGCGGCCTCAGGGACCCAAACGGCTTGGTGGTTGACCTCGGCTGGGTTCACCGATGGCAAGGCCCCGCGCCCTACCGGCACCATCACTTTAACCCAGCCCGGGTTGCCGCCAGCGCCAGGTTCTAAGCCCACTACCGTCCAGCGGGCGGCAATGGGTTCAATTACCAGGTCGGAATAATTTTCCAACGCCAGCACCGGTTCGCCACCAGGTTCAATAACGCCAGGGGTTAGTTCATACTTGGGCACTGCCGCCAGGGGCAACAAGTCCGCAGGTGCGGCAGTAGGCAGGCCAGCAGGCAGGATGGTGTTGATAACAGGGCGGGGCAACTCCGCCAGTTCGGCATCGGTCAAGCCTAAGTTGGCCAAAATGACTTCATACTCAGTGGGCTCGTAAACTGGGGGCTCGTAAACCGGCTCAGGTTCTGGTTCGGGTTCGACCACGGGCGCGGTTTCAGGTAACTCCGCGATTTCCACCGGTACCGGCGCGGCCAATAAAGGCGTGGGCCGGGGCGTAGCCAAATAGTTAATCAGCAAAGCTAGAATGGCAATGGAAAACGCGCCGATTACCCAAACGAGTGGAGACTTCCAAACCGGTTTTTGCGTCATCGTCCGTGCTGAATTTTTATTGGCTGGAGCTGTGTTGGCTGAAGTTGTATTGATCGTCATCGTAACTGCTACCTCCCCTAGCAAAATGCTACAGACTAAATGCCGGCCAAAAAGTGCTTGAAAGTCAATGTCCTAGAAAAAGTTAGGGCAATATTATTATGGGCGTGCCGGTGGGTAGGTGGTCCAGGAACTCCGCGAATGAAGCGTGGGGGATGCGGATGCAGCCTGCACTGACGGCACCGCCCGTCGTCAAAGAAAATCCGGTACCCTCATGTAGTGCGATGGTGCTCCACCCGGAGGCGTAGTATTCGTCCAAAACCTCGGACTGGCAAGAGGTCAACAGGGCTTCTTCGCCGGTCTGGATAACGGCGCGGCCCACTACGGAACACAAACCGGTGGGAGTGTCAGCCGAGCCAATTCGCCCGATGCCAACGTGGAACGAGCCCAACTCTTCTAAACCATAGAAAACCACCGCCCGGCGGTCGGTCAAAGAAATCTCCACCCGGTTCAGTTCAGCGCTAACTCGCACGGAATCTTCCGGTACCCAAACCGCATGGTGGTTAACTAAGTCCACATCCTCAGAAGGCAGGGCGCCACGCCCCACGGGCACCACCACGCGCACCCAACCATCTGCTTGGCCGGTGACAGTCCACCGGGCGGCGATGGGTTCAACCACCATATTAGTGAACATTTCCAAGGCCAAAACTGGCTCACCACCAGGGTAAGCAGCACCGGGGGTCAAATTGAACTTGGGGGTAGCGGCCAGCGGCAGTAGATCGTCAGGTGTGGAGCGGTCCAGGCCCGCGGGCAAAAAGCCATCCACGGCAGGCCGGGGCAGTGCGCTTAATTCCGCAGCAGTAAGGCCAACCTCATTGAGCAGGGTCTGGAAAGTAAAAGGCGGTGGCCCATCGTCAACCACGCCAACCACGCCATCCACGGCGCCAGCGCCGGTCGGCACCACATAGGCACCGTACGATGCGGGTGCGGTATCGGCTGCACTAGCGCGAGTCAGGTACACGGTAAAGGCAACCACAACCGATAGCAGGGTGGCAGCAAAAACCCCGAGGCCAACTAAAACCGGCGACTTAAACAATTTGCTCGCCTGCGATGATGCTTGCGCCTGCGATTGCGCCTGCGAAAGTGTTTGCGCCTGGGGCTGCGATTGCGACTGCATTAGGGAATTCCTCCAGAGATGGGTATGAGGTTAATTATTCGCCAACGGGCGGCGCCAAAAGCTATTTTGGCTAGGAAGTAAAGGGTGCGGGTTCACCAAAAGAGAGCCGTACACCGCCGGTCGGGGCGGGTCGGCTCTCCTTTAGTAAGTTAGCTAAAAATTAGCCAGCAGCCGGGTGGCGTACAGCCGCAGGAGCGTCAGCACCGCCGCCGTTGCCACCACCGTTACCAGGGGCACCGATTTGCAGGGTCTGAGCACCGTTAGGCACTGCAGCTCCGGTGGCGGTGTTGGAAGCTACAAAGGTGGCATTGCCAGCCGGGGTGCCAGCAGGGATGTGAACGCGGAAGAAGATCAGGCCATCAGCGTTGGTGGTACCGGTAGCCGAAATGGTACCGAGCACCTCAATGTAAGCGCCATCCGGGGTACCGGCAGGCAGGGTCACAGTCAGGGTAACCTGGGTGTTGGGGGTGTAACGCACCGGTACGATGTATGCATCGCCAGCGGTCAGGTAGGTGCTGGGCTCGCCGCCTACGTTGTCAACGATCAGGGCGCCATCACCGGCAGGGAGGTTAACCTCAACGCCACCTAGGTCATAAAGGTCGTTAGCCGAAGCGGCAACCGGGGCAAATACAGCCAAGCCAGCTACGGCCAGAGCGGCAGCAAAACCAGCAACAGCAGACGCAAATTTGCGTGCTTTAATCATTTTTAGTATCTCCTGTGAGATTGGGGGGCGGTTAGTGCTGAGCCCGCTTAGGTATAGTGCGGGGTGCGCTTGGCCACCCTCGGACACCGCATAGCCTGGCATACCAACCTGAGTCAAGCCCCCCCCCTCTTCATTTGTCGTTTTTGCTGGCGAGGGATGTTCGATGCTGGTCGCCTACGTGTTTTCCGGTGGCACGGTTCAGAAAACCCTAACGTGGGTTTGCGTGGTAATTATGCGGGTTTAGCGTGCCATTGCGTAAGGCTTCCCAAAATTGGTTGCCCGCTTCCGCATCGAGCCTAACTAAAGCGCCCACCGGCAATTCAATAATATCGGCGATCGGGGGTGCGCCGGTAAAGCCATTTGGCCCGGTGGCGCTGCGGAATGCTAACGCTAATTGGGCAAAATGGGCGGGCCGCATTTGGTCATCGAGAGTCAGGGCACTTAAAGCGGAACTGATTATGGCACGGTGCTGCTGCGGGTCGGTTATAAAATCTTGGTGAGCCAACCGGGCGGTGAGCGCGCTAATTATCTGACGGTGCCGGTTATCGCGGCCAATGTCGTTTTCTGGGTCACTATAACGCATTCTGGCAAAAGCGATGGCGGTGCGCCCATCAGTTAAATGGCAACCAGCTTCCCATTGTAGAAAACTTTTTTCATCATCCACATCGTAATCCAGGCATAACTCAAGTCCGCCTAGCACGTCTACCACGCCGTAAAGGCCAGCAAAGCCCGTTTCTACATAACGGTCAATGGTTAGCCCGGTTAATTCTTCAATTGTTTCAACCAGAATGTGTGGGCCACCAAAACTAAACGCGTTAAATAATCTGAATTGCCCGATGCGGGGGTGTTCAACTTGAGAAAACCTAGGGATAGAAATTAACGAGGTTTGCCCGTTAACGTGTTGGTGCAACAGCAAAATCGAATCCGGCCGCACCACGGTGCTCGGGTCATAAACGCCACCTTGGCCGCGTTCATCGTTGCCCACCAGCAGCCAAGTGGTGCCAGGGGTGGGTTCGCGCTGGCTTAAAACCTCAATCCCCTGCATGTGCTCAGCGGCGTAATTGCTCAACTGGAACAAATAATGCCCAGCCGCAATTAAGGCACCGACCAGCAATAGCCGAAATGCACTAAACTTGAGTCCGAGCACCATAATATTGTGCGGGCAAATGGCGCCAAATCTGCCCGTTAGTCGCACTAGGATGGGGGTTGTGGCGGCTAACTGGTTTGCTTCCGGTAGGCGCGGAATCTGGTAAAGGCGGGCCAATTATGAAAAAAACGGGTAAAGCGTTGTGCCTGGGATTGGCAGCTTTGTTTCTAGGTGGCTGCACTATTGGCGGGGTGGGCTCCCCGGCCTATCCAGTAACAACGGAGCCACAACCGCTACCGGAACCAGCAACACACGATGAGGCTTTTGCAAAACAACTATTTGATGCCGCCAACCAAGCCCGCATCGCTGCGGGCTTAGACCCGTTGCAGCCATCCGGCTGCGCTGAACCGTACGCGCAGCAACGCGCCGAGGCGCTGGTGGGCCGCCCGCTTGAACATGACAGCCTCATCGCCCTTAACCAAGCCTGCGGTTTGGCCGGGGGCGTCAGCGGCGAAAACTTGTTGCGCGGCATCGGCAACCCCGGTGAGTTTGTGCAAGCCTGGTTAGATTCCCCGACGCACCGGATGAACCTGCTAAACCCGCAGTTCGTGCATGGGGCCATGGGCTGCACCAGCGAGCCGACCGCCGATGGCGAATACCGTTGGCTATGTTCCCACCTATTTCTGGGATAGGAGGTTGCTTTGCGCGCACTTAGTTTGTAGGTTGAAACTTTGGGCGTTGTCCCGGCGGCTTAAGCCTTAAGTAGGTGGGCGCGGGCTAAGCTGGGCGTATGGCAGGGCAGTGGTTTGAGCGCGCGGATTCGGGCGCGTTTGATCCGGCCAACCCCAATCGGCACCGGCAGCGTTTGGCCCCGGGCACGCGCGTGGGCGGTTACACCATCGGGGCGCCGCTGGGTGAGGGGGCCATGGGTGCGGTTTACCGAGCGCACGATGACGGCGGCAATGTGGTGGCGCTCAAAATCATTCACCCCGATTTTGACGTTGACCCCTTAGCGCGGGAGTTGATGGCGCAAGAGGTTTCCGCCCTGCAACGCCTGCGTCACCCCAACATTGCGCAGGTTTTCGATGCCGAACTTGATGGTTCCGAAGCTTTTACCGCCACGGAACTGATCCCAGGCAAACCATTGCACCTGGAAATCGCTGAGGGTGGCCCGTTAGATGCTGCCGATTTATCGGAACTGGCCCACCAGCTCGCCTCAGCGCTGCGCGCCTTGGAAACCGCTGGGTTGGTACACCGGGACATTAAACCCAGTAACATTATTGTGGGGGAAAGTGGCCCGGTGTTAATTGACTTTGGCATCGCCCGCGAAGCGCCTGCGACCTCGGGGGTGGCGGTGAGGCCAACTCTTGGCGCGCCTGCGTTCCCGCCGACATATGCGCCCAGCATCGGGCATGGCGATCATAAATATGCTGAGAATAGCGTGCCGTATGTGGCAAATCCGGGCACCTGCATTATGGGCACGCCTGGGTATATGGCGCCCGAGTTGTGGGCCGGTGCCCCGCCTTCGCCCGCTACGGACTGGTGGAGCCTCGCTGCGGTGTTGGCTTACGCGGCCACGGGGCGCCCACCCTTTGGCTATGGCGCTAATGATGATGTAGTAAACCGCGAACTGCAAGGCCGGGCGGATTTGGTGAGTTTGCCGCCGCGTACCGCCGCTGCGCTGCGCAGTGCGCTGAACCCCAACCCGGCAGATCGCATTACGCCCGATGAACTCCTGCTGGCGCTGCGCCGTGATGCCGTTGCTGGGGCTGCCTCTGCCACCCAGGTGATCCGGCCCGTTACCGGCGGTACAACCCAGGCCCGTTCAAATGCTGGCATCCCAGCCGTGGCCAGCGCCCCGCCGCATTCTGCTGGCGTTCCGCCACGTACTGCTGCCGTACCGCAGCGTACTGCTGCCGTGCCGCAACGCACTTCAGCTTACGGTGCCTTGCGCCCTGCGGTTTCGGCGGTATTACCAGAACCCATGCCCGATGTTGCCGCAACGCAGGTTTTTACCCCTGCGCCCGGTGCTGGGGCCACGCAGGTTTTCGATGCTGCCGCGACAACTGTTTTCCCGCCAATTGGGGTGAGCCAACCAACTGCAGTTATGCCGCCCATAGCCAACCAATTTGCAGCCGGGAGCTTAGGCATAGACCAACTGCACCCTACTCAGCTTAGCCCTGCTCACTCCACTCGAATAGGGGTCCCCCCAACTCAAGCTGGTTTGCCCCAACCCTGGGCTGCAACGCCACCGGGGAATTTTATTGGGCACCAGCCCGATCCGGGATATGGCCCCCAGGGTAGTCAAATTCCGGGGCAGTATTTTAGCCAAGCACCTGGCCCAACAGTTGAAACTGGCCCGATGGCGGAACAGTTCAAGGTTTACCAGCGCCCAGTTTTACCCAAACGCCAGGGTGTGATTTGGGCCTTGGCGTTGCCGCTGGTGGTGTTGGCTGCGCGCCTGCCAATTGTGGCGTTCGGGATTTTCGCAGTTCTGGTGGTGCTGATGCGCGTAATTGGAACTTTTGTTAATGATTTACACCTGCGCCGCGAGCTGGCGGGCGAGGCGCGGAATTCTGATTCGGCTGTAGTGGCAGCTCGTTCACCGTTTACGCTGGTCCGTGGCTTAATCGCTCCGTTGCCGCAGTTGTTAGTGGGCGTAGGTATGGGGTTGTTAATCATGGCGCTAGGGTGGTGGGTAACTGGTTCCAGTGGCATGTTGCCATTGGAACACCCTTTAGTACACCCGGCCATAATGGCATTTGCCGCGCTAGTGGCCTTGCTGGTGGGGTGGTTCGGCACCAACTCATACTTGACCCGCTATGGGGCGCGGGTAGTGCTTAACACCATCGCACCGGGCGGCGCCGGTTGGTTTTTCATCGTGCTCGGTACGTTGGTGGCCGTGTACCTGCTGTACCTAACCTTGACTGACCCAACCCACAGCATTAATTGGTGGCCCGGCGTTGCTCCGCCGCTGCTTTGAGTACCGTTAAGTAATTTATGTAAGGCTCGATACCGGATTGAAGCGTTATTCGCGACTAACCCTTACCTAAAATTAAAGGATATCCGTTGTGAATGTGGTGTCCTAACAACCTGTCATGTGCCTACTCTGGGGTAGTAGTAACTTGGTCTTGTGGCAAAGTGAGTTGGCAAGTATACTTGCGAGCATGAGTCAGAGTGTCGCACTGATAAATGTGGATGATCTGAGCGCGTCAACTAGGCAAGAGTTGGAGCTTTGGGGTTACAACCTTGTGCAAACGCGCGAGGCCGAGATTTACGAGCCGGTTAAAACCGCATCGCCCACCGTCATCGTCGAAATGCAACGGGCCGCTGCCATCAGGGCTTACCTGCTCGCCGAGGCTGATAAGGCTATCAAAGAAGCTGTGTTCCGGGCGCGGGAAGAAAAGCTCAGTTGGCACACCATCGGCAATGCCCTAGGTATTACCGGCGAGGCCGCCCGCTTAAGGTACTCCGACCGCTAACGCCAAGAGTTGTGGCTCGGCACCAGCAGTTCGGGCGCCGCAGGTAGGCGCCGATTAATTTCAATAATCTGGTTTGTTAAGAACACAAACCGATCATCAACTTTTTTATCTAGCTTCGTGATCTGATTTTGCATGCTACCGATTTGTTGTTGCATGCTCCGCAAGGTTGGCATGATAAGTCCAAGTAAGGTGCCGATCACCGCAACGAACCCTGCTAGGTTAACCCAATCCATCATTTCCGCCACTCCTTAAGTTTAGTTCATTATTTTGTCTGGCGAAACTTAGCGTAGAACTAACTTAGGACATCCTAAATCGCCTTATGAATTCACAATTATCGAACATCGTATTCGAATCTCGTGTGAGGTTGGGATGAAATGCGAGGCAGAGCGGAGTGAAGTGGGCCCAGTGCACATTGTGCGCTGCTAATCCAGCGCAGTGCCCATGAACGGCTGCGATAACGCAGCAGTTCGTCCAAACTCACCGAGATTTGCGGGCCTGGAGGGCTGGGATGGTAATCGCTACCAGAACCAACACAACGCCAATAAAGGTATTAGCCGGAGGCACGATGGAGCCGCCCCAAGGTGAGAGGTCAAGTAGCAAACCGCCAACGGTTTGGCCGGCGACCAGGGACAAGATCACCATTAATGCGCCAATGCGATGCATCACGCCGGCGGAGGTGCCAATAAAGATCACGCCGAGCAAACCGCCGGTGAACATCCACCAGGCCAGCGGCCCGTTACCAGCCGGGTAGCCCTGGACTGCCAGCGAGATGGAAGCCACCACGGCCAACGCGATGGTACCTACCAAGAAGTTAATAAAGGTAGCGGTCAAGACTCCTGCGCCATAATGATGGCGAGCCGGGTCGCCATTAGGCTTGGGCACCACGGTAGCGGTGGTTTCGATGCGGCCATTAGCAGCGTGCTGGGCAGCCACAAAAATACCGGCTATGATGGGCAGCGCAATGAAGCCGAGGTGCAAGTCGGTTTCGCCACTGAAGCGGGCGGAAATGTTGGGCCATTGGCTAATAACTACCGCAGCAATGGTGATCAACGGGCCAGCGGCACGGGCCAAGGTGATGCGGCGCTTGCCGCCGGGCGCGATGCCAAGGCGGTCGCAGAACAGTGAGCTAACGCTTTGACCAGCGGTAACGGCAACTACAAACAGCGCCACACCCAGCACCGGCACAGACATGCCTTGGGCAGTTACAAATAAACCTCCTGCGGCGCCGCCAATAATTTGGAACCAACGCAAGTGGCCTACCCCAGTTACGCCGGGGTGTGGTACCTCGGCAAAGCGGTTGCGGGCCCGGGCCTGGCCGGATTTAAGTGAGCTGATTACTCGGTTCAAGCCGTTGCGGCCCTGCGGGCTGAGCAACATGGCAATAGTCAAAATAATCAAGGCCGAACCAAAGTTGATCAGGGCACTCAAAAAGCTGTTACCCAGTGCTGCACCAAATGACCCGTTCACCCGGGATTGCACAGCGCTAACCAAACCGGCACCGAATGTGGCGGCAATGCACAAGATTTGGACGCGGCGCTCGCGGGTTGCGGCACTCAGGTGGTCAGCGCGGGTTGCGGCAGCCTCCTGCGCTTCGTAGGCATCCAACGCATTGGTGGGCAGGGTACTCGCGGTTGCCAGCTCGCTGGCGTTTGCAAGGTCAGTACCGGATTCGGCCAAAACATTATTCACACCCAACAGTGTGCCGCAATTAACCGACGCCCCACCACACTTTTCACGACAGCGTTTTACTGTTTGGCGCAATTCGCACGTCGGACTGAAAAATCGAAAAGTGCATTTACGAAAAAGGCGGCTTGGCCTCGGGTTCGAGAAAGCGTTGGGCCTTGTCCCACCTCGGGATTAGGCTCGGTTTTACCAACTTGAAAAATGAACTAGAATAAAGGAATGTTGGGGATTATGGATTTGGTGACCATTGCAGGTTTTGTTGCGATTCTAGGCACGCTGTTCGGCATTTTGATACCCATGATTCGCAATATGGAACGGCGGATTGATAGCCGTATAGACAAATTCGAAGGTCGGGTTGATAGGCTCGACGCCAAAGTAGATTCTGGCTTTGCCACACTAACCGCACAGATTGTTGATATCCACCGCCAGCTGAATGGTATCAACCGGTATCTTGGGGTTGAACCGGAACTGGTGCTTGCGGGGAGTAATCACCGGAAGCGGGCAGCTTAGGCCGCTCTAACTGCTACGTCTCTTGTCTCACGCTCGGCGATGAGGTGGCGCAGCCGCCAGGCAGTGAAGGCATCGGCATGGTGGGCAGCAGCGCCATCGGGCCTAGCTTCTTGTAAAACATGTTTTTGCACGATGTTGCCGTTGGGAGTTTGATAACCCCGCAGGTAAGCAATCAATTGAACTACATCATCGTGCGTGTGTACCGTGGGGTCAACTGTGGTGCGCACTTCATGGTCAACCCCGGATTCCACTACGATGCCGAGGCTCTCATAAGCCCCACGCCCGCTGACTTTGACCCCTGTCACTTGCGAGTATTTGTCGCTTAGGTGCTTAATGTCCAACCCCACCCAATCAATCAGCCGCTCCGAGTTCCCTTCAGGTTGGTAAGTGGAATCGTTCCCTTCAGGTTGGTAAGTGGAATCGTGAGTGGAGGGGTGGGCAGCAGCGGGAGCGAGGTCGGTAGTTAAGGTGATGCCGCTAGGGGTTGAGCCAAGGAGGGCGGCAAGGCGCTTGGGCCAAGCCCCACCAGTGTGCAGCCCGATGGCGAAACCCATCTCGCGCACCGCGCGCACGGCATCGGGCAAGGCGGCGTCAATCAAAGGCTCGCCACCGCTGAACACCACACCGTCCAACAAGCCCCGGCGCTTGCGCAAAAAGGCCATTACCTCGGACCATTCCATGGTGCCGGGGGCGCGTGGGTCCAAAATCGCCTCGTTGTGGCAGTAAACGCAGCGCCACGGGCAACCCTGCAAAAACACCACGGCGGCAAGTTTGCCCGGCCAGTCCGTCGTTGACATTTTGACCAGCCCCGCCACCTTGGGTGCCGACGGTTTCCCGCCTTCAACCACAGTCATTCTGCGCGCAGTCGCAGAATCTAGGGCGGAGCAGTCAGGTTGTTCACCGGGGCTGGACCCTGCGACTACGCGCAGGCTTGGCCTCCCGCTGTCGCTCGGTCCGCGCAGGGTGACAGGTGGTTTATGAGGTCCTGCGCTCTGCGTCGCGCTCGCTCCTTGCCGCAGAATGACAGGTTGAGTATTAGATGACGGTAGCGTATTCATCGGAGCGCTCCGCAGCGGCAGTAGTTTGCAGCTCAGCGGCGGCGGCTTGGGAGTCAACGTAGGCGTCCACCACGGCCTGGGTTTCGGCATCGAGGCCGGGGGCCACAAAGGGGGTGCGCTCGTTGAACTCGCCTTGCTTGCCAGTGTTGAAGCTGCTGACCGGGCGCAGGTAACCCATTACGCGGGTCCACACCTCGCATACGCGCTGGCAGGTGGGGCACTGTTTTTGCTCACCAGCCAAGTAGCCGTGCACCTCGCACACCGAGAAGGTGGGGGTGATGGTGATGTAAGGCAGGCGGAAGTTTTCTAGGGAACGGCGCACCAAAGCCTTGCAGGCTTCAGCATCGGACAAACGCTCACCTAAATAAAGGTGCAAAACGGTGCCGCCGGTGTATTTGGTTTGCAATTCTTCTTGTTGTTCCAAAGCCTCAAAGGGGTCAGTGGTGAAATTGACCGGCAATTGGCTGGAATTGGTGTAGTAAGGCTCGTCAGGCGTACCGGCCTGGATGATGTCGCTATAGCGGCGCTTATCTTCCCGCGCAAAACGATAAGTAGTACCTTCAGCCGGGGTGGCTTCCAGGTTGTACAAATTACCAGTGCGCTCTTGGGCAATCACCATTTGTTCGCGGATGTGATCCAGCAATTCAATTGCCAACATGCGGCCCGCTTCCGAAGTGATATCTTCGCGGTCATCAGTGAAGTTGCGAATCAGTTCATTAACACCATTAATGCCAATGGTGCTGAAATGGGCATCCAATTTACCCAAATAACGGCGGGTGTAAGGGAATAACCCATCATCCATCAGTTTTTGCACCGTTTCCCGCTTTAATTCCAAAGAATCAACGGAGATGGAAATCAAACGGTCCAAAGCGGTTAGCAAAGCGCCCCAGTTGCCTTTGTGCAGGTAGCCCAAGCGCGCCATGTTAATGGTTACTACGCCAATGGAGCCAGTTTGCTCGCCGCTACCAAATAGGCCGTTGCCGCGCTTCAACAATTCACGCAAATCTAATTGCAAGCGGCAGCACATAGAGCGCACGTCGCCCGGGTTCAATTCCGAATTCACAAAGTTCTGGAAATAAGGCGTGCCATACTTAGCAGTCATTTCAAAGATTTCGGTAGCTACCGGAGCTTCCCAATCAAAATCTTTAGTGATGTTGTAAGTGGGGATGGGGAAAGTAAAGGCGCGGCCCGAAGTATCGCCAGCAGTCATTACTTCCACAAAAGCAGAGTTAATCATTGCCATTTCAGGCGCCAATTCCCCATAAGTGAATTCGCAAATTTCTTCACCAATCATGGGGTATTCATCGCGCAAATCATCGGGGCAAACCAAATCAAAAGTGAGGTTGGTAAATGGAGTTTGCGTGCCCCAGCGGCTGGGAACATTCAAATTGAATACTAATTCTTGAATGCCTTGTTTAACTTGGTCATAAGTTAAACCATCTTGGCGCACATAAGGGGCCAGCAAAGTATCAAAACTCGAGAAAGCCTGAGCGCCCGCCCATTCGTTTTGCAAAGTGCCCAAGAAGTTGACAATCTGACCCAAAGCAGAACTGAAGTGTTTGGCCGGGCCGCTTTCGATTTTGCCCGGCACCCCGCCAAAGCCTTCATGTAATAGTTGGCGCAGCGACCAACCGGCGCAGTACCCGCCCAGCACATCCAAGTCGTGTACATGAATGTCGCCGCTGCGGTGGGCATCGCCCAACTCGGGGGCATAAATCTCATCCAGCCAGTAGTTGGCAGTGACCTTACCGCTCACGTTCAATATAAGCCCACCAAGCGAAAAACCCTGGTTGGCGTTCGCGCGCACGCGCCAGTCGGACCGATCCAGGTACTCATTCATTGCGGCTGATACATCAATGCTGCGGCCCATTTTAGGCTCCTTCGCTTAGGCGTACAGCGGGTGGTTTTAAAACTACACCGTTGTTACTTATCTGGTTGTAATTTAGAACCATACTCCCCTAGATGTAGTTGCGCCATCCGACACGGCCACAAAATCTAGTTGTTTATGTGTTCGTAATCACAAGCCTAGAACCGGCGGAACCAGCCCGATATAAGCCGCGAGTAAACTGACGCGAACCGGCTGTGCCTAACTTGTGAGTTGGTTGGGCGTAGCCTGTGCATAACTTTGACCAGGCAAAACAGCCTGTGAATAACCGCTAAGAGATAACAGTTATAGAGTTGCCAATTGGTCAACGGCCACCAGTGAGGTGAACGGCAGCGCAAACTCCAAGCGCGTGCCACCGCCCGGGCGGGGCGTCAAATTGAGGTGACCACCACGGCTGGTGAGGCGTTCGGTATGGCGGGCCAAGCCGCTGTGACCTTTACCGTCCGATGATGGAGCAAAGCCGCGTCCGTCATCGTCCACCGTGCCAACTAGTACCATTTGATCCGCACCGCCGCGCTCCAAAACCTCAAGTTCAATGGCAACTTGGTTGGCATGCCCATGTTTCAAAGCATTGGTCAAGGCTTCTTCAATGGTGAACACCGTAATCAGCCGCTCAGCCAGCGGCATCACGGTGACGCCAGCTTCTATGGCTTTAGTTAACAACGGCCCGGTTTGTAGTGAGGCGGTGATTTGTGGCGGTAGGCGGTGTACCATCGCGCGGATGGCGGTCACGGCGCCCAGTTCAATCCCAGCAGGGTAAACCGCATGGGAAAGCGAGCGCACTTCTTGGTCACGCACTTGGTCCACTTGGTCGGCAAAACCGCGCATTACCGTGGCGCACTCGGGATGGCCCGTGGTATCGAGGCGCGCAGCATCGGTATCCAAGCCAGCGGCGATGGTAACTAGGCGGTATTGCAAGCGACCGTGCAGTTGATCGGCCACCATGCGGCGCACGCGCATTTCTTCAGTGTGTAAATCATCCGAAGCTTGCTGAGCGCGTTCAGCCTCTTTAGCCCAACGTTGATTTTCGCGCCGCGCCCGGCCCACCAAGGCAGCGGTCAGCACACCAGCAGTAACCGCGATGGTGCCAGCCAAAAAGCCCGAGGCCCATTCGGCTAACATGAACGTGGGGCCCGATGGCGTGGTGTAAATCGCCATCATCGCCAGCACGCGCGGTGCGGCAGCCACGGCTGCCACCAGTGCAATTACCGGGTAGCGGGCTGCTGGTTTGAAGTGCATTGGTTTCAACGCGAAAACGCCGATGATAACCAGCAAACCAAACATTAGGTTCACGGCCATCACGGCCACCGCATCGTTCACTAGCCGACCGGGGGCGCTGGATGCCGCATAAAAACCGCCCCAACCCAACCACTGGGTCAGGCTCATCACCGAATACAACAAAACATTGATGGAACTCAGGGCGATACCAAACTTAGTTGGATCCCTTAATTCGGTTTCTTCAACGGTTACCGGTGCGGGGCGTTTTGAACTCTGGATGGCAACATCGATTTCGGCGATAGCCCCGGTTTTAGGCGCACTGGATGGGGAATCAGCGCGGCGGGCGGCGTCCCGTTTGGCATCGTCGTCAATATTGATATGTTGCGCGGGGATTTGCCAAGCGGGGATGTTGTTGCCGTTGGCAGGGGTAATGGGGTGCGACGATGGCGCAGCGATTTGCGTGGTGGTTAGTTTCGCCATGTCCGCCCCGTTTGCTCCATGAACGCGAGCACGGCGGCAACCCGGCGGTTGGTGCCATCGCCATCGATGCCCAAACGTTGGTAAATGGATTTGAGGTGGCTCTCAACGGAGCGGGTATTGATGCCCAGGCGCTCGGCGGCGGCCTCGTTGCTGAGACCCTCGGCGATCAGGCGCAGCACGCCAAATTGGGCGGGGGTCAGTTCGGCAATGGCACTACCAGCGCGGGGTTCGGAGCGTTGCACCAGGTAGGGGTCCAGCACCACTTGGCCGTTGGCGGTGGCAGTTACGGCACGCACCAGCACATCGCGGGCAAAGGATGAGCGCTTGGACAGGTAACTCCAGGGCTTGGGTGCTTCTTGTTGCACGGTAGCAAAGAGGCCCATTACATCTTCGCTGCTCAGCAGCATAATGGCGAGGTTGGGGTCAATGCGTTGCAGTTGCACGCCCAGGGCCACACCGTTGCCATCGCCCAGGTTTACATCCAGCAGGGCAATGTCAACTGAGCCGGGGGTGATAACTAATTTTGCTTCAGTGGCGCCAGGAACTTGATGAACTACCTCAATCCCGTCGATTTGGGAAAGGGTATCGGCGAGCATGCCTCTTAAGACTGCCTCATCTTCAACAATTGCTACGCGCACTACATCTGCCATGGTTTTAGGATAACTGGTAAATGCCTACGTGGAAACACGGATGGCTAACGCCTAGTTTACCCCGTGGCGCGTTTTGCTTGGTCGTGCGCGCGTTTGTGGTTGCTTGAGACCACGGGGTTTCGACAAGCTCAACCGCCGGGAGCCTTGTGGTTCTGCTATTCCGTCATCCAAGAACTTGCTCAATCATTTCGGCAATAAACCTGCAAGCATTTTATTGCTCTCAATTCAGTCGCAAGAAGCGGCGAGGAGCCGCAGGCGAGGAAGAACGCAGTATCTCAAAAGCGGTGTTAGTTTTTTGTGGTTTTCTCAGCAATGGCTTTGACAAAGGCGTCAACCTCAGCGGGGGTGGTGTTCCAACTGCACATCCAGCGTACTTCGATGCGGTCTTCGGATTCGCCGGGGCCCCAGTCGTAAAAGGTGAAAGTCTCACGCAATTGGTCCGCCATCGTACGTGGGAGCGTGGCAAAAACCGCATTGGCCTCGGTAGGCCTAGTTATCTGCACGATGTCGGGGCGGCTTAGGGCTTCAACCCCTTCGCGGAGCCTTAGCGCCATATCGTTGGCATTCTTGGCGTTTTTGAGCCACAACCTTTGGGAAATGGGCAACCTGCCGCCGCTAATCCTGGCCGGTTGGCCCAGCAACGCCAGCAGTTGGGCGCTGATGAACCGGGTTTTTGAGGCGAGCTGCATCGTGGTTTTGCGTAAATATGGCACTGCGTTAGCGGCGGTGCGGCGGATGTCACTGCTGGCTTTGGTTTTCGCTTCACCTGGCCCCATCACCACCACGGCCTCACCGAACATGCCGCCATTTTTCGCGGCACCCAAGCTCAGCAAATCCACGCCCACCTCAGTTACTAGATCACGTAAACCGCAACCCAAAAACACTGCCGCGTTGGCTAGGCGGGCGCCATCCATATGCACGCCCATGCCCAACTCGTGCGCCGCATCGGCCAACTCGCGCAACTCTTCCGGGCGGTAAACCGTGCCGACCTCCGTAGCCTGGGTTATTGAGACCACGCGCGGCTCGGCCCGGTGTACATTTCCCTGGTCATTGCGCCATGATTCAATGTCAGCTACCGTTAATTTGCCGTTGACTCCGCTCGGGTGAGTCAGTAGTTTCAGACCACCCACCCGCTCCGGCGCGCCGTTTTCATCGGTGTTAATGTGCGCGATTTCACTGCTCACCACGCCGCCCCAGCGGGGGCTGCTGGCCATTAAGGCCACCACATTGGCGCCCGTGCCGTTCAACACCGGAAAGGCTAGGGAGCCCCAACCAAAAATTTCTTCTACTCGCTCATCTAGCAACTCGGTCCATGCGTCTGCCCCATATGATTTGGCATAGCCTTCATTGGCGTCTTCCAGCGCCGCCATCACCTTTGGATGCACGGGGGCGTAGTTGTCGCTCGCGAACTGAGTCTCCATGTGCCCCACTTTACCCCAGGTTAAAGCGGCAACAGCGTGTAAGGGTTTAGGTAGATAATCGCCCAACATCAACCTAAACCCTTACATGGAATCCGATGATCAACCTTTACCCTTACACGGAACCTAGTTAGGTAAATTTTCTACCGCATGTGCAAAGGTGCAATAATTGAAGGGTGAGCAATAGCGATTGGGTGGCGCAAAGGACTGAGGCGGCCGCGATTCAGCAGGCGCGGTTGGCGCAGCGGCAGGATGCGGAACATAAGCGGGCCGAGGCTCAATTAGCTGCGTTTTTACCAGTGGTTAAGGCTCACGGGCCAGCGCCAGTTGACCTAATTGTGCAAGGTTATGGTGGGGTGGGCGAGGCTCGGACTAACTTGCGGGGCTGGTATTTGCGCAACAATCGCACCTGCGCTTTGGGTACTGACGGCAAATTTTATGTGTTAATCGCGCCGCTGAGCAGGTTCCGCCCATCATTTATGAAAGTGCCGGTTGCCCCTACCCGCCCGCCGATGATTATCGGTGAAGGCGGTAAAGATGGGGACACTATTGAATTAGCTGAGGCTTTAGAGCGGGTATTGCCTGGCTGGAAATCGCTGGCCTAGCTTGCTATTGAGTAGTTACGAGATTCTTTAGTAGGCTACTTAACGGCGGCGAGGAATTGTTGGAAACGGGGTGATTGTGGGTTATCCAAGATGGTTGGCGGCCCGCTTTCGACAATTACCCCGTTATCCATGAATACAATTTGGTCGGCCACTTCTTTAGCAAAGCCAATCTCATGCGTTACTACAATCATTGTCATGCCCGATGCCGCCAATTCTTGCATTACATTCAAAACTTCTCCGACTAATTCCGGGTCTAGTGCGCTGGTCGGTTCGTCAAAAAGCATTACCTTTGGCTCCATCGCCAGCGCCCGGGCAATGGCAACACGTTGTTGTTGCCCACCACTTAGTTGCGCTGGGTAATGGTTGGCGCGGTCTTTTAGGCCAACCCTTTCAAGTAGCGCCAAAGCCCGTTGTTGGGCTTGCGCTTTTGGTACTCCATTTACCAACGATGGTGCCAACATTACGTTTTGCAGGGCAGTTAAGTGACCAAACAAATTAAAACGTTGGAATACCATACCTAGATGGCTGCGTTGGTTGGCGATTGCCTTATCCGATAACCGATGCAGTTTGCCGTGTTCATCGCGGCGGTAACCAAGTAACTCGTTACCTACCCAAATTTCGCCGCCCGTTATTTGTTCTAATTCATTTATGCAACGAAGCAGCGTTGATTTACCAGACCCGGAAGGCCCGAGCAGCACACAGACGGTACCCTGAGGTACTTCTAAATCCACGCCTTTAAGTACCACTAAGGCGCTATTGCCATGCCCAAATTCTTTGTAAACATTGCGTGCCACTACCAGTGGAGCGGCGCATCCTTCGTTTAGCTGGGCATCTATATCAATTTGGTCGGGGTGTGCTGGGGTTTCATCTACTGAGGTTGCATTTGCTTGGTTTCGCCGCAAATGTCGAGTCATGGATAACGGAGGCAGAGAAGATGCTCCGGATTCCATTGGCCTCGGAGTGTCGGCTGGCTCATCTGGAAACTGCGGGGGATTAATTAATTCAGGTGACGGATTTAAAGGTTCTGGTTGCGACATCGTGCCTCACCCCGCCGAAATCAAACCGCGGCCAAACCGCTTTTCTAAGAAGTGTTGCCCCACCATCAAAATGGAGGTGATAACCAAGTACCAAATGGAAGCAATAACTAACAATGGCACCGGCTGGTATAAGCGGTTACCAATGGCAGAGGTGGCAAAAAACAATTCCAGAGTAAATGGAATGGCTACTACCAATGAGGTAGTTTTCAACATCGAAATTGTTTCATTGCCAAAAGGTGGCACAATCACTCGCATGGCTTGAGGCAAAATGACGTAACGTAAAGTTTGGAAGTTGCTTAACCCCAAAGCTTTAGCTGCCTCAGCCTGCCCGGCATCAACCGAACCTAAACCGGCTCGCACAATCTCAGCCAAATATGCCGCCTCATTAAAAGCCAAGCCCAATAATGCCGCCCAAAACGGACTGATTAACGCCCCGGTATTGGCTTCAAATAATGTGGGGCCAAACGGAACGCCAAACCTAATCACCGGGTAAAGCACCGATAATAAACCCCAAAACACCAGTTGCACATAAACGGGGGTGCCTCTGAAAATCCAAATATAAAGCCAAGCCACATAACGCAAAACTGGGTTTTCGCTGCGCCGCATTACGGCCAGCGTAATTGCCATTAAGGCAGCCAACAGCATGGAACCAAAGGTTAAAATTAGGGTCCAAAACACCCCGCGCCCTACCACAATATCACGCAAATACAACCAAACTAAATCCCACCTAATTACTTGGTTGCGCGCCGTGGTCCAAATAATCCATAACAGCAATAACCCGGCCACAATTGCCGAAATTATGCGGCCCGGGCGCGGTACAGGGTGTGCCTCGATGCGGTTGGGAATGACCACCTGTTTATTAGTAGCAGGGTTTTTGGGATGCTGCGTTTTGGGTGAATAATTCATAATTGTGCCTAACCCGCCCTAGTGAATAGTTCAGATTGGGTGATTAGCATTTGTGAGTTGCCCCAATGCTCAGCAATTTGCGCCATTGCCCCACTGTCAATTAAGTATTGCACGGCAGCGTGTACCGCTTTCGCAAATTCAACATCGGGTTTAGCAACCACCATGCCATAAGGAGCGGCATCCATAATTGGGCCGAACTCTTCTAAAGCGCCTTCAGTTTGAGTAACCGCATAACCAATAATGGGACTATCAGCAAACATGGCTGCCACGCGTCCACCGACTAAATTCGCGGTGGCATCGGCTTGGGAATCATAAGGGAAAATGCTGACAGGATTATCACTGCAAACCCCACGGTTCATCGCTTCTAAATCGTCTTGTTGCACGGTACCAATTTGCACCGCAATAGCCACGCCACATAAATCATCTGGATTTACCCCAGCGGGGTTGCCAACTCTGACCGCGAGCTGGGAACCAGCTTCTAAATAACTAATCATGTTTACCGCATCAATACGCGGACCAGTTACCGTAAAAGCAGAAACCCCTAGTTCATAACGCGTACCTAATGACGGGATAATGGCATCAAAACTAGAACTCATATTTTGCGGTGTCAGTCCCATTACGGCGGCCACTGCATTGGCAATATCAATATCCATCCCCACCGCAGAACGCCCATCTGCGCCCACAAATGCCATCGGCGCATAAGTGAGTTCGGTGGCGATAGTTAGCATGCCATCGGCGCGTACAGCATCGGGCACCATCGCAGCGATTTCTGGAACCTCGCGCACCACTGGCAATTCAACACCGGAGTTGCTGCCCGGCCCGATCGATTGCCCAGCCCCGCCAGGTTGGTCGACCCCGATCATTTCGGATGCGTAAGTGCAGCCGCTTAGCAGCCCCAACAAGACCCCGAGACCTGCCAGCCGGGCGGGCAACTTACGCATGAAACATACGTTACTACTCAGCTTGGGTTTCTGGGTGAGATTCTTGTTCGGGTGATTCTGCGGTGCCGCCATGGTCATTTCCGGAGCCGGCCTCGGGTGCAGTTTCGGATGGAGATGGGGCCGTTTCAGATACGCTGGGGTGTTCTGTTGGTTCCGGCTCCGGCGTTACCTCAGGGTTTGGCACTGGGCTCGGTGCTGGGGTTGTTGGTGGCACGGGGTGTGGCGGATCCGTCGGAACCGGCGTGACTGGAGCAGGCTCAGGCGCGGGCGCCGGGTTGTGCGTGGCTGCTTGGTTGGAGTCAGCCCAGCCGGGGTCTACAGCAACAATTTCGCCACCGCCAGCTTCATCAGCTACCGGGAAGGTAACTTGAACGTTAGGTTGCCAATTGGAGTTATTGGATTTGCCCGCCATAAACTCAAAGTGCCAGGGTTCAGGCTTGCGGCCATCTACCCGCGCCCACAATGGGTTATCCCAACCGTAAGTGGGAGCATTTTGCAGCATCCACTGGTATTCAACTGACGCGCCACCAAAAATGTTACCGCCAAAGTCAATCGCTAAACCCCAACCATGGAAAGAAGTGCCCGGGGTAGCAGCCAAATGCGGTTTTGTGAGGGCTAGTTGAATTTGCGTCTCAAAAGGCCGGTAAGTAGAACCGATTGGTAGGTTATAACCAAACTCTGCCAGGAAAGCCTCGTTAAGGGCAATTAGGGCGCCAGCCGCATCACAGCGAACCTGGTGACCGGTAGCCCATGGTATTTCACAAAGAATTTCACTAGGCAAATAACCGTTAGCATAACCTTCAGTTGTTGCACTAAATCTAGCAATTAAGTTTGCGATTAACTCGGCAGGGGAGTTAAATTCAACTTCTTCGCCAGCTAAGTCCATAGTTTCTAGTTCCTGCAAGGTAATAGAAACTACTGCCGCATTTAAATTATCTGGCGACATTAAACTTGCTAAATAAACTGCCGCAAAAGCAACATCGTCCCAAGCCACCTCATCAAGGCGAATAATGCGCCCGTTTATCGCTACCTCAGTCAGAACTTCAGTTAATTCGCCTTCAAGTAGTTCTTCATTGACGTCCGATGGCGCATTATCAACGGGCATAAGCGTTGCTTGGGCGCCTAATTCTGTAGTTGTCGCATCGGAAGTTGCACCGCCCAGCGTTGTCCCAGCGGGCGCAGATACCAGCACGATGTCGTCGGCTGCAGGCACCCCATCGGGCGTGGCGGCCAAATCAGGTGGTGATAACCGCAACTCAGTTACGGCATCGGGGATGAATTGCCGCCCAAAAGCTTGCGCCCGGTATAATTCTTGATAAGTAGGTTGGTTTACTACCTCGCTCGAATAATGCTCCAGAATCAGCGCTAACTGTAATGCTGTGATAGAAACCTGGGAACCAAACTGTTGCCCATCAGAACTGACGCTAGCTTGCCTTAATAAATCCATTACCCGAGCAAAAGTAATAGCAGTTTCCCGCAACTCGCCAATTTGGCCAATTGTTAGCGGGGCAGCATAAAACGCCGATCCAGATAGATTATTTCCCAGAAGTTCGATGTTGCTAATATCTGCGATTTCAATTTCTGAAACTGGCATCAAGTCACTTGTATTGGCACTAGGCGCCACCCCGGCAGCCGTAACTAACGATAAAGCTACGCTGCCTCCCAAAAGGCCCCAATGGAACATCGCCTAACCCCCAAACTAACCCGGCGGCGGCTACGTTGCGCGCCTCCGTACCCGCCTTGATGCGACGAGTTATTAAATGATGCCTTAATGTTTCGCTAAAACGGTGGCACTTGTGCCGAGTGTTGCCAAATTGCGACATTCCGCCCCGTGTGCCATTAGTCACGTACAATGCAGATCATGGTAAAAGGCAGCACGTGGTAAAAGGCCGGGGCACATTGCGGCAGGTGAGTGCTGCCCACTTAACCCGGCTTGCCGCGACCCGGGCCGAGGTGGCCGTGCCGCCTATTGTTTATCCCGAAGATTTACCGGTTAGCCAATTCCGCACGCAAATTGCTGCCGCAATTTCGAATAACCAAGTTGTGATTGTGGCAGGTGAAACTGGCTCAGGTAAAACCACCCAATTACCTAAAATTTTGCTTGAACTTGGGCGGGGGCGCGCTGGCCAAATCGGGCACACGCAACCACGGCGAATTGCTGCGCGCTCGGTTGCCGAACGCATTGCTGAAGAATTGGGCACGCCATTAGGCGAGGTGGTTGGCTACCAAGTTCGGTTTACTGACCAATCTAGTGACCGTACTTTAATTAAAGTAATGACCGATGGCATTATGTTGGCTAGTTTGCGTACTGACCCGCAATTAAAAACATATGACACGATAATTATTGATGAAGCGCATGAGCGGTCGCTTAATATTGATTTTCTGTTAGGGTACTTAGCGCGGATTTTGCCTTACCGGCCTGATTTGAATTTGATTATCACTTCGGCAACTATTGACTCGCAGCGTTTTGCTGAGCACTTTTCGCCAGCTAATTTAGCCCGCTTAGCTGGGGCTGATCCGATTGTGGTTGCCGCTTTACCAGACCGGGCGCCCGTAATTGAAGTAACTGGCCGTAACTTCCCCGTTGAAATCCGCTACCGGCCATTGTTAGGGGAAGCTTTAAGCACGTCGGCCCCGGAGAGCACTGCGCGTCCCGAATCCACAAAGAACGCAGAACCTCAAAAGCGTCGCGGCCAAAACCAAGATACTGACTTAATTAGTGGAATTGTGGAAGCTTGTGATGAGCTAATGGCCGAGGGGCCGGGCGACATTCTGGTGTTCTTATCTGGCGAGCGCGAGATTCACGATGCTCAAGATGCTTTAGTGGGCCATTTGGGGCCATTAGCCACGGATCCAAACGTTTATGGTTCAGTAGAAATTGTGCCTTTATATTCGCGCTTATCCGCTGCGGAACAACACCGCATTTTTGCACCCCATACCCGGCGCCGCATTATCTTATCCACTAACGTAGCTGAAACCTCACTAACCGTACCTGGTATCCATTATGTAGTTGATACTGGTTTAGCCCGGATCTCGCGTTATTCCAAAGCCACTAAAGTGCAGCGGTTACCTATCGAACCTATTTCGCAAGCCTCAGCCAATCAGCGTTCCGGCCGTTCCGGGCGCTTAGCCAACGGCATTGCTATTCGTTTGTATTCATTAGACGATTTTGAAAACCGGGATGAGTTTACTGAGCCAGAAATTCTACGCACTTCATTAGCTGCCGTTATTTTACAAATGTTGGCCGTTGGGGTAGTTTCGCAGCCCGATGAGGTAGCTGAATTCCCGTTTGTGCAGGCGCCAGATACTCGCGCCGTGCGCGATGGCGTGATGCTTTTGCGCGAGCTCGGTGCATTGGATACGGATGCGTTGACCGACATCGGGCGAAAATTAGCTGCTCTGCCGATGGACCCGCGCTTAGCGCGCATGTTGATTGCTGGGGTGCAAAATGGAGTGGGTTATGAATTGGCGGTAATAACCGCTGCGCTTTCCATCCAAGACCCGCGTGAACGCCCCACTGACCAACGCGAATTTGCTGACCAATTGCATGCACGGTTTACCGACCAAACCTCGGATTTCTTATCTATTTTAAACTTTTGGAACTACCTACAAACTGCTCAAAAAGATATGTCTGGCTCAGCCTTTAGGCGGTTATGCAAGGCTGAATTTATCCACTACTTGCGCGTGCGGGAATGGCAAGATTTGGTTTCCCAAATCCGCAGTATGGCCGCCGAAATCGGTCTAAATACCAAACCGCCGAGTTCTAATTCCCACCATTTGGGCACTGGCGACGACCACCCTCGTCATTCTGCGCAAGATTCGTATGAATCGCAGACGCAGAATCCAGAAAATACCAGGTTCCGCCGCATTTATGATTCTGATTCTATCCATAAATCACTGTTAACAGGTTTGCTTTCCCAAATCGGTATGCAAGATCAAGGCGAAGTAAAGGCGAGTTCGGTTGCGCACTTGCGCGGGGAAGCTCGGGCACGGGCTTTGCGCCAAGCTGCCAAAAAAGCGCGAAATGAATATACCGGGGCGCGGGGCACGCGGTTTGCGATTTACCCTGGTTCGCCAGTTTCTAAGAAACCGCCAGCTTGGTTAATGGCTGGGGAATTAGTGGAAACTTCTAGGTTATGGGCGCGGCAAGTAGCGCGCATAAACCCGGATTGGATTGAACCGATTGCTGGGCATTTAACCAGGCGCAGTTACAGTGACCCACATTGGTCCCGAAAACGCGGCGCAGCCTTAGCCACTGAAAAGGTAATGCTTTATGGTTTGCCAATTGTGCCGGGGCGCAAAGTGCAATATGGGCGGGTTGACCCAGAGGCTGCGCGGGAAATGTTTATCCGACATGCCTTGGTGGATGGGGAATGGAACTGGCATCAGAAGTTTTATGATCATAATAAGCAGTTCATAGCGGATTTGGATAAATTGGCCGCCCGCTCTAGGCAACGCCAAATATCTTTATCAGAAGAAGATTTATTCAACTTTTATGACGCGCGGATTCCGGCCGACATAATTGGGGCCACCGAGTTTGAACAATGGTGGAAAAAGGCCCGCCAACATAACCCAGGTTTACTGAATTTAACTGCTGCCGGGTTGGAATCACCAGAAGTAAACCACCAGGATTATCCGGAGTTTTGGCAACAAGGTGACTTAACTCTACCGCTGAGTTATGAGTTAGCTCCCGGTTCGGAATCCGACGGGATAACCGTTCACATAAATGTGGGTGATTTGGCACGGGTAGAAAACGGCGGTTTTGACTGGTTAGTACCCGGCATGTTGGAAGATTTGTGCATCGCCTATATCCGAGCTTTGCCTAAAGAATTGCGCGTACAATTAGTGCCTGCACCTGATACCGGGCGGCAAATTGCAAAATGGCTGCAAACGCATACCCCCGCGTGGGATGATATGGCCCGCGCGGGTGATATGGCCGACCCATTTGCTAAGGCATTCGCGGCTGCCGTCCGCGCACTTAAAGGGATATTAATCCCCGCAAGTGAATTTAGTGCGCACTTCATTGACCGTATCCCGGCCCACTTAAAAGTCCAATTCCAAGTGGAAACCCCCGCTACCCCTGCTGCCAGTGACGATACTTCTAGTCATTCAGCGGCAAGGGAGCGCACCGACCGCAGCACGCAGAATCTCCAAGGTGGCAAACTTATCTTGGCAACATCGTCGAACTTAGCGGAATTGCAGCGCCTTTTCGCCTCCCAAAAACCTGGCCCTACCGCTATATCGCAGGCGTTCGATGCTGCCGCAGTAAAGCAATCCGCCCATCCGGGCAAGTTGCTACTTGATAGCGGTCATTCCGCAGCAAGGAGTGAAGCGACGCAGAACGCAGAATCTAGCCCACCAACATTGGTCGACAAACATGATTACGCCGTTGGGGTACGTAAACTCTTATTGGAACAGAATCAATTATCGGATAATCGCATTTCTACCAGATGGAGTGGTAAACAAGCTTTAGCTCTGGGCGCCAGCCCATACCCCACAACGGCAGCGTTGGTAAAAGATTTGCAATTAGCAGCGATAACCGAGTTGACTGATGGGGAACATGGCATCCCTAGAGCTGAAGATTTACACACTAAAGAACAGTTCGATGCCGCCAACAAAATCATTCGGCAAAAACTGGAAGATACCACTTACCGCATTGCTGGTGATGTAGCTGCTGCTTTAACTGCCTGGCGAGAACTAGACGTTGAACTTCGCAATACTAAAGCTTTAGCACTGATTGCCACGGCCAGCCAAATCCGTCAACACCAACAATCGCTTATTTATGACGGGTTTATTACCAAAACTCCGCCGGAACATTTACGCCATTTAGTGCGGTACTTACAGGCTGCGAGGTATCGGTTAGAAAAAGCTGGCAGCAATGTTTCACGCGACCAAGATTTATCGCGCCGCATTGAATCCGTTGCTGGGGAATTAGCTGCTGCGATCGCCTTAACTAGCCCGCATGATCGCCATCGGGCAGCTCAATTAGCGGAAATCGGCTGGCTAATTGAAGAACTCCGAATCAGCTACTATGCCCAACAACTCGGCACCGCCGAATCCGTCTCTGAACAAAGAATCCGTAAGGCCCTGAAATCAATCTAACGCCTGGTAAGTACGTGCGCTCCTTACGGAGATCATTCCAGTCGCTCGAACAGCGTCGTCGGTGCTCGTTCTATACGAGAACTGTGCTCTCCTCCGAACTCGCTTGGTGAAACGACCTCCTCCGTCGCTTCCGAAAAACCATCCGATCATAGGCGCGGAAAATTGTCGTAACGATTCGATAGTGGTTTAAGCATGTGGTACAATGGCGGATGTGCGATATGGACTTGCGGCGAGAGTTGAGGATGTAGCCCTCAACGTAGCTCAAGGCTTTGTACACCAAGTTTTCGATTGGCTGCCGCGCATTGAGCCGTATACCAGCATCGGCACGCCGAACCGAGTCCGAGCGTTGTGCCGCACCCTGCTATCGCCAGCGGAAGAATATCGCACGGAACCGTCGCCCAATATGCGCGGTTTCCGCAGTTATATTTGTTTACCGTCCGATGGCGAACAGGTGGAAATTCGGATTCGGAACCAACGTAAAATGGTGGTGACGGACCGGGCCGGTTATGTAAATGAAGAATTTGTATTGCTCGACCCGCTAACCCCGGGTTGGCACACCATTCATTTTACGGCTACCCGTAGTGGTGCTACCGGGCACGCGAAAGTTTATATTGTGGACCCACGGGTAAAAGTGGGGATTGTCAGCGATATTGATGATACCGCGATGGTAACGGTGGTACCGCGTTTAACTTTGGCAGTTTGGAATACTTTAGGTGAGCGGGTTAGTAACCGGCAACCAGTTGCGGGGATGGCTAACTTATTCAATTCTATTATTGAAGCTAACCCAGGGGCGCCTATTGTTTATTTGTCTAATGGGGCGTGGAACACCGCTAAGAGCTTGCAACGCTTTTTGAAGAAGTGGGAATTCCCTAAAGGCGCTTTATTCCTAACGGATTTTGGGCCAACTGACACGGGGATATTTCGCTCCGGTAAAGGCCATAAACTACGCATGTTGCGGTGGTTAATGGAGGAGTTCCCACAGATCGGGTGGATTTTAGTGGGGGATAACGGGCAATCTGACCCGGAAATCTACACTGAAATCGCGCACGAATTCCCTGGGCGGGTGGCCGCGATCGGAATTAGGGCCCTAACCCAAGTGGAGCGGATTATTTGGTTAGCAAATACTCACCCCGCCCAAGTTGGGGACCACGATGAGGTAGATGTGCCATTTATCGAAGCTCCAAACGGAAACCAATTGTTGGCCGAATTCCAAAACTTGGGGTTGTTGCCCGGAAAACGATGAATAACTGAATAATCGCCATCGCCTTGGTTGCCAGTGTGTAAGAAAATCCACGTTCCGAGCGGGTGGGTTGGCGAGGTATGTAACTCATTCGGGGCGGATAGGCAACCACGGTTCATCTCCGTCATTCTGCGGCGAGGAGCGATGGTGCGAGGCAAGGCCCGCGCCGCGCGAGGAAGAACGCAGAATCTCAAAAACGAAAATAGTTGAAAAAGTAAATAATTAAGAAGTAATAAGTTGTCTAATTTGGTTGAATTGAATGAAGTTGACTTGAGCGCAGCCAGGAAGATGCGCTGGTCATTGTTGGTGTTATTTGGGTTATTTGGCGTGTTCGCCACTGCCTGGGGCGGGCGCGCACCCTCGGTGCGCGAGGCGCTAAACCTTTCGGTAGGCACGCTCGGCACGGTAATTGTGGTGGGCGCTTTAGGCTCATTGATATCGGTGAGTTTATCGGGGGTATTAGTGCCCCGGTTAGGCAGCCGCAATTCCTTAATTGTGGGCATGGTAGGTAGTTGGCTTGGTTTAACTACTATGTCAATATCATTGTTGACCGGCATCGTGCCTTTATTTGTACTTGGCATTCTAATTAATGGATTATCAAATCCATTTACTAACGTGACTTCCAATTTGGAAGGCGCTCATGTAGAAAAGTTATTAAACCGCCCCGTGTTACCGCAATTACATGCGGCATTCCCAATTGGGGCTGCCGTTGGTTCCGGTTTAGCAGCGTTATCGGCCCGCACTGGCATTAACGTTGGTATTCACCTAATTATTTTGGCAACGGTAGCGACCATCGGGCGCGCAGTTCTAATAGGGTCGGCTACTAAGTTATCCGCCCCTCCGGTTAAAACTGCAGGTGCCATTAAGCTACCGTTTGGGATTGGTGGCAAGAAAAACGATGCTGCACTTACCCCTGATGCACCCGCAACTGTTTCGGCCTGGCGCGAACCACGCACGGTAATGTTAGGCGTGTTATTAGTGGCTGGCGCCATGTCAGAAGGTTCAGCAGGTAACTGGCTAAACCTGACTGTGGTGGAATCATTTAACAGCCCGGAAGAATTTGGTGCTTTAGCATATGCCACTTTTGTTATCTCAATGTTAACCGTACGGTTATTAGGCGCTGGCTTATTAGAACGTTATGGGCGCATTAAAGTGCTTTATGCTAGTGGCGCGTTAGCGTTTATCGGCCTTGCCGTATTTACCATGTCCCCAGTATTACCGGTGGCGTGGATCGGCATCGTGCTGTGGGGCTTGGGGGCTGCGATGGTGTGGCCCACCGTAATGGGCGCCGCCGCCGATGATCCAGCCCGCGCCGCCGCTCGCGTATCCGTAGCCAGCTCGTTTAGCTCCGTAGCGATGTTAGTGGCGCCGCCTTTGCTGGGTATGCTGGGCGACACTTGGGGCTTGCGTTACGCCCTCATGCTCATTTTGATCCCGATGGTAGTGGCGATGTTCGTCACCAAAGCCGCCCGCCCCATCACCGGCCCCACCGAAATTCTCCACACTGGCGCCATCCCGGTAGTGCCTTTATTGACGGTCGATGACGTTGACGCTGAGTCAAGCGAAATAGAAGAGTTTGAACTCGCGGTTGCTTAGCTTTAGTTAGTTTTCCGCGCCTCTCGGACGGAATTTCTCTCCGCTTACGGCCCGTCGCTGCGCTCCTTTATGCGCTCCGAGAATATGCCACTCTACGGCGCTGGTAGATTATTAGCGACGTAGTAGGCACTCGTAGCGAACGCATTGAGGAACGTAGCGAAGCTCAGTGACGAACTTAAGTGAGCGCGAGTGGCTGCGAGAGGAGCGACCTAGACGGCGAGGATTATTCACTTAAGGCGGTTTTTAGGACGTCCAAAGGAACGCTTCCAAGAGCGAGGGCGTCACGATGGAACTTCTTGATGTCAAAGGTTTCGCCACGGGCTTCCGCAGCGGCGCGAGCCTCGTCGCGGATTTGTTCCCAAACGCGCTGGCCAATTTTGTAGGCAGGTGCTTGGCCGGGCCAACCGAGATAGCGGTTGTACTCAAAGCGCACGCGTTCTTCGTCCATGTTCATGTTGGCCTTGAGAAACTCCCAAGCCGTATCCGCATCCCACGGTTGGCCGCCCCATTCTTCAGGCGCGTTCAGGCCGAGGTGCATGCCGATGTCGAACACCACGCGAGCCGCGCGCATCCGTTGACCATCTAACATGCCCAACTTGTCGGCCGCATCGGACAGGTAGCCCAACTCATCCATCAGTTTTTCGGCGTACAGCGCCCACCCTTCACCGTGGCCACTGACAAAGCAAGCCAGGCGGCGCCAGCTGTTGAGCTGGTCTTTATTCATCACGGCGGTAGCGCATTGCAGGTGGTGGCCGGGCACGCCCTCGTGGTAAACGGTGGTGCGCTCGCGCCAAGTGTTGAAATCCTCAACGCCCGGCGGGATGGACCACCACATGCGGCCGGGGCGGCTTAAATCGTCCGAGGGCGGGGTGTAATAGATGCCGCCATCTTGGGTGGGGGCAATCATGCATTCCAAATTGCGAATTGCGTCCGGAATATCAAATTGCGTTTCACCTAATTCGGCAACGGCTTGGTTGGAAGTTTCTTGCATCCATTTTTGCAAGTTTTCGATGCCGTGGATAACGTAATTCTCATCGGCTTCGATTTTCTTTACGGCATCTTCCACTGTGGCACCGGGGCCAGCAATTTGTTGGGCAACTTTTTCTTGTTCGGCGATGATGCGGCGCAATTCTTTTACGCCCCATTCATAAGTTTCTTCCAAATCAACTTCGGTGCCTAAAAATTCGCGACTGAAACGGGCATAACGTTCTTTACCAACACCATCTTTAACCGGGGCTACGGGGCGTAATTCATCAGCTAAATAAACACTCAGCTTTTCATATGCAGCCCGCGCGCCAGCCGCAGCGTTGTGCAATTGGTCGGCCAGAGTTGGGTCAGCTTTGGCGCCCTTATCAGCTAGTTTATCAAAAAAGCTGCCCGGCTCAGCCAATTCGGTAGCTTGCTTAATGCCCTCATCAACTTGGCGGATTGCGGGTGCTAAACCTAAAGCCACGCCTGCTTTTAGGGATTCCAAATACCCATCCATTGCCTTAGGCAGTTTGGATAAGCGCGAGGCGATGTTGGCCCATTGTTCGGGGGTTTCTTGGGGCATCATGTCAAAGATTTGACGCATGTTTTGCAGAGGCGAAGCAATTACATTTAGCGATGCCAAACCCTCACCAGCATCATGCAATTCCAATTCTAAACCCAGGCGCTCTTTCATTGACGCTAGGGTCACCTTATCAATATCGTCTTGGATATCTACTTCATCCAATTTGCGCAATGTTTCGCGGGTTAATGCCGCCCCAGCATCGTGCCCAGCGGGGGAATAATCGCCCATCAAGCCGTCATAACCGGGGATACCCACGGCAGTAGCAAATTCCGGGAATAGCGCAGCCAACTTCTGCACATATTCTTCGCCGATCTTATCAATTGCAGTTAATTCACGAGTCACGCCGCTCACCTTAGCAAAGGCAGCGCGCCCGAACCGTCATTCTGCGCAACGAACGCCAGTGAGGCAGTCGCAGAATCTCGCAAGCCAAGGGTGTCGATGAGTACCTCTCTAGTCGCAGCGGGCAAAATAATTTGCGTAATCTGTCCGCTGCTTAATGCTGCCCTTAACCCGGGGTTATCGTTTTCGAATTCTCTAATCAGTTGCGCGCGTTTTTGGGCGGCCTCAGTTGCAGGTAATTTGGCTAAGGTCCGATGATGCAGCACATCAACTGCCCCGGCAGCGCCCATAATGGAAATCTCGGCGGTGGGCCAAGCAAAAACTTCTGAGGCGCCCAAGGCCATGGAATCTAGCGCGATATATGCCCCGCCGTAACCTTTGCGCATTATTATGGTGAATTTGGGAACGTTTGCATTTACATATGCCGAAACCAAGTTGGCCCCGTGCCTAATTATCCCCGCCCTTTCTTGCGCTATACCCGGTAAAAAGCCAGGTACGTCCACAAAAGTAATTATGGGGATGTTAAAACTGGCGGAAGTGGTAATAAATCTTGCGGCTTTTTCGCAAGCATCCGCATCTAGCGTGCCAGCTAAAACTTTTGGTTGGGAAGCGACGAGGGCGACTGGCCTGTCATTTAACCGCGCAAACCCTGTTATCAAATTAGGAGCATATTCCGGTTGTAATTCCAAAAAAGTCCCAGCATCAAAAATGCTATTAAGTACCTGGTGTACGTCATAAGGTTGGTTGCTTGCTTCTGGAATTAACGCGCCATTGTCATTCTGCGCGTAGGCACTTTGGGCCGGAGTCGCAGAATCCATACTTTGTTGTAGAGGTCTGGATCCTGCGGCTTCGCGCAGGATGACTGGTGATGACACGGGGTGTAGGTAACTAAGTAATTGCCGCGCAGCGGAAATTGCAGCATCATCGTCGGGAGCCACAATATCAGCAACGCCATTATGCGAATGTACATGTGCCCCGCCCAATTCATCAATGGTGGTTTCTTCACCAATAAAATCTTTAGTTACCGCAGGTCCAGTTAAAAACATTTTGGCATTGTTTTCCGTGATTATCAAGAAGTCAGTTAAAGCTGGCGAATAACAAGCCGCCCCCGCGCAAGGGCCCAATACCAAAGAAATCTGCGGAATTACCCCGCGCGCAATTACGTTATTCCGAAAAACGTTACCAACCGCAGTTAAGGCATGCACCCCATCCTGCAAACGTGCGCCGCCGCCATCCCAAATTCCGATAATGGGCAGCCGTTTTGTCAGCGCGTGTTCTTGGGCCGCCACGATGGTGGCGCCATGAAAAGTACCGATAGACCCACCGCGATAACCGGCGTCCTGCGCAAATACCACTGCGGGCGTACCGTTGATCAAGCCGGTACCCACCATCACGCCGTCATACGAACCGGGATCAACAGCGGCATCGAAGGGTCCGGAGGCCAGGCCGGAGGCGGTTAGGCGCATTTCCGTAAACGTTTCGGCGTCCGTCAAGTGCCGCAAGCGTTCCATCGGTGGGCAAGGTGTCATAAGGTAACAGTCTATGGGCCTGAGGTGGACGATTGATCAAGTGGCGAGCTGTCCGTCAACAAATGTCGAGTTGGTACGGCGCGCGCGGGCGGGTGAGGTTACGCCGCCTTATGCGCTGATTGCGCTGGAGCAGACTGCCGGTTTGGGCCGCAATGGCCGCCGTTGGGTTACCCCAGCCAGGGGTGCTATTACGATGTCGGCGCTGGTGAGGCCGGTAATCCCGGCCGATAAACTGGGCCTGTTCCCGTTGTTCGCCGCGCTAGCAGTGTGCCGAGTGTTGAACCGAGCCGGGTTCCCAGCGGTAGCTAAATGGCCCAATGACGTGTTATTGCCTGCGGCTACGCCTGCGGAAGGTTTTGGTAATTACCGCAAAGTGGGCGGAATTTTATGCCAAGCCGTACCCGAGGCCGGTTTAGTGGTGGGTATTGGAATTAACGTTTCGCAAACCGCTGAAGAATTACCAGTGCCTACGGCTACTTCATTAGCTCTATATGGACCCGTTCCCGATAGTGCTGCCTTAAGAGTTTCTATATTGGAAGAGTTATCCAATGTGTTGGAACAATGGGAAAATGGCGGAGAAAATGAATTACGGGCCGAATTTGAAAAACATTGTATAACGATGGGGCAGCAGGTTTCGGTACAGCACGATGATGCCGCCCCGGCAATTACTGGTACTGGTTGCCATATTGCTGACGATGGCGGTTTGGTTATTTCAACCTCTGATGGTGAAAAAACTACTATCCACGCTGGGGATGTTTGGCTAAGGGCAGCAAGCTAATGCCAGATAACTCTCAAACTAAACCCGAAACCTACACGGAAACTAACCCGGAAACTAACTTTGACGATAACCTGGTGGAATACCCGCCGGTTAAACTAGAAGAACATGAAGCCCACCCTTATGTGGCTTTAATTTTGGGTGGCCCAGCTAAATATACCCTGTCTGAACTGGCCGAACTTACCGGATTAACGGTTTCGCAAATTGAAAACTATTGGTTATGGTTGGGTATTCCGGCCCGGTCTGCCGATGCCAAAGCATATACCGAAGGTGACTTATCGTCATTAAAAGAGCTTAGTGAACTAATAAATTCAGAACATATTGATGAAAGCACCTTGCAGTCATTAGTGAGGGCAGTTGGGCATTCCACGGAGCGGTTAGCATCTTGGCAGGCTGAGGCTTTTGTTGAGCAATTGGTGCGGCTCAAAGAATTAGATGATCCGAGTGCGCGGCAAGCTGTGGTGGATAGTTTCCCAACTTTGATTGACCCATTGTCTCGCCAATTGGACCATGCTTGGCGCCGGGCCACGGTGCATATTCTGGAGCGCTTTGATTCTGATTCCCATGCGGAAAAGGCGAAAACTTCCGATGAATTGCCATTGTTGCGTGCCATTGGCTTTGCCGACATTGTGGGTTACACCCAATTATCGGCCACCTTATCAAAAGTGGAATTGAGTGAATTTCTTAATGAAAAAGAACTCCGCGCGCGCGACATCGTAAATACTAATGGCGGTTGGGTAATCAAAACCATTGGCGATGCCGTTATGTTTGGGGCGCACACCCCGGAAGATGGGGCTAAAATTGCGTTGGAATTATCCAATCCGCACCGCAGTAATGTGGCAGATGTGCAAATTCGAGTGGGTTTAGTGTTTGGGCGTATTTTGGCCCGTTTTGGCGATGCCTTTGGTACCTCAGTTAATTTGGCGGCTCGCCTCACTTCGGCTGCCGAACCCGGCACCGTATTAACTGACCGGGATACCGCCAAATTGCTAATCCGGGACCCGCGTTTTCGCCTAACTGAAATGCCCGAAGTTGCAATTAAAGGTATGGGTTCCATGCGGCCCATCAAACTCGAATACTTGCCCGGCTAGCCGTCGCTTGAGGAGCCCGTTGGGTGTCTCGAAACCACGGTAATCAGAAAAGCGTTAGCTCTTGTGCTTCTGGTTCGGATAAGAGCGGTTCAATTAATTGTGCCCCATTATTGTGAACGCTATTTACCTCGCGGCTAACTTCCCATTTAGTGAATTGTTGATCTGCATTTGGTAACAACGCCAAAGCATCATCTGGCGTGCCATAAAGCCATTGCTCAAAAAACCTCGGTTGAAATGATACTGGCATACGATGGTGAATTGCCACCACATCGGGCGCTGCCGCCGCCGTCAATATTGCCACAGTTAATGTTGCCACATTCCTATTATCGTCACTGCCGTTATAAATCCCAGCAAAATAAAGTGCATAACCCGGGCTGCCGACAGCCTCGACAGGTTCTGAACTGGTAATAAACCATGGTTGTTTTCCATCGTGAGTTTTTTGCCATTCGTAATACCCATCCACCGGAACAATGCAACGGCGGTTCGTAAATGCCTTTGCAAAAGCAGGTTTTTCGGCCACGGTTTCCACCCGGGCATTTATGATCCCCGTACCGCCTTTAGCCCAAGGGGTTAATAAACCCCACTTAGCCACATCTAAAATTTCATTTCCCTCATTATCCGGCTTCACAATCCGAATCATATTGGTTGGAGCTACATTCCAATTGGGCGGTAACATACGGGCACCATCACTAATTACTTGTAAAGCCAGGCGGTCCGCAATCGCATCTGCGCTACTAAACGCCACAAACCGCCCGCACATAATCCCATAATACCGCTGGCAGTACACCAGGTGCTTAGCGGTAAAAGTTTATGCCTAATCGTCACATACGTCATTCTGCGGCAAGGAGCGTAGCGAGGCGGAACGCAGAATCTCAAAAAAGTGAGCACTAGAGGTAAGGTTGTGCGTTGTGACTGCTGATTTGATGGCCGAAATCCCTGGCTTGCGAGCGACTTGGGGCACCATCGCGGCAGTTATTGACCCAGAAGGGCTAAAAACTAAAATCGCTGAATTGTCAGCGGCGGCCTCGGCGCCAGATTTATGGGATAACCCCGATGCGGCTCAAAAAGTTACTTCCGCCTTATCATTAGCGCAGAGCGAGCTAAACCGAATTGTGGGTTTAGGTAATCGGATTGACGATGCTGAAACTTTAATAGAAATGGGCATTGAAGGCGACGATGCCGAAACGCTCAAAGAGGCAGCCTCCGAACTGGAAACTATTAAGCACGAGTTATCAGAACTTGAAATTCGCACTTTACTAAATGGTGAATACGATAAGCGCGAGGCCGTGGTTACCATCCGCTCGGGCGCCGGTGGGGTAGATGCCGCCGATTGGGCCGCCATTTTGTTACGCATGTATTTGCGTTGGGCGGAACGCCAAGGTTATCCAGTGACCGTGGGTGATATTTCTTATGCGGAACAAGCTGGTATTAAGTCCGCAACTTTTGAGGTAAACGCTCCATTTGCTTTTGGTAATTTGTCGGTGGAGGCGGGCACTCATCGGTTAGTGCGGATTTCGCCTTTTGATTCGGCAGGTCGGCGCCATACTTCATTTGCCGCAGTTGAGGTAGTGCCGTTAATTGAAGATACCGATGAAATTGATATTCCCGAATCGGAATTAAAAGTCGATGTATTCCGTAGTTCTGGCCCGGGCGGGCAATCGGTAAATACCACTGATTCAGCAGTGCGGATGACGCATACCCCGACCGGCATCGTAGTTTCCATGCAAAATGAGAAAAGCCAATTGCAAAACCGCGCCGCAGCTTTGCGGGTGCTAAAGTCGCGATTATTGCTAAAGCAAAAAGAAGAAGAAGCTGCCAAGAAAAAGGAATTGGCGGGCGATATTAAGGCTAGTTGGGGCGACCAGATGCGCACTTACGTTATGCAGCCATTTCAATTAGTTAAAGATTTACGCACCGAACACGAAACAGGCAACATAACCGCAGTGCTTGATGGCGCGCTGGATGACTTTATCGAAGCTGGCATCCGTTGGCGCCGCACTGGCGCTACCAACGCTGATTAACTCGGCGCGTGCCCAAGATTGCTTTGCCGGCGAACCAAATATTGCACTGCAGGATGGTGAGGCTTAGCCCCGAAAGAATGTAAAGTGACGGGCGTCACGGTAAGTCTTAGGTGGGGGCGGCGCGGGTTGTTCACTATGGCGTCGTTTTATGTAATTCTAAGCATGTGATTCGATTTGAGCAGGTTTCTAAGGTGTATGCCAAGGGGGCGCCCCCTGCGCTGGACCGAATTAGCCTGGACATTCAGCGCGGCGAGTTTGTATTTTTAGTGGGCAGTAGCGGCTCAGGTAAATCCACCTGCATGAGTCTAGTTTTGCGAGAAGAGAGCCCCACGGCTGGGCGTATTTTTGTAGCTGGACATAACTTGGGGGCATACAGTTCGCGCAAGATTCCGCAATTGCGCCGCACCATCGGCACGGTATTCCAGGATTTTAGGTTATTGCCCAGTAAATCAGTTTATGAGAATGTGGCATTTGCTTTAGAAGTAATTGGCAAACCTAGGCACTACATTAAAACCACCGTGCCAGAGACCTTGGAAATGGTGGGCTTGCGCGGTAAAGAAAAGCGTTTACCGCATGAATTATCAGGTGGGGAACAACAAAGGGTAGCTATAGCGCGGGCTTTTGTGAACCGGCCCTTGATTCTGTTAGCCGATGAGCCAACTGGTAACTTAGACCCCATTACTTCGCTGGGTATTATGCGGGTGCTGGAACTGATTAATAGCACCGGAACTACCGTGGTGATGGCAACGCATGATTTTCGCATCGTTGATGATATGCGAAAAAGGGTTATTGAGTTGGATCGCGGGCACATTGTCCGCGATGAACGCATGGGTCAATACTTGGGCACCGGGCCAATACCTATTGTTCAACCAGCCCAGGTGCATCCAGGTCAGTTGCAACCGCCGTTCCATTTAGTTAACTCCGCATACCAACCTGCCGCTGCGCGCCCACAAACTGCCCCTACTCCGGTCGTGGCCAATTCCGGAACTCCCCGGCATTATGCAACTCCCCAACCATATGCCGCCCCAATTAATTACGGGGAGGTGCGGTAATGCGAATTAGATTTATTCTGACTGAGGTTCTTAAAGGATTATTGCGCAACCGTTCTATGGTGGCGTCAATTATTTTGGTGACCTTTGTTTCATTATCGTTTGTAGGTGCTTCTGGTCTAATTCAAAAACAAATTGGACTACTAAAAGGCGATTGGTATGATTTAGTTGAAGTATCATTATTCTTATGCCCGATGGATTCCTTAGTGCCTGCCTGCGCTATTGGTGAAGCAACATCAGAACAAATTGCACAATTGCAAGGCACCATTGCAACTGAATTGGGTGCGCGCGTTGAGCAAGTGCTGTTTGAAAGCAAAGCCGAAGCTTTAGCAGCTTTTGAGCAACGTTCCCCTGGCGGTTATCAAGGCATGCAATTGACTGAAGATGATATGCAAGCTTCATTGCGCCTCAAATTAGCCAACCCTGCCGATTATGAAATAGTTGCCGACGTATTACGCGGGCGTCCCGGAGTAGAAACCGTGGTGGACCAACGGGCCGTATTCACCCCGTTATTTAACGCATTAAACCGAGGTTCGATGTTGGCGGGCGGTTTAGCAGCGGTAATGTTAGCCACCGCCACTTTGCTAATCGCTACTACTATCCGCCTTTCCGCAGTTTCTAGGCGTAAAGAAACTTCAATTATGCGCTTGGTGGGCGCAAGTAACTGGGTTATCCAAATGCCATTTTTACTAGAAGGCATGGTGGCTTCATTCTTCGGTTCTGCCTTAGCGGTGGGCGCACTATGGCTGTTGCTCAAAGTGGTTATTGGTGGTTGGCTGCGTCAATCGGTTAACTGGATTGCTTACATTGGCTTAAAAGATTTAGTGGCTATTTCGCCAATTATGGTGGGCATTGCTTTGGCTTTGGCGGCGGCATCGTCCCTGGTTACTTTAGCCAAACACGTGCGGGTATAAGAAATGCGTTGCAACTTACACCACCTATTCAAAAGCAAACCCGTTAAGGCAGCTAAAGCTGACAGGGTTTTGGCTTTGAGGGGTTATTCACCGATGGGTCGGTTGGATTGGCTGCGCATTAGCAGTTTTTGCGGCAGAGTGATTTTGGTAGGTGCATTGGCATTTGCGCCTCTAAGTGCGAAAGCGGATGAATTGGATGACCAAAAAGCCGCCGCCGAACAAGAATACGCCGAATTAACTCAAGAACGGGCTGAATTAGAAAAAACCCTTGAAGGCACTAATGAAAAACTGCGCAAAGCGGTATTGGCATTGCACGATGTGGAAAAGCGGTTGCCGATTGCTAAAGCCGAATTAGCTAGTGCAGCCGCCGCCAGCCAAGCTGCCGAACGCGAAGTGGCTGAATTGGCGGCGAAATTGGCCGATGCTGAGGCCGAACTTAACATTATTGAGCAAATGCGATCTGAAAATGAAAGCATAACTAAAGAAGCTCACCGGCAAATGGCAGCAATGGCGCGGCAAGCTGCGCGGGGCGATCAATTAACTATGGTGGGGCTAATTACCGGCGCCCAATCGGCAGCGGATTTTGTTGCGACCTCCACCAGCACGGCAGCGGTGGCGCGGGCGCAGGCACGTACCATTGCCGAGATCCAAGATGCCGATGCGGCAGCGCGCAATACCGAGGCTCGCATCACCGCCATCGCAGAACAAATCACCAAACTGAAAGAACAAGCAGGGGTTGCTTGGGAGCAACGGTTAGCTGCAGAACAAGCTGCGATTAATAAACAAAATGAAGTTGCAAATTTAGTTAGCAAACAACAAAAGCTGACAAATGAAATTGAAGACCAACGCGATGAAGAACTTCAAGAATTAGAAGATGCTATTGCTGACCAAGAAGCAATTGCTCAAACCATTAAAGAATTAGCAGCGCAGCAAGTTGAGCGTAACCGCGTCATTGAAGAAAAGCGCCGCCAAGAGGCAGCCGAGTTGCAAGCCAAAGCTGATGCCGAATACCAAGCCAAACTAAAAGAATACGAAAAAGCCAAAGAAGCGTATAACACCTGTTTGGTTGATGCTAAAGCTGCTAATGATTTAGCTCAAAAAGCCGCCGAAACCACACCCACGCCCATGGCGCCTGACGCTAGCGCGGTCACTTCAGATTCAGTGACCGGAGAATCCGGTGCAGAAGTTGCTAGTGAGCCAAGTGATGGTGGGGAGCCGAGCCCAAGCAATCTAGAACCAGACGCCCCAGAACAAATGGCACCTGCACCAGCGACTCCAGCGCCAGCGAGCCCCGCGCCCAGTGCCCCAACATCCGTTGCCACGGTTGACCCCGCTAAGCAATGCGCCGCGCTCGATCCCAAACCAGTTCCGGCGCCGCAGCCAGTAGTGTTGGCGCCCGCGTATGGCTCATTTTTAGGTTGGCCCACAGAAAACCACACCGTGACCAGCAACTATGGTTACCGTTACCACCCTACCTTGAAAATCAACCGCCTCCATGCTGGCACAGATTTCAGGGCCCAATGCGGGGTGCCGGTTTACGCCTCGCAGAGCGGCATCGTGGTTAAGCGAGAGTGGTATGGCACTGGCGGCAATATGATTTTGATTGACCATGGCAAAGATGATGGTGGCGCCAACATTATGAGCCGCTACCTGCACCTCAGCGGGTATAACGTAGCGCTAAATCAGTGGGTAGCTAAGGGCCAAGTGATTGGTTATTCGGGTGCCACGGGCGGGGTATCCACCGGCTGCCACTTGCACTTTGAGGTGTATGTCAACGGAGTGCACGTAAACCCCCTCACGCGCCTGCCGCATTAAATTCAGTGAAGTTTCTGGGCTGTCTGCTGCGTTTTCACTCCCTCGCATTTCCTGTGGATTTTGATTCCGGCGGTTGAGCCTGTCGAAACCATAGGAATGCCCAGCAAATTTGCAATCACGTCCGGCTAAATGAATATGCATTGGTTCGAAATTTGTTATGCTTGCCTGCGCGAATAAACAAATTAGGCAAAAGATGTAGCCGGAGGGATGTGTAAAGATGGTAAAGGGGCAAGCCAAGCAAGTTGCTGAGGCGTGGAAGCAGAAACCCAAAGCTAAGGTACCCGATGGCCCGGTGCGCAAATTAGTGGCCAATAACAAAAAAGCCCGCCATGATTTTTTAATTGAAGATGTATTTGAAGCTGGCATTGTGTTATCAGGCACGGAAGTAAAAGCTTTGCGCATGGGACGGGCCACCCTGAATGATGGTTATGTTTCCATTGACCGGGGCGAGGCATACCTTGAGAATGTAAATATTCCTGAGTATTACCAAGGTACTTGGAATAACCATGCACCTAAACGCCGCCGTAAATTGTTATTGCATAAAATGGAAATTATTAAGCTTTCGCACAAGATGGCGGAAAAGGGCCACACCATCGTGCCGCTTTCCCTTTACTTTTTAGATGGCCGGGCCAAAGTGGAAATTGCTTTAGCTAAAGGTAAAAAAGAATACGACAAACGGCAGACTTTACGTGAACAGCAGGATAACCGCGAAGCCGAGCGCGCCATGCGCCAGCGCAGCCGCTTAGGGGAATGAGCCAAGTCCGCCGTTTGGCATAAACCGTACGATGCCGCGACTATGCGCAGTACAGGGGTAAACGCAGAACCTCAAAAATCCGGTTAAATGTTGTAAGGTTGCGCTATGTCAGTAAATAATGCCCAACCTAGCGCCACCGCTGCGGTGAAACCCGTGGTGATTGCGCACGTAACGCACGATGATGCCGAGCCGCACCTAGATGAGGCCGCCGCCGCAGCGCCCATCCTGGAAGTCAACGCACACAGCATCACCGCTAATGTCAATTTGCACGGTGTTGCCGAAACCTCGCTGGCTGAAGCTTCCTCCGCTTCCACCACTGCTGCACCGGTTGCACCCGCCGCACCTGAGGCCACTGCAAACGCTGAGCACCACAGCCCTGAACCGGCGCTGAGCGTGTCCGATGCCGTCAAAACCAGCCCGGCTCCGCACATTCACCCCCACGGCGTGGCCCTGCCGCCCGCGCATAATGTGGTATTTTTCAGCCCGCAGTTCCCCAGTTGGGTAACGCCATTCGCGGTAGCATTAGGCCGCTTCCCCAATGTAAACGTTTTGGGTATTGGCGATGAGCCTTATGATGCTTTGCCGCAAGATTTAAAAGATACCTTAACCGAGTATTACCGCGTTGATTCTTTAGAGAATTACGCTGACATTCAACGCGCTGTCGGGTTCTTTACCCACAAGTACGGCAAGATTGATCGCTTTGAATCCTTAAATGAGCACTGGCTGGAATTGGAATCTGACATTCGCCAAGATTTCAACATTGCTGGGCCTAAGCCGGAATTCATTGAGAACGTACGCCGTAAATCCAAAATGAAGGATGTATTTAAGGCTGCTGGCGTTGCCACCATCCAAGGCACCGTAGTTTACAACCTGGATGAGGCATTGAACTTTGCCCGCTGCACCGAATACCCGCTGGTAGTTAAGCCGGACAGCGGCTCGGGCGCCACTGCCACTTATCGCGTTAACAATGAGTGGGAATTAACTGAGGTATTCCACAAATTACCCGCCAATACCGGCCCCGTAGTGGTAGAACAATACATGGACGCCATCATTATCAGCTTTGATGGTTTGGTAGATGCCGATGGCAATATCATTTTCGAGTCAAGCTGCCAAGTGGATCAATCCATTATGGATGTGGTTAACACCGGTGGTAATGCGTATTACGTTTGCTTGCCTTATGTGCCGCAAGATATTAAAGAAGCTGGCACCGCCATCGTGAAAGCTTATAACCTACGCGAACGTTATTTCCACATTGAATTATTTAAGCGCCGCGATAATGGCAAAGTAGTTGGTTTAGAAATCAACTTGCGTCCACCGGGGGCTTGGATGACTGATGGCTACAACTTTGCCTTAAGCACCGACGTTTACCAACGTTGGGCCGCGATGGTGGCCGGCGCTGAGCAGCCTTGGGATGGTCCTGACCGCTACTTCGCGCCTTACGCCAGCCGCAAGTGGTTCAACCACTACCGCCACAACCAAGAGCAAATCGCTGATTACCTCGGCCCGCGCTTAGCCATGCACAAACTGGTTGAGCAGGTACTCGCCGCCGCTGCTGGTGATGAGGCTTACATCGCCAAGGCCAAGAGCTACGATGAGGCCCTCGACATCGTGCGATATATCCAAGACCGCGTTTAGCGGGCTTGGTGCTAGATGTTGCAACCACAAACGTAACCGCACGTTCAAACACAACTTTATAACGCGCAAGGCTCGGGCAATTTTGTGCCTGGGCCTTGCCCGTTGCCGCTGCAAAAGGGAGTATTGCCCGATGGGTAAACATAAGTCAGTTAAGCGCGAAGGCGCGGCAGTTCACGCGGGCAAAGCTGGCATCAGCCGCCCCGCCCCGGAAAAACCAGGGCCTAAGAAACTCAAAAAAGCCCCCCATCCTGATATCACGTTGAATGTGGAGCGGGAGTGGCCATTCCCGGTTTCGGAACACGAGTTGCAAAGCGAGCGCTTAGGCCAAGGTTTGCTGTACAAACGTTATGGCACTCAAGGCGTGCCGGTGGTGGCTTTCCCCACGTCAGAGGCGCATTACACCCAATGGGAAGACTTTGGCATGGTGGAAGCCCTGAGCGACTTCATCGAGAGCGGTGCCATCCAACTGTGGACCGTTGACACGTATGACAATGACACGTTTTTCCCGCTGCCCGGCAGCTACCTGCTGCGCGGTGATGCCATCAACACTTATGAGGCGTACATGGATTGCCTGCATGATGAGTTTTTCCCGATGCTGGGGGATGTGACTGGCCAAGAACCGCTGCTAACTGGCTGCAGCATGGGTGGCTACCACTCGGGTAACTACTTTTTGCGCTACCCCGAGGGCTTGGCGGGCGTGATTGCGCTCAGCGGCATCTACTCGCTGAACCACTTTTTGGGCGATGTTGATATGGAACTCATCGCCGCCAACTCACCACTCGAGTTTTTGAACGATGAGGTACCCGAAGCCAAACGTTGGGCCTACCGCAACTCACACATGGTATTTTGTGTAGGGCAGGGCGATGGCGAACAAGACATGTTGGATGATACCGAGGCGTTATTCCACATGTTTGCCGAGCAAGAAATCCCAGCTTGGGTGGATATTTGGGGCGAATCTGCCACGCATGATTGGCCCTGGTGGAAAGAGCAAATCACTCAGCACCTCACCAAATTCCTGGAAGGCCGCGAGCCCCCACTGCTCACCACCTTCAGTGAAAGCCAAGATTAAAACTACCCGTCATTCTGCGCGCAGTCGCAGAATCTAGTAGAGCCTCCCCGTAATGGAGAGGCTCTTTCACGTATTTAAGCAATTTTGTCTAGGTAATAGGGGAGCATCTTGAACCACCACGGCCAGTCATGGTCAACATCGTGGCCCCAATAATCAATCCAAGCCGGGATGCTGCGATCTGCCAGGATGCCGCGCATCAAGTTGGTGTCCACGCGCATATCATCTTCCCAGTCACCTTGGCCACAAGCGAAGATGATGTTTGCGCGCTGGTAGGCTTCCCATCGTTCATCCACAAAACTACCCTGCAGGTAATTCAGCGGGGAATAAGCGGCAATCTCATCCGGCTTGTAATCGCCAAACATTTGCTGGGTGCTGTAAACGCCGCTGAGCGCGATTAGGCCATCCAACTGCCAAGGTTGGTGGAAAAAGAAGTTAGCGGCATGGAACGCACCTAGCGAGCAGCCAGTAACAATGGCTTTGCGCTCGTAACCGTTGTTGCAGTGGCGGGAGTGAGCCAAGGCGGCAGGTAGTAATTCATCGCGCATGTAACCCATGTATTGGTCGTAGCGCTTGATGCTGCCCAGCATGTCCCAGTTGGTGCTTTTCACATGTTCGGTGTCGATGCCGTCAACGGTCCACACTTGAATGCGGCCCTCTTCAATCAAACCGCTCAGGGCGTCGATCATGCCGAAATCTTCCCACTGGGTAAAACGCCCGTACATGGTGGGGAAAGCGATCACTGGGTGGCCGGTGTGGCCGTAAATCTTATATTCCATCTGGCGACCCAGATGGTTGCTGTACTCGCTACGGTACTCAATTTGCATTACAGGAAAATCCTCAAAGTTTTGCGTGTGGGTTAGTTATCTTGTGGGTGGGTTCAAGTTTAGCTAGCCCGATGGTGTGCCTCATTGACAAACGGTAAAAATGAGAGTAAATTTGTCTGACTGCGCGCCAGTTCGCGTAGCTTGGTTGAAAACCAAATGTGGGGTTGTCGGAAACGTAACCCTACTGTGTTTGAAAGCCTATAGTGTTTGACAACTAAATATGGGGTTGATCGGGCTCTGCTTTTGCGAATGCCTGCGGCATTGCGGTACGGAGCCTTACGAAACCGATCAGCCCCATGTTGTTTGACAACTAAATATGGGGTTGATCGGTTTCGACGGAGGTCGTAGCTTCAGTGGAAGCGGGCCGTGGATGTAGCCTTATCACGTAAACGATGGCTGCGAAAAAATAGTTGCCGAAAATACGCGCAACGACTTCGCCCTCGCTGCTTAATCGCGAGCCCCGAAGTCTGTGAGCCTAAGCTCTGCACTTGGTTTAGAGTCTCGCATCAGTTAGAGTGCCACTGCTAAACATTCTTGTTGTCGGAATGTTTGGAACACTTAGATAACTAGGTCTGTCTGGAAATGAGTTTGCACTTGTCCAGGGGCCAAAAAATAGCCGAATGCAAACTGCGCCCGGAGAATAATTGAAAAAGCGCCGCCGGACCAGGGTTCGATTCCCTGCAACTCCACAAATTATAATAGCTACCCTTGTGGTAGCTATTCTCATTTGTATGAATATCGTGGAATCGAATACACCAAGCGCGAAATATTCGCTCCGAAGTTTATTACTGATTCCAGTGGGCAGTCACCAGTTCAATTGCCTGTTGCCGAGTGAGGGCTTTAAGTTCGGTTTCGGGATTGAGAGCTAGAATAACTTTCTGGGAGACCTGCTACATCCGCCTAAAGCTGGTAGCAATGATCTAGAAACTAATTGAGCTAGCAACTAGTTGTTTTGAGTCCGCAGCAATTCAATTTCTTTTAGCAGGGCAGCGGTTTGGTCTAGTTGCGCTTGTTGGCCTTGGCGTAGCTCGGCCAACTCCCGCATTAGTTCTATTTGATCATCATCGTCATCCTGCTGTTTTTTCTCAGAGATGTGCTCCACTAGGTACGATGACAACGTTGCGGTGACAATACCTAGCAACGCGATGCCACCCAGCATCAGGGCTACGGCAATCATGCGGCCCGTGTGGGTCACGGGGGCCTCATCGCCATAACCGACGGTGGTGAGCGTAACCATGGCCCACCATAACCCGTCTAAAAAGGTGGTGATGCCCGCGCCGGGGGCGTGGCGTTCGGCATCGGTCACGGCCAGCGCGCCCACGAAAATCAGCAGGGCAGTGCCACCCAACGCATACGTGACTACCCGCCCGCGCAGCGAACTGGTGCCGATGCGGTTCAACACGGACAGCAGTGCCACCACGCGTAGCAGACGCAAGGGGCGCAACACCGGCAAAGCGACGGAGAGCAAATCCACCAGGTTGTGAGTGAAAAAGTAGCCTTTGCGCGGCGCTAAGGCAAACCGTACTAAATAGTCAAGGCCGAAAAACACCCAAACGTAAGTGATGATGTTGCTGGTGATGCTCGTGACGGAAACCGGCAAGCCGGGGCGGATAATCGGTACCGCGTAAGCGACCAAAAACAGCAACGCGGCCACGGTCAACGGGGTGGCGGTCAAGTGCTCCCAGCGTTTGGAAAGCGCCTCCCACCGAGTTTGCGCATACCCGGTCCGGATGGAACCCAGGGTCGCCTTCGCCTCCTTTGACCAAGCAGGCATTTACGCGCTAATCAGTGTTTCGTTGGTAGCAACAACGGGGGTAGTAATTACGTTATTGCTTAATGTGGCGCGGTTGTGCTTCCAATAAGAAGTATCCCCGCCAATTACGTCATCATAGAATTCCGGATCGCGGCCAGCAGCGCGTTGCGCTTTGTAATCATTGATAACGCGAATTGCCACTTGCGATAACTTGAACAGCACGATGATGTTCAACGTAGCGAGGGTACCGGTGAATAAGTCGGCAATGTTCCACACTAAATTGAGCGGTACAAAGCTGGCTAAGAATACCAATGCCACTGCGGCAATGCGCAATACGGTAATCGCTGCTGGGTTGCGAGTTAAATAACGCAAGCAGGTTTCACCATAAAAGTAGTTACCAATGATGGAGGTGAATGGAAGCAAGAAGAACATGAAATAGAATAGCGGGGCGCCTAGCGCACCAGTAAAGTGAACCATGGATTCGCGCACTAGATTAACGCCGGTTAAACCACTTCCATAAAATGGCGACATTAGCACTAAAAATGCAGTAATGGAGCTGATCCATAACGTATCTAGAAATACGCCAAAAGCATTTACTACGCCTTGTTTAACCGGGTGGGAAACGTCCGAGGTAGCAGCGGCAATCGGCTTAGAACCAATACCGGCTTCATTACTGAAAATACCACGGCGTAAACCTTGTTGTAAGGCTTGCCCGATGGTGAAGCCAATGGCGCCACCAGCAATTTGGCGCGCACCGAAAGCGGACTGCACAATGTGGCCTAAAGCCTGGAAAAATTCCGGTAAGTGCATCAACATAATGATAGTGCCCGCAATTAAGAAGATGATTACCATAACGGGCAAAATCACCATGGTCACATCAACAATACGGCGCAAACCACCAAAAATAATCACGCCCACAATTGCGGCCATAATCAGGCCAACTACCCAGCGGGCCGGAGCATAAGCTTGGAAAGTATCTACAATGGTGTTGGTTTGTACGGAGTTCCAAACAAATACGTATAAGAACATCAATAAACCGGCGAACAAATACGCAGGGCCGGTGCTGCGGAAGGCTTTGCGGAAGTAATACATGGGGCCACCCATAAAGCGGTCGCCAGCATTCTCTTTGTAAAGTTGGCCAAGTGCGCTTTCCACTAGGTTAGTGGCGGCGGAAATTAGCGCCATTACCCACATCCAGAAGATTGCGCCCGCGCCACCATTAACAATAGCGACGGCCACACCCACGATGTTGCCGGTGCCCACACGGGAACTTTCGGAAATCGCGAAGGCTTGGAATGCGGATAAAGTGGTGCGCGGTTTGCCATTTACCCCAATATCTTCGGCATCGCCCGGTCGGTTTTTCTCGCTAATAGTGCGCGGTAAATCGCGCATCATTGTGAATTGGGCACCTTTAGTGCGGATGGTAAAGTAAATGCCAGCGGCAATTACAAAGGCGCCAAACACCCAGGTCCATAAAAAGAACCCGAGGCTTTGGATTTGCCGGGAGAAATCCAGAAGAATATCGTACATAAGCTGTGAGCATAACTGCTGATTTATGCCCGATGGTGTGGCCCTACGTGATAACCCGCGCCCACCACAACCGCTTTAGCAAAACATGCCAAAACTGCGTGCGCTTTAAGACGCCGTGGGTAGACCTGGGTAGGGTAAGAACCACAAACTGAGGGCCAATGTATATTGCCCACCAAAATAGAATAGGTAATTCAGTACGTAGTTAATGTGTTTATTAGCTTTTTCTTGGTCTTTTTGGAAGTAAATCTGGGATAGTACTAAATCGGATAACAAGAATAGCAACATGCCGATGGCAAACACGGCAGGTTGCCAACTATGCCCAGGGCGATCTCTAATGCTGATGGCATAAGCCCACGGCAGCAGTGTTGCTACGCCAATAACAAAGCTATAAGCCGTAACAATCCACCGGTAAACCCCAAAATCCATCCCCATCGGGCGTTCGGTAAATATGTTAAATGCGGCCACTAATAGGCCAAAGGCTAACGCCACCGGCCAAGCCCAGTGGGGTAAAGCGTAGCTAACACCCATCGCCACAATAAAGAATAAGTGGCAGATCATAAAGCAGCTAAAACCGCAGAACATGTAAAAGCGTTGGGAATGTAGGTGGGTATCTTTGAGGTCAAGCCACACATCGCCTAATAATGCGAAAACCATGCCTGCTAAAGTGAGCAAAGTTAAACTAACCGTCCACGGAATTAAGGCGCCGAGGCGCGTGGCATGGAAAGCGGCAAAGAGTGAATAGAGGATAAACCCCACGGAAAGGGCGCATTTAATCAGCAAGGCCGAACGCATCCGCCCGCTAGTGCGGCGCGGCACGTAAACCGCCAAGCCCACCAGCGGCAGCAAAATTGCCGGGATCAACCAAAACATTTCGCCCTCATTTCTTGTCAATGCCTAAGATATATTCGCACCGATTCGTCATTCAAGCACATGCTCAATCGCCTTGGCAGTTGAATGCCAGCATTCACTGCTCTCGGCTCAGTCGCATGAAGCGGCAAGGAGCGGAGCGACGCAGAACGCAGAATCTCAAAAGTTTCAATAATTTGTCAGACTTTTTGGATGCTGTGACTTAGCGCAGCATGACGTGAGCTCAAAACTTAACTCCGGCAGGTACGCCAGCAGGCAGGGTGGATATGCCGATGGGGTTTTTGACCTGGCGGTATACCTCTTCAAAGTCGGGCAGTTGCCAAACTTCGGGCACCGGGTATAAGGGATTGCCTTCTTTGGCGGCGCGCTGGGCCAACTGCGGAATATCGGCATCCTGAATTTCCGGTAAGAACAACGGCATACCACACTCAACTACTAGGGAACGCACGGCGGCAATAAATCGCTTAGCCTTTTCTCCATCAGTACCTTGATCCCAACCTGGAATTTCAGCGGCCCGGCCCAAATCAGCTAATTGCTTCCAAGCCGAAGCCCCGTACTTTTCCAAAACAATAGGCATTAACGCCCCATTACCAACGCCATGCACCGTGCCATAAGCACCAGATAATTGGTGCGATAACGCATGCACATAACCCACATAGGCGCGGGTAAAGGCCGTACCTGCCAAGAAAGCGGCCCGTTGCATTTGCGCCCGAGCTTCTAAATCATGCCCATCTTTAACCGCTCGGGCCAAATACTTGAAAACTAAATTAGTTGCGATTAAGGCATCACGTTTAGTTTCAAAAGTATTGGAATTACCAATGTAAGCCTCAACTGCATGGGACAAAGCATCAATGCCGGTTGCTGCCGTAACGGCAGGGGGCACGCCCTCCGTCAGTTTCGGATCCAAAACGGCAGCCTGGGGGATTAAAGCTGGGTCATTGATGGCGCCTTTTTCATGCGTGGCCGGGTCGGTAATAACTGCCGCCACGGTGGTTTCCGACCCAGTGCCAGCCGTGGTGGGCACCGCCGCCAGGTAAGGCATACCACTGCGCACCTTGAATACCCCGCGCATTTGATTGATGCTCTTATTGGGGTGAGCCACGCGCGCACCAATTGCCTTGGCGCAATCCATCGGGCTACCTCCACCGATGGCCACAATGCCATTACATTCATTGGCGTAATAGATGTCCAAGCCCCGGTCTACATCGTCCACCGTGGGCCCGGCAGCCGTGTCCGTGTAAGCCGCTACCTTGAACCCAGCGCCGCGCAATGATTCCTCTAGGGCAGGCTCCAACCCCGCGCGCACCAGGCCCGGATCGGCTACTACCAGCACTGACGTCACATTATTGGCCCGTAATTCATCCGCCAATTCGCTGTAATCCGCCAGCACTTTGGGCGTGCGCCACGGCATCGCGTAACTCGCGGCGCGCATCACGTTCTGAAACGCGCGGCAATACAGCGGGTTATTGGTCAACTCGGGCGGCAGCCCTTCCTTCAAATCGGGCAAAGAAGTCATACCCTAATCCTCGCCTAAAACGCGCCTGCCCGCCCATCGAACTTGCGCGCTTTTCGCCACATCGTCAACCAAAATGCCGCCTAGCTAGACGGGGTCCAAATTTTTGTTGGACTTATGCGCGAATAACCCCTCAAACCGTGCACAACTCCTACACAAATTCACATATGCGCGCATAAACCTTACATGTTTTGGTTTTGCAGGGCGGCAACGGCATTTAAGTCCAGCGGCGCCCAATTCAGGGCATGTAGCTCGGCGATGGGCAGCCAGCGCAGTTCTTCATGCTCATGCGCCACCGGCTCACCCCGCAGCAACTCACAATAATATGTGGTGAGGGTGATCAAACCTCGCGGGTACGGCATCGTGCTAGCCGCCAATACATGTTTAGGCACGATGTCGCAGCCGATTTCTTCTTTAACCTCACGTACCAAGGCTTGCTCCGGGGTCTCGCCCGGCTCAATTTTGCCGCCGACAAACTCCCACATGCCCCCGATGTTGCCGCCGGGGGGCCGCTTGGCGCACAACACTTCCAGGCCATCTGGATACTGCGACTGCGGCGGTGGATACTGCGACTGCGGCATCCTGCCTTGCGCAGCATGACGGGGGCGCACGATGGCGGCGCCGACAACCTCTAAAGGCTTACCTATCGAATCATTGCCAGGCAGCCGCGAAAAACTTGCTGAGATTCCGGTATCGCTAACCCTAGTAACTGCGCATTTGAAGGGATCAATTCCGTCATCCCTAATCCAAACCAAATCGCCCACCTGGAGTTTGCCTTGCCATTCCAATGGCAGGCTATCGCTAAAATCTTTTGCGAAACCGAATAGCGTTCCGTCAAGAACGATTATGGGATTATTCATTTCAGAAAAACACTAATTGCGGGGATGGTGATGCTAGCGGTTTTCTGGAGTGAGCTCAACGGCCTGCATTTGGGCTTTGACGGATAACTCCGCTGCCTTAAAGGCGTGCGCTTGAGTCATGGCATTTTCGGTGCGGTTTAAACAATCCAGAATTAGTTCCCCAAAGTATGGGTAACCAACTTTGCCGCTGACTTGATAATGAGTCTCTTCTGATCCATTAGCTAAATACAAATGGCCGGAACCACCGTGTTTATCACCTAGTTGCATGTACTTGCGTTGCTCAATAAAACCTTCGGTACCTAAAATGATGGAGCGCCCATCGCCCCAACCTTGCAGGCCAGCGGGGGTAAACCAGTCACATCTAAAATACCCGGAAGTACCATTATCCAATGCCAACATCGCATCACCGAAATCATCTAAACCGGGGTATTGGGGGTGGTTATAGTTAGCAATTTGCGAACGGCCAATTACGCCATCGGAGGCCCCGGTGTAATGCAAAATTTGCTCAATTTGATGCGAGCCGATATCGCATAAAATGCCGCCGTATTTGTCTTTTTCAAAAAACCAAGTAGGCCTTGACCCGGCATTTAAGCGGTGCGGTCCCGTGCCGATTACCTGCACCACGCGCCCAATCGCGCCCTGAGCAATCAACTGCGAAGCGAAAACTGCCGTCTCAACATGCAGACGTTCTGAATAATAAACCGCATACTTGCGGCCCGTGAGGGCCACGGCATCGCGCGCGGCAGCCAATTGCTCCAGGGTTGTGAGCGGCGCTTTATCGGTAAAGTAATCCTTTCCCGCCTCCATTACGCGCAAACCTAAAGCGCAGCGCTCCGAGGTCACGGCAGCGCCCGCCACCAAATCTACGGCGGCATCGTCCAGTATCTCGGCCTCTGAACGCGCTACTTGTACCTGGGGAAACTTGGCTTGGAACGCGGCCACCTTGGCCGGGTCTGGGTCATAAACCCATTTCAGCGTGGCACCAGCGCCCAGCAAGCCCTCGGTCATGCCATAAATATGGCCATGATCCAGCCCGATGGCGGATATAATATAGTCACCCGCGCCCACCACGGGGTTCGGCATCGGGTCAGGGGCGTAATTCATACCATCGGCGGCCACCCCGCCATCGTAACAGGGGCGCTAAGCTGCGTTTCGTGGGCGGCCAGTATTTGACCTCGAGTTATTTGGCCTTGAGTATCGTTGATTCTGATTTACCGGGAAGTTACCTGTTGCGAGAGCATAGATGTCGCGGCGGATTTCATCGGTCTTTTGATCATACTTATAATCCAAGCGTTCAATCTTCCTATCTAGACGGTCAAACTTGAGATCCATTTGATCGACTCTGGTTTCCAGGCGATCCATCCGAGCATCCAACTGATCTAACCGACCATAGACGCCATCAAATTTGGAGTTGATTGGATCCAGATAATGTTTGAACATCCCAAAAACCGCGCCCACGGTTCCCAACAATCCTAAGATCGTAATCAAGTAATTCATGGGTAACACCCTTTCATTTTAGCCGATGCCGAGTTACAGCGGTAATCAAGTACGCTAAGGCCCGCCGCCACCCCCGTCAAAGCACTTATGCACAGGGGTTAAAAGTTATGCACAAGTTATATCCAAGTTATGCACAGTTTTTGTGTGTAACTTCACCGCGTAGCATCGCCCAGCCCGGAACCGCAGAGCCATGTAGTGAGGTATGCCTCAGGCACTTAAGCGACTGTTGCTTTTGAGTGCGGGCGCCGGGCGAGTAGGATGGCGGAATGGCTCTCTTGGACGCTCCCGAGGCCCCCACTCTGCCGGGGGTTGATACTGGTACCAACGTTGGTTTGCTGGAGCGCGAAGAGGTAACCGAGAGCCTTGACCCCGGCGATCATGAGCGGTTTGCCCATTACGTGCGCAAAGAACGCATTATGGAGTCCGCAGTGACGGGCCGCCCGGTAATCGCATTGTGCGGCAAAGTTTGGGTGCCCCACCGTGACCCAAACAAATTCCCGGTGTGCCCCACCTGCAAAGAAATTTACGATGGTTTGAAGCAACCCCAAGACGGCGGCGGCTCTGGCGGGCCAGGTGGTCCGGGCGGTAGTGGCGGCAATAACGGCGGCGCCCAGTAACTTCAAAGCGCAGTAACTTTTAAGTAGTCACGCTAATGTTGGACTTATTTGAAGCGGCAGGTTTAAGTGGTGACGGCGCTCCGGTGTCCGTTGTACCAGTGGCTGCGCCCAAAAATGTGACACCGCGCGATGTAGCACAGCTCGGTTCTATGCGAGCTCCGTCAGCGCGGATCGAAACCACCGAGTTAAATGCCAACGTTGCCTCAGTTGGCCCGCGCGCTAACCGCGTTGACAACCTGTCGCCCTCGTACCCCAAACGCGCCCGCTGGGGCACCGCCAGCAACTTGCGCGCCTGGCAGGCGGCAGCCTTAGAAAAGTACCGGGCCAAGTGCCTAACACCGGGGCCCGATGGCGCAGCACCGTCCGATGACTTTATGGCTGTGGCTACCCCCGGCGCTGGTAAAACCACGTTCGCATTGCGCGTGGCCGCTGAGTTATTGGACCAAGGAGTGGTGGAACGAATCACGGTAGTGGCGCCCACGGAACATTTAAAACACCAATGGGCCGATTCAGCCGCCAAAATTGGAATTGCCATTGACCCCAATTTCAAAAATGAAAATAAAGTAATTGGTAAACATTATGAGGGCGTGGCTTTGACTTATGCCCAAGTGGCAGCTAATTCGGCATTGCATTTAGAGACTACGCTGCACAAACGTACCTTAGTAATTTTAGATGAAATACACCACGGTGGCGATAGCTTAAGCTGGGGCGATGGCATCCGCGAGGCATTTACCCCCGCTACAAAACGCTTATGCTTAACTGGCACACCTTTCCGCACTGATACTTCACCAATTCCTTTTGTGACTTATGAATTAGATACCGATGGCGTACGCCGTTCTAAATCAGATTACACATATGGTTATGCTCAGGCGCTTAGCGATAAAGTGGTGCGCCCGGTATTGTTTATGACTTATTCGGGGCTAATGCGCTGGAAGGATAGCGCGGGTGAGGTATTCGCTGCCAATTTGGGTGAAGCGATGACTAAGGCGCAAACGCAGCAAGCCTGGCGCACCGCCCTCAGCCCTGAAGGCGAATGGATACCGGCGGTGTTGCGCGCTGCTGACCAGCGCCTCACTGAAGTGCGCCGCCTCATGCCCGATGCTGGGGGCCTGGTAATCGCATCCAACAAAACCGCTGCGCGGGATTACGCTACGTTGTTGCATCAGATCACGGGTAAAAAACCCACCGTGGTGCTGTCCGATGATGGCACGGCATCGCAAAAAATTGAAGACTTTGCCGCCTCCAAAGACCGTTGGATGGTAGCTGTGCGCATGGTTTCTGAAGGCGTAGATGTGCCTCGTTTGGCTGTGGGGGTTTATGCCACCTCGGCCTCCACACCGTTGTATTTTGCCCAGGCGGTGGGCCGGTTTGTGCGCGCGCGGCGGCGCGGGGAAACTGCCACAGTCTTTTTGCCCTCCGTGGCCCCGCTGCTCGGTTTGGCATCCGCGATGGAGGCTGAGCGGAACCACGCCCTGGACCGACCCAAGGCAGAAACCGATGAGTTGCTCGATGATGCTGCGCTGGAAGCTGCGAACCGCAATGAGTCAGCTTCAAACGAGTTAAATGGCAAATATGAGGCGATGGAAAGCCGAGCCGCTTTTGATGGTGTGCTGTTCGATGGTGCTCAATTTGGTTTGGGCGTGGACGTTGGCACCGCTGAGGAACTGGGCTTTTTAGGCTTGCCTGGCCTGTTGGAGGCTGAAGACATCACCGAGTTGTTGCGCCAGCAGCAAGCTGAGCAGGCACGCGAGCGCTCCAAAGCTGCCGCACCGTCGGCCCAGTCCGAGATTGACCCGGTGATGGAGCACCGCAAAGCTGCGGCCTCGCGCAAAGAACTCTCCAAACTGGTAGCAGCGTGGAGCCGTAAATCAGGGCGCCCGCATGCCCAAATTCACACCGAACTACGCCGCCGCAACGGCGGCCCCGAAGTGCCGCAAGCCACCAGCGCCGACCTGCAAAAGCGCGTCGATATGGTGCGCGAGTGGTTTTTGAAAGGCCACAGCTAAATAACAAGCCACAGCTAAATAAATAGTTGGATGTTGGCCTTTTCGCTGTCGCCGATGTAGGCGCCCACGCCGCCAAACTCCACAAAGTCAAACAGTTCGTCTTTGGATACGCCCATCAAATCCATGCTCATGGTGCAGGCAATGAACTTGACGCCCAACTCGTGCGCATTTTCAATCATGGTGGGTAGGGAATCTACGTTCTTATTCTTCATCACTTGCTTGATCATCGCGGCACCCATGCCGCCCATGTTCATCTGCGATAGCGGCAAGCGGTTAGCATCAGACGGCATCATCACGTCAAACATTTTGGCAATGCCCTTCTTCTCCACGCTGCGGTGTTTGTCTTTGAGAACGTTTAAGCCCCAGAAAGTGCAGAAAATGGTGACTTTTTTGCCATAAGCTGCCGCCCCGCTGGCAATGATCATCGCGGCCAGGGCTTTATCTAGGTCACCACTGAACAGTACGATGGTGGCGCCATCGGGCAACTGAGCCTGAGAGCCACCCAACGCCGTGGAACCGGCAGGCAGCAAAGCGCCATTTTCAACCGATGCGGCACCCCCACCGCCCGCGCCACCAATGACCCCGGATTCCGCGACTGCGCCGGCGCCTTTGGCGATCTTGGCAATAACCTTGTTGCCCTCAATCCGGTTATCCAGCAAGGTATTGCCGGTATTGGCACACCAGGCGTCAATGTCAGCGCTGAAACCAAAGTCCGAGGCTTGGATCTCCATCACTTGACCATCATTCATTTGGTCAATGTGACTCTTAACCTTCAAAATTGGGCCGGGGCACTGCAAACCACAAGCATCCACTTGGATTATGTCGGCCGGGTTCACCTCATAATGTACTGGCAGAGTACTAGGGGCTGGGGTGAAGTTTGGGTCAGTTAGAGGTGCGGTCACGGGAGTCCCTTCGCTCTCGGCGGGTTGAATGATGGATGCCACCGGGCCGCTAGTAGCCGTGGCACCGGCAACTGCGCCAGTAGTTGAGACGTGAGTAATTGCCTTGGGCTGGAACTCGGCCTGCTTCAAAGTTTTGAAGCCGCCGTCTAGGTTGACGGGGTCGCGGCCATGCTGAGCCAGCACGCGCGCAGCGTTATAACCGCGCAAACCAACTTGGCAGAATACATAAATGGGCTGGTCAGTTGGAACTTCATCAATCCGGGCGCGCAACTGATTGAGCGGTATTTGATGCGCGCCCTCAATGACACCGGTGGCGAGTTCAAAATCTTCCCGCACATCTAAAAAGTAAGCACCTTCGGCCCGCAAGCGTTCCACATCAGACCATTCAAAAGTCTTAACCAAGCCGCCCATCAAGTTCTGCGCAATGTAACCGAGCATATTCACCGGGTCTTTCGCGGAAGAATATGGGGGAGCGTAGGCCAATTCCAACGAAGCCAAGTCAGGCGCGCTCGCGCCTAGTTGCATGGCCGTGGCAATTACATCAATACGCTTATCTACGCCTTCAGTGCCCACGCCTTGAGCGCCCAAAATGCGCCCATCATCGGGGCTGAACAGCAGCTTTAGGGCAATGGGCGAGGCGCCCGGGTAGTAGCCGGCATGCGAATTAGGGTGAATATGAATTTGCTGGTAGGGGATACCCGCCTTGTCTAGCCGGGCCTGATTAGCGCCGGTGCTGGCAGCGGTGAGTTCAAAAATCTTAGCAACTGAAGTACCCCAAGTGCCAGGGTAAGCGGCGGGCACACCATTAATCACATCGGCAACTAACCGCCCCTGCCGGTTAGCAGGCCAAGCCAAAGGCACGCGGGCTGGTAGGCCAGTTACCCGGTCTTTGACCTCGATAACATCCCCGATGGCATAGATATTTGGCACGCTGGTGCGCAATTGCTCATCTACTACGATGCCGCCCGTGGTACCGATTTCAACGCCTGCCGCTTTGGCTAACTCGTTTTCGGGTGCCACGCCGATGCCCAGCAGAATCAGGTCGGTATCAATTTCTCGGCCCGAGCTTAAAACTACTTTGTGGCCTTCGTCCTGTACCTCGGCCAGTCGATCGCCCAGCACCAACTCCACATTATGCAGGTTGATTTGCGCGTGCAAAATCTGTGCCATTTCAAAGTCGAGCAGGTTCATTAACTGCGGTTCGGCTTCAATAACCGTCACCTCAATACCCAGGTCAGTCAGGTTTTCCATCAACTCCACGCCGATAAACCCACCGCCAATCACCGCCGCCTTTTTGATGTTATGCGTGTTGATATACGCCTTAATTGCATCCATGTCCGGGATGTCGCGCAGCGTGAAAATGTTAGGCCGCAGTTCACCATCGTCCAGTTTCAGGCCAGGAATGGGCGGCACGATGGGGCGCGCGCCCGTAGAGATGATAAGTTCATCGTAATTTTCGGTGTAGGTCTCATCGGTGAACGAGTTGTGGATGGTGACGGTTTTAGCCTCGGGGTCAATTTGCGTTACCTCGGACAGGTTGCGCACGTCCAGCCCGTACTGCGAACTGATGCCTTGGACCGTTTGCAGCAGCAGGGCGTCACGGTCTTTGATCACGTCGCCAATGTGGTACGGCAAGCCGCAGTTGGCAAAGCTGATGTATTCGCCCTTTTCCAGCAAGATGATGTGGTCATCCTCATTGAGGCGCCGCAGCCGCGTTGCAGCCGTGGCGCCGCCCGCCACGCCGCCAATAATTACGATTTTCCTACCCATTCCCTACACCTTCTGACTTGTCCTGTGGTTTCGACTGTGCTCAACCGCCGGAAAAGCTAAACGTTGATTACAACTTTTCCAGTCTGATATCCATTTGCTAATCTAGCAAGCCCCTTTTTCACATCGGGCAAGCTGAATTCAGAATCGATGAGGGGGCGGGCGCCGGTGGCGACCAAGAAATGCGCCAGGGCTTCCAGGTCAACGCGCGTTCCCATCGTGACGCCCACAACTTTGATTTCGTTGAAAAACACTCGGGTCAATTCGGCTGATGGGGCATCGCCGCTGGTAGCACCGCAAACGGCGATGGTGCCGCCGGGACGTACGGAACGGATTGAGTGCCCCCAAGTCGCAGCGCCCACCGATTCCACCACGGCGTCAACCCGCTTCGGCAACCGATCGCCAGGGGCACCAGCCCAAACTGCGCCCAATTTCAGGGCTTGCTCCCGCTTGCCAGTGGAGCGCGACGTGGCATAAACTTCCAGGCCAGCAGCCTTGCCCAGGATAATGGCGGCAGTAGCCACGCCTCCGCCCACACCTTGCACCAAAACGGAATGGCCTGGTTTCAACTTGGCAGCGCGGAACAACATGTTGTACGCAGTCAAATAGGCAGTGGGCAGGCAGGCAGCCTCTTGAAAGCTCAGCTCTTTAGGTTTAGGGATCAAATTAGCAGTAGGCACGCTTACGTACTGCGCCAAAGTACCGGGGTATTTTTCGGACAATAATGATCGGCTTTCGTGGCTATCCACCCCCACCCCGTCGCCGCCAATCACACCATGCACGATCACCTCGGTGCCATCGGGGGCAATGCCAGCGGCATCGGTACCCAAAATCATGGGCAGTTGCTTTTCGCTGAGGCCCACGCCCTTGAGCGCCCACAGGTCATGGTGGTTGAGCGCGGCAGCTTTCACCTGCACCGTGGTCCACAACTCGCGTGCCTCCGGCTCGGGTTGCTCGCCCACTACCAGGCCATCCAATGGTGCTTCCGGAACTAACTTCTCAACATAAGCTGCCAGCATGGCGCCATCTTAACTACCCCCACGGACAGTCGCAGTCCAGGAAGATTGTCCGGATTCTGTTTATTAATCCGGATGATTCTTTCTCCCATAACTAAGTTTTGTAAGAGTTATGCGCGCATTTGTCGATTTACGTACGACTTATGAGCGGATTGTGGACTTATGCGCGCATAAGTCGTACACAAAATCTAGGGGCTGGCTTCTGCGATCTGCGGTCCTTGAACTCCCTTGCCGCAGAGTGATTTTAGATTAGGTGGGCTTAGGCAACCAGCCCGATGGCGGGCGGCGATGGTTCAGTGGCAGCCGGGTCAAGCTGGGTCAGGAAGTTCCGGATCACGGGCTCAAGCTGGGCGAATTCGATCAAAAACCCATCATGGCCATGCGCGGAATTTATGATTGCCAGCTCGCACATCGGCACCTGGCTGGCGATGCGCGCCGATTGCGCAACGGGGTAAAGCCGATCAGAATCCACCGCTACTACCAGGGTTTTTGCGGTGATTGAGGCCAAAGCAGCGTCGGTGCCCCCTCGATCCCGCCCCAGATCATGGGTGAACATCGCTTCAGTCAAAACCAGGTAAGTGTTAGCATCGAAGCGCCGCGCCAACTTATCGCCATGGTGGTCTAAGTAAGACTGAATGGCGTAGCGGCCATCCACAAATGGGTCTTCACCAGATTGGGGGAAACGTTGAAACCGGGTGTCCAACTCGGAGGCTGAGCGGTAGGTGGTGTGCGCGATTTGGCGGGCGATGGCCAGGCCTTGGTGCGGGCCAGCATCATCGTACAAGTCATAATAATTGCCGCCGTGATAGCCGGGGTCCAGGCGGATGGCGGCGAGTTGGGGGTGGGCCCAGGCGATTTGATCGGCCGATGTCGCAGCCGTGGTGGCAATGGCACACAACCCATCCACCTCAATGCCGTTTTCTGGGCCGAGTAAACTCCATTCCAGCGCGCGTAACCCACCCATGGAAGCCCCCAAAACCAAGCGCCATCGGACAATCCCCAAATGTTGGGCCAGCCGAATTTCGGCATTAACCTGGTCACGGATGGTCAGGCGCGGAAAGTTACCGCCCCAGCGCGTACCTCTTGGCGACCTAGAAGCTGGCCCGGTGCTGCCGCTACACCCGCCCAGCACGTTGGGGGCCACCACAAAATTCTTATTAGTATCGATGGGGCGCCCTGGGCCCACTAGTTCCGACCACCAACCTGCCGCGAGCTGACCAGGGGCTTTGCCACCCGTAACGTGGGCATCGCCGGTGAGTGCGTGCAGAATCAGCACGGCATTATCTTGCGCTTCGTTTAGCGTGCCCCAAGCCTCGTACGCCATCGTCACGTGGGGTAATGCACCGTTTCGCAACAACCGTGTGGGGTTATTGGTACGTGATCCAGATAATTCTGATGCAGGTGGGATATTGCCCGTACTTGAATGCTGATAGGTTGGAGCTATGGCGGTATTGGTAATTGGTTCGCTGGGTGAACCGAGTACTGAGGAAATCGCCACACTGTGACGGTAGCCTTCAAGGGGTAGGTCTCCGATTTGAGCAAACCGGCGCCCCGCCACCGGGTCGCCAATTTCCCAGGCGGCCGATGGCGGAACGGGCGGTTTGGTGCGGGCGCGCGACACATCGCCAACTGGCAGAACACGGCGAACAGTCACGTCAGTCCCTTTCTTTCTTGGAGTGATTCACTTAATTTGCATTGCATAAAAGGCGGGTTACCGGCACCTGTCGTTTTGCGGGTGCGACTCGAAGAGTTGTGCAGCGCAGAACCTCAAATACGATTGCTTTCTTACCTTTGGTATGAAAAAAGTTTTGAGGTTTGACGGGTTGAGTTAGGCAGCCAGGGTTTGGGCGCTCGCGGTTTCTACCAATTCGGTTTGCAACGCGGCAACTGCTGCGAACCCGAGTTCCAGGTCAGCCAGGATGTCGTCAATGTGCTCCAAACCAACTGACAGGCGCACCAGGCCGGGGCTGACCCCAGCGGCAACTTGCTGTTCTGGGGTCAGTTGCGAGTGTGTGGTGCTGGCCGGGTGGATTACCAGGCTGCGCACATCACCAATGTTTGCGACATTCAAATGCAATTCCAAAGCGCCCACAAAGGCAGCGCCTTTAGTGCGCGCAATTTCCAAATCCGGTTCTTGCAATTCAAATGCCAGCACTGCCCCAGCGCCTTTAGGCAAATACTTTTGGGCGCGGCGGTATTCATCCGAACTTGGTAAACCTGCGTATTTGACTTTCGCAACTTCGGGGCGGTTTTCTAACCACTGCGCCACCTTTTGGGCGTTTTCCACATGGCGTTGCAAGCGCAAACTCAAAGTTTCAATACCTTGGTCAATTAACCAGGCATTAAATGGGGCAATTGCTGGGCCTAAATCACGCAACAATTGCACGCGGGCTTTCAAAATGTAACTCAAGTTAGCGCCAAAAGCCGAACCAACACCTAAATCGCGGGCATAAACCAAACCGTGGTAACTGTCATCTGGTTCGTTAAAGCCAGGGAAGCGGTGCTTGGCATTATCAGCGCCGTAATCAAAATTACCAGAATCTACGATGGCGCCCGCGATTACGCTGCCATGCCCACCCAAAAACTTGGTAGCAGAATGCACCACTACGTCAGCGCCAAATTCAATTGGTCGCAGCAAATAAGGGGTGGGTACCGTGTTATCCACAATCAGTGGAATGCCAGCATCGTGCGCTACTTTGGCAACGCCTTCAATGTCGAGTACATCAGCGCCAGGGTTGGCCAGCGTCTCGCCAAAGAACAATTTGGTATTTGGCTGAATGGCCTCACGCCATTCATGCAGGTCAGCCGGGTCGCTGACAAAGGTGGTGGTGATGCCTAGCTTGGGCAGCGTGTGCTTGAGCAGGTTGTACGTGCCGCCATACAACGCATTGGAAGCGACGATGTGGTCGCCCGCACCCGCCACATTCAAAATGGCCAATTGAATTGCCGAACTGCCACTAGCGGTCAACAGCGCGCCAACTCCGCCTTCTAAGTTAGCGATGCGGTTTTCCACTACCTCTTGCGTAGGGTTGCCAATGCGAGTGTAAATGGGGCCGAGTTCGGCCAGGGCAAAGCGGGCCGCTGCTACCTCTGGGCTGGGGAATTCATAAGCCGTGGTTTGGAAAATGGGGAGGTTTACTGCGCCAGTATTTGGGTCAGTAGTTTGCCCGGCATGGATTTGCCGAGTTTCAAATGCCCAATTTTGAGCAGCGTTATTTAGGGTCATGGAAATAGGTCCTTTGGGTATAAAAGAAATTGATGAAAAATAACGTTTCGTCATTCTTTGTTAAGTGCGCAAAGCGCGCTCAGAACGCAGAATCTACGAAAGTGAAATTGTGAGCAGTTAGGTTTCAATGAAAAGCGGAACAACCTTCAGATTCAACTTTGGAATCTCGACATTCCCGTCGACGCAATTATTGAGAGGCGCAACAAGTAGGCGGGGTTAGAAACCCTTATGCATTCGCATTCGCTTACTCATAAAGTAATTCCTATCATAGTTATTTGGGAGCACGCAACTTTTACGGTTATCGGCGTGTTGAATTCGTCTCTCGGTGGTTGCGGCGCCATCGTGCAGGCGGGCAAAACAATCTAGTTGGGCCAGTAGGGTAGGGTTTTGGGCTGTGGGAACGATGCTGCCGAAAATTGAGGTTGCCGGGTTGGCGCCGGTGGCGCTGACAGATATCGCGGCTGAAATTGAACGCCGCTCTGCGGCATCGGACGTTAAGAACCCCAACCGAGGGCGGCACCTAATACTGGTAGATGGGACTGGCGGATCGGGCAAGTCCACTTTTGCTAAAGACCTGGTCGCAGCGCTAAACATGGCAAGCCGTTCTGGGGTGAATAACGAAGTTCCAACCTCAAACATTTCGAATGGCGATGGCGAAACACCCGGCGCAGCCGCACTGGTGGCGGTGGATGACATCAGTTGGTGGCTGGACCCAATTGACTGGGAATCGCAAATGTTGGCGGGCGTGATTGAGCCGTGGTTTGAGACTGGCATGGTGAATTACCGCCCGCCAGGTTGGATTGAAAAAAGCCGCGAAGGCTCCGTTACGGCGGCATCGAACCGTTTTTTGGTGGTGGAGGGGGTAACAGCGGGGCGCGTCAGCTTAGCCAAGCTCGCCACAGTGTTGATTTGGGTGAATACTGACCCGGAAGTGGCGTTCCGGCGCATGGTTGACCGCGACCTTGCCCTGGGCCTCAATGGCGGTACGCGGGCCGAGGTGGAGCAGTTTGCCTTGGACTTCATGGCGGGCGAAATCCCGTTCCAACTGGCGCAGCGCCCCTGGGAGCGGGCCGACCTCATAGTGGATTGCACTGATCTGCCTCGCACTGGCCCAATGCCCGATGGTGAAGTTCTCGGCGTGTGGCGCATGCCTGACGAGCGCAGCATCCCAGCCTTGTCGGCGAAACAGCAAAAACTTTGGATCGGAACCTACCCCAGCGAAACTACCCCTATCGGTTCTGGCATTTGGGAAGTATTTATCGATGATGCCGGTAAATTTGGTACAGCTCAATTAGCGGCAGAAACTCCCTCGCCATCATTCTTAGCAATTCACCCTAGCGGAAAGCAACTATACGCGGTAAATGAATTGGAAAATGGAACTGTAACTTCATTCCGAATCGATAATGGGCAGCTCGTATATGCGGGTAACACCTATGTAAATGGTAATTCGCCGTGCCATATTACTGCTTTACCGGAAAGTATTTGGATTGCCAATTATGGTGATGGGGTGGTAACAGGGATTGCCGTAAATCCCGTTGATGGGGCAGTAACATCAAAACCCCACGAATATGTGGTTGGCCCCGTACGGTTAGATTTAGCTGGGGCAGATTTAGAACGACAAACCGGGCCGCATGCCCATTATTGCTTGCCAGTTTATGGTAACGTTTTGGTAGTTGACCTGGGTTTAGATGCAATACGTTCATACCCACCCTCTTACAACTTTACTGAAAGCGATAGCGGGGAAATAGTGGCTACGCTGCCACCCGGAACCGGCCCGCGCCACGCGGTATTGCTCAAAAACAATTACTTAGTAGTATTGGGCGAGCTTGATGCAAAAATCCATATACTCAAACCTAAAAATGGCGGATGGGAACCATTTTCCGTAATTCCAGTTCTACCATCAAACTACTTACCAAAAAATCTCAGGGCTTACCCCGCGCACATTACCGTAACAGATAAATTACTAATTGTTTCAATTCGTGGGGCAGATGTTTTAGCTACTTATCGCATTAGTTATGATGATGGCGGCGTACCTATCATTACGCCATTGAGTGTTATCCCGCTAGAACAAAATGCTTGGCCGCGCCATCATGCGGTAATAGGCACCACCAAAGGCGGGCGCCTAATCGTAGTAACCGCAAACCAACATACCGACACTATCATGTCAACCCTAATTGACCCGCAAACCGGCCAAGGCGCACCCGCCGCCCAAATCAAAATCCCAGCCGCCCCCGCCTGCGTCGTTGCCGCCTAGTAAGAGAGGCGGAAGATGGCGACGGCGGGGCCTTTGCCAGCTAGGGTTTGGGCGTCGCCGTAGCGGAGTTCAGGAGGCTCCGGGCCGATGATGTGTGTGGGCAGTTCGATGCCAGGCCAAGGCGCACGGGCCAGCACCACTAGAATCCGCTCGTCAAAAGTTTCACGCAAAAATGCTACGGCATCGTGCCCGGCGAAAACCCAACGCAAACCGCCCTCACGTAAGGCGCGGGAACTAGCCCGCACTGCGGCTAAGCGCTGAAAGACTTCAAAGGTTTCGGGGTCCCAACGGCGGCTTTCCAAGGCGGGAGATCCTGCATTTGCCTTGCGTTGCTCGTTGTGCAGGATGACGGGGGTGGGAGGTGCTGCGTCTGCGGAACGGGATTCCTTGCGCAGGATGACGGAATCGTCTATTTGATCCCACGGCATCGTGCGCCGCCCCGCTTCACCGTTGATGCCGGTAAAGCCTCCCTCATCGCCCATGAACACCACGGGCGTGCCGGGCGAGGTGAACAGCATCGCGGCGGCCACCTCGACCAACGCAGCCGAACCCGTGACAGTGCGAATGCGCGGGGTATCGTGCGAACTGAGCATGTTCCAGAGCCCAGTGCGAACGGGCCAGGAATACCCGGCGCTCATTTCGCGCATTACTTTGACCATCGCTTTGCCGCCCAAACGCGGGATCCGCGCAGGCGTGCCCAAAAAATCCAACTCTGTGACAGGCGAAACTACCCAAGTCCACAAGGGCCGGGTAAACGCGCTGTAATTCATGTTGGACATCCAGCCGTCTCCGCGCACATCGGCAGCGGCATCGTGAAAATGCTCAGAAACCAGCAAAGCCGACGGGTTATCGCCAACGATGGCGCCGTGGATGCGCCGCGCTAACTCCTGGTTGTAATCATCGCCCTGGAAGCGGCCACTCATGTTGGCTACGTCAATCCGCCAGCCATCCAGGTTGTACGGCGGGCGCAACCACTGCCGAATCACCGAGTCAGGGCCGTCAATCAAACGTGACCACAACTCGGGCGAACCCCAATTCAACTTGGGCAGCGTGTGAATGCCCAGCCACGAAACATACGGATGCCCCTGGTGCTCCTGCCAGTAATAAAAGTCCCTTTCCGGCGCCGCAACATCGGCCTGCGCGCGCTGGAACCAAACATGGCCGATGCCGGTATGGTTGGTGGTTAAGTCCCCGATTATCCGCATCCCGCGATGGTGTATCGCATTAGCCAACGATGCCAAAGCCGCGTCACCACCGAGCAACGGGTCAACGGCATCAAAGCGGGTGCCATCGTAACGATGTACCGACCTAGCCGGGAAAAAAGGCGTCAAATACAGCGCCGTGACCCCAAGTTTTTGCAAGTAATCCAAGTGTTGTTCGATGCCGTACAGGTCGCCACCAAAATACTGCCAGCCGCTGCGCCGCCCAAAGGCGAAAGGCTCATCATCCCAATCCCGGCGCTCCGCCCAATCTGGCAGGTCATAACTGCCAAACGCATCCGAGCGGGCAAAACGGTCCGGGAAAATTTGGTACACAAACGCATCGCGGGCCCAGGCTGGCGGCGGGTCAAAGGTGGTAACCCGAAAGTCATATAAATTGGGCACATCGCGCGTCGAGACCCCGCGCCCATTAACCCAGCGGTATTTGCCCGGCGTATCCAGCAACCAGCGGTAATGCGTAACCGGATTCTGCACTGTGAGCTCGGCGGTGTACCAGCGTTCGTGCTCGGTTTCGCTGTCCAGCGTGGCCTGCACGCGCATCGGTTCGGCATCGTACGTGGGGCGCAACCAAACGGCGCGCTCATCATAATGGGCGGGCACCCGTAGACGCACTGGGACTACGTCGCCAATCTGCGGCGTGCCCTGCGGAACGTACAGTTCGGAGCCGTCATGGTGCGGGCCGTCAAAAATTTTCACGTCAATCCCCGGTTCAACGTATAACTTAATAGCGTTATCAGCGAAAAAACGGCACTAAGTTATACGCTCAATGGTTTTGGGGCTACCGGTGGTAGTACCCAGCATTGCGCGCGCGCTCATAGCTCTTGCGGATTTCCTCTTCGGCAGCGGCGCGGTCCACCCAGTGCGCACCCTCAACCGATTTGCCCGGCTCTAAGTCTTTGTAAACTCCAAAGAAGTGCTGAATTTCAAGTCGGTGAAAGTCGGAAACATCGTCAATGTCTTGGCGCCAAGCCGCGCGCTGATCGCCCGATGGTACGCACAAAACCTTGTCATCCCCGCCCGCCTCATCGGTCATGCGATACATGCCTACGGCCCGGCAGCGGATTAAGCAACCAGGGAAAGTCGGCTCCTCCAGCAGCACTAAAGCATCTAGCGGATCGCCATCCTCGCCCAAAGTGTGCTCAATAAAGCCGTAATCATCGGGGTAGCGCGTGGAGGTAAACAACATGCGATCCAGGCGGATGCGCCCGGTTTCATGGTCAACCTCGTACTTGTTGCGCGAGCCTTTGGGGATTTCGATGGTGACGTCAAACTCCATTGTTGCTGGTCCCTTCTTCTTTAAGTTCATTCGTTTTAGACATTGAAAACTTAAAACTATCCTATGGCACGTTTTGTCCGCTCGCTGTGTCACAATCTTGTTCTAAGGCGAGGCGGTGCATGCCGGGTGCTTAGCAGGTTTTCCGTGCCCGATGCTGCCGCGTGTTTGTTTATTGGTAAGGGGGTGGCCATGGCTGCCAGGCAAAGAACCCGCTATGCGCGGCGGGTGGCTCGGCGCCGCAGCGGGGCTAAAGCGGCAGCGCTGCTGTGCGCTATCGCGCTGCTGGCTGGTGGCTGGGTAGTGGCCGACATTTACGATGTGGTGCCTGGTCGCCTCACCATGGCGCCGCTGCCGCCGCAGCCTAACCCGTTCCCCGATATCCCTGGTGCCGTGCCGGTGGCCGAGCCCATTAGCGCTATTATGCCTGGCCTTTCGCCCGATGCTGCCATCCCGCCCGCGAGCCAGGTGCAAGCGCTAATTGCCACCATGTTGGCTGACCCGAGGATGGGGCCGCATGTTGGCGTGTTGGTGCAAGACCAGCTCACCGGTGAGGTTTTAGGCGAAAATAACCAGTGGTCCGCGTTTACCCCGGCTTCTACCCAAAAGTTGTTGACCGGCGTGGCAGCGTTTTACGAGCTTGATCCCGAAGCGCGCCTAGCCACGGTGGTGCGCCAAGACGGCAGCCGCCTAATTTTGGTGGGCGGCGGCGATATGCTGCTCTCGCCGGGGGAGGGCAGGCCCAACCAAATAGATGAACATGCCGGTATTTGGGACTTAGCGGCGGCCACAGCAGCTCAATTATCGTTGCAGGGCCGTACGGAAGTTTATGTCGAATTTGATGACACCTTATTTGCTGACCCGCGCATTGCCCCGGCAGTGCCCCCTGGGGAACAGCGGATTTTTGTGGCTCCCGTAGCCTCGATGGCGGTAAACCAAGCCCGCGTTGATTTGGAAATTAAATCCGATAGCGCGCCCAGGGTGGCTGACCCAGCCCTGCGCACGGCTGAGATTTTTGTCGAAGCTTTGCAAGCCCACGGCATCACGGTGGATGGCCGCCCAGCCCGGGTAGCTGGTACTACGGAGCATGTGACCGAATTGGCGCGGGTAGAATCTGCTCCAACTGGTGAAATTATTGAGTGGGCTATGCAACGCTCGGATAACACTATTACCGAAGTTTTGGGCCGCTTGGTCGCGTTGCACTTGGGCTTGCCCACTACCAACAATGGTGCGATTGAGGCGGTCAAAACTGTGATAGAGCGCCTGGGGGTTAACATGGCCGGGGCCGGGTTAGTCGATTTATCCGGCTTGGGCCGAGGTTCGCAACTCAACCCCAACCAACTGGTAGAAGTGGTTGATGTGGCAGTCTCGGGGCCTCCGATGTTGCGCGACTTAGCTAATGGAATGCCCATCGCTGGCTTATCCGGCACCTTGGCTACTCGATTTGTGGGGCAGGAGTTTGGCACCGGTTTGGTGCGGGCTAAAACTGGCTCCCTGCCTGGGGTCACGGCGCTCGCGGGCACGGTAGTTACCGCCAATGGGCGTCTACTCCTGTTCACCGTGGTCGCCGATGAAACCCCTGGCCCCGGTCAGTGGGGCGCCCGCCAGGCCATGGATCAATTTGTCACAGGTTTAGCGGCTTTAGGCCAATAATGGGTCACCTTGGGCGCCCTGCGTCGTTGCTCTCTGCGCTCATGGACCTTATCGTCCAGGTACACCGTCATCCTGCGGCGAGCTCGCGTAGCGAGCGCAGAGCGCAGGACCTCGAAAAGATGAGAATCAAAAACAGTATGACCAAATAATCCGAATAAACTAAATCGCGGTGAGTGACTACAGTTAACCAAAAAAATAGCGCGCAGAATGCAGAGTCCCAAAAAGATGAGGATCAACAAACAGTTATGACCAACAACGCTAAACGCATGGTGGACTGGGACGCGGCGGCGGCCTTGGTCGCCAAAGCGACGCCCGCCGGGCCTAGGCTCAGCCGCGACGAGGCTGCCGAGGTAGTAGCCGGGCTGCGCCAAGCCGCACACGATGCTGTGGCGCCCATCTTAGAAACCACACGGATGCGCCCAGCGCCCGGTTTGCCCCAAGATTCCTTTGGCGACGTTCTGGTAGTTGACCGCGCGGGTTGGGCCGCCACCAACTTAACGATGATGCAGCAAGTTGTCGAACCCGCCCTGGCAGCGGTAACCGAAAAGCTCCCGTCATCAACCATCACGCCTTATGGTGCCGCTGCCGAAGTGGCCGCCCTCATGGGGGTAATGGCCCCCCGCGTGCTCGGCCAGTTTGACCCCTACACCGTGATCGGAGCCATCGCATCGGCCCCGGATGCCGGAACGGCAAACTCAAACCCACGGGAAACCTCCATCAGTCATTCTGCGCAAGGAACGTTAGTGCCGCCGTCGCAGAATCTAGAGGAGGGCCTGGATTCTGCGACTGACGCGCAGAATGACGGACAAGGACGCGGCCAACTGCTGCTGATCGCTCCTAACGTGGCCCAAACCGAGCGCAAACTAGAAGTAGACCCCCGCGATTTCCGGCTGTGGGTAGCATTGCATGAGCAAACGCACGGCTTGCAGTTCGCCGCCGCGCCGTGGTTGGCCCCGCACTTGTACGGGTTAATCGGTGACTTATTGACCGCCACCTCGGCCAAAACTTTGCAGGTCGCCGAGGGCAACACCTGGGATCGCTTGCGGAATTTGTTCACCCTGGCGCGGGATATGTTTAACTCCATCATCAATGTTGACGGTCCCGGCCCACTGGAAGCACTGCTGGGTCCGGAAGAAAAGCTAGCCTTTGACACCATCTCGGCCACGATGGCGCTGCTAGAGGGCCACGCCGATGTGATGATGGATGAGGTAGGCCCTGCCGTAGTGCCCACCGTGACCGAAATCCGCGAAAAGTTCGAAAAGCGGCGTGATGGCGAGGGCCAGAATAAGGCCGGGGTGCTACTGCGCCGCGCCCTAGGTATGGATGCTAAATTGGCCCAATACCGCGATGGCGCCGTGTTTGTCCGTGGGGTGGAAGAAATCATCGGCCGCGACGGTTTCAATGCCATCTGGGCTGGCCCCGAAAACCTGCCCACGCCCCAAGAAATTGAAGAACCAAAGCTATGGGTGCGCCGAGTCCACGGTTACCACTAGAAGCGGGGCAGGAGGGCGTTGTTGCTCTCAAATATTCCGAAGCCTCGCTCAACGCCACAAATGTTAGAGAAGAGTATCGTCATTCTGCGGCAAGCTCGCAAAGCGAACGCGGAGCGCAGAACCCCAAAAACAAAAGCAGTTTCAACGCCGCCGCGCGGCGGGCGCTGGGGGATATCCGTAAGGCTTTGGACGAGTTGGGGCTGCAACCAAATGACTTGGTGCTGGTGGCCGTTTCCGGGGGTGCAGATTCGTTAGCACTCGCGGCTGAAACCAAACGTGCTGCGCATCGGGTAGGCGAAAGCACGCGAAAAAAGGGTTTTGGAATCCGGGTGGGCGCCGTCATCATCGACCATCAGATGCAATTTGGTTCGGACGATGCCGCAACCGAGGCCGCAGCCCAATGCCGCACCATCGGGCTAGACCCAGTTTTAGTGCTAAAAGTAGAAGTTGGCTATCAAGGGGGCCGGGAAGCTGCCGCGCGTGCGGCTCGTTATGCTGCCCTAGAACAAGCTGCGGCAGACCTGGGGGCAAAGGCGGTGCTGCTGGGCCACACCTTGGATGACCAGGCAGAACAGGTTCTACTTGGGTTAGCACGGGGCAGTGGCGCGCGATCTTTAGGCGGTATGCCCCAGCAACGGACGATGTCGCAACATCAGGGGGTGTTCGCGCGGCCTTTCCTAAACGTGCCACGTAGCACCACCGAATTTTTATGCGAATGGCATCGCCTCACCCCCTGGCAAGACCCAACAAATCAGCAACCCATCTACTTGCGAAATCGAATTCGGAATCAGGTAATGCCAGAACTTAAGGCCGCCATCGGGCCGGGCGTACCCGAAGCCCTAGCTCGCACCGCCGAACAACTAGCCGAAGATGCCGACGCCCTAGACTATTACGCCGAGCAATTGTTGGCATCCGCTGCGCGGCTGGATTCTGCGATCTTCGGTCACTGCGTTCCCTTGCCGCAGAATGACGATAACTCCTCTGGCGCCCCAGCGCACAAGTCGAAGGGTTCAGTTCCCTTACCAAAGGATGGCGATTGTCCCATTTGTCACCCTGCGCGTGAGTCGCAGGGTCCGGTAGCACTAAGGGTTGAGTCATTATTGGAGGCCCCAGTGGCAGTGCGGCGGCGGGCGCTGAGGTTAGCGGCCATCAACGCTGGGGCTCCAGCATCGGACGTAAACCGCACCCAAGTGCTGGCGATAGATGCGCTGGTAGCGAACTGGCACGGTCAAAGCGCCCATAAGCTGCCGGGGAACATCCAAGTGTCCAGGCAATATGGCATGCTGGTATTTGAAAAGACGCAGCCAGCTAAAAAACCCCGGCTAAGTTAAGGATTTGCTAATGGAACTTGATGATGTCCAAGGCGAGATAACGCATGTCTTGTTAACCGAGCAGCAAATACAAACACGGCTAAAAGAAATGGCTAAGCAAATTGATGCTGATTATGCGGGTAAAGATTTGTTATTAGTTGGTGTATTAAAGGGTGCCGTAATGGTTGTTGCAGATTTAGCGCGCCATTTAAGCACCCGGGTTGAAATGGACTGGATGGCAGTTTCATCTTATGGTGCCAGCACTAAAAGCAGTGGCGTAGTAAGAATCTTAAAAGATTTAGATACTGACATTGCCGGTCGCAATGTATTAATTGTAGAAGATATTATTGATTCGGGCCTAACTTTAGATTGGTTAGAAAAGAATTTATTATCCCGCAACCCGGCCTCGGTGGCGATTGCCACGCTATTGCGTAAGCCCGAAACCATTAAAGTTCCAGTAGCTGTTAAGTATGTGGGGTTTGATATTCCACCGGAGTTCGTAGTAGGTTACGGCCTCGATTACAACGAGAAATACCGCAACCTACCTTTTATTGCAGAATTGGCGGAGCATGTCTACTCCTGATCCTCGAAATTTGCCCGGCTCACCGCTGGGACCGCGCACACCCAGCGGAAATAGCGGCTCCAAAGAGGGCCAAGGCCCCCTGCGCAAACTCTTTAGCGGCCCCTGGCTGTGGGTGCTAATTGGGTTATCCATCATGGCGTTGGCGTGGAGCGCTTTAGCTACCCCGCGCGTCTCTAGGATCGAAACCAGCCAAGGTTTGGCGCTAATTAATAGCGGCATCGTAGAACGCGCCGTGATGGTAGATGGCGCGCAACGGGTACGCTTAACCCTGGCCGAAGATTTTATTGAGCACGATGTCGAAACAGATCGCGAACGCAATTTAGGGCGCGAGGTTGACTTCTTATATACCGAACCCATGGGGCCTTATGTAGAACAACGCATTAGGCAAGCTAACTTAATTGATGGTTTTGATGCCGAAGTACCTACCACTTCTATTCTGGGTTCAATTATCGGATTGATATTACCGGTATTGATTTTCGGTGCTTTATTCTGGTTTATTTTATCGCGCATGAGCGGCGGCCAAAGCAAAGTACTAAGCTTTGGTAAATCAAAAGCCAAACTTGTCAGCAAAGATATGCCGCAAGTAACCTTTGCTGATGTAGCTGGTGAAGATGAAGCAGTAGAAGAACTGCAAGAAATCAAAGAGTTCTTAGCCGACCCAGCTCGCTTCCAGGCCGTGGGCGCGCGTATCCCCAAAGGCGTGTTGCTCTATGGCCCGCCCGGTACCGGTAAAACCCTGCTCGCTCGTGCCGTTGCTGGTGAGGCGGGCGTGCCGTTCTACAGCATGTCTGGCTCGGACTTTGTGGAAATGTTTGTGGGTGTGGGCGCTAGCCGCGTGCGCGACCTATTTGAACAAGCCAAAGAAAACGCGCCGTCCATCATTTTCGTAGATGAAATAGATGCAGTAGGCCGCCATCGTGGCGCTGGTATGGGCGGCGGTCACGATGAGCGTGAGCAAACCCTGAACCAATTGCTAGTTGAGATGGACGGTTTTGACCCCAAAACCAACGTGATCATGATTGCGGCCACCAACCGGCCTGACATTTTGGACCCCGCACTACTGCGCCCCGGACGTTTCGACCGTCAGGTGGCAGTTGAAGCCCCGGACTTAAATGGCCGCGAAGCTATTTTACGCGTTCACGCCAAGGGCAAGCCGATGGTTCCGAGCGTGGACCTGGCGGCAGTGGCTCGCCGCACCCCTGGTATGACCGGCGCGGATTTAGCTAACGTGCTCAATGAGGCAGCATTGTTGACGGCCCGCTCTGGTGCGCAGTTAATTGATGACCGCGCCTTGGATGAGGCCATTGACCGCGTCATCGCCGGTCCGCAAAAGCGCACCCGAGTAATGCGCACCCGCGAGCAGAAAATCACGGCCTACCATGAGGGTGGCCACGCACTGGTCGCCGCCGCCATGCGCTACACAGACCCGGTTACCAAGGTGACCATTTTGCCCCGTGGCCGTGCGCTCGGTTACACGATGGTAATGCCCACCGAAGACAAATACTCAACCACGCGTAATGAGTTGCTGGATCAACTCGCTTATGCGATGGGCGGCCGCGTGGCGGAAGAAATGGTGTTCCATGACCCAACCACGGGCGCGTCAAATGACATTGACAAAGCCACCGGCATCGCCAAAAAGATGGTGACCGAGTACGGCATGTCCGATCGCATCGGCGCAGTAAAGCTCGGCACCACCGGCCAAGAACCGTTTATGGGCCGCGACATGGGCCGCACCCGCGAGTATTCCGAAACCGTGGCAGGCACCGTTGACGATGAAGTGCGCCAGTTAGTTGAAAATGCGCACGATGAGGCTTGGGAAGTTATTACCGAGTATCGGGACGTGTTGGATGAACTTGTGCTGCGTTTGCTGGAAAAGGAAACTTTGAATCAGCAGGAATTGGCTGAGGTCTTTGCCCCGGTTAAAAAGCGCCCGCCGCGCGACATCTGGCTGTCCAGCGAAAAGCGGCAGATTTCCGAGCGTGGGCCCATTTTGACGCCGCAAGAGTTGGCCACCGAAGAGGCAGCCCGCCGCGACGTGGAAGCTCCAGCGCCCACCCAAGTTGAAGCCGCCAACCGCGCTGCCCTGGAAGCTGGTGAAGAGGCCCCACACGGTTTGGAAGCGGTAATGGTAGTGCCCGATGATGGAGCGCCGATCCCCTTGAATCAAAGGGTTGGCCAAGGTGAACCGGTTGGCGAACGTGGCGTTACCGAAGTCATCACCATCAAGGGTGACGTACCCGCCGCTGAACCGCAATACCCCGATGGTGTTAACTTCCCCCACGATCAGATTCCGGGCGGCTCCGCTGAACACCAACGGGCTTTGGACGAATGGCGCAAGTCCCACGGCGAATCCCAATAATGCTCGCCAATTTGTCGGTTACATCGGTGCCACCCCGCGCGAAATCACAGGGTCTAGGCCCTGGATTCTGCGACGACGCGCAGAATGACGATGTTATTCGTCATTGTCCGCGCCATTTCATCCGGGTCATTCTGCGGCAAGGAACGTAGTGACGATGATCGCAGAATCAAGCAGAGGGCAGGATGTTGATCTAGAACGCGCAGCGGCAGCGGTGCGGGAGTTGTTGCTGGCCTTGGGTGAGGATCCAGACCGCGATGGCCTGCGCGAAACTCCGACGCGCGTAGCCACGGCTTACGCCGAGATGTTTGCGGGCCTGCAAGAAGACCCGGAAAGCGAAATTGGTCAACAATTTGAATTAGAGCATAAAGAGCTAGTTCTAGTTAAAGACATTGCTCTGTATTCCATTTGCGAACATCATTTATTACCGTTTCACGGCGTAGCCCACGTGGGTTATATTCCAGGGGATGAAGGCCGCATAACCGGCTTATCCAAATTAGCGAGGCTAGTTGATATTTATGCCCGCCGCCCGCAAGTGCAAGAAAGGCTAACCACCCAAATAGCAGATTCGTTAGTGGAAACGTTGAACCCGGCAGGGGTAATAGTGGTAGTTGAAGCCGAGCACATGTGCATTTCGATGCGCGGCATTAAAAAACCCGGTAGCCGCACTGTCACCAGCGCGGTCCGCGGAATACTCAGAAACCCAGCTACTAGGGCCGAAGCCATGGCCTTGATTTCTGCAAAGTAGATAATAATGGGTGTGAACCGATGCAAATTGATGGGCATAGTAAATGTCACGCCAGATAGCTTTAGCGATGGTGGGCTTTACGAGGATCAAGATGCCGCAATTAAACGAGGTTTACAACTTAAAGCCGACGGCGCCGACATCGTCGATATTGGGGGAGAATCAACTAGGCCCGGCGCTTTTCCAATTACTATTGCCCAAGAAACGTATCGGGTAATTCCGGTAATTAAAGAATTAGCCAGCCACGGCTTAACTATTTCAATTGACACTATGCATGCCGAGGTAGCTGCGAAAGCCGTTGAAGCTGGCGCCACTATCATTAACGATGTCACTGGCGGCTTAAAAGACCCAAACATTATCAAAGTCGCAATTGATGCTGACGTTACCTACATTGCCAGCCACTACCGCGCCCCGGCAGGGTTCCAAGATACCCACGTTGATCCGCTCCAAGAGGTGGTGGCTGAATTGTCAGAACGCAGCAATACCATCATCGAGGCTGGGCTAAACCCCAAAAAATTTATTTTGGACCCTGGGCTGGGCTTTGCCAAAAATGCGGACACCAACTGGGCACTGTTACGCGGCATCCCGCAACTACATGCACTAGGTTTTCCGCTGCTCATCGGCGCTTCCCGGAAACGTTTTTTGAGAGAACTAATCGGGCCAACGCCTGCGGACACTAAAGAATCCCTACCCTTCCAGGGTGGGCCGGGTGTTACCGGTCAGTATCTGGGTGCCTTGGGCCATGGCGGGCTTGTGCCGGGGGAGTCCGCGCTGGGTAACTGGGCACCAAATACTTGGGCACCGGAGATTGCAGAATTATTCAATGCGCAGCGCCAACGCGCCGCCACAGCCGAACTTAACGAGCGCCTGGACCGGGCCACTGCCGCCGTCACGATGGCGGTGGCAGCAACCAAGCTGGTGTGGGGCGTGCGCGTACACAACGTGGCGGCGAACCGAGAGGCAATCGCCGTTGCCTCCGCGTGGAATCAACTTATTTAGCTGAACCTCAAATAACATTGAGGTAATTATCCCTTGCGGGCAAATGAGGAAAGCGGGTTCAAGGTGACCAACGTACCGGTGATCGGGGCTGATGGTGGGCCGCTGGATCGCATTGAGCTGCGTGGCATCCGGGCTACGGCTAACCACGGCGTGCTGGCTGCCGAGCGCGAAAATCCACAAGAGTTCCGCGCTGACATCGCCCTTTATCTAGATACCCAGCCCGCTGCTGAGATTGACGCGCTGGCAGCCACGGTCAATTATGCCGCTGTGGCGGAGGCCGTTGGTTATGTGCTCACCGCGCCGCCAGTCAACTTGATTGAGACTTTGGCCGAACAGGTGGCCGCCGCCGTGTTGGCGTTCCCGTCCGTGCAGGCGGTTGATGTGGTACTGCACAAACCCCAGGCCCCATTAGCGGTGCAAGCTGATGATGTAACTGTTTCCATCCGGCGGGATAACGTGAATCGTAAACCCGTGGCTCACGTGCGCGTTACTGCAGCCGACTTATTGGCGGAAGTTGAGGCAGAGCTTCCAGTGGTTGAGTCTGGACCGGCGGTCGAACCAGAAGAATCCATAAGCGAGCCGCCCGTCAGCATCGAACCAATTTTGGCCGGGCCGCCCGTTGCCATCGTCCAAGTGCCCGATGGTGAACCGGCTGAGGTTGAAATTTGGCACGATGATGCCGCAGAATCCGCTTTAGATGCCAGGCTGGATGCCGCCCCAGAATCAGCGGTGCCCGCCATCTTGGGGCTGGGCTCCAACATGGGTGATTCCATAGAAATTCTGCGCGGCGCCGTGGCAGCGTTGGAACGCGCGTCGCAAATCAGTGTGATGGAAGTTGGCCCGCTGGCGCGTACTAGCGCGGTGGGTGGCCCGGCGGGCCAAGATGATTTTTTCAATACCGTGGTGCTAGTCAATACCACGCTGTCGCCCCGCAGTTTGCTTGATACGGTACATCAAATAGAAGCCGAATTTGACCGGGTTCGGGCCGAAGAATGGGGTCCGCGCACTCTTGACATCGACATAGTTAGTTATGGTGATTTGGTTGCCTCTGACAATGAGTTAACCATCCCGCATAAACTGGCCCATGATCGCGCCTTTGTGCTGCTGCCCTGGTCGCAGATGCAGCCTGGCGCCACGTTGCCCGGCCCAGGTGGTGGCCCTATTGGCCCATTGGCCGCCACTGCACCGGACCGGGAAGGCGTGCGCTGGATGCGGTTGGATTGGCTAGCCCCCACGCCAGCACCGGTGCCCGATGAAGATTTGCACCTTGATGAGGTTGACGCCGTAGCGGCGCAATACCATGGGCCGCAATATGAAGAGCCTCAGCACCAAGAACCTCAGCCTGAGTTACCACCGGAACCGGAGTGGGAGCCCGAGCCGCAGCATCATCCGGAACCACACTGGCAAAGCGAGCCGCAGTGGCAATCTGAACCGGAATTACCATCCGAAGAGCCGGGCACCTTGATTGATGTGATGGCGGCTGGGCAAGCACACGCAGCAGGGCAGCCAGTTCCAGATCCTGCGCCTTATGTGCATCATGAGGCATCCGTGGGGTTGTGGAATGTTGGGTTGGAACCCCCGGCGCCGCAACATCCGTGGAACCCGACCGTCCCGGCACCTGGCCCCACCGAATACCCCACGTTTACCGGCATCCTGCATGGGGCGCCCGGCAACAACGCAGGGCATCCTGGCGGCCCCGCCCAATCCCAACCAACGTTTACCGGTGAGGTACGGGCTGGGTCCCCACTGGCGGCTCGCGCCCAACGCGTGCCATTGTTGCAATCTGGTGATTTGAAAGTCCCCGAATTTGACCCGCCGCAGCGCCATAATCCGGCCACGCCGGTGCCGCCATTCAACCGCCCTGCCCCCAGGCCAGTGATGCCGCCGCAACCACCGGAACCTGAGATGGAAGCTCCCTCGTGGGATCAAATTCTGCGCGGCTAACCCTGTGCGCCAATAGAGCCTGAGCCAAACATGCGCCGCACCAGCCCAGTAGTTTTGCTGCTAGTCATCACCGCCGTCGCGGCGCTGGTGGCTGGTGGCATGCAATTGAGTGCTGGGATGCGGTACGGCTTAGCGATAACCACTTGGATCGAGTCGGCAGCGATTTTGTTTTTAGCTGCCACCATTTTGTGGCTGGGCAACCAAGTTCGCCTTTTCCAAAAAGGCGAAAAACCGAATTTCGATGGGATCAGAGCGGCGCGCACATTGGCTTTGGCTAAGGCCGGGGCTTTGACCGGAGCAGTGTTGTTGGGCCGTTATGGGGCAGTGGTGCTAGTGACGTTGTCCGATTGGGCCGGGCAATTCGGCTCAACCGGGTTAGCGCGCCGCATCGTGATTAATGCTGCCGTAGCCGCACTAGCCTCGTTGGCGCTCATTGCGGCCGCATTATTAGCTGAAAAATGGTGCGAGTTACCGCCCAGCAAACCTGAAACCCAGATAGGGAAACCATCGGTGGCGCTGCGCCATCGGGCTGAGATGGAAGAAGTACCCGAAGCCACCCCCGCCTACCGGACCACCGAACCGCAGCCAGAAATGCACCAGGCGGGCAGCATTTTATAGCTAATTGGGTAACGTTTTAGCATCTGCTTAGGTGTTTGTCCGAGGCGCTTGCCGCTGTTGGGAGTCCGAGAGTTCTAATCTCGGAGTATGTATCGCTCCGTGCACCGCCGTAGTTGCCGTAATTCAAACCGGGTTTACGTTGGTTTACTCGCTAGCGCGCTCGGTGCAATCGGCACTGGTCTGGTAGGGGTAGCTTTTGCCGCCCCAGCTACGGCTCAAGGCGACGAAATCAAAATAGAACAAAATAAGCCATTTATCGAAAATTTTGGTAATGGTAATTATCGCAGTATTTTGCAGTTGGCCACTAAGAATGAGTGGGGAGCTACCTCAAATTCGGGCACTGTTTATGGTTTGGCGGCAGGTGAATCGGGTGAAACCTATTCCGCATCAAATTATTGGGCCAATACGGGCCATTGCAATGGCATGATAGTTAGCTATGACACCGCATATGATTACACTGATTGTAATGTGGCAGGTAATGACCAATTCAATAGTGAAAACCATGAAGTAAGGATTAAGGCTGCGGCGCTGGGTTTATTGGCAGCCGGTGAGCAAAGTGGAAATTACGTTGGTAAATGGGGCTATATTCCCACCGATTACACGAATGGATGGCCCATAAAAACAGCCAGCGATAAACCATTACCTGCCAACATAGCCGAAAACCGAGCATTATCCACAAACTCAACGGCTGCCCAGGGTGAGCGCATAGGTGGGTGGAACGGGGCCGGTGCGCCGCCTTGGAACATTTCCAACAGCGCACAGGTAGCTCAAAAGGGAACCTATGCCACCGCAGATCAAGTGATGATTGCCTCCAATGTGGCGATCCGGCCAGAAAGTGGTTCGGCATTTCTGGAGCTGATGGTAAATTACGCCGCCACTCGTTGTGTAGATAAAGCTACCATTGATGGCAAGCTGGGTGGCCTTGACCCCAACCCGGTTTTGAAGTTCCAGTGGTTGGACGGCCCACCTTCTGATCCCAATGCCAAGGTGGTTTCTGAATCTGATGGGGTGGATGTCTGTGGGGTGGGCGGCGTCAGCATTAACCGCACCGCGGCTGCAACTTGTAGTGTGGCGCCTCGGCTGTCGCCTTTGAGTGGGCATGCCCAACAGTATGTAATTGACGGCATGCCGGTGCGCGCTGTTACCGTGCCTTCCCCTTTGGCTCACTTGTTCACCGCAGAGCAAGCTAATAAGGGCTTGTACTTCCGGGTTTTGAATGTTTCTGATGTGCAAAACGGCAACGATGGCGCCATCGATAACGTGAAAATCACGGTCGCTACCCCCACCATTCACAAATCTTTCACTTCAGATAAGATTGTGGCCGGGCAACGTACTCAAGTCGAGTTCACCATTAAAAACTCAGATGACTGGGGCGAAAAATCAGGTTGGTCTGTTTCTGATACCCTACCGCCTGGCTTGCACCTGGTGATTGACCCGGACACGGATAAACTTAACCCGGATTCCATTACTACCGACTGCGGCACTCCCACGCCACCGTTGCCACCCATGGAGATACTTCCGGGCACCACGGGCGATGGGCGCGATACCATCACCATCGTTAATGGGACCATCCATGAGGGCGAACCCGGTGAATGCCATATATGGGTTACCGTAGTCGCCGATGAAGATGCCCCAGTGGGTCAGCAATTCAACAACTGTATAGTGGCTGAGGGCGGTGATGATGGGTACCTGGGTGACAATAACGGCATTTTGTTCCCAGATGAAAACGAATGTGCCAGCACCACGGTGGTTCCGCCTGAGCCAATTGAATTTGCTCCGCCAATGTTGCCGCCATCAATTCCTGGTAATTTGAAACCCAAGCCGTTGTGGCCTGCCCCAGTGGTAATCGCTCCGGGGTTCACTCTGCCCCAAGTTTGCACTGATGATGGGGGCATTATGGTCGCCACCGCCGATGGCGGTCAATACTGCTTTAACCCACTCCCGCCAACAGATCCGAGCATTGACGTACCCAAGGTTTGTACCGATGAGGGCGGGATTGTGGAAGTGGTAGAAGGGGTGCAGGTTTGCTTCCATCCGCTGCCACCGGTTGACCCGGGCATTGATTTACCGAAAGTTTGCACCGACCAAGGTGGTGTAGTTGAGGTTAATGACGATGGGGAGCAGGTTTGCTACATCCCGCTAGACCCAGCAGAGCCTGGCATTGATTTGCCTCAGGTTTGCACCGACGCTGGTGGGGTTATTGAAGTCAGCGACGATGGGGGTCAGGTTTGCTTTGTGCCGCTACCGCCCACTGAGCCTGGTTACAACGACCCGAAAGTCTGCGTGGAAGATCTTGGCGGCGAGTTGCGCGCTATCTCGGATGACGGCTCTACTCAAGTGTGTTTCATTCCGCTGGAACCTGCCGATCCGGGCATTGATCGGCCCCAGGTCTGCATTGATGCGGGCGGCGTCATGATGGCTGCCGCCCAAGGTGACGAGCAGAGTTGCTTTGTTCCGATCCCGCCAGCTAAACCTGGTGTCGATGATCCACGGGTCTGCCTTGACTTGGGTGGCATCATGGTGACAAAGGCCGATAATACGCAAGCCTGCTTTGTGCCAGAGCCGCCTATCGATCCAGGTACCAATCTGCCGCAGATATGCCCGGACCTCGGTGGTAAATGGGGTATCCGCGCTGATGGCGCCTGGGTCTGTTTCCCTGCACTACCGCCCGTTAGCCCGTCAAACCCGCTGAAACCGGTTACGCCTATCCCAGTTGAGCCAAATGACCCGCTGGTCCCGGCTCGGCCAAAGCCAATTGACCCCAATATTTGCAATCCGCCGGTAAGTAAAATTAGTACTCCGCCAGCGGAATCCACCCCGCCGCCGGAAGTGCCTCGTCACCCTGCCACTGGTATTGAAGTGCAATGGATACTGGGTGCGCTGGGCCTTGCACTAGGTGGCCTGGTGGTGATCCAAACGCGTGCGCGCGTGACACCTAAAGCGCGTTGTAAAGTTAACTAGTTAAGAGTTGGGCGGTGGCCGCGATTTGAATGTCGCGGCCATTGTCATTTGTTGTCACCGTCAACCGTGCGCCATCCTCAGTTGCAGCAGATAAGGCGGCGAAGGCAATAGGGCCTAATTCGTAATGGTTGGCGGCTGAGGTTATCCGACCGAGTGGCTTAAGCGTCGGTTGAGCAAGGTTTTCTGCCTGTCTCAAAACTGCAGGGTAGACTTGATCACCGGCCACCGGCAGTACATTGTCTGACCCATCCAGATGCAAAAAAACTATGCGTTCGCTGGGAGCTTTTGCGACATCATCTGGCCCCAAAATGCCGCTGCCAATCCGTACGGCTTCCCGTGCCCAAAGCCCGATGTTGGCGGTTTCACCGTTTTCGAGTCGGCGTTGTTCGCCTAACGGGTCGCCGTAGTGGGGTGCCGTCGGTTGAGCCTGGTCAGTGGTCACGGGCCTATTTCTGGCCGGCAAACAGTTTGTAGATGATGAACCCGGCAATGCCCGCGATGGTGAGTGTGGTGGCGACCAACAACGCAGTGAAGAATAATTCTAGCCCGTCATACACAACGCCCGATTGTACGGCATCGTGCCTGCGCAAAAGAGCAAGCGGCCAAAGTAGCGGATACCGTTGCAATGTAAATTGGACGTTTGCTTTGGGTGAATTGTCCCAACGCACTGGTTTACTTGGGTTATGAGCGACCTGTTTTTGACCCCGGCCGCAAACTCGGTCACGGACCGGCCCATCAAGGTGGGTATGTTGGGGTCGGGGTTTAGGGCGCGCACGATGTTGCGCGTTTTGGCTGCCTTACCACAGTGGTTTGATGTGGTGGGCGTCGCGGCTCGCAATGCGGATGACCGCGCGCTGCTGGCCGATCGAGGCTTCCCGGCTTATGCCACAGTGGAGCATTTGGTAACGCACGGGCGTCCAGATTTTGTGGTGTGTACCGTCCCGGGCGATCAGTCGCTGCCTTACCTAACCGCATTAGCTGAGTTGGGCATCCCAGTTTTGATGGAAACGCCGCCCGCTAGGGGCCTAGCGGAATTGTTGGAGTTGTATCAGTTGGTAGCCGCAGGGGCCAACATTCAAGTGGCTGAGCAATACCATCTGGAGCCGCTGGTCAGCGCGCAATTAGCGGTTGCCGGTTCGGATATGTTGGGGGTTGTTACCGACGCTGCGGTTTCGCTGGCCCACGATTATCACGGCATCTCGGTGCTGCGCCGGGCGTTGAATGCTGGCTTTGCTGAACCCCTGGTGACCGCCCGCGTTGATGTGCGCCAGGTTTTCCCCAGCCCCACGCGTTACCGGGACCCGGAAAGTTTGGATTTAGTTCCCACTAACTATACCCAAGCCTGGTTTGATTACGATGACAAATCCGGCGTGGTTGATGGCCCTAAGCTGGGCGTTTACAGTTTCGATGATGCGCAATACCGTAGTTGGGTGCGTTCGCCATCGTTGGTAGTGCGTGGGCCGCTCGGCGAGTTGCGTGATGACTTGGTGCGGTTAGTTGCCATTACCGATGGTGAAGTTGCTACCCCGATGGCGGCGCACCTAGAGCGCATTTCTGCAGGTGGGGCGGGCTCACATGAGGGTTTGTTTTTGCGGGGCTACCAAGTTTTTGGGGAGTGGGCATACTACAACCCGTTCTTACCAGCGCGCTTGGCAGATGAAGAACTCGCCATTGCCACCATGTTGGCGCGCATGGGTGCGCACGTGTTGAATGGTGGGCCAGGGCCTTACCCCTATGCCGAGGCGACCCAAGATCAGTACCTAGCGCTAATTATGAAGCAGGCTGTCGCAACCGGTCAGTCAGTGCGAGCTGTTGCCCAACCTTGGGCGAATTAACGGTCTCCGATAAAGGGTCAACTAACTCCGTCATCCTGCACAAGCTGCGGAGCAGCGCAGATGCAGGATCTCACGGAACTTGCGACCAGTAGAAGTTTGGAGTAATTCCCCAAAAATCTACTAGCGCCCAAATAGTTTGGAAAGGAACCCGCCGCTCGACTTAGCCGGGGCATGGCGCAACACAGCTAGAGCGCCGCCCAGGGAAGCCCTTAAGTTTTGATTGTCAGCTTGGGGTAGCACGGTGCGTTCGATTTCATCCAGCAAAGGCGCTGGGATTTGAATTCGAGCACCTTGGGCATGTTTTAGCAGTAAATCCACGGCAGCAGCAGTGTGGCCTTGGTTGCCCAGTTCGCGCGCTTTACCTCGAATTTCAACCGGCAGCAGCCCGGTTGGCCCCTGCTGTGGCGCAGCCGAATACTCCACGCCTTTCCCGCCCAGCACGGAGTTCAACTTGGCTAAGGTTAATTGCGCGGCATCCATCGGCATCGTCCCAGCTTACACGTAGTTCCTTTGAAATAGCTTGTAAGGGTTTAGGTAGATGTTGGTCCGCTATCGACCTAAACCCTTACACGGTGTCGAAACTTGGCTGGCTTAGTTGGCTCGCCATTTTGTCTGGATTTAGCCTCATTTGAATTTAACGATTGACAAACGATAGATTTCGCATGATTCTTAATCTGTTTGAATCGCTAGCGAGGCTACATCGTCCCCGCTGAACAGTAAAGGTAGCATGGGATTATGAGTGGTACGGGCGGCATCGGGTCAGCAGGCGGCATTGAATCTAAGTATTCGCAGCAGGTAAGTGATTTGGTGCGCGCTGGCCTCAGCGAGGCGGAAGCCCGCTTGGTGGCCGACCATCGCTTGGCCTCGGTACCGGGGGTACCGGTAGAGCCAGCCTTTCACGATGATGGCCCCACCGTAATCCGGGCGTACGATGATGATGCAGCTTTTGGGGGGCATTCTCGATGGCTCGCTTTGGCAGTGGCGTTGGGGCTCGCGTTAATTTCCGGGTTGCTGGTGCGGGCAGTATTGCAAAAACTCAGTAACGGCGGGGTTAATGAAGAGGCAATGTTCGCCAACTTCTTTCTAGCCACCATCCCGCTGCTCGGCATATACCTGGGCTGGTTGAAGCGGGTGCCCTGGCGGGTGGCGGCGTGGTTGGTGGGCATCGCGGCGGTGCTGGCTCTCGCAGTCAACCTTTACCCGTTGATCCCAGGCTACACTGCCACTCCCAATGTGATGACGGGGGAGGCCCAAGCCCAAACTGGCATCCTAACCGCGTTGCACTTGCCGGTAATTTTGTGGTTGTTAGTCGGTGGGGCTTACGCGGCACGTTCCGGTATCGGTTCACGGGTCCGTCGGTTGGGGAGTGACAAAGGCGCGTCGGCTAGGCCAGGTGGGCGGTTGGGTTTCAGCCTGCCAAGTTCCGAAGGCCGCTTGGACTTTATCAGATTTACCGGGGAATGGGTTATTTTCTTAATCCTGACCTGGCTGGCCGGTGGCGTTATTTTAGGCATTGTACTAACTGCCTTAAACATTGCCGGGGTAGAATTTTGGCGTTGGGAAATGGGCCTCAGTTACCTAATTACGATGTTGGTGCCGCTTTGGTTGTTCTTATCAATTTGGTTAGCTGAATCAACTCGCACGGTAGTGGCCCGGGTTTTGCAAGTAATGACTTGGGTATTCACCCCAATTATGGTGTTAGCATTATTTATTATCTTTATCGTGTTTTTAAGCCACGGTACCTTGATACATGCTCCCCGTGATTTGTTGCTACTGCTCGATGGTGTACTGGTGGTGGTTTTGGCGCTGGTGCTTTATTCAGTTGCTGCCCGCAAAGCTACCGAACGCCCCAAAGCATTTGATTGGGTGCAGTTCGCCATGATTGCCTTAGCGGTAGTTATGAATGTATTTGCCTTAATTTGGATGTTGGTACGCTTAGCTGAATTTGGTTGGACTGCCAACCGCGCTGCTGCATTAGGTCTCAACTTATTATTAGTGGTTAACTTGGCCTGGACAGGTTGGTTACTATTCAAAATCTTGCGCCAATCACGTAGGCGGGAACTGGAACCAACCAATTATGCTGACACCGACTACGATTATGAGTTACCAACAGTTGCCGCAATAGAAAACGCAGACTCGGCAACATCGTTCAACAAAATTATCCGTTGGCAAACCAATTACTTGCCCATTTACGCGATTTGGGCCGTTTTCGTTGTCCTAGTATTCCCGCTAATATTCACCGTACGCTGGTAACGGATATCAAGGTGAGCTGATTTATTGTCATCCTGCGGCCAGGAACGTTAGTGACGCAGATCGCAGGATCTCAAACCTGATTCTGAGTTTCTGCGCTGCCCGCCGCTTCGCTGCGTGCCCGCAGGATGACAGTTTTTTGGATATGCCAAATCCGGCATAACGCGGAGGGTTATTGTCTCCCCGCGGATAGGTGGCAGGGGTTAGGCAGCTTTGGCTAATTGGATGCGGGGGATGGCCAGGGTGGGTGGTTTGATGGTGAGGTCGTGTTCGCCGCGTTCCTTGCGCAGCAAGCCCCGGCGGAAGTAGAGCCAAGCCGGTACCAAAACCGCAACGGCGGAGGCCCACGCGAGCGGCCCGGCCAGCACAGCGGCAGTAAACCCAAATGTGCCGACCAGGAATATGCCCGCAACGGAACGCATTACTAATTCCAAAACCGAACCAATGGTGGGGATTAAAGTATTGCCCAAGCCTTGAATGGAATTGCGCAGAATTAACTTAAAGGCTAATAAAGAATAAGTGAAGCCATTTATCCGTAAAAAGGTTACGGCTAAAGCGTGAACAGCGGGGGCATCGTTGACTACAAATAGCGAAACTAAGTAGTCGGCAAAAATCATAATCAAGGCGCCAGTAACAACCGAGAATACCACTGCCGTCATCAACATCCGTGATACGCCAATGCGGATGCGGCCCCATTGCTGAGCGCCTCGGTTTTGCGCTACATAAGTCACGATGGCGATCGCAAAGCTAAATATTGCGGTGGTGGCTAATTGTTCAACGCGCACGCCAGCCGTGAATGCTGCAACAGCATCGGTACCTAAACCGTTAATTGCCATTTGCAATACCACGGCGCCAATGGCGATAACCGAAACTTGCAAACCCATGGGAATACCCAATTTGGCAGCGGCTTTAATGGCACCAATACCGGCGCGCCATTCTTCCCGGCTGGGTACTACCTCGGGGATTTTGACCTTCACATAAATTAGGCCCGCTAAGGAGGCGCCACCTTGGGCAATAACCGTGGTAATTGCGGCACCCACTAAGCCCCAGTGGAATACCCCCACAAATAGCACCACTAAAATGCCGTTAAGAATAGAAGCCGCAATTAAAAACATTAGGGGAGATTTAGAATCACCAACAGCGCGGATGGCAGCGGATAAATAGTTGGCAGCCACAGCAGTAATAGCGCCACCGAAAGTAATCGCTAAATAAATCCAGGCACCTTCAAATATGGCCTCGGGGGTACCCAATAAGCGCAGTAATGGGCGCCCTAAACCTACCCCAAATGCGGTGATAAAAGCGGCGATACCTAAGGCCACATAAGTACCGCCAGCGATTGCGACCCGGGTGCCTACCATATCGCGGGCACCAAAAGCTTTAGAGATCGGGATGGCCAAGCCGCTAGCGGAACCCCACACCATGCCCATCAGCAAAAAGATCAACGACCCGCCAGCACCTACGGCAGCTAAGCCCTCAATGCCAATTAGTTGGCCCACCACAATGGCGTCGGTGAGTTGGTACGCTTGCTGGAAAATATTGCCCAGCAGCAAAGGCACCGAAAACATTAGTAGTAATCGGACTGGAGAGCCTTCAGTCAAGTTTTTCAAAGTATGTCAGCGCCTAAATTTTTTTATGTGTGGGGGTTACATCGTCGTAGCTGCTGAAACCGGATGTCGAACCGATTTTAGCAACGCTCCACTCTACGTGATTTCACGCAAAAAATCAACTCCCGGCAGTTAGCAAAAATGCGCCTTAATTAAAGCCCGGTTAAGTAATTTTAAACTGATCAGGCGCAAAAAATTCACGGTAAATTTCCAGGCTATCGGCAAAAGCGACGTTTTGAGTCACGGTGATGGTGGCCCCATCATCGTGCAACTCAATTACCCAGGTCAATTCAAATACCGTGGGCAACAAAACCGCGCGGATTTCCAGCACATTGGTTGCGGTCCAGGCGAAAGCTGCGGCAACTTTGGACCCGGTATCAAGTGCAGCTAATTCGGGCTTTGGTTCCAGGCGCACTAATGGTTGGTCATTTACGTACCAATTCTGATAACCGGCGGTAAATTCGGGCGGCACGGTATAACCGCAATCATCCAGTGGCGTAACGGGTGGCAGGTTAACCGTTATGGTGTATGTACCGTGGTTATCGCCTTGCGGAGTTGGTAGTTGCAAATCCGTAAAGGTAATTGGTTCACCGTGTCCGTCATTCTGCGGCAAAGACGAATGTCTGAAGATCGCAGAATCTCCAAAGCCCGAATATTCTGAAAAAGCATCTGACAAGTTATCCCACACAATTTGAATTAGTTCTTTGAGGTTGTTCGATGCGGCAGTGATAACAATTACCGCATCAAACTTTGGCCAAATAATTACGAATTGCCCAAAGGCGCCATCGGCGCGCACGGCCCCATAACGGGTGACCCACATCTGATAACCGTAACCTTGCGCCCAATCGCTATCCGGATCGCCATCACCATCGGGGGAGTTGCTAATCTGAGCCGAAGTCATCTGCTCAATCCACGATGCCGGGAGCAATTGCACGCCGTTCCATTTACCTTTATTCAAAATGAATTGGCCCAATTTCAGCAAACCACTAGCGGGCAAATTAAACCCAAAACCGCCCACATCCACACCCGATGGGCTGCGTTGCATAACGGCACCAGTAATGCCCAACGGTTCGAATAACTTAACTTGCAAATACTCCAGCAACGGCAATCCAGTAACGTGCTGCACTATCGCGGATAACCAATAAGTGCCACCAGTGTTATAAACAAAATGTGTACCGGGTTCATAAGCAACCGGGTGCCTAAAAAAGTTAGTGGCCCAATCTTCCGGGTTGCCCCATCGTCCATCAAAATGGAACAAATCTTTATCATGGCCCGTTGCCATCATTAATACGTCGCGCACGGTTATGTCAGCTACGCTGAACTGAGGCGTAGAGTTTCCGTTGGCTTCGACATGCGGCGGCGCGGAAAACTGCGCCGAAACCGCCGGATGCTCAACCGCCGACCGCGAAATATCCACATCATCTGGCACCGGTAAAATATCTACGATGCGGTCCGTCACGGCCAGTTTGCCATCGGCAATCGCAAACCCAATGGCCAACGCGGTAAAAGTTTTGGCGACTGAAAAGCAGGTTTGCGGCATCGCGGCGGTATAAGGCGCCCAGTAAGCTTCGGCCACCAGCGCGCCATGGCGGGCCACCAACGCACTATGCACGATGCCGGTCGCATCCAACCCGCTAATGAAGCTCTCCAGCGCCGTGCGCGAAACCCCCGCAGCCTCCGGCGCTGCGTAATAGGGGAAGGCGGTTTGTGGCATCAAACTGGTAACATCGTTCATAACAGCATCGTGCATAACAGCATCGTGCATAACAGGATTATGGCGCGAACTTTGCGGGTTAATACGCAAGTGGCGCACAGTTTTCCGCTACCTTGGGCAATCGGCAAGCGCCCCCGGTGAGAATTTGTCCGACGTGTCGTTTAGCATTGCGGCATGGCAGATACCATTTTGCAAGACGATGTAGCCTACCGCGGGTTTGCCCTTGGTCATTGGGACGATGCGATTGACGTCCGCGACTTCATTCTAAAGAATTACACTCCTTA
>Ga0268261_10000041_pt1 | contig 89710 bp, 81 predicted proteins | sample TergutNc150P1_FD_190353 | JGI IMG/M metagenome (GOLD analysis project Ga0268261, IMG submission 190353) | Nasutitermes corniger P1 segment gut microbial community from laboratory colony in Florida, USA - Nc150 P1 (SPAdes) (version 2) | ecosystem: Host-associated > Arthropoda: Insects >... | reverse complement strand
GTCTTTTGACTTATTTTACGCTAGCTATTGCTATTGTAAATGTTTTAAGTTGTTATCTTATTTAAAACAAGATAACGCCCTGCACATTTGGTTTGTTTACTTTGTTCAGTTTTCAAAGGGCTAAATCATCGTCTTTTTGACGACTTGAATATCTTATCAAATATTCAATCGCTTGTCAACGACTTTTTATATTTTCTTTTGAACGTTTTTTCGTTCTCAAGAACATTGACTATAATAGCACCATAATCCCTTGCCGTCAACAAGAATGTTTTAGCAATTTTGTATGAAATTCCGACAATTTCGTCCAATTATTCGTCTTAAAATGGTTTCATTTTGGAATTCTTTTCAAAATCCATTCCATTTTCGGAAATTCACGAATAAAATGCTTAAAAAATTAATTATTGTATAGTAAAAAAATTTTTTATTTTTTTTCGGAAAGGTCTTTTAGTGCGTTTTCAACCCATTTTGGTAGGCCTTCTTCTATTGTTTTAAAGCCGATATCGGCATTTCGGTTGGTAAAATATTTTTTTCTGTGCGATAGAGCATAATTGGATTTATGGTCTAACACACGTAAGGATAGGCTGATTTTTTGGGAATAATCGTCAATATCTATGATTTTCGCTTTAACTTTTTGTCCGACTTGAAGATATTGGTTGATGTTTTTGGTGTATCCTGCTTGAATTTCTGATACGTGTATCAACCCTTGTGTTTGGTCGTCTAGTGAGATGAATGCACCGTAAGGTTGAATGCCGCTAACTTTTCCTTCTACTATATCGCCGATTTTGTAGTTCATGACTTCTCCTTTAGAAAAAGTGCGGGAAAGTATGTCTTCCCGCAGTTTTTTATTACTCTGTGATTTCAACACTTTCGATGATAACGTCAAAGACTGGTTTATCCATGCCACCTGTTTTTGTTGTGGCAATTTCATCGACTACTTTCATGCTTTCTTCGCCAATAACGTGTCCGAAAACAGTATGGCGTCCATCTAAGTGCGGTGTTCCGCCACCTGCGTAGATTTCAGCGATGTCTTCTGGCCAGCCACCCTTCACTAATTGTTCTTTTTTATAAGGAAGGTTTGTGTTTTGGACGATGAAGAATTGGCTGCCGTTGGTATTTGGGCCAGCGTTTGCCATTGATAGTGCACCGCGTAAGTTAAAGACATTTGTTGAAAATTCGTCTTCAAATTTTTCACCGAAGATGCTTTCTCCCCCCATTCCTGTGCCTGTTGGGTCGCCACCTTGAATCATGAAATCAGGGATAACTCGGTGGAAGATTACACCATTGTAATAGCCTTTTTTAGAAAGTTCAACGAAGTTCTCAACAGTTCTTGGTGCTTGTTCGGGAAATAGCTGTACTTTGATATCTCCGCGATTAGTTTTAATAACTGCCTTTGGTCCTTTTACATTTGCCAAATCAGCTTGTGGAAATTGATTGCTCATGTTTTTTCTCTCCATTTCTTTTTACTGCACTTAATATCTTATCGAAAAACTGCGAAAAAAGCGAGTAAACAAATTAAAAATACCTAAAATAGCAAAATTTATGTCATCTTTGGTAAAATCATGAAAGGAGGGATTTGGATGAGTAAAGATATTTATGATTTGACAATTATCGGTGCGGGGCCGATTGGTTTATATGCAGGTGTTTATGCGGGGATGAGGAAAGCGAAAGTGAAGATTATTGAAAGTCTGCCCAATGTTGGTGGACAGCTTAGTGCGCTTTATCCGGAGAAATATATCTATGATTTGCCGGGTTTTCCTAAGGTTTTAGCAAAGGACTTTATTGACAATCTGGAAAAACAGTTGCATTTATTTTCTTCTACTATATGTTTGAATGAAAAAGTGGAAGCTTTTGATTGGTTAGAAGAAGAAAAGCTCTTTTGTATTCATACCAATGCTGGCATTCATTATAGTGGAGCGATAGTTTTGACGGTTGGCAAGGGCTCCTTTGCGCCACGAATGCTTAATATGGAGCATGAGGAGACTTATGCTGGTAAGAATATTCATTATCATATTACGGATTTGGAGTTTTTCCGCAACAAAGAAGTAGCGATTGCTGGAGGTGGAGATTCGGCGATTGATTGGGCTTTGCTTTTAGAGATGATTGCTAAAAAGGTGCATATCATTCATCGTCGCAAGCAATTTCGCGCACATGAGCATAGTGTTTCGCGCCTTGAGGAAAGTTCTATCAATATTTGGACACCATTTGTGGTGGAGGCTATCAAGTCCTCGGATAAATTTGATGGGCTAGTCTTGAAAAACGTGAAAACGCGGGAATTGCAGGATCTTGATGTGGAGCATTTGCTGGTTAATTATGGATTTACTTCTAATATTGCGCCGATTGATAGCTGGGATTTCACCTTTGAACGAGGGAAAATTATTGTTGGGCGTAAGCAGGAAACGGATATCCCCGGTATCTTTGCAGCAGGCGATATTGCTGGCTATGGTGGGCGTGCTGACTTGATTACTACAGGTTTGGGCGAGGCTCCTAATGCGGTCAATCACGCGTTGGAATTCGTCCGTCCAGATGAAAGAATAGCGACGAAGCATTCAACTTCTTTATTTGAGGAAAAGGAAGGTTCGTAAAAAGCGAAATGGTTTTGCAATAAAAATATATACCATAGAAATTAAGCTGAAACATAGAAATTGTATAATGGCGATTGTATTTCACTAAAGAAAGGAAAGTACAATCTTTGCATAAAACAATTATACTTGCTATGTCCCTTACTTCATTGTTAGGCTTGCTATCAGGCACTCCTACAAGTGAAGTTCCTAATAAAAACAATACCCAAACGCAAACTTCCCAAGAGTTGGCTGATGAATATAAGGCGCAGGAAGAGGCGCAAAAACAGAAAGATGCTCAATTTTTAAAGGCTGAATACGAGCGTACACACCCGCAGGAAGTTGATGGTTGGCAGGATATTTATCAGTTTGATTATGAGGATATTGATGTCGCCTATGATTATTCGGCTGCTGATGCTGGTTGTAGTTGGGGTGCTTTGACTATTCAGCTCATGCGTTCTGGCATGGATAAGGCAGCTGACGGAAAGCCTATGTCTATGCCTAATCTCATTGACAGCTTGCATGAGCGCAATGTTGCTCAATCGCTATTTGTGGTTGATTATATCCAGTTCAACAAGGAAAATTCCGCCCATTTTTTTGGTAAGGATTGGATTGTCGAAACCAAAGTAAATCCGGGCATTGCGCCGGCTAATGACAGCTCGGACAGCAATAGTTTACAGGGTTTGACCTTAGAACAGCGCAAAGCAGCACTTGCTTGGGGCGAAAATCAGGGATTTAAGATGATTTTACTCTATGAGGGCGACTTTGGGCATTATCTGGCATATATTAACCCGACAACTTTGGGTGACACTGGTGGTTTTGCCACTGTTGGTGGAACTTCGACTTTGACGGATGAAGAAGATGATGGCAACAACGGTGTTTATAGTCTGATGAATATGTCACATATTACTTATTTGGATATTCATAAACGTTAATCATTAAGAAACCAGTGTGAAAATGCTGGTTTTTTTGTGTGTACAAATCTTTGTATTCCCTCGTTCAAAATGCTATACTTTCTTAAACAATAGTTTATCCTTCAAACATTTGTTAGGAAGTAGGTGTTTGTAGTTTGAAAAATTTAAACATCAATGAGCAAAAGGTTTTGGATTTAATTAGCGAAAATCCTTTTGTTTCCCAACTTGAATTGGCACAAAAGATTGGGCTGTCACGTTCTGCTACGGCGAATATCATTTCTTCTTTGGTGGATAAGAACTATCTTTTGGGCAAGGCTTATGTGGTCAATTCCCTTAGTCCTATTGTGGCAATTGGTGGTGCCAATATTGACCGGAAGATTTATAGTAAGGAAAGCATTCAAGCGGGAACAAGCAATCCTGCCAATTCTTCGCAAGCTGTTGGTGGTGTGGCGCGGAATATCGCCGAAAATCTGGGACGGTTGGGTTGGAATGTCAGCATGATTACTGTTGCTGGATTTGATTCGGACTTTAATTATATCAAAAAGCAGTCTGAGCATTTTATGGATTTTTCCCACAGCACACAACTGGAGCAAGTAAATACAGGTTCTTATACAGCGGTTCTTGACCCTGATGGTAATCTTTTTGTCGCTTTGGCAGACATGGATGCCTATCAGTATCTCTTGCCTGAATTGTTGGTGCAAAAAGAAAAGGTTTTGCACAGTGCCAAATGTATTGTTGCCGATTTAAATTTGCCAAAGGAAACGCTGGAATATCTGGTCCATTTTGCCAGTAAAAATAAAAAGGCGCTTGCTTTTATCCCAGTATCTTCACCGAAAATCCGTAATCTCCCCAAAGAATTAAAGGGCGTAAGCTGGCTGATTACCAATCAAGATGAAACGGAGACTTTCTTTAAAAAGGAAATCCGCTCGCAAGAAGACTGGGAAAATCTAGCAAAGAAATGGGTCAAACAAGGTGTTGAAAATGTAATTGTAACTCGCGGAACCAAAGGTGTTGTCGCAGCGAACAAACAAGGCGAACTAGCTTTTTGCCCAGCCTATCAAACGGATCAAGTGTTGGATGTAACTGGCGCAGGTGATGCCTTTTGTGCAGCGGTCATTGATGGCTGGCTGGATGATTTGTCCTTGTCACAAACACTCAAACAAGCTAGTGCCAATGCACGAAAAACGGTCGAGTCTAAATATACTGTCCGACCGGAATTAACCAAAAATCAACTACTTAAAGACTTGGAGGAACTAGAAAAATGAAAGACTATGTTGTGTTATCCGAAGAAGTTAAAGCAGGAAAAGAAAAGGGTTTGCCGATTGTGGCGCTGGAATCTACTATCATTTCACACGGAATGCCTTATCCACAAAATGTACAAACAGCTCGCGAAGTAGAGCAAATCGTTCGTGACAATGGTGCAGTTCCTGCAACAATCGCTTTGATTGATGGAAAGATTAAGATTGGTTTATCTGATGACGAGCTGGAAATGTTCGGTAATTCAAAAGATGTAGCGAAAGTTTCTCGTCGTGATATTGGGTATATCATCGCCAGCAAAAAGCTTGGTGCGACAACTGTTGCGGCGACTATGATTTGTGCGGCAATGGCGGATATTAAGTTCTTCGTCACTGGCGGTATTGGTGGTGTTCACCGTGGGGCTGAAACTACTATGGATATCTCAGCTGATCTTGAAGAATTGGCTACAACCGATGTTGCAGTAATTTGTGCGGGTGCTAAATCTATCCTTGATTTGAATTTGACTATGGAATACCTAGAAACAAAAGGTGTGCCTGTCTTTGGTTATCAGACGGATGTTCTGCCGTCCTTCTTCTCACGCACGAGCCACATTCCACTGGAGTACAATATGCCAACGACTGAGATTATTGCTCAATCTATGAAGGCTAAGTGGGATTTGGGGCTGCAAGGTGGGGCGATTATTGCTAATCCTATTCCTGAAGAATATTCGATGGATGAAAGTTATATCAATGCAGCGATTGAGAAAGCCTTGAAAGATGCGGACGAAAAGGGCATTTCTGGTAAAGATACTACTCCTTTCTTGCTGGGTGCGATTAAAGAGGCGACTGATGGGAAATCTTTGGTTTCTAATATTGCTTTGGTTAAGAATAATGCGAAGATTGGCGCGCGGATTGCGGTTGATTTTAGTAAATTGTAAAATGGAAAAACTGGTTGAGATTAATTTCTCAGCCAGTTTTTTTACTATTCTTTATCTAAAGAAAACATCACTCAAAACATCTTGTGGGGTCAATTCTTTCTCCAATAAACCAGCTGATTTAGCCCATGTGAATGCTGATTGGATATCCGCATCACTTGCTTGTGTTGCTTTTGTATAAGCTGGCACTTGAATTTGGTCTTTGAGTGTTTCTGGGAAACCTACGTCATCAATGAAAAACTGGATGAAATCCGCCTTGTCATGCGATTGGATATAGGCTACAGCCTCATTGTAAGCTTCATACATTCCACGAATTGCGACCGCTTTTTGCTCAATGGTTGCCTTTGGAAATGCCATGACGAAAGGATTGATGCCGATTTTTTCTGTTGATGAAAGCATACGCAAGCCTTCTGCTTGTGCCATTGTTGCGAATGGTTCTGGCAAAATGGCGGCTGCCGCTTGTCCGTTTTTGAGTGCTTCAAGCCTAGCTGGAACGGCTGCTACTTCTAGGATGTTGATGTCGTCCATGCTTAGTCCTGCGTCTTTTAGCATCATAGCAATGGCGTATTCTGCACCGGTATTTTTCGATACAATCACATCTTTTCCTTTGAGGTCAGCGACTGTTTGTACGCTGTCATTTCCTGTAATTAGGTTGAATGTTCCAAAGGTTGTGCTGGTAATCATCAAGTCACTTCCGCTGTTACGTGAGATAGCTACGCCGACAAGGTCAGTGGATAGTCCGTCAATAGCTCCAGCTGCAAAGGCTGCGTCGCGTTCTTGTGCTGAGCGGAAAGTTTGCAAGTCTAGTTTTACCCCGTGTTTGACATCGAAGCCTTTTTCGTGGGCGATGATTAGTGGGATGTTGTCTGTTGCTGGCATGACACCTAATATCAGAGTAACTGGCTCATTTCCATTTGCGCTCTGGCTTGTTTCTGTTGTGTTGCTGGTATTATCATTTGCCCCGCAAGCACCCAGCAAAAATGTCAAACCGATCATCCCTATTAATCCTAGTAATTTCTTCAATTCCATTCTCCTTTTTCTTCTATAAAAATATATCCAATATTCCAGCAAGCATAAAAACAATGCTGACTACTTCGTTGAGGTTATATGAGGCAATCTCCGCATGAACAAGATGGTCGGGTTTGACTACCTTGTGCTCGGCAATGAATAGGGCGCCGATTAATAACAATCCGACATAATAAATCCAGCTAAACTGTGGGGTAATGTAGCCCACAACAATCAGGCAGGCAAAAGCAATCACATGGAAAAGTTGAGCGATTTTTAGTCCCTTTGCCACACCAAAAGCTGCCGGAATTGAGCGAATGCCATGTTCACGGTCAAAATCATAGTCCTGTGCTCCGTATATGATATCAAATCCCGCCACCCAAAACATATTGGCACCTGCCAATAAGACAGCCGTCCAGCTAAGCGTGCCAGTCATCGCAATCCACGCGCCCGCTGGTGCCATAGCGCAAGTAAAGCCTAAAACCAAATGGCACAGGGGCGTAAATCGTTTGGTGTAGGAGTAGATAATCATGAAAAACAAGGCAATGGGCGATAAGATAAGCGATAAGGGATTTATCATGGCTGCAAAAATCGGTGTGAAAGCCAAACAAATCAGCGAAAAGACCAAGGCATCTTTTTTACTCATCAAGCCTGATGGAATTTGTCTTGTCCGTGTGCGTGGATTTGCTGTGTCAATATTGGCATCAATCACGCGATTAATCCCATTGGCACCTGTTCTTGCTGCCAGTAGAGCTAGCAGAACCCAAATCATTTTCTCAATGGAAAAGTTGTCCTGCAAAGTCAATAGAAGCGAGACTAACCCAAAAGAAAAAGAGAAAATCGTATGTCGGAACATAACTAATACACCATAATCGACGACTTTTCGCTTGAGTTTACAGATTGATTCCATATTCATCCCACCTTGCGCTTACTTTTTCTTTGGTTGCCTCATCCATTTCTACATCATTGGGCCACGGGCGTGTGTGCCCTTCTTCTTTCCATTTTTTCGTTGCATCAATGCCTACTCGTGTGCCGAAAAAGGCGTTCGGTGAGGAATGGTCTAGTGCATCTAGTGGTCCTTCGTTTAGCACAAAATCGCGTTTGGCGTCCGTGTTATTGAAGACCTTCCATGCGACTCTGGAGAAATCATGCGGGTCAACATCATCTTCTACCACGATAATCATCTTTGCATACATCATCTGTCCCATGCCCCAGCAGGTGTTCATGACCTTGTGTGCGTGAAATGGGAATTTTTTCTTAATGGAAACAATGACACAGTTGTGGAAGACCCCTTCAAAAGGCATAGCTATATCAAGGATTTCAGGCGAAACCATTTTGAGTAATGGTAGGAAAACACGCTCAGTGGCAAGTCCCATATAGTCGTCTTCCATTGGTGGTTGACCAACGATTGTCGTTGGATAAATGGCGTTTTTCTTATGCGTGATACAGGTTACATGGAAGGTCGGGTACATATCTTCTAAGGAATAGTAGCCTGTGTGGTCGCCGAATGGCCCTTCTTCTCGCAGTTCTTCATTGACATCGACGTATCCTTCTATGATAAACTCAGAATTTGCTGGTACGTAAATGTCGTTGGTAATGCTTTTGACCATTTTGACTGGTCGTTTGCGTAAGAAACCTGCTAGCATCATTTCGTCAATCATTTTTGGCAGAGGTGCTGTTGCTGAATAAGTGATGGCAGGGTCGCCGCCTAGTGCTACTGATACAGGCATTTTTCCGCCTAGTTTGCGGTATTTTTCATAGATTTCCCGTCCGTCTTTGTGCCAGTGCCAGTGCATACCGGTTGTGTTTTTGTCATAGACTTGCATTCGATACATTCCTGTATTTTGTCGTTTAGTTTCTGGGTCAACGGTCATGACTAATGGTAGCGTAATGTAGCGACCGCCGTCTTCTGGCCAGCACTTGAGGATTGGCAGTTTGTTTAGGTCTGGGTCTTTATCTACCACTTCCTGACAGGCGCCTTTGTTTACTTTGATAGGAAAGACTGAGGCAAAGCGCGAGAGTTTGGGTACTTGCTTGACGCTCTTTAGCCAACCTGAATAGTTTGCCATATTAATCAAATCGGCAATGGTTTCGCCCACTTCATTTAAGTCCTTTGCTCCTAGTGCCATGCTCATGCGTTTAACGCTCCCCATACTGTTGATTAGGACAGGAAATTCCGAGCCTTTGACCTTTTCAAACAAGAGAGCTGGACCGTGTGCTTTAGATACGCGGTCGCAGATTTCGGTAATCTCTAGCTCGCTATCCACCTCAGTTGTCACACGCACCAGTTCTTCTTCTTTCTCCAAATCTTCTATAAAAGCACGCAAGTGTTTGTATGCCATAGTTATCCCCTTTCTACTATATGTAACGTATAAATTTAGATTATATTTCTTAGGGGTAAAAAGCAAATGATAACATTAAAAATGTTGTTATCACTCACTTTCTATGAGTTATGTTAGAATAAAAAGAAGAAATCATGAGGTGAGGAATATGACAAAACGAATAATCATCGGAATTACTGGGGCAAGTGGCGTGGTTTACGCTTTAGACTTTTTGAAAACTCTACGCAAGAAAGAAGTCGAAATTCATGGAGTTGTCAGCAAGTGGGCATGGGAAAATATCAAGCTGGAAACGAGCTACTCAATAGAAGAAATCAAGGGCTTATTTGATGTTTTATATGATGAAAAAGACATGGCAGCCAAAATCGCCAGTGGTTCTTTTTTGACTGAGGCAATGGTTATTGTACCAGCAAGCATGAAAACTGTTGCAGCAATTTCTCATGGCTTTACGGACAATCTCATCGCCAGAAGTGCGGATGTTATTTTGAAAGAGCAAAGAAAGCTAGTTATCGTACCACGTGAAAGCCCGCTGTCAGTCATTCATCTGGAAAATCTGACCCGCCTTGCACGATTGGGTGTGCATATTATTCCGCCTATTCCTGCCTTTTATAACAATCCGCAAAGCATTGATGACCTTTTGGCACATAATACGGCGAAATTAATTGATGCACTTGGACTGCCAAACGATTATTCAAAACGTTGGGGTGGGATAGATGAATAAACAAGCGGAGTTTGACGTTCACTCGAGCGGGTATTCTATTAAGCTGGACGTGCGTATAATCAATGAGGATGTGCTTTTCACTCTTATTGGCGGAGATGTGATGCATATTGGGACAGTTACCACACGCTCTGCCAAAGGTGTTGTTGATACGGTAATCTTTTCTAGTTCATCAGGTGGGATGCACAAGGACAACTTACTGGCTGATGTCTTGCTTGCCAAAGTTAGTGAGAAGCTAGAGGGAAATCTCGTTATTACAAGTGGCGTTCATGTGGATGGGATTACTAAAGAGCAGATTGTGGCATCTTTTGAGATGACTGAGGAGCTAGCAGGGCAGTTTTTGCTTTGGTTGGAGGAAAATCCTATTGTCCCAAAGATCCCTCTTTACAAAAATACGTGAAGAATGAATTTCTTTTACCTGCTTAGGAACTAAGCTTAGCAGACAAAAAATTTTGGAAATATCCCTGAGAAAAAGTGCTATACTAAGAAAAAGGATAACAAAGAAAGGAAGAAAATATGAATACAACTATCAAAACCATGAGCGAGCATGTGAGTGTGCGTGCTTACAAGGACACTCCATTAACGGCTGAGCAACGTGAGGGGCTGTTAATTGCTGCGCAAAGCGGGGCAACTTCGCATTATGTGCAGGCTTTTTCTATGATTGAGATTACTGATGAAAATCTAAGAGCTCAGTTGGGAGAAATCTCCAACTGTCCTAGCTATGTCAAGGGCTGTGCTAGTTTTTATGTCTTTGTCGCTGACTTTTTCCGTCATTCGCAGCTTTTGGAAAATGCTGGAGAGAGTTTTGACGGCATTGTGAATATGGAAGCACTTAGTGTGGCTATTGTTGATGCGACTATATCGGCACAAAATGTCGCAGTGGCTGCTGAGTCTATGGATTTAGGCATTTGCTATATCGGTGGCATTCGTAATGATGTCAATCGTGTGGCTGAACTTTTGAATTTGCCACGCTTTACCTATCCGCTTTTTGGCTTGTGCATTGGCGTGCCTGAAAAACGTAACGAAAGAAAACCGCGTTTGCCTTTGAAAAATCAAGTCTTTGCTAATGGCTATCAAACGGAGCAGGCAGTTGACCTGAGCGAATTTGAAGAAACGGTCGAAACTTATTATGCCAATCGTGGAAGTAATCAGAAACAAAGTACATGGTCCCAGCAAATGATTGATTATTTGAAAAAGGAAAATCGTCCGGATATTGCTGAGTTTTTGAGGAAGCAAGGGTTTACTTTAGACTAAGGAAAAAGAGGTTGACCCACACAGCCATGGCTGTGTGGGTCAACCTCTTTTTATCTTTCCAGAGATTTTCTGGTTCGCTCCACTTGCTTTTTCGGGTCTTTTGCCGAACTGAGAACAAAGGACAGTATAGGCAAAAGCGCATACCACCATCGTCCAATCATTGGATGGTAAAAGCCAAAGACAATCAGCACGAGATTTAGGACTAGGGTTAAAAACAAATGCGAGCGAATAATCTTGCTAAACATTTCTTTGGTTTCATCGTATTCCACTTCACCTTCTTGAAAGATGAAATACTGCAAAACGCTGATTGTCAAAGAAATCAGCATATAAACCACGCCATAATTTGCCACCGCAAAACCACTTGGGTCGTGCATCATCCATTTAGTAAATAGGGGGATGAGCGACAAAAAGGCTAGGAAAATAAATTCTACCAACATAATTCTGTCGCTAATTTCTTCTACTGTATCAAACAAGCGATGATGATTTTTCCAAAAGCTTGCCACGATAAAAAAGCTAATCATAAACACCGCAATGGAGCTTATGACTTGTGTGTAACTTTCATTTTCTCCGGGAATTTGAATTTCTAAAACAATAATGGTCAAAATAATCGCAATCACTGCATCAGAAAAGAACTCCAAATGCTCTTTCAAACGCTTTTTGCGGGCAATTTCCACTTGTGCGCTAAATTCCTGCATTGCCTGCATGATTTCTTCATGCGGTTTGTCCTTATATTCCGGATGTTGCATCAAAAAAACCTTAATTTGTCCGTCAATAAACTTGTCCATATTGCTTTGCCTATTCTTCTTACGCATGGCAATGCCCCCTTTACTCGCCTCAATAGTAAGGGTAGCGGGGCAAAAAAGCAACTGATAAGCATAGCTAAAAAACGTTCCTAGAAAGAGCTTGATTTGGCTCATTTCTAGGAACGTTTTAACTGATTATTTCTTACAAGCCAAACCCATAATCATAAGCATTGCCCAGCTCATCCACATAAACTTCCATGTCAAAAGCTGTATCTTCTGCTTGTGCTTCGACTGTTTCCATATTTAGCGGTAATTGGAAAGGCAATTTGCCGCTGGTTGTTTGTTTGCCTGATAAAATTTCCATGATTGCCTGACTTTGTACGCCAAATTCTACCAAAATTCCATCGGCAAATGGCTCGATTTCGCTCATTACTGTTGGGTTTTTCATGCTGATAACCACGATAATCTTCTTGTCTGGATAATCTTCACGTAGTTTTTGCAAGGCTCTAGCATCATAATGATTGGCTGCTTGATTTTCTTTGCCTTGATAAGCTCGTTTATTTCCTTCCGCAATGGCTACTTCTTTAGCTAGTTTGGCTGTGTATTTCTTGTACTGCAAAGAGATTGGCAGGTAGCCTTTTTCCCTGTCATATGGCGTGGTAATTGGTGATTGTATGAAGGCTAGGATATAATCCGCCTCCTCAGGTGTTTGGACGATTGGGAAATATTTGCCTACTGCCTCAGGTGCAATTTGATAATAAGTTCCTGTCGCCTGTGGTCTGCCGAACCAGTCTTTTCTTTCGTCAATTTCGTTTTGCATGACGAATACTTTTTTGTCCTTAGCGATTGGGAAAGCTGATTTATTTTTTAGAGCGACAAGAGATTTAATCTGTGCCTCAAAGCCTTTTTGCATAAACTCCGGATTGCCGACTAATTCTTTAGTTGCCTCAACATCCTGATAAGGATTTTCAAACAAGCCGACTTGCATGATGTTTCTTAGAATGCGTTTGGCTGATTGCTCCATTCTTTTTCTGAAAGCTTCCTCTCCAAATTCTGCCACGCCCATTTCATAAGCTGCTAGAACTGGTGCTAGTTCATTGTTGCCACCAAATTGGTCAACTCCGGCTAAAATCGCCTTGTAATGACGCTCATCCACGCTCAATTCTTCCACGCCCCATGGTTTTCCTTGTAGGAAATTGTCCAAATCTGGCGCATCTTTGGTAATACCCCAGTCGGTGCAAACTACGCCCTCATACTCATAGCCCTCACGCAGTAAGTCCGTGATAATGTACTTGTTGTAGGCATTTCCGACATTTTCCTTGTTTTTCTGGTCCATGTCATAAGAAATTGTGTAATAAGGCATAACGGCTGCGGCTTTACCTGTTCCACCGTCAAGCTTAAAAGCACCTTCGGTAAATGGCTTTAAATGCTCGTCATAGTTTTTGTTTGGATAAACAGCGTACTTGCCGTAGCCAAAATGCGCATCACGACCAGCCTCGCCACTACCTCCACCGGGCCAGTGCTTAACCATGGTGTTGACACTGTGATTGCCATAGCCGTTTTCTTCAATGGTTGTCTGGAAACCATCCACATAAGCCTTCGCCATTTTTGTAGAAAGCTCGCTAGATTCGCCAAATGTGCCATCAAAACGCATCCATCTAGGTTCTGTCGCTAGGTCAATCTGCGGAGAAAGTGCCGTCGCAATACCTAAAGCGCGGTATTCAAGAGAGGCGATTTGACCAAATTCCTTGACTAAATCGGCATCAAAAGTAGCTGCCAATCCTAATTGCTGTGGCCATTTGGAGATTTCTCCTTTAGAGCCAGCATTGAACTCGGTGTCTGCCTTGCTACCATGACGTGGGTCGCTTGAAATGTTAACCGGAATACCTAAAGCCTGATTTTCTGCCATTGCTTGCAGGTTGTTTGACCATGTTGCTGAAACTTCTGGGGAATCAACGGTTGTCAAAAGGAAATGTCTGATTTTTTCCTTGAGTAAGAAACTCATTTGCTGGTCGCTTAAGTCACTTACTTTGGCGCCACTTTCTGCGAGTGACTTGCCATTGTAAGTTCCTGCGAACATTTTTGAAAAAGCGTCGTCTTTGGTTGAAACTGACAAATGTGAGCTGTAAAGCATGAGCCCGGCGATTTCTTCGATGCTCATTTGGCTAACCAAATCATCCAACCGCTCGTCTATTGGCAAACGCCAGTCTTCGTATTTGTCTAATTTGCCGTTTTGGTTAAGGTCCTTGAAATAAAGTCCGTCAATTTCTAGGATTTCTTTGGTCGAATTTTTGGCAATGCCGATAGTTTTCCCATTTTTATTTTCAATCTGTAACCATTGATTTTTGTCTTGTTTGTTCATTTTCTTCTTCCTTTGCCCTAAAAATAATTCGCTTTCATAATTATAACATAAGAGATTTTATTGATTTGAAAGATGAGTGAATTCTCATTTTATGCTTAGCGCAAAAATCTTACGTGGGTAATTAATTCGTCAACTACTTTATAGACAGCTACAACGTGGGATTCTCCATTATTTCCAGTGCGTCCTGTTACTCTTTCTTCGTCTAAAATGTAGTCATCAAGTATAATGCGGCTGACAAGATTGCAGTGCAATTCTGGAGATTGCTCGAACATCTTTTGATAAGATTGGTACATGGCATCCCAGCCTTGCATGAGCTGATTTCCTGCACCGTCTTCTACTAGACAATCCTGTGAATAATTTGCCATAAATGCCTCAATATCACGATTATTATATGCCTCAAGTTGTGCTGCTACGGGTTTTAGTTTATTTTCTTCCATTGAATAATTCGCTCCTTTTGGTTTTTTAGTACATGATGAATTTTATCATTCTATCCAAGAAAATAATAGCTTGTCTATGCGACAACCTGAACCCAAGAAAACCGTTCCAAAAAATTGTTTCTTTCTTAAGATTACTTCTAACTACTATTTTCACATGGAAATCCATGTTAAAATTTTCGCTGTTTGTACTTTTGTGTTATCAAAGAATATCAAAGGAGAAAGCCTCATGAATTTTAGCGAACGTGTGCAAAAATATGAATACAAATTGAATGATACGGATGACCAGATTATCGAATATATCAGCAACAACAAAGAGGAAGTCGTAAATTCTTCCATTCAAGTGCTGGCTAAGAACAATTTCACTGTGCCTAATTCTATTGTGCGTTTGACCAAAAAGCTTGATTATGAAGGTTTTTCGCATTTTAAAATGCAGCTAAAGCAAGAGCTTGAAAATACCAATGACAAAGACGAAACCTTGATGAACTATATGAAGAAAACAGCGGATTTGATTGATGAAGAACAGCTGGAAAAGATTTCTAAAGTCATTTTCAGAGCCAAAAAAGTTGCCTGTTTTGCAGTTGGGGATACAGCGCCTTTTGGCGAGAGTGTGAGCAGGCGGTTTAAGAATATGGGGGTCAATATTTCCTTTTACCATTATCGTCATGAGATTATTGAAGAGATAAAAACTGGGCTAGGTTCAAATGATGTGGTTATTTTACTCAGCATTTCCGGTCAAACCCAGCAAGTAATTGAAGTGGCTGAAATTGCCAAAGAAAAGCAATTAACCATTGTCAGTGCGACTCATTTTTCTAAAAACAAATTAGTTGAGCTTGCTGATTACAAGGTTTATTGCTATTCGCCAAAGAGAAAAATCGGTATTCATGATATGGAAGTCAAATCTACCTTGATTTTTGCCATTGAAAATCTCAGCGAATACTATTACCGTTATACGCAACGTGTATAAATACACACAAGAATGCGTTTGCAATTTTTATTCGTGAACAAATTACAAGAATTAAATAAATACAAATTTCCATGCTATTATTAGCTCATCAAAAAATATTAGCTTTAGGAGGCTAACAAGATGTTAAAAGTAAGTAAAGAAAAAACAATTCGCTTTTTCCAAGCTTTTGGGAAAAGTATGCTGGTACCGATTGCGATTTTGGCTTGTATCGGGATTATCGTCGGTCTGACAGCTGCCTTAAATAGACAGCAAGTGGCTGATTTATTACCATTTATGGCAAATGAGCACGTTTCATACACGCTGCTAACTATTCGCTCTATCTCTTTGGAATTATTCAATCTCATTCCTGCTATGTTTGCTATTTCTATTGCTTTTGGTTTGGCTGAAAAAGACAAAGAAATCGCAGCACTTGCTGGGTTCATTGCTTACTATGTATTGATGTTCTCAAGCTCGATTATGGTAAACAGCTCTTATGTCAACTTCCCAGCCAATGCTTTGGCAACTGCTCTTGGTATCACTACTATCAATATGGGCGCTTTAGGTGGGATTATTGCCGGTCTTGCTGCGGCGAGAATACATAATAAATACCGCACCTTGAAATTGCCAGATGCGCTATCATTTTTCGGTGGAAAACGCTCAGTTGCGATTATTACTTTCTTGAGCATGGCTGTTGTTGGTCAACTTCTTCCATTCGTTTGGGCACCGATTGCTTCAGGTATGAATGCTGTTGGTAGTGGAATTGCTGATTTAGGTTTATTAGGAACTTTCCTTTATGGTTTCTTGGAAAAATTACTCTTACCAACTGGTTTGCACCATGTAGTTATCAACTTGTTTAGAACAACTGCACTTGGCGGAAGTATGATGATTGATGGGCAACAAGTGGATGGTGCGTTAAATGTCGTTACTTCACTTTTAGGAAATGTTCCTACGCAAGATTTGGCTCCATTTACTCGTTTTATGGGTCAAGGTCGTATGCCAATCCATATCTTTGGTTTGCCAGCTGCTGCTCTTGCTATGTACCGTATTACGCCACCTGAGCGTAAAGCAATCGTGAAACCTTTGCTAATTGCTGGTACACTTTCTGTATTCTTGACAGGAATTACTGAACCAATCGAGTTCTTGTTCTTGTTCACTGCTCCAATGTTGTTCTTGTTCCACTCTGTGATGACTGGACTTGGTTTCTTATTAATGCACATGTTTTCAGTAGTCATTGCCAACACACAAGGCGGAATTATCGACTTGGCTGTATTTGGTGCTTTGGTTGAAAACTCTAACTGGTTATCTATCGTTATGGTTGGTATTCCTTATATCTTTATCTACTATTTCACTTTCAAATGGTATTTAGCCAAGAAAAACGTGGTGATTGCTGAAGGTGTTGAGGCTACAGATACTACAACTTCAAAAGAAGTTTCAGAAAATGGCGCTGTCAGAGACCGTGCTAGTGTAATTATCGCTGCATTAGGTGGTGCCGAAAATATAAAAGATGCATATAATTGCATGACTCGCTTACGTTTAGATATGATTGATACAAGCATTATCAACGAAGGCGAATTGAAGAAAACCAAAGCGATTGGTGTCAATATCGTTTCAAAAACACACGCACAAGTCATTTATGGACCAGCTGTTGAGCAAGTAGCTGATGAAGTAAAAGAGGCTCTAGGATTTCAATAAGAAATTCTACTAAGAAAGAAGAGGGAAATAGAAATGAAAAAGGTTCACGTTGTTCCACACATGCACTGGGATAGAGAATGGTATTTTTCAACGGAAGAATCAAGAATTTTGTTGGTTAATAATATGGAAGAAATCATGGAAATGCTAGAAACAAATCCTGATTATCCTTATTATGTGCTAGATGGTCAAACATCTATTTTAGAAGATTACTTCGCTGTTAAGCCTGAAAATAAAGAGCGTGTTAGAAAATTGGTTCAAGAAGGTCGTTTGATTATTGGTCCTTGGTACACACAAACAGATGAAATGGTGGTCGGCGGCGAGTCGATTATCCGCAATCTCTTGTATGGAATTAAGGATACCAAAGAATTTGGCGATTATATGAAGATTGGCTACCTGCCAGACTCATTTGGTCAAAGCTCGCAACTGCCACAGATTTTGAATGGATTTGACATTAAATATACGATTTTCTGGCGTGGAACAAGTGAGCGTCATGGTACGGATAAGACTGAGTTTTACTGGGAATCTAGTGATGGCTCAAAAGTTTTGGTACAATTATTGCCTTTGGGTTATGCTATTGGCAAATACTTACCTACTGATGAGGCTGCTTTAAAAGACAGAATGGAAAAATATCTGCCTGTTTTAGATAATGGTGCAACAACTGAGCATCAAATCCTGCCAAATGGTCATGACCAAATGCCTATTCAGAAAAATATCTTTGAAGTTATGGAAAAACTGCGTGAGCTTTATCCAGACAGAGAATTTTTCCTAAGCAAATATGAAAATATCCTAGAAGAAATCGAAAAAAATCCGAATTTGGATACGATTTCTGGCGAATTTTTAGACGGAAAATATATGCGCGTTCATCGCTCAATCTACTCTACTCGTGCGGATATCAAGGCAGCAAATACGCGTATTGAAAACAAGATTACCAATATCCTTGAGCCTTTGGCATCTATTGCACATTCTTTAGGATTTGAGTATCATCATGGTTTGATTGAATTGATTTGGAAAGAAATCATGAAAAATCACGCACATGACTCAATCGGCTGCTGCTGCTCAGACAAGGTTCACCGCGAAATTATGAGCAGATTTATGCTTGCGGAAGAAAAAACTGACCAGCTGATTGCTTTTTATCAACGTAAGATTGTTGACTCGATTGAAACTAATCGCACAGAAGACCGCTTGAGTGTATTTAACCTCTTGCCTTATGCACGTACTGAGGTCTTTGAAACAAGCATTATTTCTAAATACAAGAATTTCCAGATTGTTGATGAAAACAACAATCCAGTGGAATTTGAGTTAATCCACAAGGAAGAAATGGACCCGGGCTTGATTGACCGTCAAATCGTTCACTACGGTAACTATGACCCATTCATGCACTATGATATCCAGTTGAAAGATACTATTTCTGCAATGGGCTACAAAACCTATTATATTGTTGAAACAGCAGGCGAAGTGGAGGTTCAAACAAATGAAACTTCTTCTTCTAGCGTGGAAACGGACTTCTTCAACATTCAAGTCAACCCAAATGGTACGTTCAATATCTTTGACAAGGAAACGGAGCAGACTTTTGAAAATGTATTCTTAATGGAAAATGGCGGAGACGATGGAGATGAGTATGATTTTTCTCCTTTAGCTGATGAAACATTGATTTACAGCAAGGATGTTGTAGCGACATCAACTATTACGCAAACTGCTTATATGACGACGATTGATGTTGAATACAAGCTGAATGTTCCTGCGAATTTGGAACAACGTCTTGCAAATGTGCGGAACTCTTATGTGGATATCAAATTAACATTGAGAATTCCAAATCATCAAGCGATTATTAAGCTTGATGTGACAGTGGATAATCAAGCAGAAGACCATCGTTTACGAATGCTAGTTCCTAGCGAGATTGCTGCTAAAACTTCTGTTTCTGACAACCAATTTGGTACCATTGAGCGTCCTGTTGTGGATAGTGCGATGGATGTTTGGGAAAAAGAGGGCTGGGATGAGCGTCCAGATTCTATTTACCCAATGCTGAGCTTTGCTGGTATTTCAAATGATAAGTACGGCGTTGCTGTTGCGACAAACAGTGTGCGTGAATTTGAAGTGGTTGGTGAAAACTTCAATACTTTGGCTATTACTTTGTTCAGAAGTATCGGTCACTTAGGTAAGGAAGAAATGTTACGCCGTCCGGGTCGTCCGTCTGGAATTAAACTTCCAACTCCAGATTCACAAATGAAGGGTGTTCATACCTTTGAATTGGCACTGCTTATTCATCATGGAACCGCTACGCAGGCAAATGTGGCTAGATTGGCCAAAGAATTTACGACACCAATCCAGTTTTACAATAAAATTCCATACAATGCGATGAAGCTCAATCCATCTGGAATTGCGACACCTGAAAGCTACAGTTTCTTAGAAGAAGAAAGCAAAGAACTTGTCCTAAGTGTTCTGAAAAAAAGCGAAAATGCGGATACTTATGTGGCTCGTTTCTACAATGCAAGCGATGCTAATCAGACACTTGAGATGAAATCAAATGCACCTGAGGTTCATTTGGCAAACCTAAACGAAGAAATTCGTTCGCAAGTTCAAGTGACTAATAACCAAACGAGCGCAAGCTTGAAACCAAATCAAGTACAAAGTTTCCTATTGGCGAAAACTTCTTCTATGAACTTGTTGGAAGAGAAAAAACAATTAGTGGCAAATCAAGTTTAAAAGAAAAACAAGCTCTGAAGTCGCTGTTTCAAGTGATTTCAGAGCATTTTATTAGTTAGGGAGAAAAAAAACATGAGTAAAACATTCGTACTAGCTCCAGATTCATTTAAGGAAAGCCTAAGTGCCAAGGAGGTTTGTCGAGCAATGGAAAAAGGCATCCGCAAGGTGTTTCCTGATGCAAATATTATTTCCTTACCAATGGCAGATGGTGGAGAGGGAACCGTTGATGCTTTGTTGAGTGCGGTAAATGGGCAAAAGGTTGATATTTTGGTGGACGGCTCCTTGGAAAATCAAATCGTTCATACTTATTATGGCTTAATTGAAGATGGCAAAACAGCAGTCATTGAAATGGCAAAAGCCAATGGTTTAGAATTACTGTCTCCAAATGAGCGAAATCCGCTTTTGTCCTCTACTTTTGGAACGGGTCAGATGATGAAAGATGCCTTTGATAAGGGTGTTGAGAAGATGATTATTGCTATCGGCGGAAGTGCGACAAATGATGGTGGAGCTGGTATGGCACAGGCATTGGGTGCTAAATTGCTTGATAGAAACAATCAGGAAATCGCTCGTGGTGGCGGAAATCTGTCTCAGCTTGAGCAAATTGATTTGAGCCAATTTGACAAACGCTTGCTAGATATTGAAGTCTTGATTGCCTGTGATGTGACCAATACTCTGGTTAGTCCGAATGGAGCAAGTCATGTATTTGGTGCACAAAAAGGTGCAAGCCCTGAGATGATTGAGCTTTTGGATGCCAATTTGACCCATTTTGCTGATGTTATTTTAAAGGATTTGAACAAGGATATTAAGGACATGAGTGGCGCTGGTGCAGCTGGTGGATTAGGTGGTGGTTTATTTGCTTTTTCCAACGCCAAAATGGTGCCGGGAATTGATTTGATGATAGAATTTAGTGGGCTAGAGGATAAAGTCAAAGAGGCGGACTATGTATTCACAGGCGAAGGCGGTATGGATTTTCAGACGAAATTTGGAAAAGTGCCTTATGGTGTCGCAAAAACTGCTAAAAAGCATCAAAAACCTGTCATGGCTATGGCTGGATATATCGGAAAAGACGTTGATGTTTTGTATGATGAAGGAATTACTGCAATATTTGGTATTCTAGCTAAAGCCCAATCGGTTGAAGAAGCGCTTTTGGACGGTGCAAAAAACATCGAAAGAACAGCAGAAAATATCTCTCGCCTGCTTGCCATTTGATTATTTTGCTCGCTTAAAAGTATAATAAGGGCAAATGAGGAGTGAGGCAGATGGATAATCAGCGCTATACAGATTTGGCACTTCAAAAACGCAAGGAACACGCGAAGTTTCTCAATAACTTAAAGAAGAAACCACCAAAAAATTTAGACAAAATTGTTAAGGAAACACATGAAGAAGTTTTTTCTATTATTGATTGCACGACTTGCGCTGCTTGTTGTAAATCGCTAGGCCCATTGTTTACTGAGGCTGATATTGAGCGCATTGCTAAATTTTTGCGCATGAAAGTTGCCGATTTTGAGGCACAATATCTGCTAGTGGATGAGGATATGGATAAGGTTTTCCAAAGTATGCCCTGTCCTTTTCTGGGTGCTGATAATCTTTGCTCCATTTATGAAGTACGCCCCAAAGCATGTCGGGAATTTCCTCATACGGATAGGAAAAAGATTTATCAGATTAATCATCTAACCTTGAAGAATACGCTGAGTTGTCCTGCTGCTTATCTTTTTGTTGAGAAGTTGCGAGAGAAGTTGGAGTGATATAGATAAAAACAAGGTTGCCCCAATAAGCTTCCAACTTATTGGGGCAACCTTGTTTTTTTCGATAGAAAGATTGTTTATCACTCAATTTGATAATTTTACATACTTCCTTTAAACACTTCCGCATTCTTTGCAAAATAATCCACGCCGGAATAGACTGTTGCAATCAAGCAGATATACAAAAGTACTGTTCCCACCACTGGCACATGGAAAAAGAGGAAGATAATGGCAAGCATTTGTGTTGCTGTTTTGATTTTCCCCGGCCATGCGGCTGCGAGGACTTCTCCGCTTTCCTCTACTAGAAGTAAACGCAGACCTGTTACTGCAAGTTCGCGGCAGACGATGATAGCAACTAGCCATGCTGGTGCAAAATCTAGGGCAACCAAAACGACAAAGGCACTCATCACAAGCATTTTGTCAGCCAATGGGTCAGCAAACTTGCCGAAATTAGTTACTAGGTTCCATTTTCGAGCTAGGTAGCCATCCAACCAGTCCGTCACAGAGGCAAGGGCAAAGACAATCCCGCCAATAATGTGTGTCAAAGGAACTACTCCTGCATAGCCAAAAGAGCCAACTGGAATGGAGACGATGATTAAGAAAACAGGTATCATCAAGATGCGCAAAACGGTCAATTTATTAGGTAAATTCAAGCTAATCACTTCATTTCTTTAGTTATTGTTGGTCGTGGTCGTAGTTGTTTCGCTAGTGCTTTCAAAACTTGTGAAGTCCACAGCAACTTCGGCGATACCGAGGATGTATTGATTATTGGCTCCAGTCAGGTTAATCTGTTTGCCGTTGATGGTCAGTTTCATCACATTGTCATTCATTGGCTGGTAGGTCCACGGTGGATTGCCGATATACCCCTCAAGTGCTAGGGTAAAATGTTTGTTTTCGCCTGTTTGGTCAGCAAACATTTCGCGTGTCAGCTCAAATTTCTGCTCGCCACGTAAGGTTGCACTTCTGTTTGCCAAAGGTCCTGCGTTGGTGATGCCTGAAAAAGCGATACGACCAGCCATCCCAGCTCCTGCAGTAAAGGTTACTTCAATCGGAAAACGTATATGCTCAGCCTTGACCTCGATACGAGTGGTTGGTGGCATACTTCCAGCGACTGCTACCCCTTCGTTTTGCATGAGGGTAAAATCTGGTTCTGGCTCAGGTTGTGTGGTTGTTTCCTCAACAGTTGTTGTTTCCTCTGTTGTTTCAGGTGCGCTTGTTTCATCAGTAGTAAGCTGATTGTTGGTCGTGATATTGTCGCCACCACCATATATTGGTGAGCGTGCATTTTGCGTTGCAACGGTTATATACACCACTCCTGCTAGAATAAGCAGGGCAACAAAGGCAAGAATAATCATCGGTACTTGCGAGCGAAAACCGCGTCCTTTTTTCTTGGCACGCGAGCCATCTACCTCTTTAAAATACTCTTTGACAGGTTCTTCTTCTGGTTGGATAAATTCTGATAGATACACTTCATCTTCATCCGGCTCTTCTTCAATTGGTTTTCCTAGATACAAATCTACCAATTTCTCGCCGTCTTCGCCAACTGCTTGGGCGAATTGGCGGATAAATGCTTTGGCGTAAAATTCACTAGGCAACAGGCTGAACATATCTGCCTCAATCGCCTCAAGGTATTTTTGCTGAACTTTTGATATTTGCTGTACTTCTTGATAGGTTAAATGTCTTTGATTTCTGGCTGCTTTTAAGCGGTCCCCTACTGTTTGCTGGTTCAAATTCTTCACTCATCCTTCTATTATCAAAGGTGTAGTTCACCCTTCAATAAGGCAGAACTAAGACCATCCTCCATCCATTAGGATAGTCGCACCTGTCATGTAATCTGATTTTTCATCTACAATGAATGCTGCTGCATTCGCTATTTCCGCTGGATTTCCCAATCGTCCGAGCGGAATCTCATCTAGTAAGTTTTCTTTTTCTTCTTGGCTAAATTGCTGGTTCATTTTGGTGTCAATGGCACCGGGTGCTAGAACATTAACGGTAATGTTTCTGCTTGCTAATTCCTTAGCATAAGATTTGGCAAAAATCTCTTGTCCGGCTTTCATGGCGCTATAGACAGCCTCCATGGCAGAGCCGGTTTTTCCATAAACGGAGCCGATAAAGAGAATTCTTCCATGTCCGCTCATGGCTAATTTGTCCTCTAATCCTTGACATAATAGGATAGGAGATTTCAAGTGTATCTGCCATAATTCTTCTAATTGTAAACTATCTAAATCGCTCACTAGGGAATAATAAGTAAATCCGCTGGCAAAAACGACTATATCTATTGAAAAAAGCTGTTCTAAGAAAGCATCAAACTGGCTTTCATTCAGCATATCCAAATATACCATAAAAAAGTCTTGTTTTGGGTACTTTGCTTGTAGTTTTTTTAATAAATTTAAAACTTTTTCTTGGTTCTTATGATAATGTAGCGTAAGCGAGTAGCCCTCTTGCGCAAAACGCTCGGCAATAGCCGTTCCGATATCTCCACTGGCTCCCATAATCAAGGCATTTCTCATGATTTTTCACCTAAATCTTTTGGATAAATGACAAAGGTACTCATCGATTTAGTCGAAACAAATGATTTGGCAACGCTCAAAATATCTGCCAAAGTCACTTCACGAATAATCTCAGGTAGGTCAAAGAGCGTAATATCCCCATAAAGACTTTGTGAAAATTGATTGGCAATGTACTCCAAAGAATTGAGTGACTGCAAGGCTTTTCCTAAGGAGCGTTTCTTGAGCAATTCTAAGGTTTTCTCGTTCATTTCAGCCGAATTTTCATAATTTTCCAGAATATCTCGAACAAGATTTAAGGCAACTTCTGGCTGTGAGCTGTCGCCTGAAACCATGAACAAATGTCCCATTCTATCTAAGCTGAACTCTTCATCAAAGCTGTCGTCCACAATTCCCTCGTCATACATGGATAAATAATGCGAGCTAGTATCTCCAAAAAGTAATTGTCCGAACAAATTCATGGAAATCTTGTATTTGAGCAAATCACGCTTGTCTTGAGGCAACTCATCTTCGCCTCGAATACCTAAGATAAACTTAGGACGCACCACTTCCATTTGAATGGATGCTTGCGGAATAATCGGCGAGAGTTTCGGTAAATCACGCTTTATCTCTTGAGCTTGCGGAAATTCTTTTTGCGCTTGATTTCCTTTGATAAAAGCCATCATTTCCTCTGCCTCAAAACGGCCAACTAGGAACAAGGTCATGTTGCTAGGATGATAAAAGGTGTTGTAGCAAGAATAGAGCATATCCGTCGTAATATCTTGGATACTTTCACAAGTCCCCGCAATATCAACAGATAAGGGATGATTAGGGTAAAGATTGCTCAAAATCCCAAAGAACAAACGCCAGCCTGCATCATCTTGATACATCTGGATTTCTTGGGAAATGATTCCTTTTTCTTTCTCTACTGATTCTTCCATGAAATAGGGATGTTGCACAAAATCAAGCAGGGTTTGCGTGTTTTCATAGACCATGTCAGTCGTCGAAAACAGGTAGCTAGTCTTGGTAAAGGCTGTAAATGCGTTACTTGAAGCACCTTGTAGGGAAAACTTCTGAAAGACATCGCCATCTTCTTCTTCAAAGAGTTTGTGCTCCAAAAAATGCGCAATTCCATCAGGCACTTTTGTAAAATCTTCTTGACCCAATGGCACAAAGTGATTATCCACTGAGCCGTAATTGGTCGTAAACAAGCCATAAACCTTATTGTAGTCAGCCTTTGGCAAGAGAAAAACTTTCAGTCCATTAGGCAAAACTTCCTGATAAAGCGTTTCTTTAATCGTTTCATACACTTTTTTCTCCACTTAGTCTTCCTCCATGCTGCCTTCTAAGAAGTAAACGCAGGCTAATTTGATATTTTTGGCAACTTCTTTGATTTCCTCTAAACTAACGGCAGAAATCAACTCCTGCCAAACTTCTGGCGACTTGTATTGTTCTGGCATTAGTTCTTCCATAAATGCCATTTCAATCAGCGCACCGGGTCTGTCTAGCCCTTGCAAATAAGAGTTTTTAATCATTTCTTTAGTCTTTTCAATCTCGCTTTTACTGATAGTTCCTGCCACCATTTCATCAAAACAAGCGTGAATGCTCTTGATTGCCTTGTCGCGATTTTTGCTAGCAATCCCAGCTGATACGCTCATAATCCCACGAAAACTATCAAAGGAACTTTGGATGGAATAAGCCATACTTTGTTTTTCACGAACCGTTTGGAAAAGCTTGGAATGTGGGTAGGAACCAAAAATCCCATTAAAGACCTGCAGGGCGGCATATTCTTTGGCACCATAACGATAAGGAATGCTGTAAGCTAAAGCTAAACGCGATTGATTAATCGGCTCGCTGTCAATTTGCTCCTTGATGATATTTTTGGTTTTTTCGCCCTCGTAAAAGATAGGTAGAGCAGCACTTTCTCGATCAACAAATGGCAATGTTTCCATTGCTGCTCGCACTTTTTCCTCCGAAATATCGCCCATTACGACAATATCCAACAAATCTGTTTGAAGCATTGTTTGGTAATATTCCGCAATACTTTGTGCTGTTTCTTCATCTAACAAACTAACCGTTCCAAAACTTGGCAGAGACTGAACCGGGCAATCTTCAAAAAAGAGTTCATTTAAACGCAAGGAGGCATAATACTGCTTGTCCTCTCTGGTCGAATGAATGTACTGCATGAGATTTTCTTTTTCACGAAGAAAAGTCGCTTCATCAAATGCACCGTTCTTGATATTGGGGCTAAAAATCGCCTCTTTGACAAATTCAATCACTTCTTCAAAGAGATTTTCCTCATGCAAATAGCTGCCATTGACCATGTTGACGGAAATGTCAAACCAGTGCTGTTTGCCTTTTCTGCTGACATAAGTCGAAAAACTCGCCCCATAAAGCTCGGCAAGACGTGCGCTCATCTGGGTTTGGGTTGGATATGTAGCACAGTTTGTTTCTAATAAACTCGACAATAAAGTCCTTTTGGCAATAATTTCCTTTTGCAAAGGTGCTTGAAAGCGAAACAAAATGCGGATAGTTTTGAATTTTTCGGTGGGAACGACACTCAAACGCACCCCTTTTTTTAGCTCAATACTCATATTTTTACTTTTCTCCCTGCACATAAATTTATACTTCCTTAATTATAGCTCAAAGGCGGGGAGAATAGTATCATCGTATCTTTTTTATATTTCTATAACGTTTGGTATAATTCAATCATGAATATGAAAGGGGTTTTTGCTATGTTAAAAGAGTTTAAAGAGTTTATGATACGCGGCAATGTCATTGATATGGCAGTCGGTGTCGTTATTGGGACGGCGTTTACTGCTATTGTGACCAGCTTTGTGACAGGTGTGATTACACCGCTTGTCGGACTTGTTCTAAAGGCGATTACTGGTACAGCTTCTACCAAGTTTGATGGACTGAATGTAACAATCAATGGTGTAGTATTTGAGTTTGGTTTGGTCTTTACAGCTATTTTTACATTTTTGATTACAGGTTTGGTTTTGTTTTTTGTGATTAAGTCTATCAACAAACTACGCAATATCGGCAAACCTCAAGAAGAGGAAGAGGCGGTAGCTATTCATACTGAGCTGGATTATCTCAAGGAAATTCGGGATTTGTTGGCTAAGGGTAGTGAAAATGATATGGAAGAATAGAAGAAAGTTCCTTGCTGGTTGGCAAGGAGCTTTCTTTATTGCTTTTATTCCCGAATAGGCAGTACCAATTTTGTTTGACTCAAATCAATCTTATAACCAATCTTCTCATTACCCTGCAAAGTGTAATCATAGTCAGTCGCATAAATAATCAAGCCAATCTTATGCCCTTTTGGCAGGCGGTAAATGGTTGGCTGCAAATCAAACTCGACTGCTACATAATCATCAGGTTTGAGCTCATCATTTTTCCACGGGTTGTCGCGGTTTTGCAGGTTGATGTGACCAATGGAAATCATTTTTTCACTAGTTTCTTTACTTGTGCTCAACAACTCTTTTAAGTCGTCGCGTTTATACAAATAACCTGCGTCAATCGCTTGAGCTTTGAGCGTTCTCGGTACTTCGTCTAAACGTTTGGCATCGCCATAATCAACTAGCCTGACACTTATTAGTCCCTTGTTAGATGTTGATTTGACGCGGATTTTTACGCTTGGCACACCGTCCAATAGGACTTCTTCGGTTAGTTCTTCGGTCACAAAAAATAGCCGATTATCTTTGAGTTTCTCATTTTCAATCTGCTGGATTTCCTTGTCAAACAATCCTTGTGCTTTTGAGTATTCTTGAGAAATATCTTCTGGCAAATAGTCTTTAAAACTGAGTTCGCCACTGTCAATCGGCAGACTCACTAGCTTTTCACGCACTGGATAAAGCGTCATTCTGTCTTGATTAATAGACCAATCGCTAAAAGGCACCCATGTTTCACTGACTGTGTTGTCCTGCCATAAGACATCTGGCAAGAGCACTTTAGCGCCATTTTCCACTTTTAGCAATTTGTGAGTCAGCCAGAGGTTCATCATGTCTGAGAAATCTAGTGAGCGATTGTTGTTGATGTAGATATGCTGACCTTGATGAAGAATGATTTTCTTTGTCACATCCAGCTTTTTAAGTTCCTGCCAGAGCTGCTCCACATGGCGAGGTTTAACATTCCAGTCGATTAATCCATGCACCATGATGACATCTGCCTTGATATCTTTGATATGGGGAAGATAATTGCGCTCATCCCAAAAAGTGTTGTAGTTGCCAAATTCGCGGTCTTGTTCCAGAGCCATTTTAGCTTGTTCCTTGTCGAAAAAGTCCTTGATATGCAGGTAATCTCCAGCACTAATCATGCGCGAAAGGGTCAATTCTGCCAAAACATCGGCATCTTCTCCCGGAAATCCACCCGGTGCAATGACCAATCCGTTGTCGCGATAATATTGATACCAATTACTAATGGCAGCCTCTGAGATGATTGTTTCCAACCCTTTCACACCAGTCGTCGCAACAGCGGTTGCTAAAGTGCCTAGATAACTCTTGCCCGTCATCGCCACTTTTCCATTGCACCAATCAGCTGTTATTTCGATGTTGTCCGTCTTATTGGTAAACGCCCTGCGATTGCCTGCCAGCCACTCGACCACGGCTTTCATGGATAAGGTCTGCTCCACCGAAGCGCAAGTCATAATGCCCTCGCTACCCAAACCGCCAACACCTGCTGCATAGACACTAGCAAATCCGCGTGTCAGCATGAAATCATTGAAAGTATAGGCTTGCTCGTGACTGAAACTTTCTTCTGCAGTATCAGCTTTACTTGTTGGCACACGTTTTTCAGCCAGAACTTCTTCTTTACCTTCAAAGCGAATATCCTCATAAGTCAATTCATTAGGCTCTTTTTCCTTGATTTCAAGCTTGTATTCATGCAATTTTCGGTCGTTTGCCTCAGGATTTATCCCTTGATGATAAGGACTTGCTGTAAAAAGTGCTGGAATTTTCAGGCTGGTTTGCGGACGAATAATCTCCACACGCACCAAATCCGCCAGACCGTTTTTGTCCGTATCCACATCTGTTTCCACATAAACCACTTCTCGAACAAAGTCTGAGCTTGTAAAAATCGGCAAGGTACGTCCGTTAAATAAAAGAAATTTATCCTTTGGAAAGTCCTTGAAATAACCCTTGCTGGCAAGATAATCCACAAAGGCAAGCCCAAACTTGTTGTGCGTACACAAGAGCAAATGCCAGGCATCATAAAGCTCCACACTACTGCCAAATGATGTGTGGTTGTCCGCAAAAGGAATGTTAGCCTCCTCCATAAAAGCAAAAGGCTCATCCATCTGGAAATCGACAATATCCAAAAAACCCAACAACTGCAAGGCAACATTATAGAAAACCCTTGTATCTACTTCTTCATTGTTTTCTTTTAGGTATTCATCCAAATCCTGTGATTTATTTGCCTGCAAGGATTTGATTTTTTCTAATTTAGATGTTGGAGAAGTGCATTCTGGAAAGGATTTTTCCAGAAAATTACGAAAATTTGATTTTTGATTGTGTGCTAGAAAACCGATTGTTTCTAACTCGCTGATTTTTTCATCTATGGTTAGCTGACAGAGGGCAAATTGATTGAATTTCATGTTACTTCCTCCTTGAAAGTCTGAGTGGGTTTATTATAACTTATCTAGACAAATTGGGAAAATAAGAACCCTAATTCCTATGAAAACTTACGAACAAAAAACATGAGCAACAAACTCTTATTGCTCATGTTTTCAATTATACACCACTACTCCATAACCTCATCATCAAAGGTCAAAGTCCAAGTGATTACTCCTGTGTACTGACCTGCAAAGGCACTGCCTAGATTGTGGTTGATGACGATATTTTCTTCTGTTTCTTCCCACTCTTGCGTGATATCTACCGTTCCGTAGTTTCGATGGACGATAGGGTTGTCACTTAGTGGTAAGAGCGTACCCTTGCTGGTTCTGAAATGCAGGACGCTGCTGATATGACGATTTGCTGTTTCGTTGAAGAGCTGGCTGGTAATCTGAGCATTGACCCGCCAGTTTTCTGTTGAGAAAGTGGTTACACTTAGCTCTCCTAGTGTATTATGCGGTGTAATCACTTGGCTAAATGGGCTTAAATGCACCAAGCCAAAATCGAAGAGTTCAGGAACGACAAAGGTAGTCAGCGCAGACCAAATGTCGCCTGCTGTGTACTCGATGTCGTAGTTGTTAAAGCCCCATGTGAATGGCACCGTAAAACTTTCGGTAAAAACCATGCTGTCATGCAAGTCCTGATGTTCTTCTTCTAGGAAGTGGGCTTGATAGGCGGAATTGTCTGCAAAGACCACGTTTTCGTCTATGCGAAGAGTGCTTTCAAAGACATTTATTGCAATCGCACCGCCGTTTCCTTGTGCTTGATTGCCTCTTAATTCCGAATTGCCTGTGATTGTTGGTCCGTTCCCAGCCCAGACAGAGATAGCACCACCATGATAGGCAGAGTTCTCATTCATTCGAGAATTATTTATTGTTAATTGATGATTGTGCATAGCAATCGCACCGCCATCGTATTGCGTTGCGGTATTTCTTGCGAGCATTACGTTCTCAAAGCTCGTTGTTCCCCAATTTTCAAGGAAAAGTCCGCCAGCGCTTTGTGCCTGATTATCTGTGATTTCGCTACCGGTCATATTGATTGACCCAGTCGATAAGACGATGGCACCGCCAATATCTGCTTGATTACCTGTGAAGCTTGAAGCTGTAATCGTCGTCTGGGCATCATCTATCCTCAAGGCTCCTGCTGCTTGTAGGGCAATATTTCCTACAAAGGAAACATTGTCAAAATGTGCAATCCCCGAAGCAATATGGAGCGCACCACCAACAAAAGCTTGATTGCCGATAAACTCCGTGTTGCTAATAGTCAGTGTGTCGGTATTATTCCCACTCATGCCAAAAAGTAAAGCTCCACCATTGTTTCCATCATTACTACCTGCAGTGTTACCTTCAAAGGTCACATTGTCAAAGTTAGCACTCCCTGACGGAATGAATATTGCTCCGCCACTATTGTTTACTTGATTGCCAACAAACTCAGAGTTACGAACGTTCAGTATGCTGTTGTTTCCTAGAGTTATGGCTGCACCATTGACATCTCCTGAATTGTTAGCAAAACGGACACCGTCGATATTAATGTTCGCCTCAATTCCCGTGCGCAAAGCTCCACCATGCGAGCTATTGGTAATGTTGGTAAACCCCCTAGTGCCGTCGCCTGTCATCGTTACTGTGGCGTTGTTTCCAACACTCAGATTGGTCGGATTGTCAGGGTCATCAGTGGTAAAAGCTACATTATGCGTTCGCAAGTTCGCCCCATTTGGCAAGAGGACACCCGAGTTTTGCAGGGCATCGTTGCGGTTAATCGTGACATAAGACAGGTCAACCAGTGCGGTGTTAGTGGAAAGGATAGCCCCGCCGTCATTCGAGATGTTGCCAGAAATCACTCCATTGTTCAGCTGTACGCCCGTTCCTGAATGGAAAATCCCGCCTCCGTCAAGCTGTGCTGTGTTTCCTTCTATTCTAAAGGGCTGTGTGCTTTCGCCTGTAGTTGTTGAGTGGATGCTAGCACCTGCCATTGCCGCGATACCGCCACCGTAGCCTGATGTGATGTTGGCACCAGTCGTTTGGTTGGCTGTATTGGCTGAAATATTGGTGCCGTTTAAGGTTACTCTTGAGTTGGCTCCACTGGCGAAAATTCCACCGCCATTTCCTGCGACTAATGGATTGACTGCTGTGATTGCTCCCGGTGTTCCTGTGTTGAGTGTTTGATTGTTTTGGATATGTCCGCCATTCAATAAGGCATTTCCTCCAGCAAAGACGCTGATGCCACCGCCGTTTCCGACATGGGTTGGCATAGCATTAGCAACAGCCATAGTTGGTGCTGAAGTAATATTTCTTTCGGCAATGTTATTGCTAATCGTTCCGCCGTTTTGGATGAAGGCTGAGTTTGCTCCGTTGACGAATACACCGCCGCCGTTACCGACATTTAGGGCTGTTTGGTTGGTTACATGACCTGTTCCAAATGAAGTAGCTCTGTTGTTAGCAATTTCTCCGCCATTCATTGTGAAAGTTGCTCCGTCAGTGATAAATACACCACCACCGTTACCTGCTCGGAAATTGGCTCTGTTCGTCGTATCAGCAGCTCCTGCACCAATGGCAATGTTTGAAACGTTATCTCTCATTGCAACATTGTCTTGGATAATGCCTCCAAACATATTAAATGAAGAAGCAGCTCCAATTACAAATACCCCACCACCTGATGATGTTACAATGGCGTTGGTAGCAGTAGGAAAAGCAGTTGTGTTTCTTGCAGTATTATTCCTGATAACTCCCCCATGCATATTAAAGGTTCCACCAAAAGTACCTGCTGCATTTGACCTGATAACGACACCACCACCAACCGCTCTTTCATTTGGAGTACTTGTATTTACACCATTTGTTTGATTATCTCTGATTGTGCCTCCATACATTGTAAAAGTGGCATTGGGAGCGACATGAACTGCACCTCCCGCATTTTCAGCAAGGTTGTTATACATTTCAGCACTTGGTAGCATGGTAAATCTACTACTTACTTGCACATCAACAGCACCTCGGTTATCAGTTGAAACATTTCTTATGACAGAATTTCTCCCTAGAATAAAGTGTCCGCCACCGCCAGAAGCGGAGCCAGAAGGGCCACTTCCACCAGCAGCATCACCGCTCTCAACGGTTACTCCGCCACCTCTAGCTCCTGCTGTTTGAGGTTGCGCAAGTGGCGGAGGTGGAGTTGCCGGGACACCTGTAGCCGCTGTGCCACTGTTTTGGAGAATAATATTTTCAAAAACAAGTGCCGTTCTTTCCTGACCATTTCCTCTTACCCTAAAGGTTCTTGACATCGGTCCTGTGGTATCACTTATTGTAATTCGCCCATCTTCTGTGCCTGGGTGTGCTCCGATAAGAACAACGGTTGCTCCGTCGGGAATTCCAAATACAGACATATCAAGTCCAGTGACGCTAACATTCATGTGAAAAGGGATGTAAATGTGTGTTACTTGATTTTGCGGAGCATTGTGAACAGCCGCTCTCAATCGGACATAAACATCCCCTCCTGCTCCTGTTTCTGTTTCTGTTAAAGTAATCTCATTATCAGGAGTTGACCACCAATTACCACCTTGAAGACTTCTATTTCGTGCAAATGTATTTATCTCCTGATACTCTTTTTCCTCATCAGCGTCCTCATCTACAACATCTTCTACTTCCGCCTGAACATCCTGCGTGTCTTCCTGATTATTAACATCAGCGACGTCTTCAACTACTGTCTCTTCAACCTCAGGCTCCTGATGGTCTTTCTCATAGTCCACTTCTTCCTCATCGAAGACATCATCTTCTTCCGGATAATCTTCTACTTCTTCACTATCCACTTCATCGGCAATTTCTTTCACATCATATTCATCTTCTTCAAGCAGCTCGTCTTCTTCATATAAAACTTCCACTTGAACATTGTCATCATCACTCGAAAAAGCAAAGGCTAGAATATTGAACGAAGGGAAAAAGATAGAAAAAAGTAGCGAAAAAATGACTGTTACGCCCAAAGCTAAAGAAAGGACTTTTTTAATCACGACCTTTTTCTCTTGCAACTTTCTTCTATATTTTCTGCTTGTATCCATGTTTCATTCTCCTTTGGCTATTCTTTTTATCCGCTTTGTTCTACATCAAACAAAGGCTGGGCAGTCACAATCATTCGGTAGGGAGTAATCATTGCGCTCTCACAGGTTATCAGCGTCAGCATGGGTGTTGCGGTATTTTCCAAGACTTCCACTTGCGATTTATGCACGCGAAAGATATTGTCAACGGCAAACTTATAGACATTATGTCCGTTGTCAATCTCTACCGTATCGCCTATTTGCACTCTTTGCAGGGGAGCAAAGAGGAGGTTTCGATTAAGCATATTATGTCCTGCGACAACGAAGTTGTTAAGCCCCGGCTGTCTTCTGGGTATTACTGTGCCTGCTCCACTCATCAAATGTTCCACACCCTTAAAGACGGGCAGGTCAATCCCAACGGAGTTGACCCTGATGTTTGCGATAATCATGCCCTTATCCACGTTTGTAGTCAGTGTTTCTACCAACTGCGGCGGTTGGATATCAAGGTCAGCTGGGAAGTCCACATCTATCCAGCGATTAAAGTTGCCCGCAAGGTCTGCCTCAAAGTTGCGGGATTGATTGGTTCGCCATGCGACAAAGAGCTGAGTAAGTAGAGGGCTAAATATCAATGTCAGTGAAAACAAGACCAACAAGGACAACCCAGTCCATTTTGCGAGTATTTTTAGCTTCATACGTTGTAGTTTACTTCTTTGTTTTTCTTCTTAAGCTTGGCAGCCATAATCGTAACAGCAATGACAGCGAGCAAAATGGCAGATCCAGCGATAATTAATGACCAGTTGGTCACGGAGTATATCGTCACATCTGTCGCATTAAAGGCGCTTGCCTCTTGTGCCGTAATGGTAAAGGGCAGAGAAAATTCCCAATCTCCCTCGTGTGAAGTGATATTTGCTACAAAGACATAATCACCCGGAGCAAATGGCTGTCTGTCTAATGGAATTGAAAAGGTAAACTGTGACTGTGGTGCCATCTGCATACCTGTATTTTCTGTCATGAACAAAGGCTCCTCAGCATTAGCAGGATAAACCCGAGCTTCCACGTCCATAAGATTGATAAATCTACGAGCTGGATTGACAAAGTCAACTGCCATTACATTGGCGAAGTTTCGCTGATGGGCTCTGGCATTTTCTAGTACCAGTTGGCTTTCGACTTGATTGGCATTCTGACGAATGATGACTGGCACCGCGAATGACTGGGTATTGATGATGCCTGCCCCATCAACTTCTTCTTCTGACAAATCTACATCCTCGAATACTTCAATCCCAAAAGCCAACAAACCGTCAAATGCTTGCTCAGGCATGGTTACAGTAAAGTTCAGCTCATAGGACTGGTTGCCAGCGATAGTAATCTCTCTTGTTCCATTTAGCACATCACCTACATGAAATTCACTCTCAACTTGAGCAAAATCATCTGAGCGTCTGCCATAGCGAGCCGAACCACCGTTGTCTGTTGTCGCATTGGTGTAATGCACAATCACATCCACTGGTTCATTTGAATGGTTGGTAATAATCATTCGCTCAGTGGATGATTGCCCGGGCGCTAGAACTAGGTCATAAAAAGAGGTTCCTTGACGTTGGTGTTGCCCTGTCATCACTTCTACACCCAAGCGAAACTGACTGGCTTGAGCAGATACACTTGAGTTGATAAATAAAATTGCTAGAATAATGGTTCCCAAAACTTTTTTCATAAAAAACATTTTCCTTCCTTTTTAGCTAAAACACAGAGCGTTTTTCTGTATCTTAGATAAAAAAGGAGACAACAAATGTATCTCCTTTGATAAACGTCTTTGCTTTTGATTATTCGATAACTTCCGCTTCATGAGCGAGTGGAGACAATTCCCAGTTGATGACAGCTGTGTATGTTGCCACAAAGACTTGTGTACCCGGTTGAATATTTAGGGTAACTGATTCTTCATGTGTATCCTCTTCTTGTGACCCAAAGTGAAGGGTGTTGATACCCATACCTTGACCAAATGCAGAAGTAGCTGCTAATTGTCTTGATTCGTCCAATACTAAGGTAACAGCATTCTCGGTGGCAGTTGCCGCAGTAGCTCCATAAGTCGCACGCGCAACCTTGTTGCTCAAGTCGATAGTTGCTCCAGCTAGAATTACCGTGTTGTCTTCGCTAAGTTGAGCAGTGAATTGTTGGGTCTTTCTTGCAGAAAGCGACCAACCTGTACCTGTACCACGAGCATCTGTTAATTGCACAAAGTGTGGAATTTCTGAGCCATCCGCACGTGTGTTTGACACTACATCAACTGAAAATGGTGCAGTTCCCCCAAACAAGCCCGGAGTTACTGTAACTTCTCCAAAGTTAAAGGTTGGGAGCAAGTCCAAACGCAGTGGACCGCGATTTCCAGTAATCACATTGCCGCCTTCTCCCGGACCCGGCTCCATTACTTCATCTGGATTTTCAGGTTCTACAGGTGGTGTTGGCTCGTCCCCCATGACAAATGTTACAGTTGCATTGGATGTTGTTACTGGTGTAACAGGTGTTACTGGCTCTGGGTTTTCTTCGTCAGCAAAGGCAACGACGCTTGTCCCCAAAGACAAAAGTGTAGCAGCTGCGATACTTAGTGATAAAAACTTCTTGTTTTTCATTCCTATACATCCCTCTTTCTTTTGAAATCTATATATTCACAGGTGAGAACAAGTTCTCTTTATGTAAGCAAGGCCTACAATCACTCCCTGTTAAAAGTCTTTAATATTTCTTTTGAACTTTCATAATTGCCCCCGCAAGAATAAGTCCAGCCACGCCCGTCAGTGGAACAAATGCATTGAAATGATTCCCTGTATTAGGCAAGCTCGTCCAGCCGTGCTTGTCGTCTGGTTTGCTTTCTTGATTGTTTTCTCCTACAATGACATACTCCTCATCCCCAGTGAATTGAATACTTGCTTCTCTATCTACCTGATAAGTCGCCAATACGCTAACCGAAGAAAATAGGAAAGCTATAATAATAATTGGTATCGTAAACATTCTCCTTTTCTGTATTTTATTCATAATATTTCTTCCTTTACATCTACATTATTTTCCCAAAAATTATAATAGAGCTAAGTTTACATTAAAAAAATAAAAAAACAATATAAGTTTTTCTTAAGAAGATGGCTGTTTTTAGTAGCGATTCTTCGTGCAAACGCAAACAAAGTTGGTTGGACAACCTTCTTGTTTTATTTTTTTCTTATAATTTATTGAAGAATTTCTTATGTTGGGCTTATAATATCATCATCAAACATTTATGTAAACGCCATCTTTTTTAAAGTAATTTTAGCATTTTGAGAAAATATTATAGTGACCGCCCATGTTGCTGTTGATATTTATGCAAAAAAACAGCCAAAGTGAATTTTCGGCTGTTTTTAGATGACTTATTTTTCTTCGACCAATTCCTCATTGGCAGTTGATAGCTCAGTAATCTTCCCTGTTTCCAGATAGACAATCCACTCAGCGATATTGGTAACATAATCAGCAATCCGCTCAAGATAAGTGGAGACTTTGATATAGTCATTACCGGCAATGATGGTATCTGCATTTTCCTGCATGGATTTAATGGCGATATCATGCACTCTTTGTGCCAAAACATTTATCTCATTGTCCGTATCAGCTACTTTTCTAGCACGTTGTGCGTCTTGTTTGACGTAGGCTTTGAGGATATTATCAACCATTTTCTGTACTTTCAAGCTCATGTAGTCAATCGCTTCTTCAGCTTCAGGAATGCGTGTTTCGCCTTTAAGGGCAATGGTTGATTTGGCGATAGATACAGAGTGGTCGCCCATTCTTTCAAGGTCACTTGAGGCTTTCATGACAGTAATAATCATGCGCAAGTCCCCCGCCATAGGTTGTTGCAGGGCAATCAGTTCAAAGGATTTCTTTTCTAGGCGGATTTCTTTTTCGTTAATGGTTGGGTCATAGCTGATAACTTCTTGTGCAAGCTCTCGGTTATGTTCGATGAATGAACGAACGGCTTTATGAATACTTTCGCTTACATCCGTTCCCATTTCATAGAATTGATGGTGCAGGCTGTGCAGTTGTTCTTCAAATTGGCTGCGTAACATTGTATGTTATCCTCCTTAAAGGTTATTTTTGTTGCATTATCCAAACTTACCAGTAATGTAATCCTCAGTTTCCTGTACTTTTGGATTTAAGAAGATGGATTTTGTTGCATCGTACTCAATGAGTTTGCCATTCAGGAAGAAGGCAGTCTTATCTGAAATACGTGAGGCTTGCGCCATATTGTGCGTTACGATAATAATTGTATATCTTTCTTTGAGGTCAAACAAGGTGCTTTCGATTTTTCCTGAAGAAATCGGGTCAAGGGCTGAGGTTGGTTCATCCAGTAAAATAATATCAGGATTAACCGCCAAACAACGAGCAATACAGACACGCTGCTGCTGACCCCCAGAAAGCCCTAGAGCTGACTGATGAAGTTTGTCTTTTGTTTCTTCCCAAACTGCTGCATCTCTCAAGGATTTTTCAACTGTTTCATCCAAGGTCGCCCTGTCACGAATGCCCTTTAATTTCAATCCGTAAATAACATTTTCATAAATGGAAAACGGAAACGGATTGGGCTGTTGAAACACCATGCCGATATCCTTGCGCAAATCAATCGGGTCAGTTAAAGGCGAGTAAATATTTTGGTCCTTGTAGCCAATAGAACCCGTAATTGTCACATTAGGAATAAGGTCATTCATGCGGTTAATTGAGCGCAAAAGTGTTGATTTCCCGCAGCCAGATGGACCAATAAGTGCAGTTACTTCCTTTTCCAAAAAGTCCATGCTGACATCAAAAAGTGCTTGTTTCTTTCCATAATAAAGATTTAAATCTTTGACTGTGAGAATTGTCTTTTTTTCGTCCAAACTAAGCACCTCCTTATCCGAAATGGCCAGAGATATAATCCTCTGTGGCTTTTAAACTAGGGCGAGTAAAGATTTTTTTGGTTTCATCGTATTCAATCAAATCACCACTGTAGAAAAATGCTGTAAAATCAGAAATCCGAGCTGCCTGCTGCATATTGTGGGTGACGATGATAAAGGTGTATTTGTCTTTTAGATTAACCAGTGTTTCTTCAACCGTTGAAGTAGAAATTGGGTCAAGGGCTGAAGCAGGTTCGTCTAGTAAGAGAATATCAGGTTTCAAGGCTAAGGCTCTAGCGATACACAAGCGTTGCGCTTGCCCACCAGAAAGTGCCAAAGCTGATTTGTGCAATTCATCTTTTACCTGTTCCCATAATGATGCTTGTTTGAGCGAGGTTTCGACGATTTCGTCCATTTCTGATTTACTCACTCTGCCGTAATGTTGCTTAATGGCAAAGGCAATATTGTTGTAAATGGATTTGGCAAATGGATTTGGTCGTTGGAAAACCATGCCGATGTGTTTGCGCATCTCATAAACATCGGATTCGTTAGCATTGATGTTGACACCCTTATACATGATTTTTCCTTCTACTCGGGCTGCTTGAATGGTGTCATTCATGCGGTTGAGCGAACGTAGATAGGTTGATTTCCCTGAGCCTGATGGACCGATTAATGCGGTAATGGCATTTTTTTCAAAGGATAAATCAACGTGTTTAATTGAATGGTTTTGTCCGTAATAAACATTTAAATCTTCGGTATATAACGCAATTTCCTTGCCTTCATCGGCTAAATTACGGATACTGCGCTTACTCCAATCATATTCTGCCATTGTTTGTAATCCTCCGTAAGTTTAAGCTGATGTGATTTTTGAGTGAATTTTTTTACCTAAATAGCGTGCTGAGAAGTTAAAGATTAAAACAGCGATAATCAAAACTGCGGACGCGCCAGCTGAAACAGCTGCACCATCTGGCACAGTTCCTTCAGAATTGACCTTCCAAATGTGAACGGCAAGAGTTTCTGCCTGTCTAAATAAACCAATTGGGCTGGTGTTAGATAGTGGGTTCCAATCGCTGAAATTCAATACTGGCGAAGAGACACCTGCGGTAAAGATAAGTGCGGCTGCTTCCCCAAAGATACGACCAGATGAAAGGATAACCCCCGTCAAAATCCCCGGCAAAGCTTCTGGAATAACTACATGAAGCACGGTTTCCCAACGAGATAGACCTAAAGACAAACCTGCCTCACGCTGAGTAAATGGCACTGAGCGCAAGCTTTCTTCGACATTTCTAGTCATCAACGGAAGATTAAAGACAGTCAAAGCCATAGCTCCAGAAAAGATGGAAAAGCCCCAGCCGATTTGAACAACAAAAATCAAGAAACCGAACAAACCGACAACAACAGAGGGCAGTGAGCTCAAAATCTCAATCGATGTGCGAACAATATCCGTCAAAAAATTCTTCCTCGAATACTCAGACAGATATATCCCCGCACCAAGTGAAATTGGTAAAGAGATAATCATGGTAATCAAGAGCAGATAAAAGGAATTCCAAAGCTGAAACCCAATCCCGCCACCTGCTTGATAATTTTGTGCAGGACTTGTCAAAAAGTGCCATGAAATATGCGGAACTCCTCGAAAGAGGATGAATAAAATCATCGCAGCAAGGACGAAAACAATCAGTCCAGAAATGCCATAAAGGACAGCTGTTGCGATTTTGTCAGAACGTTTTGCATTCATATTACTTCAACTCTCCCTTCTTACCAATCACACGAATGGCGATATTGAAGACCAAACTCATCAATAGCAGGATAAGTGCTAGTGACCATAGGACATTGTTTTCAACTGTACCCATGATGGTGTTTCCAATACCCATTGTCAAAATGGACGTCAAAGTCGCCGCAGATGAGTGTAGGCTAGTCGGCATCACTGCTGAGTTGCCAATAACCATCTGAATAGCCAAGGCTTCCCCAAAGGCACGAGCCATCCCAAAGACAATGGAAGTCAAAATCCCCGGAATTGCTGCACGCAGGATAACCTTGTAAATGGTCTGCCAGCGAGTAGCCCCAAGTCCAAGTGATGCCTCACGGTAATAGCGAGGAACTGCCTTGAGCGAGTCAACCGTCATACTGGTAACTGTCGGTAAAATCATGACGAACAAGACGAATGTCCCAGACAAAATACCAAATCCTGTTCCACCAAAAATCCCTCGCATGAATGGAACGACAATGGTCAAACCAAGAAAACCGTAAACAACTGAAGGAATACCAACCAAAAGTTCAATAACTGGTTGCAAAATCTTTGCGCCATATCTAGGAGAAATCTCTGTCATAAAAATTGCCGCACCCACCGCAAAAGGTGTCGCTACAATGGCTGACAGGAAGGTAACCAAGAAGGAGCCGGTAATCATCGGCAAGGCACCTACCAAACGCTGCCCATCAGGCCCAATGGTCGAAGGGCTCCAGTCCGTGCCCAATAAGAAACTAAAGACATTGATACCATCAGAAACGAAGGTCGCCAAGCCTTTAGAAGCAACAAAGTAAAATATGGAGAACACAACAATAACAATCAGTGCAATACAGATAAAGCTAAGAACCTTGCCAAGTTGTTCCATTTTGGCACGTTTGGATTTTGTTAAGAGTTTTTTTTGGATGTCTTCCAAATCAATCTCCTCCTATCTAAATAAAGTATATTTAATCTCTTTCTTCTTTTTTGACTTCTTCCAAGAGGACTTCTTCTTCTTTTGTCAAGGTGCGATTTTCTAGCATATCCGGTCGTCTTTGATAGGTGCGACGAATAGATTCTTTTAGCCGCCACTTGCGGACTTTTTCATGGTCGCCACTAAGTAGGACAGCTGGAACTTTCATGCCACGAAATTCTGCTGGGCGTGTGTATTGTGGCTCTTCTAGCAAACCTGAGGAATGTGAGTCTGTTTGTGCTGATTGCTCATTGCCCAAAACTCCTGGTAAAAGTCTTGCGGTTGCATCAATCATGACCATGGCACCCAGTTCTCCGCCAGTCAAAACATAATCGCCTAGTGAATATTCGTCTGTTACCAGTGTGCGAATGCGCTCATCATAGCCTTCGTAGTGTCCGCAGATGAAGACCAAATGTTCTTCTTGTGCCAATTCTTCTGCGACTTTTTGGTTGAAAGGTTTGCCTGCTGGGTCTAATAAAATCACCCGTTTTTTGCCAGAGGCAATTTTTTCAATCGCATCCATATTATCAAAAATCGGCTGGGCTAAAAGCAGCATCCCTGCGGTATTTCCACCATAAGGATAATCATCTGCGTGCCCTTGTTTGTTGGTCGCATACTCGCGGAAATTGTGCAGATGCAAGTCCAGCAGACCTTTTTGACTGGCTTTTCCGACAATCGAGGCATTTAGCGCATCAAACATCTGCGGAAAAAGGGTCAAAACATCTATACGCATTAGTCAATCAGTCCTTCCATTAGCTCAACTGTAACTAAGCCTTCTTCTAGGTTAATCTCTTTTACAACTTCGTCAATATAAGGAATGAGGGCATCTTTTTTGCCTTGTCTTTGGACTACCCAAACATCATTGGCACCGGGACTAAGGATTTCTTTGATTTTCCCGATTTCCTCGCCTTCTGTCGTTTGTACCTTAAGTCCAATAATCTCATGGTAATAAAACTCATGCTCATCAAGCTCATGCAAGTCCTCTGCTGGAATTCTTAAAATCCCGTCGCGGTATTTTTCTACATCATTTATCGACGGATGTTCTTCAAAGCTTAGAATATCAAAATTTTTATGCTTGCGGTGGCTTTTAATTACCAGCTCAAGTGGAGCTTTTTTATCCTGAAATAAAAATAAAGTATTGCCCTTTTTGTAACGAACATCTGAAAAGTCCGTCTGGCTAATCACACGAACTTCCCCTTTAATTCCCTGTGTGTTGACGATTTTTCCAACATTAAAATAATCCATTTCATTCCTCCAAACATAGCTGAATTCCACAGCTATCATCGTAATCGTCCTTATTTTAACCTATCTATCCCAATAAGAAAAATGATTTCCTTGAAATCAGCGCAAGAATGATAAAACAAGTAGAAAAGACACTTATACTTTGTCAATAAGTGCTTGAATGCTTGCCTTATCCGAATAATCAGCATCATTATCTAAACTTTCATTTATCCATTTTTCTTCAACAGAAGGCTCTTTTTTAAAGCCGACCATCTTGCGTAGGGCAAGAACGCCGAGTTTTTGCGTACGACTTAATTTGTTGGTATCAATGCCACCTTGAAAATAGAAGAAATCAATACGCTTGAGGTCTTCGCTTTCAAAGTTTTCGGCTTTGAGTTTTTCGATATTTGCTAGGTCATCTGCTGGGGTCAAACCAACAGCAAAAACCAGCCAATGCTGCTGGGCGAGTTTGGAGATATTTTTGTTTAGAAATTTCGCATCACTTATCTTGCCAGCATAAACTCCTCCGCCAAAGATAATCGTATCGTATTTCTTTAAAAAACGTTTGTTGACCTCACTTATATCGTAGCTTACGATATTGAGCTGCGCTGCTATCCAATCCGCATATTTCTTTGTAAATCCTGTTTTTGAACTGTAAACCACTACTGCATTCATAAGCGCCTCCTGCTTGTTTATCTTGTGTTCATTATAGCAAGAAGTGAGGTTTTTATGTTGCGTAACGATAGTTGATTTATGCAAAAACGAGGTTGACCTAATAAGCTGGAAGCCGCTTCAAAACCCGAACGTTGAAACAGCCGATTAGGCACGAAAGAATTACAGACCCTTAACGCTTCAGCGTTTAGGGTCTGTTTGAGGCTCGTGAGCAATGGAATTCGGCGGTTTTTGCCGAAGTCGCTTGCGTCCTGCTGTCTTAACGTTCGGGTTTTGAAGGGGCTGGAAGCTTATTAGGTCAACCTTCTATTTTTTAACCCAAAATACGCATTAAGCGTTGATTTAACTGCACAATCGGTGCGTAAAAAAAGTTTCCTCCATTAACATAGAGCGTTCTTCTAGTGTGTAAAAAGGCAATCGGATGTCGATAAACATACGTTTGCTCAGTCGTGTTTCCTAGCGTTGGAGCAACTACTGTCCTTGAGTAAAGCTCAGCCAGCTCCACTGTATTGACCCCGCCGTTTTGGGCAATGAAATCAATATAGGCAAGTCCGAAGTTATATGCCTGAACAGCTGTCCAAATATCTACACCAGCTGCTCGGCTTTGTTTGATGGCTTGTGCCAGAAAATCAATCCCAGCCTTGATACTTTTCTCGCTTGAAGTAATCATACCCGGCTCGCCATGGATACTTTCGCTACTTTGCATGACATCATATTCACGGCCCTTTGTTTCCGTGTAAATAATCGCCATCGCCAAATCCTTGTATTCAGGAATGCCGTTTGCCTCAAGCTCGCGAACCACAATCGGCTCAAACTGGCGGACTTTGGCAAAATCCTGATGCAGATGATAGGCGTAATAACCCACAAATGCTAGGACAATTATTATCAAAAGCGTAATCAAGCGCCTTAGTGTTCTTGCTAAAAATCTCATACATTCTCCCACCTTTTAAGCGTCTATCTTACCCAAAAACAAGACAAGAATAAACAGCTTTTGCCAAATCCTTAGAGTTTCTTAAATTTGACCGACAAAAGGATTATACATTTTTTCAGCGCCAATAGTCGTTACAGGTCCATGTCCCGGATAGACTTTTAGGCTGCTGGATAGGGTTAGAAGTCCCTTTTTAATCCCTTCGATTAATTGTGCTTGATTGCCAGTCGGCAAATCCCAACGACCGATACTGTCCTTGAATAAGGCATCTCCTGTAATCACAAATTCGTCGAAAATAAAGCTGACACCGCCAATGGAATGTCCCGGTGTTTCGACAACTTTAAAGCTCATTCCGCCAATTTCTAGGGTTTGATTTGCTTCAAAGAAATAATCAGCAGGTTGGATAGATACATTCGCCGCATCTCCTTGTCCTCCTAATTTGGATAGGTTTAACATTGGGTCTATCAACCAATCTGCTTCTTTTGCTGAAACATAAACCGGAATTCCCGGAAATTGTTCACGAAGGGCATCAACGCTCATGATATGGTCAAAGTGGGCATGTGTTAGCAAAATCGCTTTTGGTGTTTTGCCGGTTTGCTCGATTTTGGCGAGTATGGTTGATAAATCGCTGCCCGGGTCAACGATTAGTAGGTTTTCTTCGTTATAAATATAGTAGGTATTCTCCAAAGCAACTTGATTTTGGCTTTTTTTAATCTGTGGCATCTATCCGTCCTCTTTTCTTGAATTCTTATCTTTAAGTTTAGCATAAAGGTGGGGATTTTCTAAATAATTCGGTACTTTAATGTGAGAATTTTTCTGTGACTGCTTGTTGATTTATTAGTCACATATTGCTTGGGTTGTGGCATAAGTCTTCCGCCTACTTTGCACCCCCAACATTAAGGTGGCAGGACGCAAGCGACCTCGGGGAAAACCACCCGAGTTCCATTGCTTGCGAGCCTCAAACTTAGAGTAAGCGACAAGTCGCTAACTCTAAGTAATTCTTTCGCACCTAAACCGCCACTTCAATGTTGGGGGTGCAAAGTAGGCTCCAGACTTATGCCACAACCCCACTTCATTTTTTGCTTGAACTACACAATAATGGAAATTTGCACGAGAGTTTTTGGTCTGGTTTTCTGCTCTTAGGTGGAGCCATATAGTCCACAGCCGTGGCTAAAAAGGGCGACAATGCGAATTACTAGGAGTTGACGGCTTTGCCGTTTACTCCTAGTTTGAGGCTTGCGAGGCGGAAAACGCGAAGCGGTTGTAGCCGGTCCAGCCACAGCAGTGGGCTATATGGCGGAACCTAAGAGCAGAAAAGCAGACCAGAAACTCGTCATCAGCAATAGCCATTTATGCTACTACACCAAATTTACCCAAAGTCAAATACCCTCTTAGCCAAAAAGTACCAAAAAACTAGACTGATAAAGCACCAGTCTAGTCACATTTTATTTCTTTTTCTTCCCAAACACTTTACCAAATAGACCTTCATCGCCTGCTTCGTTAATGTCTGTTCCGCTTGCTTTTGCAAAGGCACGAAGTGCTTCTTTTTGCTCGTCATTCATTGACTTCGGCGTAACCACTTTCGTGATAACTGTTTGGTCGCCATTTCCTGAGCCACGTAGTCTAGGTGCTCCTTTGCCGCGTAGGCGGAATTTGGTTCCTGTTTGTGTACCGGCAGGTACTTTCAACTTCACATCGCCATGAACTGTTGGTACATCAATCTCATCGCCCAAAGCTGCTTGTGCGAAATTAATCGGCATTTCATAGTAAATATCCGCGCCATTACGCTCAAATTTCTCGCTTGCTTTGACCATAAAGACTACATATAAGTCGCCATGAGGACCACCGTTGATACCAGCCTCTCCTTGACCTGCAAGGCGCATTTGCTGACCGTCATCTACACCAGCAGGCACATTGACTTTGACTTTATGCTTGTTAGAAACATGTCCGTTACCTTGACAGGTTGGGCATTTTTCTTTGATTTCTTTACCAGTTCCGCGACAGACATCACAGACTTGTTGGGTTTGCATACGACCAAGTGGCGTTTGGCGTTCAACTACCACGCGACCTTGCCCATGACACTTAGAACAAGTAACTGGACTAGTACCCGGTTTGGCACCAGAGCCGCTACAAGTTCCGCAGTTGTCCTCGCGTGCGTACTCAATATCCTTTTCCGTACCGAAAATCGCTTCTTCAAAGGAAAGATTGAGTTTATACTGCAAGTCATTGCCCTGTCTAGGTGCATTGGGGTTCATGCGGGCTGAGGAGCCAAATCCTCCACCACCGCCGAAGAAGGAGCCGAGGATGTCATCAAAGTCAAAGCCAGCACCACCGCCAAATCCGCTAAAGCCACCGAAACCGCCACCTTGACCAAATCCACCGCCATAACTTGGGTCAACACCAGCGTGTCCGTATTGGTCATAAGCTGCTTTTTTCTGGCTGTCGCTTAGGATTTCATAGGCTTCGGAAATTTCCTTGAACTTGTCTTCTGCATCAGGTTCCTTGTTAATATCTGGATGGTATTGTTTGGAAAGTTTACGATATGCTTTTTTTATCTGGTCGTCAGTAGCTCCTTTAGCTAAACCTAAGACCTCATAATAATCGCGTTTATCCGCCATTGCAATCGTCCCTTCTTTCTAATTTTCTCATGTTTTTAATTATAACACTGATTAGCGATACATTAAATAGGTTGAACGAAAAGTCTTCCGTCTTCGCCAAACACAAACTGGTCGCTGTGCGTGACCCGCAAGCAGCCCCGCAAAGTGCGCGGGTCTCATTGCTAAACCGACAAACACTCGCTCTAAAGGGCTAAAACCCTAAGAGTGAAGAAGTTTTCGGTTTGTCTTAGACGCACTGCGACCAGTTTGTGTTTGGCTACGACTACAGACTTTTCGTTCAACCCGTCACATTTTTGAGGAAGAATATTCTTCTTTAACTGTGCTTATTACATTTCAGTAAAATCGCCATCCACAACATCATCTGCTGAGCCTTGTGCTTGATCTGGGTCAACTGAGCCAGCTTCGCCTGCTGCTTGTTGGGCTGCAGCTGCTTGCTCATAGAGTTTTACAGACAAGTTTTGCACGATTTCATTCAAAGCGTCACGTTTTGTTTTGATTTCTTCTAAGTTGTTTGCCTCAACTGCTGCTTTCAACTCATCACGAGCAACTTCTGCTTTTTTCACATCTTCTGCGTCAACTTTTCCTTCTAATTCTTTCAAAGTCTTGTCAACTGTGAACAATAAAGCATCCGCTTCGTTCTTCAAATCAACTTCTTCTTTGCGAGCTTTATCCGCTTCAGCATTTGCTTCTGCGTCTTTTACCATGCGTTCGATTTCTTCGTCGCTCAAGCCTGATGAAGATTTGATGGTAATCTTTTGTTCTTTTTGTGTACCCAAATCTTTAGCAGATACGTTTACGATACCGTTTTTGTCGATGTCGAATGTTACTTCGATTTGAGGAATACCGCGTGGTGCTGGCGGAATGTCTGTTAATTGGAAACGACCGAGTGTTTTGTTGTCGCTTGCCATTGGACGTTCGCCTTGTAATACGTGGATATCAACGGCTGGTTGGTTATCCGCTGCTGTTGAGAATACTTGTGATTTAGATGTTGGGATGGTTGTGTTGCGGTCAATCAATTTTGTAAATACCGCACCCATTGTTTCGATACCTAGTGACAATGGTGTTACGTCCAAAAGTACAACGTCTTTGACATCTCCGGTGATAACACCGGCTTGAATTGCTGCACCCATAGCAACTACTTCATCAGGGTTTACTGATTTGTTTGGTTCTTTGCCAGTTTCTTTACGAACTGCATCCACTACCGCAGGAATACGTGTTGAACCACCAACAAGGATGACTTCGTCAATGTCGCTTGCTGACAAACCAGCATCTGACAAAGCTTGGCGAACTGGTGCTTTTGTACGTTCAACCAAATCAGCAGTCAATTCATCAAATTTGGCACGAGTTAAGCTCATTTCCAAGTGCAATGGACCAGCAGGGCCTGCAGTGATAAATGGCAAGCTAACCTGTGTAGAAGATACACCTGAAAGGTCTTTTTTCGCTTTTTCAGCAGCGTCTTTCAAACGTTGTAGAGCCATCTTGTCTTGACCTAAGTCAATCGCGTTTTCTTTCTTGAACTCCGCTACAAAGTATTCGATTAATTTGTTGTCAAAGTCGTCTCCACCTAAGTGGTTGTCGCCTGATGTTGACAATACATCAAATACGCCGTCACCAAGTTCAAGGATAGAAACGTCAAATGTACCACCACCCAAGTCAAATACAAGGATTTTTTCTTCGCGGTCCGTTTTATCTAAACCATAAGCAAGCGCTGCTGCTGTTGGTTCGTTGACGATACGTTCTACTTCTAAACCTGCGATTTTACCAGCATCTTTCGTTGCTTGACGTTGTGCGTCATTGAAGTATGCAGGGACAGTGATAACTGCTTTATCTACAGTTTCGCCTAGGTAAGCTTCTGCAGTTGCTTTCAAATTTTGAAGAACCATTGCTGAAACTTCTTGTGGTGTGTATGATTTTCCTTCGATTTCTACCTTGTAACCTGCTTCGCCCATGTGGCGTTTGATAGATGCGATGGTGTTAGGATTAGTTACTGCTTGACGTTTTGCTACTTCGCCGACTTGGATTTCGCCGTTTTTGAAGGATACAACTGATGGAGTTGTACGGTTTCCTTCTGGGTTTGCGATGATTTTTGATTCATTTCCTTCTAATACAGCTACTGCTGAGTTTGTTGTTCCTAAGTCAATACCGATAATTTTAGCCATTTTTATTTTCTCCTCTTTCTATTATTAAATTATTTTTATTGAGCTACAACGACCATCGCTGGACGAAGTATGCGTTCGTTTAATTTGTAGCCTTTTTGTAAAACTTGCACGACAGTGTCGCTTGCTTGACCGTCCTGCGCAGGTACGCTTTGGACTGCTTGATGAAGATTTGGGTCAAATGGGGCATTTTCTGCCTCGATTTCTAGGACGTTTTCTTCTTTTAAGGCGTTAATCAGGCTTTCTTGAACCATTTCAATCCCTTTTTTAAGATTGGCTCCCGCCTCGTCATCTACCTCGATTGCTAAGGCGCGCTCTAGGTTATCCAATGCCGGAAGGATTTTTTTCGCTAAATCCTGTGAGCGATAACGCTGCAAGACTTCACGTTCTTCTCTGGCACGGCGAGCGATGTTCTGCATTTCTGCATGAGCACGAAGGTATTTGTCTTCCATGCCACTTAGTTGATTTTTCAGCTCGTCTAGTTCGTTAACTTCTTCTTCAATCATTTCTTCGACAGTTTCTTCAGGTGTTTCCACTTCTTCTGCTTCGTTTTTGATTACTTCTTCTTTGTTTTCTTCTGACATTTCCTCACCTCCGTTATTCTAGCTACTGGATAGCATCCAAATAGCGATAGTATTCATTCAAACTGCTTTCTAATTCAGCTGCTGCTTGTTTGAGCAGACTGACTGTCTTGAGATAGTCCATATTTGCAGGACCCAATATCGCCAATCTACCACTGCCGTGGTTTTCGACTGGGTACTTGATAGATAATAAACTCATTTCAGAAAATAGGGGATTGCCTAATTCTTCGCCAATTTTTATGGAGAAAATTGGGTCTTCCTGTGCATTTTCCTGAAAGAATTCCAGCATTTTGCTATCGACACTCAAGATGTGATAGAGATTTCTCAGGTCATCATGGTTACTCAGGTGACTGTATTCAAGAATATTTAGCTTGCCGCTAACGAAAAAGCGTTCTTGATTGTCTGAGAAAAACAGGTCATACAAGATGTCAATCGCATCAACTGGTCGCTCGAAATACTGATGGGCAAACTGCGGAAGGGTCGTTTTGACAATCGACGTTATTACAGCTTGGCTATTTCCAACCAGATAGTCCTCAATGACCTTGTGCAAACTAGCAAAATCTGACTGGCTCAAACCTGTAACAATCCGGCTTTCCACCTGACCCTTGTCTTTTATCAATAGAACAATCTGCTGATTGGCATTGAGTGGCACCATTTGCACGCTGGTTAAAAGCTGTAAACTCGTATCAGGCGCAGTCGCAAATACGGTGAAATGCGTCAGTTGTGCCAAACGCTCCACATACTTTTGCAGGAAACTATCCAACTGCTCAATGGCATCTGGCAAGAGCTTTTCCTTATGAACGTTTGTCTCACCTGAGTGTTCAGGTAAAATCAAATGGTCAATGTAAAAGCGCAAACCGTTCATGGTTGGAATTCGCCCGCTGGAAGTGTGGGCTTTTTCAAGCAAACCCATTTTTTCGAGTGTGGACATATCGTTTCGGATCGTTGCGGAACTAGCATTTATTCCATGCGTTACTAAAGCCTTCGAGCCAACTGGCTGTCTGTCTTGTGTGTACATCTGTATGATGAGGTTTAAAATATCAAGTTGTCGGTCTTTTAGAACAATCATTTACTCACCTCACTTCATTAGCACTCTTTCACTTTGACTGCTAACTACATTTATTATATTAACACCAGAGTTTTTACCTGTCAACACTTTTACATAAAAAATTAGCACTCTTTTTTACAGAGTGCTAATTTTGACATTTCTATTAAACCATAAACCCATTTACAACTTTATAATCCATATCTACTTCTTCTTGCGAATAACCTACGAATTTCCCTGTATCTCCGATTTTTCTGTACCATTCAAAATCTTCTAGTGGGATAATCGCAGAGATGGTTGGGACTTGGTGTTTACCCAAATCTTCATTGAAAATCGTGTGTTTTTGCTCAATCATTTCTGCTTGAGATAACAACTCATAACGCTTTGGTACAACTTCGACAAAAATACTCATTTCAAATCCTCCGAAACTTATTTATTACTTTAATTTTACCTTAGTTTCCGCTTACAGCAAAGTAGTTGCCGTCAATATCTGCGAAATTAAAGACTTTAATACCACCCATATCCTGCACTTGACCTACAGTAAGATTTAACTCGGTCATCCTTTCATGAAGTTTATCAATCTGGTTTACTTCAAATAAAATGCTAGGTACGCTGTCGCAATCGACTTCTGGCGACATTTTTCGGATAAACTCTTTGGCGTAAAGGGTAAAGCGCACATGAGAGGTTGGCGTTGAAGATATTTCAACAACGATTGTTCCTTCCATCTCCTGTTTTGACACTTGAGCAAATCCGATAGATTGCCAAAAGGCAGCGGATTTTTCTACATCATTGACATAGAGCATGACATTGAGTTTGTCTGTAAACATTATTCTACTCCGATTTCTTTTTGCACGACTGCAGCGATAGTGTCAACGTAATAGTCCACCAATTCTTGTGTTGGAGCTTCTGCCATTACGCGTAACAACGGTTCAGTTCCTGATGGGCGAACCAAAATACGTCCGTCGCCGTTCATTTGAGCCTCTGCTTTTTCGATTGCCTCTTTGATTGCAGGCACTTCCATAGCTGAGTTTTTGGCTGAGTTTAGCACGCGGATATTGACCAATTTCTGTGGGAAAACAACCAATTCAGCCGCAAGTTCTGAGAGTTTCTTGCCTGTTTCTTTCATTACATGAAGGAGTTGAATACCTGAAAGCATACCATCTCCTGTTGTGTTGTGGTCAAGGAAAATCATGTGCCCGCTTTGCTCGCCACCGAAATTGTAGCCGGATTTTTTCATTTCTTCTACTACATAACGGTCGCCAACTGCTGTGATTACACCTTTCATACCAGCAGCTTCAACTGCTTTATGGAAACCAAGATTACTCATAACAGTAGTAACAATCGTATCATCCTTAAGTGTGCCCTGAGCTTTCATATATTTGGCACAGATAAACATAATTTTGTCGCCATCAACGATATTTCCTAGCTCATCTACTGCGATAATACGGTCGCCATCGCCATCAAAGGCAAGACCAACATCTGCTTTTTTCTCCAAAACAAACTCTGCAAGAGCTTCTGGGTGCGTAGAGCCAACGCCGTCATTGATGTTTAGTCCGTCATATTTGGTACCCATTGTATAGAAGTTTGTATTCAGGTCGGCGAATAATTGGTTGACAGTTGTCGCTGTTGCACCGTTTGCTGCATCAATCGCAACGCTCAATCCAGATAAGTCGCCCTCAATCGTGTGGGTCAAGAATTCCGTATATTTGTGCAAGCCTTCTGGGTATTCTTCTAGTCTGCCCAATCCTTTTGCTGATGGCCTAGGAAGCGTGTCTTCTGGTGCGTCAATCAGTGCTTCGATTTCTAATTCTTGCTCGTCTACCAATTTGAAACCGTCTGAGCCAAAGAACTTGATGCCGTTGTCCTGTGCTGGATTGTGGCTGGCTGAAATCATAACGCCTGCAGTTGCTTTAATGCTGCGTGTCAAATAGGCAACCCCCGGTGTTGAAATAATCCCTAACTGGAAGACTTCAATTCCGACTGAAAGCAAGCCTGAAATCAATGCCTGCTCCAAAAGTTGTCCGCTGATTCGAGTATCACGTCCGACCAAAACGCGCGGTGTTTCTCCCTCGTTTAAATGCTGTGTAAGAACATAACCGCCGCAACGTCCTAGTTTAAATGCCATTTCCGGAGTTAGTTCGATATTTGCTTCTCCTCTAACGCCGTCTGTTCCGAAATACTTACCCATGATTAATAATCTCCTTTAATTAGCCTCAATCTTCTTCTGAGGTGGTGGTTGTTTCATCTGTTTCTTGTGTTTGTGTTGTTTCACTTGTGTGGTGTTCATCTGTATTGAGGACAGGTGTCACTGTCACCAGAGCTGATGCTGGTTGCGCTGTGAATGTCCCTTGCGACAGAGGTACGGTAATCGTCTGTTGTGTAGTAATGTTTGTTATATCAATCGGCAAGCGTAAAACATCAATGCCTGCCAAAACATCCAAAGTGCCAAAGACCGTTACACTGGTTGGTCGTATAGAAAACGTATAGCTTGCCACATTGTGCGGCAAAACGCCCGATTGTACGACCACTAGCGAAACGTGTTTTGATGGGGATAAAAGCGTAATATCCGCTCGAACCGTTGGTACATTGAAGATAACGTTGAGCTGTTGCCCATTAGCATCTACAGCACGCAATGGCAAATCTCCTGTATAGTCATGCGTCAACATAATATCCTCAGGCAAAACTGCCTCAATCCTGTCAATTTGCTCCATGATTTTTGAGCCAGTTGTAACTTCAACTTCTGTTGGCTCTAAGCCAGAAGAATCGACTTCAAATCCCCTTTCCACCTGTGAATTCTGGAAAGAAAAATGTACTGGGAAGGTTTTCGTTTCCCGTTGGTCAATAGTTACTGTGATGACATTTGGTTCTATTTGTCCAGTAATAGCATTGTCTAAACCAATCAATCGCAGTGGAATATCATAGGTTCCCGGACCATGATTGGTCAAATCCGCACTCACAGTAAATGAGCGTGTCGCCTCAGAAACCTCTGAGTCTAATCGCACGCGATTGTTGCTTTGAATAAAAACATCTACCTGCGGAACAAAATCATAGACATAGTAAGCATACTCGTCATACTGTAATTGCACTGGAACATTATGAATGGTCGCTGTATAGATGTCTGTACGCCCGACTGTATTTCCTCCGGTATTTCTGATATTTGTCGAATTGGCATTGAAAAATAGCAGTAGTGCAAACAGGAAGGATGCAAGTAGATAGAATAATTTAGAACCGAGAAATTTATTCATCCTTCTTCCTCCTTATGAACTTGCTGTCTAATGTCTGCAAGAGATTTTTCTTTTCTTCTGGTGCTTCAACCAATTCTACACGCAGGATTTTTCCTAATTGCTCCATAGATAAATCATTCAGAAACTCAGAATTTTTCGTTATCGAAATCCCGCCAGTTTCCTCCGATACGATAATTGTTAGTGCATCTGTTACCTCAGATAAACCGATGGCTGCACGGTGTCTTGTCCCAAATTCTTTGGGTACTGAGCTGTTTTCCGTCAAAGGTAAATAAGCACAAGCAACTGCCACCTGATGATTTTTGACAATAACTGCCCCATCATGCAAAGGCGTGTTAGGAATGAAAATATTAATCAAAAGCTCACCCGTTATATCCGCATGAACTGGAATACCTGTTGAGATATATTCATCCAAACTCTGTGTTTTCTCAATCGAAATCAAGGCACCAATCTTGCGTTTGCTCATATAAGCAACCGCTTTTTCATAGCCTTCGATAATCTTTTCTACTTCATCCAAATTGTCCTTTTCGGACTTGAAATTGACCGTTTGCCCCAACTGCTCCAAAGCTTTTCTAGCTTCTGGCTGGAAGATAATAATTGCTGCGATAACTCCATAGGTAATAATCTGGTTCATCAGCCAAGAAATCGTGGTCAAGCCTATCACATCTGCAATGACGCGGATAACAAAAAATAGCACCACACCACGAGCTAGCATAACGGCTCTTGTTCCTTTGAGCATCTGGATTAGCTTATAGACCAAAAACCAGACAATCAAAATATCTAAGATACTGACTAGAAAATGCACGGACAAAGGATTGGTCGAAAAGACCTCTTGCCAAAAAGTTAGTGAAAATAATTGTCCATAGTCCATCATAAAGCCCCCTTAGTAACAGTATAGCACAGTATATTTTCTATTTGAAATAAATACTTATCTTTGGTTGTTCACAAAAAATTGAGAGCCAAATCTCAGCTCTCAATTTTACTTATTTAGTTTTTCTTCTTCATTTTGCCAGCGTGGTAATACTCGCCTTCTTTCAAGTCTTTAACAATAACATGAATGGCTTCTTTTGGTGCGTTCGTGTGCTTTAGGATTGTTTCAGTCACTTCATCTACAATCGCTTGTTTTGCTTCTAAGCTGCGTCCTTCAAATAAATCAATCGTGATAAACGGCATGGTTTTCCTCCTTCTTAAAGTTCGATATTATGGAAGACTTTTTGAACATCGTCATCATCTTCCAGTGCATCTAATAATTTTTCAAATTGTGCCAAATCATCTCCTGATAAAGAGATTTCGCTTTGAGCTAGCATTTCAAGCTCTGAAATATCGAATTTCTCAATTCCTTTTTCTCGCAAGGCATTCAGTGCGATATGCAGGGCTTCTGGCTCAGTGTAAACGACGATATGTCCATCCTCTTCAAAAGCGTCACGGACATCTACATCGTTTTCCATAAGATACTCAAGGATTTCATCTGCATCCGTTCCAACAAAAGTGATAACGCCAGTGTTATCAAATAGGTAAGAAACAGCACCTGAGTTCCCCATATTGCCGCCGTTTTTTCCAAAAGCAGTACGAACGTTGGCAGCGGTACGGTTGACGTTTGAGGTCAATGTGTCAACAATCAGCATAGAGCCAGCTGGTCCAAATCCTTCATAGCGGTTTTCTACGAATGTTTCGTCAGTGTTGCCCTTTGCCTTGTCAATCGCACGGTCAATGATGTGTTTTGGCACTTCTGCTTGTTTGGCACGGTCTAAAACAAATCTAAGCTTAGCATTTGACTCTGGATCTGGATCGCCTGATTTAGCTGCGGCATAAATCTCAACACCGAACTTAGCATAAACTCTTGAAGTAGCACCGTCTTTAGCGGTTTTTTTCGCGACAATATTCGCCCATTTGCGTCCCATCTGAAAGGACCTCCTCTTGATTGTATATATTAGGTTGGGGGTCTGTGAACTATTCAGAAATTCGAGCATTCCAGAAGTCGCTTGCGTCCTGCTGCTCTAATGTTCGTATTTCTGAATAGCCGGAATACTTCTGCCACAGACCCGACTATGATTTAGTTTTTACTTCCCATGACAGTTCTTAAACTTCTTACCAGAACCACATGGGCATAAGTCATTTCTGCCGACATTTGCAAACTGGCTGTCTTGGTTGTTGATTGGTTTTCTCGTCTGGTCAGCACTCACGACACCTTGACCTTGCTCAAGGTCTGGACGTGTTGCATGTCCTTGAGCTACTTGCTCACGTTGAACCTGCTGATGAATTTGTGCTTTAGAAATCAAGCGAGTCACTTCAAATTCAATCGAAGAAACCATGTCTTCAAACATCTTGTAGCCTTCCGTCTGGTATTCAACCAGCGGATTGTTCTGACCATAAGCACGCAAGCCGATTGACTGACGTAGCTGATCCATAGCATCAATATGGTCGGTCCATTTGTTATCCACCACACGCAAGATAACAACTTTTTGGAACTCGATTACTTGCTCTGGGCTAGGAAGATTACTCATTTGACGCTCGTAAATCCCCTTAGCGACGGCAAAAATCTGCTCTGTCATCTGCTCAGGTTTCTTGCCTTTGAGGCTTTCTTCAGTAATGGTACCTTCCGGAGCAATATTTCCTTCGACAAAGGTTACAATGCCTGCAAGGTTCCAGTTTTTACTGTCTTCGTCCATCGTGTGCGAGCCAACCACACGACCAATGGTGCGCTCAATCATTGACAGGATATATTCGCCCAAATCGTCAGTTGTAGTAATCACATCATAACGCTGTTTGTAAATAACTTCACGCTGTTCACGCATCACATCATCGTACTGCAAGACGTTTTTACGTGTATCGTAGTTGTTACCCTCCACGCGTTTTTGCGCAGATTCAACCTGACGAGTTAGCATTTTCGATTGAATTACTGCATCGTCTTCTTCAATCTTCATCGCAGAAAGCATTCTTTGGATACGCTCTGAGCCAAAACGGCGCATCAAATCATCTTCTAAAGATAGATAGAATTGAGATTCACCCGGGTCACCCTGACGACCAGAACGACCACGAAGCTGGTTATCAATACGGCGTGATTCGTGACGCTCAGTACCGATTACGGCAAGTCCGCCCAATTCTCGTACCCCTAGACCTAGCTTGATATCCGTACCACGACCAGCCATGTTGGTTGCGATTGTAACAGCACCTTTTTGCCCGGCATTTAGGATAATATCTGCTTCTTTAAAGTGATTTTTGGCATTCAATACTTCATGTGGAATATTTTCTTGATTGAGTAATCCTGATAGATATTCAGAAGTTTCAACGGCAACTGTACCAACCAATACTGGCTGACCTTGACGATGGCGTTCCTTAATATCCTGCACAACTGCTCTAAATTTGGCGCGCATATTTGGATAAAGTAAGTCTGGATGGTCAAGGCGGGCAATTGGTTTGTTGGTCGGAATTGGCGTAATCAGCATATTGTAGATTTCGCGAAATTCTTCTTCCTCCGTTTTACCTGTACCAGTTGTTCCAGAAAGCTTGTTATACATACGGAAATAGTTCTGGAAAGTAATGGTCGCCATTGTCTTAGACTCATCTTCGATCTCAACGCCTTCTTTTGCCTCAATGGCTTGGTGAAGACCATCAGAATAACGACGACCGTCCATGATACGTCCGGTAAATTGGTCAACGATAAGAACCTTGCCTTCTTGGATAACGTAATCCTTATCAAGCTCCATGATATAGTTGGCACGCAAAGACTGGTCCAAATGGTGAGTAATAGCTGTATTTTCTACATCGTACAAGTTTTCCAAACGGAAAAATTGCTCTGCTTTGTCAATCCCTGTTTCCGTCAAACCAATAGTTTTTGACTGAACATCTACCACATAATCTTCTTCTGTAATTGACTTAACAAAGGTATCTACACGCGTGTAAAGTGCAGTTGATTGCTCTGCTTGACCTGAGATAATCAATGGCGTTCTCGCCTCATCAATCAGGATAGAGTCAACCTCATCGACGACTGCAAAGTTAAGCGGGCGTTGAACCATTTGTTTGGCATAAACGACCATGTTGTCACGCAGGTAGTCAAATCCTAGCTCGTTGTTGGTTGTGTAGGTTATATCACAAGCATAGGCTTCCCGTTTTTCTTCGGCTGATTTACTTGATGTATTCAAACCAACAGTCATTCCTAGCCAGTTGTATAATTCGCCCATTTCATTGGCATCACGAGAAGACAGGTATTCATTGACCGTAACTACGTGTACGCCTTTGCCTTCAAGGGCATTGAGGTAAACCGGCATGGTAAGAGTAAGAGTTTTTCCCTCCCCTGTACGCATTTCCGGAACGTCACCTTGGTGTAGGACAATCCCACCCATAATCTGTACGCGATAAGGGAATAGACCTAAAACTCGACGTGCAGCTTCACGGCAGACTGCAAATGCCTCTACCAATAAGTCATCTAAGGTTTCACCTTTTTCTAAGCGTGCCTTAAATTCTGGAGTTTTTGCTTTTAATTCTTCATCACTGAGCTTCTCCATCGCCTCAGCGTAGCCTTCTACTTTAATGGCTATTTTTTCTAAGTGTTTTATTGTGCGCTTGTCGCTTTCGACAATCTTTTTTAACATATTTGCCAAACTGGTCAACTCTCCTTGTTATTTCAATGGTTTTATAGTATCAAAAAAAGTTCTTCTAATCAATTAAACTCTTACCTATTATACCATTGTTATTTGAGATTTCCTTTACTTTTTGTAAGAAAAAGAAAAAGCCAAAGGCAAATACTCTTTTATCCTTTGGAAAAAGAGGTGTTTGCCTTTGGAAAATGGGGGATTAGCTTAAGAAGTTGATCCCTAAAACTTTATTCTTTCATACTTTCCAGAAAATCAATCGCATCTTGTGCGGTTCTTACTGGTACGATCTTCATGCTTGTATTGATTTGTTTCGCTGTTGCTACTGCTTCTTCGTAGTTGCTTTGAATATCTGGGTTTGCCTTTCGAGCTTCTTCGCTTATCTGGTCATCTGGGGCAAAGAAAACACTTGCTCCCTCGCGGCTGGCTGAAACGACTTTTTTGTCGATACCACCAATTCTACCGACATTTCCGTCAAAATCCATCGTACCTGTTCCGGCAATCTTTTGTCCGTTTCGTAAATCTCTGCCAGTTAGCTTCGTGTAAGTTTCCAGTGTCAGCATTAGACCTCCTGAAGGACCGCCGATACCGCCTGCTTCATAAGTGATATTGATGTCTGAAGTAATCTGCGTGTTGTCAACTAGGGAAATTCCAATTCCCGGAAAGTTGGTGCCGGGTAGCTCCATAAGTTTACCACTCGCTTCACGATGCTCGCCGCCTGAAGTAAAGCTGACCTTGACCTCTTGACCGACCTCTAGTGCGCGGATATAGGTAATCATCTCCTGCGAGCTAGTAAAGTTGTTTCCATCAACAGCTGTGACAATATCACCAACGCTCAGCTCACTAGCAAAATCCGACTGGGGATTGACACTCATGACATAAACACCTTTAAACACTGCCTCAGACTTTCGTCCTGCAAGTCTTAATGCCTGAACTTTTGCCGCATTTTGTGAAGAACGCATGAAAAAGACATTCATCTGATTATACTCAGCAGTTGTCTGGTCGCCCAAAACTTCTTGTCGAGTATTGATATCATTAAATGGTGTCAGTTTGGCGCGCAAAAGGAAAAAAGGCGTTGCCTGTCGCTCTCTAACAGTTGTGATGTTGAAACTCCCTGAAAAGTCGTCCGTTTTGCCCTCAACGTGAACAAAGCTATTGAGATTAGCAATCGGACCGGGACTTTCGATGAAATAAGGCAAGGGCAGTAGGAAAAACAAGCCTAGTAAAACAAGAAAGGCAACTGACAGGAAGGGAAGTAAAAGTTTTCTTTTATTCTTCATTTTCAGCCCTCTTTTCTAGCATTTTTTCCAGCACATTCTCAGGTATATAGGCAGAAATATCCCCACCAAAATGGAAGATTTCCTTAATCATGCTGCTTGAAGTATGCTCCAAAGTTGCTGCGCTCAGGAAAAAGACTGTTTCAATCTCAGGAGCAAGGTCATTATTGAGGCGTTGAATGTCACGCTCATACTCATAATCCTTGCCATTGCGAATGCCGCGAACGAGGAATTTTGCACCCAAATCTTTCGCCAACTCAACCGTCAACTTGGGCTCTTGAGTGATGACCTTGATATTGGATAAATGCGCCGTGCAGTTTTCAATCATGGCTTTTTTTTCTTCTGGCGTAAAATAAGACACCTTAGTTGTGTTGATGAAAACGCCGATAATTACTTGGTCAAACAAGGCACTAGCACGTTCGACTGTATTCAAATGCCCTTTGGTAAAAGGGTCAAAACTTCCGGGAAAAAGAGCTATTTTACTCATCTTCTAACCTCATTTCATAGATAAGAACTTGGGTAATGCCGTACACTTGGTGCTTGTATTCGTGAAATTGTCCAATTTCTTTAGGCAACTTCACTTCCTTGTCTGCCTCGCAAACGATAATGGCATCATCTGCCAATAGCTTGATTTCCTGCATTTGCGTGATTAAATCAACGATTTCCTGCAGGGCATAAGGTGGGTCTAGGAAAACATAGTTAAACACCAAACCGTCTTCTTGAAACTTACTAATGGCTTTTTTGGCATCCATTTTTAGCACTTCAAACTGGTTTTCAGCTTTTGTAATCGCAACATTTTCCTTGATAACCTTGATTGCTCCAAAATTTCGGTCAACCAAAATTGCCTTATCAACGCCACGACTGACCGCCTCAATCCCTAAAGCACCACTGCCAGCAAACAAATCCAGCGCCAAACCACCGTCAAAAAAAGGACCAATCATATTAAAAATAGACCCCTTGACCTTGTCGCTGGTTGGTCGAGTATTGCTACCGGCCAGACTTTTTAGTTTTCTGCCGCCAAATTCACCTGAAATAATTCGCATACGGTTTTTTTCACCTTTCATTGATTTAAAACTATGGCTGACCCGACAATCTGGAAGCCACTTCAAAACCCGAACGTTGACACAGCGGTTTAGGCGTGAATGAATTGCTTTGAGTTAGTGACTGTCGCTTACTCTAAGTTTGAGGCTCACGAGGAATGGAACTCGGGCGGTTTTCCCGAGGTCGCTTCCGTCCTGCTGTCTTACCGTTCGGGTTTTGAAAGGTCTGGAAGATTGTTGGATTATCCTCCAAACTAAATTTATATGGTTTCTGCTAATTTAATCGTTGTATTCAACTCCTCTGGCTCGTAGCCGTCATCTGAAAATTCCAGAATTTCTTTGGTACCAATCTTGTCTGCAAAATTGGTTTCAACATCCGGACGGAAACTCTTTTCAACTCTGCGAACAAAGTGCAGACGGTTGATTTTTTCCATGTTTTCTTCGACTTGGTCTTCGTTCATGTAAATCAGGACATATTTCATGCGACGTGATGTATATTGAACGTGCCCAAATCGTCTAAGGTTTTTTAGCTGTTTGAGGCTATAAACCCAGACAACGACCAAACGACGTTCTTGTATGGAAAAAGTATTTTTTTCATGTTCTACTGTTTCTACTTTTTCTTCTTCAAACATCTGGAACTCTCCTTTCTTCTATTATATTAATGATTGCAATGATGCCCTTTTTTCCCCTCATTAAAGAAAGGGTTTCCGGCATCTACTAAGATATCTTCTGATATGGAGCTTGCAATAGTTTTGGTAATTCCATCCAGCAGATTTTGCAGGTCACTTTCTGCTAGGCGAAATTCTGCCACACTTGTCTTCATATCAAGTGCGCGCTTTGCCTTGTGGACTTGTGCTTGCTTTTCTCGGTAGTCTGGTGCGTGAAAGCCGTATTCTTTGATTTGGTCAAAGGATTTTTTGGCACTTTCAAAGTCCTGCCTTAGCGGCAAAACAGATGTGTCAGCTAGCATTGCTGCTTTTTTTTCTTGATAGTTTTTATAGACATCACTTGTTAAAATTTCTTGTGCCAGCTGGCTGGTTGCATCTTCAATGTCGAAATAATTTTGTGTAATAATCATTATAAACCTCTTTGGCTGATAATATAAATATCTTGTTTGAGTAGCTGCTCTTTAGATAAATAGGTAATGGATGAAAGTTTGCTTGTTTCCTGATTGATATGCAAAATCGCAAAGGTGCCGTTGCTGAATTTTATCAGTGGCGCGTAGTTCATCTGCACATCATCTAACTCAATCGTATACTTAGTCTTTCCTTGAGTAAAGGAAAAATGATTTCTAAGTGTAACTTTTTCGGCAATCTGACTGATTGTTTCGCCTATTTTAAAGGGTTTGATAGGTACTTGATTGTCGTTTACCGTAAATTGAACAATCCGTTTGTTTTCATAAATGACATCTTCTAGCTTATCCGTCCATGAAGTTTCTGGGAAAGCTTTCATCTTGATAAAAGCTGCACCGCCTTTGATTGGAAAGGATTTAGAGTCATACTGGGTATGTGCATCTTTTGTAGCGTTCAAGCTAATCTCTTGTGTACGAACATTCTTTCCTCTTTTGGCAAGTGGTTGAATATAGGCAAAGAGCATGAAAAGCAAGAAAGCGGACAAAAACATGATTATTCTTTTTTTCATCCGCCTAGCCTCACTCTCTATTTTTCTTTTACTTCAATTAACAAATCACCAGATAAAATACTTTCGCCTTCTTTGACATGGATAAACTCTACCTGACCGTCAAAAGGTGCGGTAATGTTGGTTTCCATCTTCATCGCTTCAGTAATTAATAGCGACTGACCTTGTTTGACACGCTCGCCATTTTTCACGGATACTTTTAGAACAGAGCCACTCATGGTTGCGCCAATATGTTCGCGGTTGGTAGGTTCTGCTTTTTGGCGTGCTATGCTTGCGACCTTGATATTGCTATCTTTTACGACAATTTCTCTGCGTTGTCCATTGAGGTTGAAGTAGAGTATGCGATTGCCCTCAAAGTCCGCATTACCAATCTCGTCTAGGCGAATAATCAGCGTTTTCCCTTTTTCGATTGTCACTTCGACTGTTTCTCCCACACGCAAGCCGTGATGGAAGGTCGGTGTATCTAGCAGAGTCACTTCGCCGTATTCGCGGTTCATTTTGATATAATCTAGGTACACTTGGGGATACATGAGGTAGCTGAGAATTTGTGCCTGAGTGGGAACAAATCCGATTTTTTCGGTCAATTCTATTTTCACTTGAGCAAAATCAACAGCTTTGGCTAGAGAACCCGGGCGAACTGTGTAGGCTTTTTCTCCTTTGAGGATTGCCTTTTGGATTTTCTCAGGAAACCCACCTGTTGGTTGCCCCAAATCGCCACGCATAAGTGCAACGACTGATTCTGGGAAGTTGAGACTTGCACTATTCTCGTAAATCTCTTCTTCAGTTAATTGATTTTGTACCATAAATAAAGCCATATCGCCGACTACTTTTGATGACGGAGTTACTTTGACGATATCACCGAACATTTGATTAACTTGAGCGTACATCTTCTTGATGTCGTCCCATTGTGCACCCAAACCAACGGCTTTTGCCTGCTCCATGAGGTTGGTGTATTGGCCACCCGGCATTTCATGCTGATAAACTTCTGTTGTTGCAGTGGTAATTCCTGCCTCAAATGGTGCGTAGAATTTGCGGACATCTTCCCAATAATGATTGAGTTGTTCCACATTCTCTATGTTGATATCTGGTACACGTTCGCCATCAACAAGTGCATAGTAAAGCGAGCCCATGCTTGGCTGGCTAGTTCCACCAGACAAGGCACCCATCGCCACGTCAACAATATCTACCCCAGCCTTAACCGCTGCGGAATAGGTAATAATCCCATTTCCACTCGTGTCATGTGTATGCAAGTGAATTGGCAAATCAGTCGTAGCTTTGAGTTCAGAAATCAAACGGTAAGCAGCCTGCGGTTTGAGTAGGCCAGCCATATCCTTGACTGCAATAATATGCGCACCCATTGCCTCAAGCTCACGAGCTAGGTCTTTGTAGTAGTTGATATCGTACTTGCTGCGATTTGGGTCATTGATGTCGCCTGTATAACACATGGCAGCCTCAACAATCTTGCCTGTATCACGAACTGCCTGAATGCTCTTTTCCATTTGCGCAGTCCAGTTGAGCGAGTCGAAAATACGGAAAACATCAATGCCACGTTTGGCACTTTCTTTAATAAATTCAACAATTACATTGTCAGGATAGTTCTGATAACCAACAGCATTTGAACCTCGGAAAAGCATTTGTAAGAGTGTGTCTGGCATGGCTTTGCGTAGGATATCCAAACGCTCCCACGGGTCTTCGCTTAAGAAACGATAGGCCACATCAAATGTTGCACCGCCCCACATCTCACTAGAGAATAACTCAGGAATAGCCTTTTGCGTATCAGTAGCGATTTTCTTCAAATCTTTGGTACGAATTCTTGTTGCTAGTAAGCTCTGGTGGGCATCACGGAAAGTCATATCTGTCAAAAGTACATTTTCCTGTGTTTTAACCCAATCAGCCACAGCTTGAGCACCTTTTTCATCAAGGATATTTTTTGCCGTAAGGATTTTCTTTTCCTGCAAATTTTTTGGCATTCTAGCTTTTTCATAGAATTTCTTTTCAACCTTGCCAACGCCCGGAAAACCATTTACAGTCACATTTCCGATATATTTCATGGTCTTGTTGCCACGGTCGCGGATTTGGGAGAACTCAAAAAGTTCGCTTGTTTCATCAATAAAGGTCGTGCGAGCATCACCCGATTGGAAAACTGGGTGCTTAATCACGTTTTGCATAAAGGCAATGTTGGTCTTAACTCCGCGGATACGGAATTCCTTTAAGGCACGCGCCATGATGTGCAAAGCGTCCTCAAAAGTCGTGCCATGCGTGCAAACTTTTACCAAGAGCGAATCAAAAAATGGCGTAACTTCATAACCTGCATAGGCATTACCCACATCCAAACGCACTCCAAAACCGCCCGGTGAGCGATAGGTATCAATCTTGCCTGTATCCGGCATGAAATTATTAAGCGGGTCTTCGGTCGTCACACGACACTGAATAGCAGAACCCTTCATGGTAATCTGGTCTTGTTGTGGAATTTGTAAGTCCTTATGTAAATCCTGCCCTTGAGCAATTAAAATCTGGCTACGGACAATATTAACATCCGTAATCATCTCAGTAATGGTATGCTCAACCTGCACACGCGGATTGACCTCGATAAAGTAGAAATTCTCTCCCTCAACCAAAAATTCAACCGTACCAGCATTGACATAGCCAACGTGTTTCATCAAGACAACTGCGGCATTGCAAATCTTTTGGCGCAGTTCATCTGACATAGATACGCATGGGGCAACTTCAACCACTTTTTGATGACGGCGTTGTACCGAGCAATCACGCTCGAACAAATGGATAACATTGCCGTGGGTATCGCCTAGAATTTGCACTTCGATATGCTTTGGATTGGAGATATATTTTTCAACATAAATTTCGTCTGAACCAAAGGCTGATTTCGCCTCAGATTTGGCACGTTCATAGCCTGTTTTAGCCTCTTCCTCGTTACGAGCTACACGCATTCCGCGTCCGCCACCGCCTAGAGCTGCCTTAATCATGATTGGGTAAGAAAATTCATTGGCGAATGCTAGTACCTCCTCCACATCTGCCACTGGACCATCTGTTCCCGGAATGGTTTGAATACCTGCAGAAAGTGCCGCCTCTTTTGCCTTGATTTTGTCGCCAAAGACATCCAAATGCGCCACATCTGGTCCGATAAAGATAAGACCTTCTTCTTTGGCACGTCTTGCTAAATCAATGTTTTCAGAAAGCAAGCCGTAACCCGGATGAATCGCGTCTGCTTGAGACAATTTAGCTACACGGATTACTTCTTCGATATCTAAATACGCCTCAATGGGCTTTTTGCCAACTCCAATCAAATAAGCCTCGTCAGCCTTGAAACGATGGACCGAATACTCGTCTTCTTGCGCGTAAAGTGCTACTGTTTCAATCCCTAACTCTGTTGCCGCACGAAATACTCGAATGGCAATCTCCCCACGATTTGCTACTAAAATCTTGTTCATAACTTCTCCCTTGACTATTATTGTCTTGAATTTTGACGCATACGCATTTGATGCTGGTATTGCACATGTTGATCTAATCTTAATCTTGCCTCATCTGCTGAAACATTCAGCACAAAGGCAACTGTAACCGTGATAACAAACAAACTATTTCCCCCTTGTGAAAGGAAAGGGAAGGTAACGCCAGTTGATGGAATAATACCGATAACTCCACCCACATTGACAAATACTGATACTAAAAGAACTGTTGCCATACCGAAAGCCAAAAGCGAATTAAAGGCTTTTTGGGCACGGATAGAAACCAGATACATCCGGCAAATCATGAAAATCAGCACTGCTAAAATCAAAAGTCCGGCAAATAAACCTAGTTCCTCAATCGTAATCGGGAAGATGAAATCGGTCTGCGCCTCTGGTAGAAATCCTCGTTTTTGAATACTATTTCCTAGTCCTAAACCAAACCAACCGCCATTGTGGATAGCGATATAGGAATTCCCTAGCTGATGACCAGCATCGCGGAATACTTCAGGATTAAAGGTGTCAGCAATCGCTGCAAACCGTCGGTAAATATAAGCAAACTGAGCAGGAAAAATCGCTCCACGCGTCAAGGTAATCAACTCAATCATCACAGTTGAACCACCAATAATCGCTGCCAAAACCGCATAAGCATAACGATAAGCAATACCAGACGCCAAAATCATCGCAATCGTCACCAAGGTCAAAATGGTGGCATTCCCAAGGTCTGGTGTTACTACTATCAAAAGGATCAGAATAACTGGAAAAGCAAATAAAGACAGTTTATCCGACCAGTCATGCCTAGCAATATGGCGCTGATTTTTAGCAAGTGTCACTGAAAAGTATAAAGGAAAAAGCACTTTCAGATATTCCGCTGGCTGCAAGTTCCCAACTGGTGTTTGTAACCAGCCGCGTGCCCCATTGACAGGCTCTGCAAAAAGCAGAGTAACCACCAAAAGAACAAAAACCAACATCATCAAAAAATTGACAAAGCGTTTATTAAAAATGACGGAAGTCTTCATCCGATAGATGAAAAACATCGCGACAATGCCAAGAGCCGCCCAAATCGCCTGATTTAACACTGGACGCAAAGGGTCTGCTCCACGAACCACCTGTATGAAACTAGTTGTTGAAAAAACCATGACTAAGCCGACAAAAGTAAGGATTAAAAAAGGTATCAGGATTGAAAAATCGACAAAAAGCCCCTTGCCAATCTTAGTGTTTTCCATGACTAAATCCTCCTTGTCCCATTAAGTCATAAACATTGCTGTAAATTTGGTTGAGTTCTTTTTCTAAATCGCTCAAAAGCGCTTGTCCTTCCTGTGCAGTTATCACACCTAAACGTTCGGCAAAGAGAATTTCTCTTGAAAGTCCAAACATTTGCGTATCCACTACCTCTTCAAAAGCCTTGCACTGAGCGATACATAGCGTATTGGATTGTTGTTTGATTAAATTTTTTATTTTTTCAGCATCTTCTTCAAGTAAAGAAAGCACTGCATTATTTGTAATTTCTGGCATAGTAAAACCCCCATCTAATAGGCAAATTATACCATATTAGCGGGGGCTTGTTTGGAAATTTATTTATTTATTTTCCTAAAAGTTAAGTTATTGACATTTCAATCGGGTCAAATGGAATGTCAAAGAAGTCAATAGACTGGCGTTCTAGGAACTCTTTTCCTACTTGTGGGAAGAGTGCATAAATCAACAAATCATCTTCGTCTTTGGCTAAATCACCGATTTCCTGCTTGAATTGTGGAAGTTGCGGCTCTAGTAAATCTGCTGGACGAACCGTAATTGGTGTTGCGTTTGGTAGAATTTTTTTCGCAATCTCAGGTTTGATTGGCGCTGGTGGTCTCCCGTAATAGCCTTCTACATATTCCTTGATTTCTGTTGGCACGACCTTGTATGGCTCGCCGGTGATAACATTCATTACTGCTTGAATGCCGACCATTTGTGACAATGGTGTAACAAGTGGTGGATAGCCTAAATCTTCACGTACTCTTGGTACTTCTTCGAGAGTTGCTTCAAATTTTTCCTCCAAATGCTGTGCTTTTAGCTGGCTCAAGAGGTTGGAAAGCATACCGCCCGGTACTTTATACATGAGCGTTTTTGGTTCTACATCTTGAATTTTCGGGTCTAAAATCCCACTTTGGCGATAGGTATCACGCACGCCTTTGAAGTAGTCCGCAACTTCAAACATCTTGTCCTTCTCTAAACCAGTATCATAACCTAAGTTTTCAAGTGCAAGCACAGTCGCCTCTGTTGGCGGTTGGCTGGTTCCATTACCAAACGGAGAAATAGCGGTGTCTAAAATATCCACACCTGCTTCAACCGCCTTTTGATAAGTCATTTGAGAAATCCCAGTGGTCGCGTGTGTGTGCAAATCAATTGGTACATTCACTTCGCTCTTGAGTGCCGTAATTAACTCATAAGCATCTTGTGGCAGCAAAATACCTGCCATATCCTTGATGCATAGGCTATCTGCACCTAAATTCACCAGCTCTTTTCCTAGATTGACAAAGTAATCTAGCGTATGAATTGGCGAAGTGGTATAGGACATAGTCAGCTGGCATTCAGCACCGTATTTTTTCGTCGCCTCTGCTGCTTTTTCGATATTGCGCAAGTCATTTAGCGCATCAAAAGTACGGATAATGTCAATCCCATTTTCAACTGCACGTTTGACAAACAAATCCACCACATCATCAGCATAATTCTTGTAGCCCAAGATGTTTTGCCCACGCAAAAGCATTTGCAGCTTGGTATTGGGAACGTTGCGACGAATGGTGCGCAATCTCTCCCACGGGTCTTCATTCAAATAACGAATACAGGAGTCAAAAGTCGCCCCACCCCAAACTTCCAGTGCATGATAACCGACTTGGTCCATCTTTTTCAAGATAGGCAGCATTTGCTCGGTCTTCATTCGTGTAGCAATCAAACTTTGCTGACCGTCACGAAGGACAGTTTCAACAATTTTTATCTTTTTGTTCTCAGACATATACATATCCCCTTTCAAAAGTTATTGCCTGTCTTCATTATATCTAATAGGCTTTACTATTGGGAAGTGATATGAGAAGGGGTTTTGGAAAACAAATACTGTTCCTCCCAGCTACTCTGTCAAAAAAGAAAAAAGCTAGCTAATAGAAGCCAGCTGATTTTGTAATTATTTCTCCAAAACTCGTTTCAAATACTGTCCTGTATAACTTTCGGCTACTTTCGCCAACTTCTCAGGTGTTCCAGTCGCAAGAATGGTTCCGCCGCCTTCGCCGCCTTCTGGGCCAAGGTCAATCACATGGTCGGCACACTTAATCACATCCAAATTATGCTCAATAACAAGAACAGTATTTCCCGCCTCAACCAATCTATCTAGGACTTGCAATAGACGAGAGATATCATCAATATGCAAGCCAGTCGTTGGTTCATCAAGGATATACAAGCTCTTGCCGTTGGAAATTCGGTGCAATTCACTTGCCAACTTCATTCGTTGTGCCTCACCACCTGACAAAGTGGTTGCCGGCTGTCCGAGAGTGACATAGCCCAAACCAACATCCACAATCGTCTGCAATTTGCGCGAGATTTTCGGGATATGTTGGAAGAACTCCAGCGCGTCATCAATGGTCATATCCAGCACTTCGGAGATATTCTTTCCTTTGTAATGTACTTCCAGCGTTTCTGAGTTGTAGCGTTTGCCGCGACAAACTTCACAAGGTACATATACATCAGGCAAGAAGTTCATTTCAATCTTGATAATGCCGTCTCCTCGGCAAGACTCACAGCGTCCGCCCTTGACGTTAAATGAAAATCTTCCTTTTTGATAGCCGCGAACTTTTGCCTCGTTGGTTTGTGAGAACAAGCCACGAATGTCGTCGAATACGGAAGTATAAGTCGCTGGGTTGGAGCGCGGAGTTCTGCCGATTGGGCTTTGGTCGATGTCGATTAGTTTTTCGATTTCTTCGACACCTGTTAGTTTTTTGAACTTGCCCGGTTTGGCACTGTTGTTATTTAGTTTTTGTGCGATGGCACGTTTTAAGATTTGGTTGATAAGCGTTGATTTTCCTGAGCCTGAAACGCCTGTTACAGCGGTCAATGTACCCAGTGGAATATCCACGCTGACATTTTTCAGGTTGTTTTCTTCTGCTCCTGTCAGGCGGATTTTCTTGCCGTTGCCTTTTCTTCTTTGGTTAGGCACTTCGATAGATTTCTTGCCTGACAAATACAGCCCTGTCAGAGAATTCGGATTTTCTGCTACTTCTTTTGGTGTACCGCTAGCGACGATTTGTCCGCCAGCCTCGCCTGCGCCGGGACCGACATCAATCAAATAATCACTTGCCCACATGGTGTCTTCGTCGTGTTCGACAATGATTAAAGTATTGCCCAAATCACGCATTTTCTTGAGAGAATCAATCAGACGGTCATTGTCCCTTTGGTGTAGGCCAATCGAAGGTTCATCTAAAATATAAAGTACGCCCGACAAATTGGAGCCAATTTGCGTTGCCAAACGAATACGCTGAGCCTCCCCACCTGACAGGGTTCCTGCAGTTCGTGATAATGTCAGGTAATCCAAGCCAACATTTTTCAAGAAAGTCAGTCTGTCGCCGACTTCTTTGATAATGGGTTGGGCAATGATGCTTTCTTTTTCGCTCATGGGAATATTTCCGAAGAAATCTAGGGCATGAACAACTGAAAGCTCGCTGATTTGAGAAATATCCTTGCTAGCTACTTTGACACTCAATGCTTGTTCATTGAGACGTTTGCCACCACAAGTCGAGCATTTTAGCTCGGTCATGTATTTGCGCATAGAATCACGGATGAAATCCGAAGTCGTTTCTACAAAACGGCGATTGATATTGTTGAGGACACCCTCAAAAACAACATCGCGGTCGGTCAAACCAAAGCCGCCCATGTAAGTAAATCGGAATTTTTTATCCGTTCCATTTAGTAAAATATCCTTGTCCTTTTTAGACAACTTGCTCCAAGGCGTATCCAAATCAAAGCCAAGCACGCTGCTTGCCTGCTCAAGCATGGCGAAATAATACTCACTAGAAGTCGGCGCCCAAGGCACAATCGCACCTTCGCGCAAGGTCAAACTGTTATCAGGAATTATCAAATCCTCATCCACAGCCAATTTTACACCCAATCCATCGCAATCTGCACAAGCGCCAAAAGGCGAATTGAAAGAAAACAAACGTGGCTGCAAATCGCCAACTGTAAAGCCACAATGTGGGCAGGCAAAATGCTCGCTAAAAACCAGCTCCTCGACACCAATCACATCAATCAAGACATAACCATTCGCTAAACGAGTCGCCGCCTCAACAGAGTCAAACAAACGCGAGCGGATACCGTCCTTGACAACTATCCGGTCAATGACAATGGCAATAGAATGCGTCTTGTTCTTATCAAGCTCTGGCACTTCCGACACATCATAAACCTCGCCATCCACACGCACACGCACATAGCCCTCGCGTTGAACCAACTCAAAAACTTTCTTGTGCTGACCTTTTTTGCCAGTGACAATCGGTGCCAAAATCTGCAAGCGTGTCTTTTCTTCCATCTCCAAGATACGCTCAACAATCTGCTCCACACTCTGAGAAGTAATCTCAGTTCCATCATTTGGGCAAATTGGGTGCCCAATTCGTGCATAAAGCAAACGCAGATAGTCATTGATTTCTGTAACTGTACCAACAGTTGAACGCGGATTGCGGCTGGTTGTTTTTTGGTCAATGGAAATGGCAGGCGACAATCCATCAATGGAATCCACATCCGGTTTATCCATTTGACCGAGAAATTGACGAGCATAAGCTGACAAGCTCTCAACATAGCGACGCTGTCCTTCGGCGTAGAGGGTATCAAAAGCCAAAGAAGACTTGCCCGAACCCGACAAGCCTGTTACGACAACCATTTTATCCCTTGGGATAGTTACGTCTATATTTTTTAAATTGTGGGCACGTGCGCCGTGAATGACGATTTTGTCGTTTGGCATGGTATTTCCTCCGATTTGTCTTTTTTTGTAGAAGACAATTATATAAATTTCTCTTTTGTTTTGTTAAACCTTTGATAGTTTAGCATATTCTTTGCGTTTTTTCTAGGAACTCGGTTAGTCCCGAAATCTATCCGATAAAGAAAGAAAAAAGCTGAGTTTCTGTGCTGTTATAGAACTATTCAATTTAACACGACGCTAAAACAATAGTCGGCGCATTCGGAATCAAAGAAGTGTTTTAGAACCATTCAATTTAACACGACGCTAAAACTAGGCTCATGTTGTTTAAATGTCTTTGAGTAGGTTTTTTTCTGTATTGCACGCTTTATGATCCCTACTTCATCGCCTTCAACTCCAAAATCATATCCCGAATCTGAGCAGCAGTCTCAAAATCAAGTGCCTTAGCCGCCTCTTTCATCTCACTTTCCAACTGAGCAAGCGTTTCAACCTTATCCTTCTTCGCCATTTTCGCATAAGCTGACAGGGTATTAATGCCCTCATCTTTCTTGTCAGATGTTTTAGAAATCGAAATCAAATCACGGATTTCCTTCTTAATAGTCTGAGGTGTAATGCCGTGTTCTTCATTATAAGCCATCTGCAAGGCACGACGGCGGTTGGTTTCGTCAATGGCTTTTTGCATGGAATCCGTCATCTTGTCGGCATACATGATGACTTTCCCTTGAGAATTACGAGCGGCGCGTCCGATTGTTTGAACTAGCGAGCGCTCTGAGCGTAAGAAACCTTCTTTATCCGCATCCAAAATTGCCACGAGTGACACTTCAGGTACGTCAATCCCTTCACGCAAGAGGTTAATCCCAATCAGCACGTCAAAAACACCTAGCCGCAAGTCGCGGATGATTTCTGTTCGCTCCAATGTTTTGATATCCGAGTGCAGATATTTGACTTTGACACCCATTTCCTTGAAATAATCAGTCAAATCTTCTGCCATTTTCTTGGTCAAGGTTGTCACAAAAACACGCTCATTTTTGGCTGCCCGCTCGTTGATTTCGCCTAGCAAATCATCAATTTGCCCCATGATTTGACGGATTTCAACAACTGGGTCAAGCAAGCCTGTAGGACGAATGATTTGCTCAATGACCGTATCGGTCTGCTCTGCCTCGTAAGGTCCGGGTGTGGCGGAGACATAGACAATCTGATGCACATGGTCTTCAAATTCTTCCAGTCGCAATGGTCTATTATCCAGTGCGGACGGCAGACGGAAACCGTAGTTTACCAGCATTTCTTTTCTCGCTCTGTCGCCGTTATACATTCCACGGATTTGCGGCATGGTAACATGGCTTTCGTCAATGACTATTAGGAAATCCTCTGGGAAAAAGTCCATGAGGGTATAGGGTGCTTGCCCTTCTTTCCGTCCATCCATGTGGCGCGAATAGTTCTCAATACCTGAACAATAGCCCATTTCCTGCATCATTTCGATGTCGTAATTGGTTCTTTGCTCCAAACGTTGAGCTTCTAGCAGTTTGTTTTCATCACGCAAATTTTTCAAACGCACTTCTAATTCCGCACGAATATTTTCAATGGCGGTGTGCATATGGTCATTATCCGTCATAAAGTGAGTGGCTGGGAAAATTGCCAGATGGTCTACTTGGCCAATTATTTTACCAGTCAATGCCTCCACTTCGACAATTCGGTCAATCTCATCGCCAAAAAACTCCACTCGAAAGGCGTGCTCGTCGAGTGACGCAGGAAAAATCTCCACTACATCGCCACGAACACGAAAACGCCCACGCTGGAAGTCAATATCATTGCGCTCAAATTGAATTTCCACCAAAGCATTCAAAAGCTGATTGCGCTCCATTTCCATGCTCGGCCGAATACTGACAACGGATTTCCGATATTCATTGGGGTCACCCAAACCGTAAATGCAAGAAACGGATGCGACAACAATCACATCGTTACGCTCTAGTAAAGCCGAAGTCGCGGAATGTCGCAGCTTGTCAATCTCATCATTGACACTGGAATCCTTTTCGATATAAGTGTCCGAGCTTGGTACGTATGCTTCTGGCTGGAAATAATCGTAGTAGGAAACGAAATATTCCACCGCATTATTTGGGAAAAACTCTTTAAATTCAGCGTATAACTGGCCTGCCAATGTTTTGTTGTGGGCGATGACCAGCGTTGGTTTGTTGACCTTTTGGATAACTTCACTCATTGTAAAGGTCTTTCCTGTTCCTGTTGCGCCCAGCAAGATTTGTGCTTTTTCGCCACCTTCGATGTTTTCGACTAAGGCTTCAATGGCTTGCGGCTGGTCGCCTGCGGGTTGGTACTTGGAAACCAATTCAAATTTTCGGGATGTATCTCTATCTATCATTATTTCTACCTCTTTTTCATGTCTGCCTACCTATTTTACCCCAGAAATGCTTGTAAAACAAAGAACTCGCAAGATTGCCAAAAAGGAGTATAATGTAAGCAAATAGTAGCGTTTAAGGGGAGAAACCATGACTAAGAAGACATATAAACACAATAAAACACAGCATATAGGGCGAAAGATTGCATTGATATCTTTGGGTGCAATTCTTCTTCTTCTAGCTAGTGCTTTTCTATATTTTGAAAATCATTTCCTGCCAAACACACAGGTGGCAGGCTTAGATGTCAGTTATCAAACGCCCTTTGGGGCAAAAACCGCCTTTGATGCCCGCAATCAAAAAGGAACCGTAGTAGCCCTTGAATTTCCGGAAGGGGAAAAGAGTTTTACACTAAACAATCTCTATCAGGAATTTACTTTAGCAGATTTTCAAGCAGTCAAAAAAGGCAAAACCTTGAAATTAAAGCTAAATCCTGATGTCGCTCAAAACGTAATCAACGCAGTCGCAGCATTAGATATGGAAAATGCCAAAAACGACAATCGTGCAAAAATCGCATTTAATCCCGAAAATAAGGAATTTGAAGTCCAAAACGCTCAAACACAAGCGGTTCTGGATACAGAAAAAATAAGCAAAGCCATCTACAATCAACTAGGTCAATACCACGAAAAACTAAGCGAAAACAGCAAGGACTTCATGAAAGAAGTCTATCCACAAAACATTTTAGACTTGCAAGTAAAAGCCAACGAACTCAATAATCTTCCTGTTGTCGCTACTTTTGCCTTCAAGAACAATCAAGTGCAGATTACCAAAGACGAATTGGCAGATTTCATTCAAGAGCCAAACTCTATTGCGGCTTTCGTCCGCAACACGATTTACGAGCAGCTAAGTACAACGGGTGACCCAATTAAGTGGAAAAATCCAAGTGACAATCATATTTACGAGTTTATCAACAACCAATCATACGGTTGGAATGTGGATATGCCAGCAACAACAGTGCAAATCCAGCAGATGATTGAGCAAAACAACTACGGACAAACCTTTGAGCCTGTTGTGAAAGCAACTTTTTCAGGCGGTGTTGAGGATGTGATTTCCAAAAATTTTGTCTGGATTGACACCGACAAGCAAATCATGCAGCTTTGGAAAGATGGTAAGATGATAAATCAAACAGATGTCATCACAGGTTTTTGGAACAAGGGAACAGCGACGGTATCAGGGTTTCAGACAGTTTCATGGAAGACTGATTTCATTAATATGAAAGGCGCAGGACTGAACGGCTCTGATTACAACGTGCCAATTCATTACGCGGAGTGCCTGCTATATCGTCCTTACAACAGCTCAACCACTGGCAATCATGAAGAACCTTATGAAACGGGGATTTTCATTCATCAAGCCGATAAATCTCCTGAAGATTTCGCCAACAAGAATGATATGCAGGCTCGTCCTTATGGCGTTGGTAGCAATGGCTGTATCGGCGTTCCGCCCAACACGGCGAAGATTTATTACGATACACTTACCAATGGCTATCCAGTGATTGTGACTGGGCATTTTTATGACGATGCACCCGGAGATTTTGATAAACCGGTGGACTACGGAAAAGTCATACAATAACATAAAAAAAGCAGACATCAGCCTGCTTTTCTTTGTTTATCCTACTTCAATCAATCCATGCTTGCCATCTTTACGACGGTAAACGATGCTTGTGTTGCCTGAATCAGAATCTTTGAAGACATAAAAATCATGTCCTAACATTTCCATTTGGATAACCGCTTCATCGCTTGACCATTCGTCTAAGTTGAAACGTTTCGTACGCACGATATCTGTCGTATTTTCTTCCGCAAAATCTTCTTCTTGTTCAGCAGAACTTGCTAGGAAAATTTCTCCTGTTGGATTTGCGTCACGTTTTTTGCGGTTAATTCTAGTTTTGTATTTGCGGATTTGTCTTTCCAATTTGTCAACAACCAAATCTACTGAGCCGTACATATCTACTGAAGTTTCTTCAGCACGCAAGGTAAGATTTGGAAGTGGAATTGTTACTTCTACTTTCGCAGTTTTTTCAGAATAAACTTTTAAGTTTACATGTGCCGTAGCTTGTGTAGTTTCTGGGAAATATTTGAGTAGTTTATCTACTCTTTTTTCTACATAGGCACGAATTGCATCTGTTACTTCGATGTTTTCACCACGAACATTGTATTTGAATGGCATAACAATTACCCCTTTCGAGTATCAAGTCAAAGAAAGATAAGGACCACTCTTGTCTTTCTTTATAAATATATTTTAGCATACTGACTTCCTTTTAGCCTAATTTTTATGCTTTATTTTTCAGCTATCTTGCCAAAGAAAAACTGCGGATACTTTTGGGCTGGGCAGTTTTCAGCGCTTCATAGGCATGGAAAATCGTCCGCCCAGTCGTATAAATGTCATCCACAAGCAAAACATCCTTGCCTTTTAGCTCACATGAAAGTTCTTTTTGTAGAGAAAAAGGCTGCTGGGTCTCCATTCTCTCAACTTTAGACTTCTTGCTTTGATGCTCAATATGCTCCTTTTTCTCCAAAACTTCCAGAAAATTTAAGCCAGCAGCCTCCAACATTCCAGAAACTTGATTGAACCCACGCTCTAAATATCGCTCATTAGAAAGAGGAATTGGCACTAAAATCGCCTGTTCTTTTGACAAAGTTGAGCGCAATACTTTCCCAAAAGTATGACGCAAGCGATAATCGCCCAAAAACTTGTAGCGCTCAAAATAAGCCTTCATCGCATCATTATAGACGAAAAGTGCCTTATGAGAAAAATCGTAATTAGGATAATTGAGCTGCCAAATCTGGCAATCACTGCAATAAGTCACATCACTAGGCTTGCAACAGCCATAGCATAAATTCCCACTTAAGAGCTGAAAATTGCTCTGACAATCCGAGCAAAACACTTCTTCTGACCTTTCCTTCCATAAAAACTCCAAAATCGAAAAGTTTTTTGGCAACTCTTGCCCACAATTCAAACATTGCATATTTCTTCCTCCATAGTTTCGATTAATCCTAACTCTAGAGCTAGTTTGTTCATGTTTTCAATCTGTTTTTTCGCCTCAATCATCGCTCGGGTTTTCCCGTCATGCAGATAAATCAGTCTTCCAGTTGGTCGAGAAAGCTTTCTACCCACACGACCAGAAATCTGTACCAATGAACTATGCGTGTAAACCTGATGATTGGCACCAAAAATAAGCACCGAAACATCCGCAAAAGTCACCCCTCTTTCCAAAATCGTTGTGGTTATCAGACATTGGAGTTTTCTTTCTCGCATTAGCTCTACCTTTTGCAAACGCTCAGGGTCAATGGAAGAAACAGTCTCAAAGGACAAATCTTTGAAAGTTTTGCTAATTGCCTCTTTCAACAAGGGTAAAAGTGAGATGACTGGACAAAAAATCAGAAAGGGAAAACCGTCAGCTATGCAGTCCTGAATGGCTTTTTGGAAAGATTTCGGCAGTTGTTTTTTCTTAATTTTCACCCGCCAATCTTTGCACCAGACAAACTGTGGAACAACCAAAGGCTTGCGATGAAAACGTGCGGGCAAAACAGCAGTTTCCATCTTTTTGAGTAACTCTTTATCAGGAGTTGCGGTCAAATAAATCAGAGAATGCGTCATTTGACAGGCGTTTTTCATCGCAAAAGCCAACTGCTCATTGTAGGCAAAAGGAAATGCGTCCGCCTCATCGACAATTAGTACATCAAAATAATGATAAAACCGCAAAAGCTGGTGGGTTGTGCAAATAATTAAAGGTAAATCACGAAATTCTTCCTTGTTTTTCCCATGCAAAAGCCCGATTTCTACGGTCGAAAATGCCTCTTGCATTCTCGGATAGAGCTCCATACAGACATCGACACGAGGAATAGCAATCCCAACACGTTTTCCGCAAGCCAAAGCCTCTTCAATTCCCTTGAAAATCATCTCCGTTTTCCCAGCACCTGTTACTGCATGAACCAGCAGGCTTTTTTCTTCAGCAATCGTTTGGACAATCTTCTGACTGATATTCTCCTGCCCTTTGGTCAACTCTCCTTTCCATGTTAATGCCCCTTTGATTGCCTTTTGCGGCTTCGGCTTTCTATGGTAAAACTTGCCCAATGAATGTACCCTTCCCAATTCCAAACAATGCGGACAAAAATAAGCACCGACTGGTAGAGTGACTTCTCCTTTTTTACTACGGGCATTGCACCTCAAACACACAATAAAATCCTTTTCCTCCTTTATTGCTAGCAACTCTTCTAACTCATTATTTGGTCGAACAATTTCCAAAATCCGTCTTCCTGTATAATCCATCAAAATCCCCCCTACTAATAAATATGCAATAAATGGATATTTTCAAAAAAATTTTGTGGATTTTTTTATATTTTTATGAAGAAAGATTTAGTACAATAGAAAAAAGAAAATTACAAAGGGGAAAAGTTTTTGAGCCAAAAAGATGAATATTTAACAATAGCTAGAAATGGTCTAGTTGAAATAGAAATAAAAAAATCCCGATTTCTCACACATCTCAAACGCGTAAAAACCGAAGAAGAGGCAAAAGATTTTATTAATGAAATCAAAAAGGAACATTGGCGGTCAAATCATAACTGTTCTGCTTTTATTCTCGGTCAAAACATGGAAATACAGCGTTCTAGTGATGATGGCGAGCCAAGCGGAACTGCAGGTGTTCCTATGCTAGAAGTTTTGAAGAAAAACAATCTGATTGATGTCGTTGTTGTGGTCACTCGTTATTTCGGCGGGGTAAAATTAGGGGCTGGTGGATTAATTCGTGCCTATTCTGGAAGTGTCAGTCATGCCATTGAAGGAATTGGTCTAGTCAAATCTCTTTTACAACGGGAAGTGGAAGTTGTTGTCGATTATACCAACGTTGGCAAACTGCAAAATTTTATCGAAAAAAATCCGCAATATACTATTAAAGACACGGTCTATGAAGAATTTGTCACCTTTTTCTTATTAACAGAAGAAAAAGAAAGCATAAATATGCAGGAAAATCTTATAAATCTCCTAAATGGCAAAATTAAGATAACAGAAAAAGAGCTTTCAAGAACTGAGGTTCCCTACAAAAAACCTTGATAAAACAACAAAGAAAACGCTATCTAAGTTTTTAATTAAATTTATTAGAAAAATATGAGTGTTTTCTGTTCCCATTTCCTTTAAACCTTGATATAATAAATTATAGAGGTTAGGAGGTTGAGCTTATGAAAACGCTAGAGTTACTTACTCAGAAAAAAGATTCCCTGTCTAAAAGAATTTCTCGTCTCAAGCAACGTGCGGAGCTCACACCAAAAGGCCCGCAGCGTGACAAGATTGTTGCACAAATACTATTTCACAAAAAGGATTTGAAGAGCATCAACAACAAGATTGCTATTCAAAAACGCTTGATTAGTACGCATTCTATCGACATTGACGAGAGCAAAATCATCCGTTTCCCCCTTGAACGTAGTCGTTTAAAAAGAGCATAAAAAGCAAACTCCCTCATCAAATGATGAGGGAGGATTTTTTTGAGGTTGAACTGACCCAATTTTCGTGTATTATTCTTCTTTTTCCTTATTATAACTCTTATACTGAGCAACAAAGCGCACAGCTGCCTCGTCGAATTCATCGTCGCTGACATCATAGCCCAAAAGCGCGTCGTCAGATATTTCATCCAAATTGACATAAAACTCAATATGCTGGGCTAAAGCTTGCAAAGTCACTGGCGCATCGCCCCCATAATCGCCGTCCAGATTAATCATCAAACGCTCGCCATCAAGAGATTCAACCTCAATCTCCTTTGCCTTAGCGTAAATGACTTTCTTGTCTTCAATATGCTTACCGTCATTCATCATGAGCGTAATTAAGCGCATAATCTCAATCAAATTGGCATTTTTGACAATCAAAAGCGAGAAATATCCATCGTCTAATCGTGCATTTGGTGCATACTGCTCAAAACCGCCAACCGAATTGGTCAGACCGACAAAAAACATACTGGTCGAACCCTCATAAACCTCATCATCATAACGAATACGCATATTGATGGGCTTAATTCTAGGTAGCATTTCGGCACCTTTGGCGATATATGCTAGATAGCCAAAGGTCGTTTTCAGCTCACTTGGCACCTCAAAGGTCAACTCAGTCAAACCACCGCCCGCTGCGATATTGATGAAATATTTATCCTTGCTAGCCAAACCAACATCCATTTTGACCGTTTGGTTTTTGCCGACAATTTTAATCGCCTCAAGCGGAGTAGTTCGAGGAATTTTCAAGGCTCTGGCAAAGTCATTGGTCGTTCCAGCTGGAATAATCGCCATTTTAGGACGATTTTCCAGCGGCGCAATTCCATTGACCACTTCGTTAATCGTGCCGTCTCCGCCAGCGGCGACAAGTAGGTCAAATCCTGCCAAAGCGGCACGTTTTGCCTCGTTTTTTGCTGAATTTTCCTCAGCAGTTGTGGCAAAAGCACTGGTTTCGTAACCCATATTTTCTAGCTCATTCAAAACATCTGCCAAATGTTTTTTCATCAGCTCCTTACCGCTTGTTGGGTTGTAGATAAGTCTAGCTTTCATAAGCGCCCCCTGCTCTTAGCGTTTTTCCAACTCTTCCATAAGCAATTTGGTAACTACTGCCGGATTTGCCTGACCTTTGGTAATCTTCATGATTTGTCCCATGAGTGCTTTGGTTGCGCGGTCGCGTCCGCCCTTGAAATCTTCCACAGATTGCGGGTTCTTGTCTAGGACTTCATTAATCATTGGCACTAAAACATTCGGGTCAGAGATTTGCACCAAGCCCTTGTCTTCAACGACTTTCATAGCTGTTCCGCCATTTTGAGCAAGCTCTAGGAAGACTTTTTTCGCCATTTTCCCGGAAATTGTTCCGTCCGCAATCAATAAGAGCATCTCAGATAGGTTTTCTGGTGTAAGTTTAATCTCGTCAAGCGTGAGTTTTTCGGCATTCATGTACTGGCTAACCTCGCCCATGAGCCAGTTGGCTACTTGTTTGGCATCAGCTTTTAGGCTGACACATTTTTCAAAGAAGTCACTCATCTCAACGGTTTGTGTTAGGATTTTGGCATCATATTCAGGCAATCCTAGCTCATTGATATAGCGAAGTCGGCGTGCTTTTGGTAGCTCTGGCAGGCTTGCTTTGACTTCTTCAATCCATTTGTCCTCAATCGAAAAACGTGGAATGTCAGGCTCTGGGAAGTAGCGGTAGTCACTTGCCCCCTCTTTAACACGCATGAGGATAGTTGTGTGGGTTGTATCGTCATATCTTCTTGTTTCCTGACGGATTTCGCCACCTGAAAGAAGGATTTTTTCCTGACGTTTGACTTCGTATTCCAAACCTTTACGGACATTGTTGAAAGAATTGACGTTTTTCAGCTCAGTTTTGACACCGAATTTCTCTTGTCCGTATGGACGAAGTGAAATATTGGCATCAACACGCATGGAACCCTCTTCCATTTTGGCATCTGAAATCCCTGAGAATAGCAGAATTTCCTTGAGTGCCTCTAAATAAGCATAGGCCTCATCAGGAGTTCTCATGTCGGCTTCTGAGACAATCTCAATCAGTGGCACGCCTTGACGATTGAGGTCAACATAGGTAAAACCGTCCTCTCCATGTGTGTTTTTACCTGCATCTTCTTCTAAATGGGCGCGCTCAATGCGGATTTTTTTAATCTTTCCATCGACTTCAATCTCTACCCAGCCATCATGTCCGATTGGCTCATCAAATTGCGAGATTTGATAAGCTTTGGGATTGTCAGGGTAAAAATAATTCTTGCGGTCAAAATGAGTTTCCTTAGAAATATCCATATTTAAAGCTAGAGCTGCACGCATGCCGAACTCCATTGCTTTTTTATTCATAACAGGTAAAACGCCGGGATAACCCCAGTCAATCACGTTCGTGTTGGTATTTGGGTCATCGCCAAAAGCCGCTGGTGTTGGCGAATAAGCCTTAGAATTAGTCGTCAGCTGAACGTGGATTTCTAAACCGATAATCGTTTCAAAGTTCATTAGTTTGCACCTCCAAAAATCGCTGGTTTCTTGGTATGGAAGTCTGTTGCTTGCTCAAAGGCATAAGCTGCCTTATACATAGTCGCCTCGTCAAAATGCTTACCAATAATCTGCAAACCAATCGGCATCCCATTAGAATAGCCACCCGGAATACTCATGCCCGGAAGTCCTGCTAGATTAACTGGAATAGTCAGCAAATCACCAATATACATCTGAATAGGGTCTTTAATATTTGAGCCCAAATCAAAAGCAACAGTCGGTGCTGTTGGGCCAATAATCAAGTCATAATTCTCAAACACCTTTTGGAAGTCCTGCAAAATTAAGGTTCTCACTTGACCTGCTTTCTTGAAATAAGCATCATAATAACCAGCTGAAAGTGAGAATGTTCCTAGCATAATACGGCGTTGCACTTCTTCGCCAAAGCCCTCAGAGCGTGATTTGACATAAATATCTTCTAAGCTGTCAAATTTTTCCGTACGATAGCCATAACGAACCCCGTCAAAACGCTGCAAGTTAGAGCTTGCCTCAGATGAAGCAATGATATAGTAAACTGCCACGCCATATTTAGAATGAGGAAGGCTGACTTCATCAATGGTTGCACCCAAACTCTTGAAGGTTTCCGCAGCTTTCAATACTGCCTGACGGACATCTTCGTCAACACCTTCGCCTAAGTATTCTTTAGGTAAAGCAATCTTCATTCCTTTAATATCGCCAGTCAAACCAGCTGCAAAATCAGGAACAGCCAAGTTTGCACTTGTTGCATCTTTGGTATCATGTCCACTCAAAGCTGTTAAAGCAAGTGCATTATCACGAACATCTCTAGTCAATGGACCAATTTGGTCTAATGAGGAGGCAAATGCAATCAAACCGTAACGCGAAATACGTCCATAAGTTGGTTTCATGCCGACAATTCCGTTAAAGGCAGCAGGCTGGCGAATGGAGCCACCAGTATCTGAGCCCAATGACAAGGGAACTTGCCCTGCCGCAACAGCAGCTGCTGAACCTCCCGAAGAACCACCGGGAACCTTGTTCAAATCCCATGCGTTTTTGGTCTTCTTAAAGGCAGAATTCTCCGTTGAACCACCCATAGCAAACTCGTCCATATTAAGCTTACCAACAGAAATCAAACCGGCATTTTCTAGCTTTTCAACAACTGTTGCGTTGTAAATAGGCTCAAAATTAGACAAAATCTTGCTGGCTGCAGTAGTTAAAACATCTTTGGTTACGATATTATCCTTAACCCCAATCGGCAGACCTTTGAGGATTTCGTCTGAAGAAACGCCCTCTTGGTCGATTTTTTCCGCTTGAGCAAGAGCTTTTTCGCCTGTTACAGTGATAAATGCTTCAAGGTCCTTGTCTGTTTGTGCAATTCTGTCTAAGGAATTTTGCGTGATTTCTTTGGCTGAAACTTCTTTATTTACTAATAAATCATGCAATTCGCTCAGTGATTTTTGATACAATTCACTCATTATGCATCCCCTCCGTCATCTAAAACAGCTGGAAGTTTGATAAAGCCGTTTTCTTTTACTGGTACATTTTTCATTAATTCTTCTCTGTCGGTGCCTTTAACTACCACATCTTCACGCAAAACGTTGATGTCGTTGACCACATTTGAAGTAAATGGAACGCCTGTTGTATCCACTTCGTCCAGTTGTTCAAACATCTCAATAATTCGTCCTAAAGTATTGGTAAAACCTTCTATTTGGCTATCGGCAAACTCTAGTTTGGCTAGATTTGCAACGTGTTTTACTTGCTTTTCGCTAATCATATTGTTCACTTCTTTCTTGTTTATTTCTCACTCGTAGAATTTTATCACTCTTTAGGCTATTCGCCAAATGCGGCAATCATATCTGCCTCGCTCCAGACTTCAACTCCTAAGCTTTGTGCCTTGTCTAGCTTGCTGCCAGCTTCTGCTCCTGCAATGACAATATCGGTCTTTTTTGAAACAGAGCCAGTAATTTTCCCGCCCAAACTTTCGATTTTGGCTTTGGCATCATTGCGTTTATAATGCTCAAGCGTTCCAGTTAGGACAATGGTTTTTCCTTGAAAGACAGAATTTATTGCCTCAATATCGCTTGCCTTTGCTCCTAGGTAGGTCAGATTAACCTGTGCATTTTTCAGCTCTTGGATTAATTCCAGCACTTCATGATTTTGGAAATATTGGACTAGAGAAGTCGCAATGGTTGCTCCAATGGTTTCAAGTCCAGAAATTTCTTCTAATCCTGCTTGTCTCAGATTATCCATATTCTCAAAATGCTCGGCTAAAATCTTGCTTGCCTTTGAGCCGACATGACGAATACCTAAACCAAAAAGCAATCGCTCCAAAGAATTTCCCTTGCTTGCCTGAATAGCTTGATAAAACTTGCTGGCACTCTTTTCCTTGACCTTATCTAATTGTAGGAAATCTTCAATTGTCAGCTTGTAAAGGTCAGCCACATCTTTGACAAAGCCTTTATCAAAGAGTTGCTCTAAAATTTTCGGCCCCAAACTGTCGATATTCATCGCATCACGCGACACAAAATGATTGAGTGCCTCTTTCATTTGCGCAGGACATTTGGGATTGATACAACGCAGAGCTACTTCTTCGTCCAAATGAACCAGCTCGCTGTCACATTCAGGACAGTTGGTTGGCAGCTCATAAGGCTGACTATCGGCTGGTCTTTTATCCATAACCACTCGCAAAACTGCTGGGATAATGTCGCCTGCTTTGTATAAAATGACGGTATCGTTTATCCGCACATCTTTTTCCTGCAAATAATCAGCATTGTGCAAGGTAGCACGCCTAACGGTCGAACCTGCCACGACAACTGGTGTCATGTTGGCTGTTGGTGTAACGACACCTGTTCTACCGACAGTCCATGAAATTGACTGAACAACCGTCTCCACTTCTTCTGGCGGAAACTTGTAGGCGGCAGCCCAGCGTGGTGCTTTGACTGTAAATCCTAGCTCTTCCTGCAATTCAAAGCTGTTGACCTTGATTACTACACCGTCAATCTCATAGGGAAGTTGCTCGCGTTTTTCAGCAAGTTCGCTGATATAAGCCCAGATTTCCTCTACATTTTTGCATAAGCGATATTCATGATTGACCTTAAAACCCAAGTCCTGAAAATGCTCCAAAGCGTGTTCTTGGCTGTCAGCCTGCAAAGGTCCAAAATCTGCCAAAGTATAGATAAAGGTGCTAAGATTTCTCTTTGCCGTGACACTTGTATCCAGCTGTCTTAAAGAGCCAGCCGCCGCATTTCGCGGATTAGCAAAAACTTCCTGCCCCTCTTGGTCACGTTCTTCATTGAGTTTGGCAAAAGACGCCTTTGGCATATAAGCCTCTCCACGCACTTCAATGGAAATTGGCTCCTTAATAATCATAGGAATGGACTTAACCGTCCGCAAATTCTCCGTGATGTTCTCACCCACAGTTCCATCACCACGAGTAGCCCCACGAACAAATATTCCATTTTCGTATTTAAGAGAAATAGACAAGCCATCAATCTTGAGCTCGCAAAGGTATTCGACCTCTCCATCCACTAATTTCCTAACCCGCTCATCAAACTTTTCGATTTCTTCCTTATTAAAGACATCCGCCAATGAATAAAGTGGAATATCATGCGTCGCTTTTTCAAAACCCTCAAGGACAATCCCACCGACACGTTTGGTTGGGGAATTATCAGGAATAGGTAATTCCGGATGCGCCTCTTCCAATTCTTCCAACTGGCGATAGAGTTTGTCGTACTCTGTATCTTCAACCGTTGGTTTATCTAAAACATAATATTCATAAGCATACTGATTAAGTTGTTCTCGCAACTCATCCATTTTTTTCAAGTCAGTCATTCCTGCCTCCTGAAATATACTTGCCAATGCCTAAAATCAAGCACCTTACTGGGAGGATTTTTCACTAGGCAAGGAAAAAAGCGCAGGTTTAGCGGTGCTAAATCGAGCATTTTTGACGAAGAATAGTGGAAAATCCACCAGTAAGGTGCTTGATTTTAGGCATTGGCAAGTATAAATATTTCGTACTTATCAATTTTAGCATAAAATGCTTGAATTTACGGAAAAATGGCACAAAAAAAGCAATCAAGTCTCCTCGATTGCATAAAACAAAATTATTTAGCTAATTTAGCAGCCATACGTGATTTGTCACGGCCAGCTTTGTTTTTATGGATCAAGCCTTTTGTTTCAGCTTGGTCAACTGCTTTAGAAGCAAGTTTGAATAATTCTTCTTTGTTATCAGCATTGTTTTCTACTGCAGCATCAAATTTTTTGATAGCTGTACGCATCGCAGCTTTTTGAGAAGAGTTGCGTTCGTTTGCTTTTGCGTTAGTTTCAACACGTTTAATTGCAGATTTAATGTTAGGCATCAAGGTCACCTCCAAAAATATTTTACGATATTCTCGTAATTCAACGCTCTCTATTATAGCCAAAATGAAAAGCACTTGCAAGAAAAAGTTTCTCATTTTCAAAGAGATTTTATGGAATACCTGAAAACAGGTAGGCTTTTTCAAAATTCTCTTAAAAAATTTAAAAAAATATGAAAAAATTAAGCAAAAATGAGAGAAATCTATCAAAATCCGTGTTAAAATTATATTATCATTAGAAACTGAGGACGATTTATGATTTATGATGCACTTATGTTTGACCAAAGTACCAATACAAAAATTGAATTATACAGCCTCATTTCCTCACACGCACAAGGTGTTTTTTCTGCCAACTATTTTGGCGACAAACTTTATCTGAATTATCATCAGATTACAAGAGCGATTATTGACATCGAAGAAGACTTAGCGCAGATTAATCCCAATCATGCAAGTTTCCAATTTGAAACTGGGAAAATCAATATCAGAAAAACCAAAATCAACATTGATGAGTACAGAAGATATCTGCTCAAAGACAGCGTGCCCTACCTATTCATACTAGAATGCCTGAAACCAAATCCTCGAAGCATTGATGAGTTTTGCGATGATTTGCATATTTCGCGCTCAACCTTATCAAGAAAAATGCAGCCGCTAAGCGATTATTTACGCGAGCATGACCTGCGTGTGACTTATACACCCATTAATATCAAGGGTGATGAGGCACTGGTTCGACATTCCATTTGGGCACTATTGTGGATTGGTTTGCGGGGAAATACATGGCCACTAAAAGATGTTTCAACCGATTACGTCAACAAGCTCTTAGAACTGGGCGTAAATCAGTACATCACTGGCAAAAAGAACATCATTGCACAAAAAGAATTGTCGCTGTTTATCGGTGTCATTGTTGCCAGATGGCAGGCAGGTCATTTTTGTCGTAAAAAATACCAGTGGGACAAAATATTCTCCACTTCAAAAGGTTTCCGCAAGTTTGAGCTAGATTTCGAGTTTCCAGATGCGGATATTGCTGCAAATGAATACGAGCAGGTGGTTTTCTTGTCTATCTTGACCCCGCACTATTCAACTGACCGCAAGGATTTGGTGAATCTGCTTATCAGCGAGCTTTATGAAAAGAATTCGGACGAGCCTTATTCGATTTTTAGTAAAAAATTACTAGAATATCTCAATCAAGAACTCTTTTTAGAGAAAATATCTTCCGCTGACGAGCGTTTGATTTTAGCCAATATCCTCGTTGTATTCTTTACTGTTTACACCTATTCGGGTTCTTATCCAACCATTGAGGAACTTTCTGGAACAAATGCCCATGAAAATCGCTGGATTAATACCATTCGTGACAAGATTTTCAGCTTTTATCAGGATGTGTCGCATATTTTTGAGAACGATTTTGTCTATTATTATGACGCCATGCACAAGATTATTCCGACACTTTCCAATCTTTTGCTTCCTTATTATTTCTATTCAGAGGAGCATTTAAAAGTGCGTGTGGCGGTTTCGATGGAAGGCTCCAAGCTTGACCAGCACCGCATTCGGATGTTTTTATCCTTGCAAAGTTTTGTGGAGCTCCATGATTTTGATGAAAAAGCCATTGAAAATTATGATTTAGTTATCTCAACCAGCACCTCGACCTTTAAGCAGTTTAAGGTCAAAGAAGGATTTTTGTGGGATGTATCCTATGATTATCAGGAAGTATGTATTTTGTTCCAAACCTTGCAGGATATTTGGTTTAGGAATAATCAATTTAAGAAGATTTATGCTTATTAAAAAAGTTTGGGAGCTTTTCCCAAACTTTTTCTTATTTTTAGTTCATTCGAGCTAGCTCAATCTTCGTGCAACGGTCCATCACAATCTTGTCGCGTCCTGCTTTTTGCAGAATATCTGCTGCCTCATCGCTGAAAATCCCTTTTTGTACCCAGAAAACATCCGCATCTGTGGTTAAAAATTCCTCTGCTAACTCTGGTAAAAATTCTTCACGACGGAAGATATCTACAATATCAATATGTCCGGGCACATCTTTTATGCTGGCATAAACCTTTTGGCCTAGCACTTCTTGTCCTTCTAGGACTGGATTGACTGGCACAATTTCATAGCCTGCTTCTTGCATGACACGCGCCACCATATAGCTGATACGCTCTTCCTTGTTGCTCAAGCCAACAACTGCAACACGTTTGGCTTTTTTCAAGTAATCGAAAATTACTTCATCCTTTGGATTTACAAATCTCATTTTACTCGCTCCTTTGTTTTTGGTAGTTTCAATAAAAAGGTTCTTATGTTAAAATTTTAAAGTATTCATCAAAGAAATTCAAACAATGATTGGAGATTTGTTGTGGAAATCGTAATTTTATTGCTGCTAGCCTATCTTTTAGGGGCAATTCCTAGCGGTGTGATAATTGGAAAAGTGTTTTTTAAAAAAGATATTCGTGATTTTGGCTCTGGAAATATTGGGACAACCAATACTTTTCGTGTCTTAGGTAAACAAGCTGGTGTAGTTGTGCTTTTGGCTGATGTCCTGAAAGGAACGCTAGCGACCTTGCTGCCTGTGCTTCTTTCTAGCAATCTAAACCCGCTTTTGTGCGGATTGTTGGCTGTTATTGGGCATACTTTTTCGGTCTTTATTGGATTTAAGGGCGGAAAAGCGGTCGCTACAAGTGGCGGCGTAATTCTAGGCTTTGCTCCAGCTTTCTTTGTACTTGTGCTGATTATTTTCCTGATTTGCTTGTATATCACAAGTATCGTGAGTTTTTCAAGTATCACGGCTGCAAGTCTAGCACTGTTGGGCGTTATTTTCTTCCCAATCTTTCAAGTACCAATTCTGCCAGAGCGAAACTGGGCGTTTCTAGTCCTTGCGACCTTTTTTGCAGGATTTATCATTATCAGACATAAGGAAAATATTAAACGCATTCAAGCAAAAACTGAAAGTACCGTTAGTTTTGGGCTGAATGTTTTGAAGATGGATAAGAAATAAGTAAGTCACATATTGCTCGAAAACTCTGCCACACCGCCGCCACCTTTGCTTACAGAACATTAGAGCAGCAGGACGCAAGCGACTTCGGGGAAAACCGCCCCGAATTCCATTGCTCGTGAGCCTCAAACTTGCTCTAAACGCTAAAGCGTTAAGACCAAGTAATTCATTCACGCCTAATCGGCTGCGGGAATGTTCTGTAAGCAAAGGTTCTGGCGGTGTGGCAGAGTTTTCTTGTTTTCGCAGATGAGGCTGACCCATTAATCCAAATCAGCCATAAAAAATCGAAGGAAAACCACAAAAAAGTGTCTTTCCTTCGATTTTTTGTCTATTTCTATCCCATTTTACACCTCAACCAGCAGTTGTTGAACTG